>Ga0272482_10000168_pt1 | contig 21182 bp, 19 predicted proteins | sample RVTome_8_FD_192427 | JGI IMG/M metagenome (GOLD analysis project Ga0272482, IMG submission 192427) | Soil microbial communities from uranium-contaminated site in the Upper Colorado River Basin, Wyoming, United States - RVT160D0 (version 2) ...
TGGTGGCACCCTGGCTACGGCGGCGGCGCTGGCGTTACGTGACCTGGGGGATGCTTCGGTGGCGGCGCAGGTGTTGCTGTATCCGCCGACGGATCCCTTCTACGGGTCGCCTGCTTTCGTCCGGTATGCCGACGGGTCGCCGTTGTCCACGCAGGACATTCGGGAGCGGGATGACCTGGGGTGGTTGTGGAACCAGTACCTGCCGAGTGTGCATGCGGCCGATCACCCTTATGCGGCACCGGCTCGTGCTCGCAGCCTGGCGGGGTCGCCGCCGGCCATCGTGGCAACCGCCGAGTACGACATCCTTCGTGATGACGCCGAGAGCTATGCGGCTCGGCTTGCCGCTGACGGGGTTCCGGTTGTGGTGCGGCGGTTTTCGGGGATGGTGCACTCGTTTTTCCACTTTGGTGGGAAGGTGCCGGCCGCTCGCGCTTTGGCGGACTGGGTGGCTGAGGAGTTGCGTCCCCTGCTCGCCTGACCACTGACCCGGCGGCAACCGCCCATGGTCAGATGTGGGACGGGTGTGCCAGAATTCGTCGCCTGGGATTGGAGGGTGCTGGGTGGCGGGTGTCGGGTTGGTTCGTACGCCTTACTTCGTCCGGTTGCTGCTTGCCAGTTGGTTGGGGCGGTTGCCGTTCGCGATGGCGGCGATCGCCATTCCGCTGGTCCTGCGCGACGTCGATGCCGGGTACGGGTTCATCGGGCTTGCTGTCGGGGTCTTCGCCATCGCTGCCGCCATGGGGGCGCCTGTCCTCGGGCGGTTGGTCGACCGGGTCGGGCAGGTGTCCGTGCTCGCGCCCACTGCCGTCCTCGCCGCGGTGGGGTTTGCCGCTGTGGCGCTCGCGCCGAGGGAACCAGGCGCTGTCCTCGTCGGCGCGTTTCTTGCCGGGGCGGCCACCCCACCGCTGGAGCCCTGCCTACGCGTGCTGTGGCCGGACATCGTCGGGACGGAGCGGCTCGAACGGGCCTACGCCGTCGACTCCGCCGCCCAGGAGATGGTCTTCGTGGCCGGGCCGCTTGCTGTCGCGGGGTGCGTCGCGGCTGTTTCGCCGGTTTCCGCGCTCTGGGTTGCCGCTGTTCTCGGGCTCGCCGGCGTCGCCGTGTTCGCTCCGGCGGCTCCTGTGCGGCGGTGGCGGGCCGAAGCACGGGCCGCGGACTGGCTGGGGCCGTTGCGCAGCAAGGGATTGCTCGTCCTGCTCGGCTCGATCTCCGGTGTTGGGTTCGCCATCGGGGTGCTCACCGTCCTCGTCGTGTCCTACGCCGAGCGGCAGCCCGTGCCCGGGGGTGCGCCGATGCTTCTCGCCCTCAATGCGGGCGGGGCGCTCGTCGGCGCCCTCGTGTACGGCGTGATCACCTGGCGGGGTCCCGCCCGGCGTCGGGCCGTCGTGTGCGCCGGTGGGCTGCTGTTCGGGTACGGACTCCTCGCCACCGTCCCGTCACCGCTGCCCATGGCCGGCATCATGGTGCTCACCGGGCTCTTCCTGGCGCCCCTGCTCACCGTCACGTTCCTGCTCATCGGTGAGTTGGCTCCGACGGGCACCACCACCGAAGCGTTCGCCTGGCTGATCACGCTCTTCGCCGTCGGGAACTCGGCCGGTTCCGCCATCGTGGGTGTCGTGCTCGACTCGGCTGGGCAGCACTGGGCGGCCGCGTGCAGTGCCATTGGCACCGCTGCCTGCCTCGGGACGCTGGTTGCCGGGTACCGGCTACTGCAACCCCGCGTAATGGCGCGCGAAGTCTGACGCGCTGTACGCCGGCCGCCCGACCAGCCGAGGCACGGTGTCGTGCACGGGGATGACCAGCTCGCCGGTTGCCACGCGTTGCAGCGCCTCCGCCAGGAAGATGCCGTAGTCCTCGCCGAAGCCGCGTTCTGCCATCAGTGACACGAACTCCGCCGACGACACCGGTGTGTACGTCACCTGCCGGCCGTTGGACAGCGCCGCCGCCACCTCGTGGTGGTCCAGCGCCGCAGGGCCGGTGATCGGCAGGGGACCGGTCGGGCCGTCCGCGGCCAGGGCCGCCACGCCGACCGCGGCCACGTCCCTGGCGTCCACGAACGGGATCCGGCCTTCGCCTGCCGGGAGCCGAAGCGAGCCGGCCGACACCATGCCCGCGAACGAGCCGTGGGTGAAGTTGTCCAGGAACCAGGTCGGGCGCAGTGCCGCCGTCGCGATCGGCAGGGTAGCCAGCGTGTCCTCGGCCCGCCGCAGCGGGCTGTCCGGGTCCGCCTCGGTCACGTCCAGACTGGACAGCAGGACGAGCCTGCGAACACCGGCGCCGGCGATGGCCTCCAGCAACGCCGGTGTGCGTTCCGGCGCACCGGGGTGGTTGAACGGGATGAGCACGTACACCGCGTCGCTGCCGGTGGTCGCGGTGACCCAGCTCCGCTCGTCGTCCCAGTCGAACGGTTCCGACGCCCCGGCACGGCGACCGGCCGCACGTACCCGCCAGCCGCACTCGGCGGCGTAGCGGGTGACGTGCCGGCCGGTCTTGCCCGTCGCACCGATCACGGTGACCGTGTACTCACTCACGCCGCGCGCACCCTTTCCCCGACGACCGGCAGGCCGAACAGCCTGCCGTACCCGGCAGGCGAGCCGGTCACACCACTGGTGCGCAGGCTCTGCCACAGCGCGGCCTGGTTGGACGTCACCACCGGCACCCCGAGGTCGGCCTCCAGCGGCGCGACCGCGTCGGCGGCCAGCAGGCCGTTGCCCAGCACGGCGATCCCGTCGGCCCCGCTCGGCACCAGCCCCCTGACCTGGCGGTACAGCTCGTCCGACCGGACCTGCTGCTGACCGTTGCCGTCCCACACCTGCCACGGCTCGGCAGTCCGCCACTCGCCACCGAGGTCGTAGCGGACCAGTCCGGCCGGGTCGAAGCCCGCCGCCCGGAAGTACCGCAGCGCGTGCTCGGCGATCAGGTCGTTGAACCAGGGCGGCGCCACCAGGAACGGCCGCCGGACCCCGGTGGCCACCAGCCCGGCGCGGACCGCGCCGGCCGCGGTGGTCACCCGGCACCCGTGTGCCTTGGCGCTGGCCTGCCGCGCGAACTCGTCGTCGAAGCCGAGGCCGCCGAAGAAGCTGCCGGTCACGAAACAGAGCACGATCGAGTCCAGCCCGATCCGGCCGAGGTAGTCGAGCCCCTGTGCGATGTCCGGGGACTCGACGATCGTCTTGGCCGGGTCCGGGCCGTAGCTGCCCGAGCCGTGCTGGCGCGGGCTCGCGAACCGCGCGGTGTGCACGGTGACCCCGGCCGGCGCCATCGCCTGGAACTCCACCTCCGGCACGGTGTCCTTGTCGATCACGAGGATCCCGAGCCGGGCCCGCCAACCCACGGCGGGCCGCCACGTCGTCTCAGCCATCACTCACGCCGCCTTCTGCGGCTCTGGAGCGGGCGCGGGCGCGGGTGCCACCGGGGCCACGGGCTGGCGCCTTTTGAGCCGGCCTTCCGCCACCGCGAGCCCCGCCATCACCGCGAGCACGCCGGCCAGCATGTTCCAGGTGATGCTGTCGCCGAGCAGGGTGGTGCTGGCGACCGCGCCGACCACCGGCACGAGGTAGTTCACCGAGGACGCTGTCGCCGCGCCGAGGTCGGTGATCAACCGGAAGTACAGCACGTAGGCAGCACCGGTGCCGAAGATGCCCAGCAGCAGGATGCTCACGACCACCGGCCACGAGAACGTCGGCGTCTCCCACCCGAACGCGGGCATCATCGCCGAGCTGAGGATCAGCGCCATGATGACCTGGCCGGCGGCCTGCGCGACCGGCGACAACCCGTGCGGCACGAGGAACTTCCTGATGTACACGGTCTGCGCCGCGTAGCTGCATGCCGCGCCGATGACCGCGAGCTGACCCGTTAGCTCACCGGGGTCGCCCTGCCACGGCGCCACGATCAACGCGACCCCCACGAAGCCGACCAGGAACCCGTACAGCTTGCGCCTGCTGATCTTCTCGCTCGGCAGGAACAGCGTCACCGCCGCGAGTGTGGCCAGCGGCAGCACCGCGATCAGCATGCCGGCCATCGCCGCACTGGTGTGCTGCTCGCCGTAACCCAGTAGCAGGAACGGGATCACCATGCCGAGCGCGGACGCCACCAGGAGGTGTATCCACACCTTCCCCATCTTCGGCAGCCCGATGCTCCACAGGCTCAGGATCGCGACCAGGAACACCAGCCCGAGGCCGAGCCTCGCCAGCACCAGCTGGTGGGGCGAGAGACCATCCAGCGCGGCCTTGATGAACGTGTAGCTCGTACCCCAGATGAGCCCCAACAGGAGGAACTGCATCAAGTTGGTGCGGGACATACTGCTCATGACTCCCCCTCGCAGGCTCCGGGGAGCCGCTCGCGGTCGCCCTGTGACATTGATTCGCTCGCAAGCTCGCTCATGACTGCACTCCTGCCGGAAGTTCCGGGATGCTCGCCAGCCCGACCGCGAGTGCTTCCTCGCTGACCGAGTCGTCCGGCAACGTGCCGGCGGCGAACCGCTGGTAGGCGGACAGGTCGAAGTTACCGTGGCCCGTCAACCCGAAGAGAATTGTCTTCTCCTCCCCGGTCTCGCGGCACTTGACCGCCTCGTCGATCGCCGTCCGGATCGCGTGCGTCGCCTCCGGGGCGGCCAGCACGCCCTCGGTCCGCAGGAAGAAGATGCCGGCCTCGAAGCAGCGCTTCTGCGACTCGGCGATCGCCTCGATGTGACCAAGCTCGGTCGCCCAGCTGATCAGCGGCGCGATGCTGTGCGCCCGCAGGCCACCGGCGTGCACCGGCGGCGGGACGAACCCGTTGCCGAGCGTGTGCATCCGCTGCAGCGGCGTCATGCCACCGGAGTCGGAGTGGTCATAGGCGATCTTGCCGCGGGTCAGCGTCGGGCAGGCCGACGGCTCCACCGCGATCAGCCGGACGTCGCGGCCCTCGCGCAGCTTGCCGCCGAGGAACGGGAACGCGAGACCGGCCAGGTTGGAGCCGCCGCCCGCGCAGCCGATGACGATGTCGGGGTAGTCGTCGATCAGTTCGAGCTGCCGCTTGGCCTCCTGCCCGATGATCGTCTGGTGCAGGCACACGTGGTTGGCGGCACTGCCCCGGGTGTAGCCGGTGTCCGGGCTGTCGAACACGACCTGCAGCGCCTCGGACTTCGCGACCGCGAGACTGCCGGGGTGGTCGGGGAACTCGGCGAGTGTCGCCCGGCCCGCCGCGGTCTCCGTGCTGGGGCTCGGGATGCACTCGGCGCCGAACGCCTCCATCATCGTCTTGCGGTGCGGCTTCTGCTCGACGCTGACCCGGACCTGGAACACCTTGGCCTTGAGGTCGAACAGCGACGCGGCGAACGCGATCGCGGCGCCCCACTGGCCGGCGCCGGTGTCGGCGACGACCATGCTGCGGCCGGCCTGCTTGTTGTAGTACACCTGCGGCACCGAGCTGTTCGGCTTGAAGCTGCCGGTCGGCGCGTCACCCTCGTACTTGTAGTAGATCTTCGCCGGGGTGCCAAGCTCGCGCTCCAGCCTGCGGGCGCGGAACAGCGGGGTCGGCCGCCACTGTGCGTAGATCTGGCGGACCTCCTCGGGGATCTCGATCTCCGGGTCGCGGGACAGCTCCTGGTCGACCAGGCCGGGCGCGGTGGTGCGCAGCATGTCGTCGCGGGTGATCGCCTTGCCGGTCTTCGCGTTCACCGCCGGCGCCATCGGGGGCAGGTCGGCCGCGATGTTGTACCAGGTGCGCGGGATCTCGGACTGGGGGAGCTGGTAGCGGATCTGCTCGGTCATGCCGCACCTCGCGAGGTCGTGGCGAGCAGGCGGCGCTGGTCGGCGGACTCCTCGACGAGCGACCCGGTCGCGGTCACGTTGTTGTTGGCGAACAGCAGGGGGTGGTGCTCCTTGATGCCACCAACCACGAGCTCGTGCGGGAAGTCGTCGAACTCGCCGTGCCAGTGCAGGAACTCCATGTGCTGGCGGCCGTCCTCGTCGAACGGGTGGTACACCGCGTCCGACCGGCCGTCGAAGTCCAGCGGGGTGATCTTGTAGAGCTTGCACAGCATCTTGGTGAACACCGGCGTCGCCTTGAGCCACTTGCCGTTCAGGTACACCTGCGTGAGGCTGTGGAAGCGGAACACGTCACCGCCGACCAGCTCGCGGAGGCGGGGCGACGCGAGGTGGTTGCGCACGTCGCCGTAGACGACCCGGCTGGGGATGCCGATGGCACGCAGGGTCGCGGCGTAGGCAAGCGACTTGTGGATGCAGAAGCCGAAGCCGCGATTGATGATGACGCTCGCCCGCATGCCCTCCTTCGACAGGTCGTTGCCGTACACCTCGTAGCGCAGCTTGTCGCGGCACGCGTAGTACAGGGCGATCGCCGCGCTCTCGTCGTCGTGGTCCTTGCCCGCGAGCGTCTTCTCGACGAACTCCCGGACGATCGGCGACTCGTGGTCGATGTGCTCCGTAGCCTGGAGCAGCTCTTGCAGGTTCTCCGACACGGTCGGGTCCTCTCGAATCAACTCGTGGGTAGTTTGAGCATCGCCGCGATGCGGCTGCGCTGGATGTCGGAGGTACCGGAGTAGATGGTGCCGCCGACGGCGTTGCGGAGGTCCTTCTCGAGGCCGTACTCGGCCATGTAACCGTTGCCGCCGAACACGTTCACGGCGGCGAGCGCGGTCTGCAGGTTGGCCTCGCTGGCGACCAGCTTGGTGATCGCGAGGTCGGTCGTGATGGCGTCGCCGCGCTGCATCTTCTCCGCGGTGTCGTACAACCACTTCCGCGCGGACTCGGTCGCCACCAGCATGTCCACGATCCGGTTGGCGACCGACTGGTTGGCGCCGATCGGCCTGCCGAACTGGTGGCGCTCCTTCGCGTACTCGACGCACCGCTCGATCCGGTGCGCCATCTCACCGACGTTGACGACGAAGGAGCACAGGATCTCCCACTTCATCACGTGGTCGAGCACGAGGAACCCCATGCCGCGCGAGCCGATCACGTTCTCGGCCGGCACGAAGCACTCGTCGAAGAAGACCTCGGCCATGGGTGAGGTCTTGAGCCCCATCTTCGCGATCGGCTTGCCGATCGACATGCCGAGCGAGTCGGTCTCCACGACGAACGCGGTGATGCCGAGCGGGCCGGCGTTCTCGTCGCTCTTCGCGTAGACCACCATCAGGTCGGCGATGGGCGCGTTGCTGATGAACGTCTTGCTGCCGTTGAGAACCCAGCCGCCGTCCACCTTGGTCGCGGTCGTCCGCATGTTCAGCGCGTCCGAGCCGCTGCCCGGCTCGCTGATCGCGTGTGACCCGATCAGCGAGCCGTCGCAGATGGCCGGCAGGTAGCGGTCCTTCAACCCGGCCGAGCCGAACTTCGCGATCGGCACCCCGGTGCTGACGATGTGGGTCGTCGTCGAGAACAGCAGACCGCCGTCGCGGCAGTCCTTCCCCAGACCCTCCAACACGAACATCGTGGTGACCAGGTCCTGCTCGAGCCCGCCCCACCGGTCCGCGAACGGCAGACCGAGGATTCCCGAGCGCCGCAACAGCTTCCACGCGTCGTGGTCGAACTCGGCCCTACCGTCGCGCTCGATGTGCCCCTCGTTGATCGCGGCGCAGAACGGCGCGATCCCGTCGCGTAACGCCTGCTGGTCCTCGGTGCAGGTGAACACCATGGTCCCACTCGCCTCTCAGTAGGCCGACGAGGACGCCTCGTCCAGCGAGTGCACCTCGTCGCCACGAAGGGCGGGGGTGAACATGCAGACGAGTCGCAGGTCGGTGTGCGGGGCGGCCACCAGGAAGTGGGCGTCGTGCTGGTCGAGGGCGTACATCGTGCCCTCGCGCAGCGGGAAGGAGTTGCCGGCCATGTCGATGACCTCGCCCTCACCCGAGATGCAGTAGCAGGCCTCGAGGTGGTTGCGGTACTCCAGCCGGGACTTGGTGCCGGCGTTGACGATCGTGTCGGTCAGTGAGTAACCCATGCCGTCGGCGGCGGTGAGGAAACGACGGGACAGGCCGTTGCCCCACTCGACGGTCTTGGCTTCGGCAAGGTTGCGGACGATCATTGCGATGCTCCTTACTCGCGGGATTTCAGGACTTCGCGGACGCGACCAGCGCGCTGATGTTGTCGACGGACCGGAAGTTGTCCGGCGACAGGTCAAGGTCGTCGATGGAGAGGTCGAACTCGGTGGTGATCCAGTCGACGACCCGCAGCAGGGCGAGGCTGTCGATCACGCCGCCGGCGAGCAGGTCGTAGTCGGACTCGAGCTCGTCGGTGCGGACGTCGGGCAGGAACTCGCGAACCAGGTAGGACGTGATGATCGTTTTGTTCTCCATGGGTTTCACCTTTTCTCCGACATGAGCACCAGGTGCTGCCGGTCAACTTTTCCGGTGGAGGTTCTCGGCAGTGGGTCGACGCCGATGGAGAGCGTCGACGGGATCGCCGCCGGCGGAAGTCGTTCCGCGAGGTACTTGCGCAGCACGAGGCTGTTGAGCCTGCTGTCGTCACGGCGCCGCACGACCACGTGCAGGCGCTTGCCGGCGTGCTCGTCCGGCACCGCGATGGCGACCGCCTCCAGCACGTCGGCGCTGCCGAGCAGCACCTCCTCGACGTGCTGCAGGTAGACCTGCTGGCCACGCACCTTGACCCGGAAGTCGGCGCGGCCGGCCAGCGACAGCTCGCCGTGCTCGTCGCGGCGCACGAGGTCGCCGGTGCGGAAGTGGCGGTGGCCGTCGCGCCGCACGGGGTGGTCGCCGAACGCGCCGTCGCCGGCCGAGGAGTTGTGGTAGCCGGGGGACTGGAACGGCGTGCGCACCACCAGCTCGCCGGTGCCGGGGCCGGTGAGGATCGCGCCGTCGGACACGAGGTCGGCGTGCACCCCCGGCAGCGGACGGCCGAGTGGGAGGGCGGTCCGCTCCTCGTCGCCGTCGCGCAGCTCGTACCGGAAGCTGTCGTTGGTCTCGGTGCAGCCGTAGATGTTGTGCATCCGGGTGCTCGGGAACAACGCCCGCAGCCGGGGGAGCCGCGCCGGGGTCATCGCGTCACCGGTGAAGATCACGTGCTCGACCGATGGCAGGGTGAGCTCCGCGCCCCTTGCGTCGGCAGCGTCCGCGACCAGCTGGTAGAACAGCGGAACCGCCTGCACGACATGGGGTTCGGTGGTGGCCAGCAGGTCGAGCAGCGCGCCGCCGTCGGCCGCGATCTCCGGGTCGACCAGCACCACGCAGCCGCCGCGGCGCAGCGTCGACCAGATCTCGAACAGGCAGAGGTCGAAGTTCAGCGGCGAGTAGTTGAGGACCCGCCTGCCGGGGCCGACGTCGAACTCGTCGTGCACCCACCCGGTGAACCGCTCGATCCCGCCGACGGCCAGCGGCACCAGCTTCGGCACGCCGGTCGAGCCGGAGGTGGTGAGCATGAAGGCGTTGTCGTCGCTGTGCACCTCGGCCTGGTGGTCGCCGGTCGTGGCCTGCTCGAGGTCGGCGGCGGTGACGACCGTGCCGGCGCCCGCTCGCTCGAACAGCTCGGTCAGCGTCTCCGCCGGCAGCGTCGGCGACGGCAGGACCACCGTGCGGCCGGCACGCAGGCAGCCGAGGACGAACGCGATCGCCTGCGGCGACTTCTTCGCGCACACCCCGACCGGACCGGGCGCGAGCCCCGCGACCCCGGCCGCCGCCGCCCGCATCGCCTCGGCCAGCTCGCCGTAGGTCACCTCGGCGCCCTGCCAGTGCAGTGCCGGGTCGGCCGGCCGGGTCGCGGCGTGCCGCTCGACCGCGCCGGTGATGGTCTCCGTCATGACGCCGTGCCTCCTTCGTTGCCGTTCCTCGCGCTACCGGATCCCGCTCGCACACCCAGCCCTCGGCGCAGCGCCGCCTGGTACAGGTGGAAGGCCAGCCACAGCCCGCCGTTCGCCGCGCCGAGCAGGTCGACCAGGACCACCCCGTCCCGTCGCGCCCGGCCGGGGTCGGCGCCGGCCAGCAGCTGCCCGAGGTCCGCGGTGGCCGGGCCGGTCCACGGCGCGAGCCTGCGGTCGTCCACGAACACCCGCCCGGCCTGCTCGTGGACGCCGGGCGGTGGTGGTGAACCCGTCGCGTTCACCACCACCGCCCCTCTGGCGAGCTGGGCGGCGGCCAGCCCGGCGCCCGGTGCGTACCGGTCGGCGAGCACGACGAGGTTGGCGCCGAACACCGCGTCCGCACCCCGCTCGGTGACCGTCAGGCCGATGCCGGCGTGCTCCAGCTCCGCCGCCAGGTCGGCGGGCGCCGCGTCCGCCGCGTGCACCGCGATGTGACTGACCCCCGGCACGTGCCTGGCCAGCGCGGCGACGTGCAGCCGCGCAGCCACCCCGGACCCGAGCACGGTGCCGGTGACGACGTCGGGGGACAGGAACATCCGTGCGGCCACGGCGGTGAGCGCCGCGCCGCGGACCGCACGAAGACCGGTCGCGGACAGCGCCAGCCCACCCCGACCGCCACGCAGTACCGCGTCGCCGTCCCCCGCACCGGGGTCGAGCGACCAGCCACCCACGGTGCGGACACCCGTGGTCACGGGGACGGTGTCGCCGACCTCGCGCCACAGCAGCTCGTCGACAACGGACCGCGACACGTCGAAGCCCCGCAGTGCGTCGTGCAACTCGTGGTCGCTGAGGCGCAGCACCTGGCTCATCGGGTGTCCTTCGGTCGGCGTGTTCTCGACGCCGAGAAGATTGACCCGACCCGCTTCTGATCCGGTTCTGAAATCTTTCTGGTGGCGGGGAAGCCGACTCGAAGCGCGCTGGAAGCCGAACGAACGCGACTCGCGGTGCACTGGTGTGGCACTGGCGGACGGGCCGCCGGTCGGTGGAGAGGAACTCACATGCGGACTGTCCGTACGGTCACGGTGTCCCTGCTGGTCGCGACGGCCGGCGCCTGCGGCGTGCTCGGTCTGGTCAGTGCCAAGTCACCCACCGGCAACGACGTGGTCATCGCGGCCGCGACCGGCGACGACGACACGCACTGGGTGGCGCCGCAGGGCGGCGACGACACCCACTGGTGAGTCCTCAGGCGGCCGGGAGGTTCTCGTCCGTCAGCGTGACCCCGCTCGTGTAGCCGCCGAGCCCCTTGCGCACCTGCTCGAGCAGATTGAGCGTCTTCTGCTGCCAGGCAGGCGCCTTCAGCTCGGTGAACAGGCGCTGTGCCCGGTCGAGGTGCTCGGCGGCGGCCGCGATGTCACCCCTGGCGAGGACGATCTCGCCGAGCGCCAGGTGCGCCTTCGCCTCCACCATCCGCTCCCGGACCCGGCCGGCCAGCTCCAGCGCGTGTGCGAGGGTCGTGGTGGCGTTGTCCATCCGGCCCTCGCGCTGGCGGGTCACCCCCAGCGCGTACAGCACGTGCGCCTCGCCGATCCGGTCGCTCGCGTCGCGGACCATCCGCAGCACCGAGTGCAGTGCCTCGCGGGCCAGGTCGAACTCACCCACGGCGAGGTGCAGCTCGGCCGAGGTGAACGCCACCTGGGACTCCGCGCGCCGGCACGACACCGCCCGGCAGATCGCCAGCGACTCGTCGAGCAGGTCCTTCGCCTTCGCGAGGTCGCCCTCCTCCAGCCAGTACCGCGCCTCGTTGCGCAGGATGTGCGCCTCGGCGATGCGGTCGCCGACCGCGCGCATGGTCGCGAGCGCGATGTCGTACTTGACCATCATCGCGTCCCGCCTGCCGCACAGGCCGTCCACGTGCGCGGCGTTGCGCAGCGCCAGCGCGCCGCCGTGGGAGTTGCCGGTCTCGGCGAACGCGTCGACCGCGTCGGCGAAGTACTGGTCGGCCTCGGCGAGCCGGGACTGGAACATGTGCCAGGTGCCGAGCGAGTACCGCATCGCGCCGACGCCGTCCCGGTCGCCTGCCTGCTCCGCTGCGTCGTGCGCGACCTGCGCGACCGCCTTCCAGTCGTCGAAGTAGCCCTTCACCTCGAACAGGGTCACCGACGTCAGCGCGAGGTCCCAGCACTGCCGGACGAACCCGGCGCGGGCCGCCTGCCGCACGGTCACGACCAGCGCTGCCCGCTCGGCGTCCCACCAGTCCAGCGCGTCGCCGAGGTAGTCGGTCACGTCCGCGTCCGCGGGCCGCCAGCGCGGCGCGCTGCTGTGCACGACGGTGAAGTCGCCGCCGTACTCCTTGCGGTGCGCGGCGTCGACCAGCGTCAGCCACGCGCCGAACACCCGCTCCAGCGCCGCGTCGTTCTCGGCGGGCGCGTCGGTGCTGAGCAGGCACTCGCGGGCGTAGAGCCGGACGAGGTCGTGCAGCCGGTAGTGGATGCGCCGCACCTCGGGGTAGGCGACCACGTCGAGCAGCCGGGCGTCGACCAGCCGCTCCAGCACGTCCTCGGCGTCGGCGAGGTCGGTGTCCAGCAGCGCGGCCGCGGTCCACGCGTTGAGGTCCTGGGTGTCCACCAGCGTGAGCAGGCGGAACAGCCGATGCGCTGCGGCGTCGAGGTTCTCACAGGTCAGCGCGATGCTGGAACGCAGCGTCCAGCCCCGGTGGGTCAGCTCGTCGAGCCTGCGGCCCTCGTCGCGCAGCCGGTGCACGAGCCCGCCGACCCGCCAGTTCGGCCGGGACGCGAGCCGCGCGCCGCCGATGCGCAGCGCCAGCGGCAGCCCCTCGCAGAGCTGGACCAGCCGTACGGCGTCGGCCGCCTCCGCGCTCACCCGGGGCGCGCCGACGATCTTGTTGAGCAGCTCGATCGCGGTCGTCGTGTCGAGCGGGTCGAGGTCCACGTGGTACGCGCCGGGCAGGCCGCCGAGCCGGACCGCGCTCGTGACGAGCACCGCGCACTCGGGGCTGCCGGGCAGGAGCGGCAGCACCTGCTCCTCGTTCGCCGCCTCGTCCAGCACCACCAGCACCCGCTTGCCCGCCAGCACACTGCGGTACAGCGCGGCCCGCTCGTCGAGTGTCGCCGGCACCGCGCGACCCGCGATGCCGAGTGCGCGCAGGAACCGGGCCAGCTGCCCGGCCTGCCCGTTCTCGTCGCCGTCCGGCGCGCCGAGGTCGGCGTAGAGCTGGCCGTCGGGGAAGTGCTCGGCCAGCTCGTGCGCGACCCGGATCGCGAGGCTGGACTTGCCGACGCCACCCCGGCCGGAGATCGCGACCACCGGCACCGCGAACCCCGACGTCTCCGGCCCGTGCCGTTCGGTGAGCAGCCGGACGATCTCGGCGATCTCGCCCTGCCGGCCGGTGAAGTCGGCGATGCTCGCCGGCATCTGCTTCGGCACCGCGCTGACCGGCTCCGGCCGGGTGCTCGGCACGACCTGTTCCGGCCCGGACGCGAAGTCCAGCGCGGGATCCCGGTTGAGGATCGCCTTCTCCAGCTCGCGGAGCTCGTGTCCTGGTTCGACACCGATCTCGTCGATGAGGACGGTCCGCGCGTGCCGGTAGGCGTTCAGCGCCTCCGCGGGGCGGCCGCTGCGGTACAGCGCGAGCATCAGCAGCTCGTGCAGCCGCTCCCGCAGCGGGTGGTCGCTGATCAGCGAGTGCAGTTCGGACACCAGCTGCTGGTGCTGGCCGAGCTGGAGGTCCAGCCGCACCCGGTCCTCGATCGCGGTGAGCCGGTGCTCGTCGAGCGCGGTCGCCGCGCGGCGCACCACCTCGCTGTCGATCCCGGACAGTGCCGGCCCGCGCCACAGCGCGAGCGCGGTGTGCAGCACCGTCACCGCCTCCGCGGTCCTGCCGTCGGCTGCGGCCGCCTTCGCGGTCGTCACCAGGTCGGCGAACAGCGACATGTCGAGCTGTTCGGTCGGCAGCTCCAGTCGGTAGCCCGGCGACACCGTCCGGATCGCGTTCGGACAACCCGCCTCGGCGAGCACCTTGCGCAGCCCGGAAATACAGACCTGTACCTGACCCCGCGCCGTTTCCGGCGGGTCGTCCTGCCACACGGCGTCGATCAACCCGTCGATGGACATGACCCGCTCGACATTGAGCCCCAGCATCGCGAGAATCGTGCGCTGCCTCGGCCCGCCGATGTCGAGCGGCCGGCCGTCCGCGACGAGCTCGATCGGACCGAGAAGACGTAGCGCCACTACCCACTCCCAGTCCTGGCTCGTCATGGCGCGACCGGTGCGATTTCCGCACTCCGGTCACACCCCGGTAGATCCCCACCGTCTATGTTCTGACGACGCGCTAAATCATCGGTTGTGAGCGGATTGATGCGCCTCGTTCTACCGCGAGTTACGAAGTGGACGTTTCCGAGCCGGATTCGTCTTTGTCCTCGCCCCGCTTGCGCAGGTATTCGAACCCGGGAATCCCGAGAATCGCCTGCCGGACGTCGTTCGCGACCGCGAGCAGCTCGTGGATGTCCGGCCCCACGCGGTCCAAAGTGGCGAGGATCGGCATGATGTCGTCGGACAGATGCCCTGCCAGGCGGGGGAGTTCGTCCACCAGCCGGATCGCGGCCTCGATCTCGTGCGCGCTGAACTCCTTGAGGAACTCCAGGATCGGCCGGGACGCGGCCACCTGCTGCTCGGCCTCGGTCGTCACCCGGCCGGCGTGCGCCACGGTCCGCGCCGCGTCGGTGACCACCTGGTCGGTGCGCCGCACCAGCTCGTCGGCGCGCCGGACCACGTCCTCCGCGGTGCTGAGCAGGTCGAGCACCCGGCCGGGCACGGACGCCAGGTCCGTCGCCGCCTTCGTGGTGAACCGGACGATGTCGGTGGGCCACAGGGGTAATGCCATGCGTCTATTCCACACGACCGCGCGGTGGTGTGTCTCGCTAAGGTCCACCACATGAAGGCACCGCTCGTCGTCGCCACCGTCGCCGTGCTGGCGGTGGTCGTCGGGCTGCTCCTTCCCCGGCAGAGTCTCGTCACCGGCACGGCGCACCCACTGAGGGGTGACGACCTGGCCCGTTCGGTGTTCGCCCGTTGCCCGCTGGAGGGTGTTTCCCTGGACGGCATCCGGTACGGCCCACTGGTCAAGATCGCCGGCGAGTACCACGCCTTCGCCATCACCCCGACCCGGCAGCTGCTCGAGTGCGGGCTCGCCGGCGGGTCGAGCACCGGCGGCCCGTACGACCGGCCGCCGGAGGTGCGTGCCGTGCTGGCCGGCATCCGCGCGGACGATCCCTACTTCGGGTACGGCTGGGCCGGTCAGGAGATCGCCCGGCTCGACGTGGTGTTGGCCGGCGGTGGGGTGTTGCGCACCGAGGTCCGCAACGAGATCTTCGTGTTCACCGGCAACGGGACGCCACCGGGGCTCGACGTGAAGCTGCGCGCCTTCGACAAGACCGGGGCGCTCGTGTACGAGACCGGCTAGAAAACTCGGTGGCGTCGTGGTGTGTGATCAGGGGTATGGCGATCATCATGGGTACGCCGCCGGACGTTGCCGGGCTGGAGGTGGCGGTCGACGCGTTGCGGGACTGGCAGTCCGACGATGCGCCGATGCAGCTGCATCCCGGTGACATCGGGTGGTTCTGGCGGGCTGGCGCGGCGGCGACGGCCTCGGCGGTGCGGACCTGGAGCCGGGACGGTGAGGTGCTCGCCGTTGGCCTGCTCGATGGGCCTGAGCTGTTGCGGATGACGATCGCGCCCGCTGCCGTGCGGGACGAGGAGCTGGCGCGGGCGCTGGTCGCGGACGTGAGTTCGCCGGTGCGTGGGGTGCTGCCGGCGGGGAAGGTCAACATCGAGGCGCCTCGGGGCGCGGTGTTCCATGATCTGCTGGCCGACGCCGGCTGGCTGCTCGACGAGCCGTGGACGCCGTTGCGCCGTGACCTCGCCGAGCCGGTGGCGGACCCGGGGGTGCGGGTCGAGGTGATCGGGCCCGCGCGGGCGCAGGTGCGTGCCGAGGTACAGGTGGCGGCGTTCGACGGGTCGACGTTCTCCGTCGAGCGCTGGCAGGCGATGGCGGCTGGGCTGCCCTACGCCGACGCCCGCTGCCTGGTCGCCTACGACGACCGGGACAACGCGGTCGCGGCGGTGACGGTGTGGTCGGCGGGCCCGGGAAGGCCGGGACTGCTGGAGCCCTTGGGGGTGCACCGGGATCACCGCGGCCACGGCTACGGCAGGGCGATCACCCTTGCCGCCGCGGTGGCGCTCCGGGAGCTGGGGTCGTCGAGCGCGCTCGTCTGCACGCCGAGTTCCAACGTCGGCGCCGTGGCGACCTATCGGTCAGGTGGGTTCGAGCCGCTTCCCGAGATCCGGGACCGCTACCGGGACACGCACTAGCGATGATCCGGCTGGGCTCGGCGGCGCTCCCGGCCTGGCGGTGACACGGCAACGGCTACTCGTGGCGCGCCGTTAGCCTGGCGGGCATGGCGACACACTGGACACTCGGTGGGGACGCGCGGGAGCCGCGGCGGTTGGCGGAGTTCTGGGCCGTCGCGCTCGGGTACGTCGCCGAGCCCGGGTACGACTTCCCCGGTGGGGCGTCGATCATCGACCCGGACGGGACGTTGCCCGCCATCGGGTTTCTCGCGGTGCCGGAGGGCAAGACGGCCAAGAACCGGTTCCACATCGACATCCGGGTGGCCGCTGGTCAGCCGATGGACCCGGTGGTGCGGACCGCGCGGATCCGGGACAAGGTGGCCGAGCTGGTCGCCGCCGGCGCCACCGTGGTGCGGGAGGAGTCCTACGAGCACCTCGACCACGTCGTCATGCTCGACCCCGAGGGCAACGAGTTCTGCGTCGCATGACAAAGGGGCGGCCCGTCGCCGGACCGCCCCATCGTCCCGGTCAGCCGGTTGTCGTGAACTCGACCCAGTTCAGGTTGAGCAGGCCCGTCGCCGGACCACCCGTCACCGAGCGGAACACCAGGTAGAGCCGGTGTGCCCCAACGGGTTGGGACACCGCGAGGCTCTGGCTGGCGAACGCGTTGTTACCCGTGGTGGCGGCCAGCGTCGCGGTGCCGGCCAGCGGGCCCGTCGGCGAGTCGAGGCGTAGCTCGACCGCCGCGCGGGGGGTGCCGACCGTCGTCGCGGAGCCACCCGAGTAGCGGAACGTCACCGTGCTGACGCCGCCGAGGTTGATCGGGTCGAAGGCGATGTGGTCGCCGGGGTCGACGCCGGTCACCTGGAGGCCGCCGCCGGTGTCGGCGGTGGTCGCCGTCTCGACGCCCTGCTTGACCTGTGCGTTCTCCGCCTGCTGGCGCGGCACCTGGATCACCGTCTGGCCGATGGTCGTCAGCGGGGGTTGCCCGCCTCCACCGAGGTCGGTGTACTGCGCGCTGATCCCGCCGTACAGGTACCCACCGGCGTGGTCACCACCGTCCGCCGGGGTCGCCAGCGTGCCGGTGCACCCGGTCGTCGAGCCCTGGCCGTGGCCGTGCCCGTCGTGGCCGAGCACGAACGTGACCTCCACCCGCGAACAGTCGACCGGACCGTCCTCGGGGTCGGTGACCGTCACCTCGAACGGGACGACGTCGCCCCAGTCGAAGAACGTCCCCGCGACCGGCGACGTCACCGTCACCACCGGCGCCGTGTTGCCGACCGTGATCGTGCGGGTCAGCACCGCGGTCTTGCCGCTGGAGTCCGTCACCGTCAACCGCGCGGTGTAGGTCCCGTTCGTGGTGTAGGTGTACGACGGCGCCGGGTCGGCCGAGTCGACCGTCCCGTCACTGGTGAAGTCCCACGCGAACGAGATGGACTCACCAGGGTCCGGGTCGTGGGAACCGGTGCTGTCGAACGACACCGTCAGCGGGGCCTGACCCGACGTCGGCGTCGCGTTCAGCACCGCGACCGGTGAGCGGGTGCCCTTCACGTACCGGATCACCGACAGCTGCGCGTCCGGGTTCGGGCGGAAGAACCCGTCGCCGTACTCCAGCATGTACAGGCTGCCGTCCGGCCCGAACTCCATCTCCATCGGGTTGTCGGCGACCACGCCGGGCAGGAAGTGCTCGACGCCGACGAGGTTGCCCTTGCCGTCCGTGCGCATCATGAACAGCTTGTCGCGCGTGAACTCGCCGAACACGACCGAGTCCTGGTAGTACTCGGGGAACTTCGTCTCCGACGCGTTGTCCTCGTCGTAGTCGTACAGCGGACCGCCGTGCGGGCCGACACCACCGGTGCCGATCACCGGCCACTTGAAGTCACACGCCGTCGGCGGGTTCTCCAGGTACGCGCTCGCACACGGCGTGCGGGCCTCGTACGTGTACCAGAACTGCGCCTGCTGCACCGCAGGCAGCACCCGCAGCCCGGTGTTGTGCCGCGAGTCGTTCACCGGTGCGCCACAGTTGAACCGCGACCCCGGCGTCTGGGTGCCGAAGTCGTAGTCGATGTAGGCGAGGCTCGGCGACATGCACACCGGCCAGCCGTAGTTGCCGGCCTTGTTCGTGGTGAACCAGCGACCCGTGCCCTCCGGTCCCCGGTTGGGGTTGGCCGTGCGGGAGTCGGGGGAGTAGTCGCCGACGTACACCCGGCCAGCCGCGTCCACGTCGAACCGGAACGGGTTGCGCAGACCCATCAGGAAGATCTCCGGCCGGGTCTTGTTCTCGTGGTCCTCGGCCTCCGGGAACAGGTTGCCCTTCGGGCTCGTGTAGGTCCCGTTCGCCTTCACCTTGATCCGCAACAGCTTGCCGCGCAGGTCGTTGGTGTTCGCCGACGAGCGCCGCGCGTCCAGTGCCGGGGCCGCGGTCGCCGCGTCGTTGATCGGCGTGAACCCGTCCGAGCCACCGGCGTTGGTGTCGTCACCGGTGATCAGGAACAGGTTGCCCTTGCCGTCGAACTTCACCTTGCCGGCCACGTGGCAGCAGATGCCCCGGTCGACGGGCACCCGCAGGATCTGCTGCTCGGTGTCCATGTCGAGGTGCGGGGTCGGCGACTCGACGAACTTCACGCGGGAGAGCTGGTTGTAGCCCTTGAACTTCTCCCACACCGTCGGGTCCGTGCTCGACAGCGGCGCGTCGCCCTCGTTCACACCCGGTGTCGACGGGTCGTCGACCGGGGTGTTCAGCCGTGGCGAGTAGAAGACGTAGACCCACTTGTTGGTCGCGAAGTCCGGGTCGATCGAGATGGTCTGCAGACCGTCCTCGTCGTGGCTGTACACCGGGATCGTGGTGATCACCGGGCTCGCCCCGTTCGCCGGGTCGTACAGCCGGACCTCGCCGCCACGGGTGTTGTGCAGCACCCGCCCGTCCGGCAGTACCGCGAGCGACATCGGCTCGCCGGGTTCGTCGTTGAGGGTGACCTTCTCGTAGTTGCCGAGCACGGTCGCGCCGCAGTCGCCCTCGACGACGCCCGCCGCCCACTCGATGCCGCCGAGCAGGTGCTTGCGCACGTTGTTGTTGCGGTAGGACTCGATCGAGTGGCCGAGCCCGGTGTAGAAGCTGCGGCCGCCGACGTGGTCCTGGCACCAGGTGACCGGGTGGTCGAACCCCATGGTGCCGCCCGAGAACGACTTCTCGTCCACGGTGCCGAGCACGTGCTGCTTGCCACGCACGTTGGCCGCGAAGTTGTACCACTCCTCGGTCAGCGTGAGCGTGCGTGGCACCGTCTCGGTCGCGGGGTGCGCACGGTCGGCGATGGCCACGTTGCCCGTGCCGGTGCTCGCGACGCCGGCGACCTTCGTGCCGACCAGTGCCTGGTAGAAGGGCCAGTCCGGCTCGGTCTCGGCGGCCGCGTGCACGCCGACGTACCCGCCGCCGGCGCGGATGAAGCCCTCGAACGCGCCTTCCTGTGCGGTGTTGAGGACGTTGCCGGTCGTGTTCAGGAAGACCACGGCCCGGAACCTGGCCAGGTTGTCGGCGGTGAACGCGGCCGAGTCCTGGGTCGCGGTCACCTGGAACCCGTTGGCCGAGGCCAGGTCCCGGATGGTCGCGATGCCGTCCTTGATCGACGCGCGCCGCTCACCGTCGGTCTTGTGGAAGACCAGCACGCGGAAGCTGTCCGGGCGGCGGGCGTCGGAACGCAGGGTGGCTGGTCCGTTCTCGCTGCCGGTCGTGGTGGGGGTGTCCGCGGGCGGGGGCGCCGCCGCGGCGGGGGTGATGCCGGGCAGGCTGAGTGCCGCGGCAAGGAGGATGCTCGTCGCGCCGGCGAGCCACCGGCGTCTGGGGGAAGCTGCCATGGTTCCCTCTTCCGTCCGTGCTCAGCGCTTGTAGATCGTCAGCTCGGACATGTTGGTGTAGCTGAGGTCGGCGAAGCTGAGCGACTGGCCGGGGTTGGCCGTGCCGCCCGGTGCGGAGTCCTGCTCCCAGTTGGCGTGGTGGAAGTCCTGCTCGCCGATGGTCTGGAAGAACTGCTGGAAGTTGATGTCACCCTCGCCGAGCGGCACCATGTCGTACCCGTTGCCGGCGGCCGGGTTCTTGTTGCCGTCCTTGGCGTGGAACAACGGGAACCGGGTGGTCCGCGGGGCGACCGTCAGGATCGGGTCGAACAGGTCGGTCTGCTGGTTGCCGCGCCGGTCGGTGTAGGTCTGGTGCTTGTAGCGGGCGACGTACGCCCAGAAGATGTCCATCTCGAAGAAGACGTAACGTGGGTCGGTCCGCTCGATGAAGTACTCCAACCTGCGGATACCCGAGCTGCGGGTCGGCTTGCCGTTCGCGTCGAGCGGGCCGGAGTCGAGCAGGAAGCTGTACGCCACGTCGTGGTTGTGGGTGTACAGCCGCAGCCCACGCCGCCGTGCGCGCCTGCCGAGCTCGTTCCAGGTGTCGGCGGCCGCGTCCCAGTCCGACTTGAACGCGCTGTTGGTCGGGTCGCTGCCGGTGCCGATGTTCTTCATGCCCAGTTCCTGGGCGATGTCCATCTGCTGTTCGAACGTGTCCGGGTTGATGCTCGCGTGGGTGCCGTTCGCGACGAGGCCGTTGTCGTCGAGGATCTTGCGGATCTCACGGGGTGTGATCTGCCGGCCCAGGATCGCGGTGTTCTGGTTGTAGCCGGCGAACTCGACTTCCTTGTAGCCGATCTCGGCGATGCGGGCGAGGACCCGTTCGAAGCCGTACGGGACGCCGGAGGTGTCCGGAGCCGCGGAGATCCGGTCGCGGACGCTGTAGAGGATGATGCCTCGGTTGCGGGTGGGGACCAGGGGTTCCACTCGGAGGCCGTGTCCGTGGCCGTGCCCGTGTCCTCGGTTGTCGGCCATGGCGGGGGTGCCGGTCGCGATCACTGGGAGTCCTGCCGCGCCCAGTACTGCTGCTGCTCCTGCTGAGGCTTTGAAGATGTTTCTGCGGGTGAACTGGGGGTTTTGCATGTTCTCTGGGTAGCCCTTCGTGACTGGACCCATGGCTTGGGCCCTACGCGATCCCCGACTGATGTGGTGGTGGCTGACTGGAGAACGTTGGCTAC
>Ga0272482_10000170_pt1 | contig 21047 bp, 17 predicted proteins | sample RVTome_8_FD_192427 | JGI IMG/M metagenome (GOLD analysis project Ga0272482, IMG submission 192427) | Soil microbial communities from uranium-contaminated site in the Upper Colorado River Basin, Wyoming, United States - RVT160D0 (version 2) ...
GTGCGGGTTCGTCCGGCCCGACAGCGGCACGCTGACGTGGCGCGGGCAGGAGCTGCGCAACCTGCGGACGCACCAGCTGGCCGGTCACGGGATCGCACGCAGCCTCCAGGAGCTGGGGCTGTTCGACCGGATGACCGTGCTGGACAACGTGCTCGTCGGCGCGAACCGGCACGCCACAACGGGTTTCTGGTCCGCGCTCGCCGGGTTGCCGCGCCGGGCACGGGACGAGCGGGCGCTCGAGGACCGCGCGATGGCCGCGCTGGACGGGATGGGCGTCGCCGACGTCGCCCGCCGCTACCCGCCGAGCCTGCCCTACCCGGTGCGCAAACGGGTCGCGCTCGCGCGGGCGCTGGTCGCCGAGCCGGACCTGCTGCTGCTCGACGAGCCGGCGAGCGGGCTGGGCGCCGACGAGATGGCCGAGATCGGCGAGCTGGTCAAGGGGTTGGCGGACCGGATGTCGGTGATGCTCGTGGAGCACCACATGGACCTGGTGATGAGCGTGTGCGACCACATCGTGGTGCTGGACTTCGGCAAGGTGATCGCGCGGGGCGCGCCTGCCGAGATCCAGGCCGATCCCGCGGTGCAGGCGGCCTACCTCGGCGAGGACGTGGTGTCCAGTGCTGACCGTTGACCACCTCTCCGCCGCCTACGGCGCGGTGCGCGCGCTCGACGACGTCAGCCTGACCGCGCCGGAGGGCGAGATCACCGCGGTGCTCGGCGCGAACGGCGCCGGCAAGACCACGTTGCTGCGCACCATCTCCGGGCTGGTGAAGCCCACCGGCGGCACCGTGACCCTCGCCGGCCGCGACCTCAGTGGACTGTCCACGGAGGACCTACCGAGACTCGGTCTCGCGCACGTGCCGGAAGGGCGCGGCGTGCTGACCGAGCTGACCGTCGAGGAGAACCTGCGTCTCGGCGCGCTCGGCGGCGGCAGGCGGGCCGGCTCGGCCGACCTGGCGCGGGTGTACGAGCTGTTCCCCGCGCTCGCCGAGCGCCGGTCGCGACTCGCGCACGTGCTGTCCGGCGGCGAGCGGCAGATGCTGGTCATCGGCAGGGCGTTGCTGTCCCGGCCGAAGGTCCTGCTGCTGGACGAGCCGTCGCTCGGCCTCGCGCCGCGCATCGTCGTCCAGATCTTCGAACTGCTGCGCGGGCTCGTCCGGGACGAGGGACTGACCGTCCTGCTGGTCGAGCAGAACGCACGCAGCGCACTGTCCATCGCGGACCGAGGGGTCGTGCTCAACCTCGGCGCGGTGGTGGTGCGCGACGCCGCGACCACGCTGGCCGAGGACGACACCCTCCGGCACGCCTACCTCGGATTCTGACAGGGGGCCTCGTGCAGCAACTGCTGACCACCGTGCTGACCGGCCTGACGCTGGGCATGGTGTACGCCGCGTTCGCGCTGGCGCTGGTGCTGATCTGGCGCGCGACGCGGATCGTGAACTTCGCGCAGGCGCCGATGGCGATGCTCACCACCTACGTCGCGCTGGTCCTGATCGACGCCGGGTACTCCTACTGGCTGGGCTTCGCCGTCGCGCTGCTGTCCGGGCTCGTGCTCGGCGCGCTCGTCGAGCGGTTCGTCGTCCGGCCGGTCGAGGGCAAGTCCGAGATCAACGCGGTGATACTGACACTCGGGCTCTTCATCGTGTTCCACGCGCTGGCCGCGCTCGTCTTCGGCTCCCGGTTCCGCTCCTTCCCGGCGCCGTTCGGGCTGCGCGGGTTCCAGGTCGGGGACACCACGATCGCGCTGACCGGGTTCGGGGTCTTCACGATCCTCGCGGTCGCCGCGGTCATGGTCGGGCTGGTGCTGCTGTTCCGCGGCACCGACCTCGGCCTGCGGATGCGTGCCTCGGCGTTCAACCAGGAGGTGTCGAGGCTCCTCGGCGTGAAGGTCGGCAGGATGCTGACGCTCGGCTGGGCGCTCGCCGCGCTCGTCGGGTCGCTGTCGGGGCTGCTGATCGCGGGCGGCGGGCTGGTCCACCCGTCCTACATGGACGGTGTGGTGGTGTACGGGTTCGTCGCCGCGGTGCTCGGCGGGCTGGACAGCCCGGTCGGCGCCGTCATCGGCGGTGTCCTGTTGGGACTGTCGCTGAGCATCGTGTCCGGCTACGTCGGCTCCGAGCTGGTGCCGCTGGCCGCACTCGTGATCCTGATGGCCGTGCTGCTGCTCAGACCGGGCGGGCTGTTCGCGAGCGTCCGTGAGCGGAGGGTCTGACCATGTCCCGGTTCCTGGCCATGCCAACCACCCGCAGGCACCTGCTGCTCGCACTCGGCGCGCTGGTCGTCGTCGTGCTCGTGCTGGAGAACACCAGCCAGTTCCGCAACGCCCAGTTCGCCGCGATGGCCTACTACGCGATCGCCGCGGGCGGGCTGACCATCCTCACCGGGCTGAACGGCCAGCTCTCCCTCGGGCACGGCGCGCTGATGGCGGTCGGCGCGTACACCACCGCGTTGTTGTTGCAGGAGCCGGACTCCGCGCTGCCGCTGGTGCTGGTCCTGGTGCTGGCCACCGTGGTCACGCTCGTGGTCGGCGCGCTCGTCGGGGTCGCGGCGGCCCGGCTGCACGGCCCCTACCTCGCGGGCGCGACACTCGCGCTGGCGGTCGCGATCCCCGGGATCCCGCTGTACTTCAGCGAGACGCTCGGCGGCGACCAGGGGCTGCGGGTGCGGATGCCGGACATCCCGGTGTGGCTGGACGACGCCGTCTACTTCGTCACGGGCCAGGGGCTGACGCCGACCCGGTTCCTCGCCTACCTCGGGTGGCTCGGCGTCATCGTGGTTTTCGTGCTGCTCGCGAACCTCGCGCGCAGCAGGGTCGGGCGCACCTGGCAGGCGGTGCGTGACGACGAGGTCGCGGCGGAGCTCGCCGGCATCGACCTCGGCCGGGCACGGGTGCTGGCGTTCGTCGTCAGTTCCGGTTGTGCCGGCCTCGCGGGCGGTCTGCTCGCACTCTCCACCCGCCTCGCGGCACCGAGCGGGTTCGCACTGACCCTGTCACTGCTGCTCCTGTCGGCGGTGGTGCTCGGGGGTCTCGGCTCTCTCACGGGAGCGCTCGTCGGGGCGGCGTTGCTCGCGTTCCTGCCACAGGTGGTGACCGGGTTCGGCGCGGACCTCGGGCTCACCGACGTGCAGGCCGCCGAGATCGCGCCGTTGATCTACGGCCTGGTCACCGTCCTGGTCGTGCTGCTCGCTCCCGCCGGCCTCGCCGGCGGGCTGCGGAAACTCATCCATTGGAGGCGAGGCACATGAAGCGCTGGATCCCCGGCACGGCCCTGCTCGTGGCCATCTCGGTCACCGCGGCGTGCGGCGCGGGCGGACGGGAGGAGGACGAGCCGGCAGGCTCGACCGTCGGCATCACCGAGACCTCCATCAAGATCGGCGGGCACTTCCCGCTGACCGGCGTCGCGGCGCCCGGGTACAGCGAGATCCCCAGTGGGCACAAGGCGTACTACGACTACGTCAACGCTCAGGGCGGGATCAACGGCCGCAAGATCGAGTTCCTGGTGAAGGACGACGCGTACAACCCGACCAACACCAGCCAGGTCACCAACGAGCTGGTGCTGAACGACGAGATCTTCGCGATGGTCGGTGGGCTCGGCACGCCGACCCACGGCGCGGTGGTGGACTACCTCAACGACGCCAAGGTGCCCGACCTGTTCGTCTCGTCCGGCTCGCTGCAGTGGGGTGACTTCCCGAAGGAGAAGCCGTTCACGTTCGGCTGGCAGCCGGACTACGAGATCGAGGGCAAGATCATCGGCGACTGGGTGAAGGACAACATGCCCGACGCCAAGGTCGGTCTCTTCCTCCAGGACGACGACTTCGGCCGGGACGGCGAGAAGGGCGTGCGGCGCTACCTCGAGGACCAGATCGTCGCGGTCGCGAAGTACTCGCCGGGCAACACCGACGTCGCGCCGCAGATGGCGCAGCTGCAGGCCGCCGGCGTGGATCTGGTGCTGGGCTTCAACGTGCCGTCCTACACGGCGCTGAGCCAGCTGGTGTCGCTGCGGATCGGGTTCAAGCCGAAGTGGTTCTACAGCAACGTCGGCTCCGACCCCGCGCTCGTCGGGTCGCTGCTCGCCAGGTTCTCCGAGGGCGCGGTCACCGACGGCGCGTCCATGTTGGACGGTGTGATGACCACCGAGTACCTGCCGGGCGTCGACGCGCCGGACGACCCGTGGACGCGGCTGTGGCAGAAGGTCTGGGACGAGCACGGCGCCGACGGTGAGCTGACGAACTACCGGGTGTACGGGATGTCGCAGGCGTACACGTTCGTGCAGGCGCTGCAGGCGGCCGGCGAGAACCCGACCCGGGAGAGCATCGTGGCCGCCATCGAGAAGTCGGGTGCTTCGTTCGAGGGACCCGGCCTCGCGCCGTTCCGGTACACGAAGGACAGTCACCTCGGCATCTCCGGGCTCTCGGTGCTGGAGATCCAGAAGGGCGTCGGCAAGGCGCTGACCCCGGTGCTGGTGACCGACCTCGGCGACGCGCCGATCGAGGAGGACGACTCGGCGGCACGGGACGCGCCGCCGGAGAACGGGTTGCCCAACGTGAAGCCCGCACAGTGATGATCGGCAGGCTCTCCACCGTGGTCGTGGCGGCGCTGGCTCTGCTGGCGCCGTCCGCCTCGGCGGACCCGGCGACCGTGGTCCGCACCGACGCCGGCGCCGTGCGCGGCACGTCGGCCGATGGTGTGCGGCTGTTCCAGGGCATCCCGTTCGCGGCGCCACCGGTCGGGGCGCTGCGCTGGCAGGACCCTCGGCCCGTGCGCCGGTGGCACGGCGTGTACGACGCGACCGCGCCACGCAGCCAGTGCGCGCAGCTCGCACCGGCGTACGGCGGCGTGACCACCTACGAGGAGGACTGCCTGTACCTGAACGTCACCACACCGGCGCGGCGCGGATCGCACCGGCCGGTGATGGTGTGGCTGCACGGCGGGAGCAACCTCACGGGCAGCGGCAGCGCGTACGACGCGGCGAAGCTGGTGGCCAGGGGTGTCGTCGTGGTGACGGTCAACTACCGGCTGGGCCCGATGGGGTGGCTGGGCGGCAACTACGGACTGGCCGACCAGCAGGCGGCTTTGCGGTGGGTGCAAAGGAATGCGCGGGCGTTCGGTGGCGACCCACGCAACGTGACGCTGTTCGGTGAGTCGGCCGGCGCGATCGACACGTGCGCGCACCTGACGTCCCCGTCGGCGAAGCGCCTGTTCCACAAGGCGATCCCGCAGAGCTACAGCTGTGCCGCGCCGGTGCGGACCGCCGACGGCGCGGCGACGGAGAAGGCACGGCTGGCGACGGCGGTGGGCTGCGGCGACGACGCCTGTCTCGTTGCCGTGCCGGCAAAGACGTTGCTGGAGCAGTACGCCGCGATCGGCGGCAGCGCGGGGCCGGTCGCCGGCACCAGGTTGCTCCCCAGGCAACCCGCCGACGCCATCGCCGGCGGTCACGTCCACCGCGTACCGATCATGCACGGCAACACCCGCGACGAGATGCGGCTGTTCGTGGGACTGACGTATCCGGCCGGGCTCACGGCCGAGCGGTACACGGCGGTCATCACGGCGACCTATGGTGACCGGGCGCCCGAGGTGCTGGCCCGCTACCCGGCCGGCGCCGATCCCCGGCTGGCACTGGCCGCGGTGCAGTCCGACCACGGCACCGCACTGGCGACGTGTACGCACCTGACGGCGTACCGCCTGTTCGCACGTGCCGGACTGCCGGTGTACGCGTACCAGTTCGCCGACCGGTCCGCGCCGCCACTGATCGACCTCCCGAACTACGACGAGGGGGCCGAACACGCGACCGAGCTGACGTACCTGTGGCAGGACCTGCTCGGCGAACTGACCCCGGCGCAGGAAACCCTGTCGGCGGCCATGGCCGACTACTGGACGTCGTTCGCCGACAGTGGTCGGCCGTCGAGCGGGAATAATCCGCCATGGCCCCGTTTTCATCACGCCGACGACGTGTTGGGACTCGCCCCTGGCGCGGTACACCCGGTAGACGTTGCGGCACAGAGCAACTGCACGTTCTGGTCCCGGTTCCCCTGAGACAGAAAGACACCCACATGTCCACAATGTGCACAAAGGACTGAAGCCGATCGGCATTCCGCACACTGAGGTATCCCAATGCAGAAACGGCCGAACACTCGAACTACCCTAATCTGACCACCATCTGCCAGCGAATGCGGCGCGTGTCCATCACGCGCCGCATTCGTTGGTAGACGGTCATCTTGACCCCTTTCACTCGCGTCATCTAATGTGCCCCGTGATCATTACCGCACGCACAGTCATCAATATCGAATTCTCGCCCAAGTGGTGAATGCCGGTCACACGATGGGTGTCGTGTCCACGCGGGACGGTGGCTCGCGCCGCTAACCTTTAACCAGGGCACGGCGCGACTTCCCCTCGCGCCGGCCGCGCGGCCATGGGCGGACTCGATCGGCCCAGCCATCGAACCGTCCACTTCAGACAGTCAGCACTCGCGAGCCGTGTTCTCGGCTGCGACGGAAACGGGAGAGCACCCGCAATGAAACCCGCAGTACCGCGTCGTCGTCACCGCGTCCAGGGCAGGGTCGCGTGATCGAACCAGCACACGACGTCGCGGAACGGGCCATCTCCCGTGCGGTCGGCGAGGAGCTACGCCGCGCCCGCGAGGCGAAGGGCTGGTCACGTGCTCAGCTGGTCGGCATGCTCCCTTCCGGGATCGGGGACCGCACCCTCCTCTCCTACGAGCACGGCACACGGCACCTCACGGTCCTCCGCCTCGTCGAGCTGTGCCGCGCACTGGGCGTCCCCGCGCCGACGCTGCTCAACCAGGCGCTGCAACGCAGCAGGCTCCACCTACAGAACCTGGTCCTCCAGATCGACCTACGCCAACTACTGCACGACAAGAGCGACCGCTTCCGCCCCATGCACCAATGGGCCCGCAACAAACTGAACGACAACCCGGAGGGCATCGTCGACCTGGCGCCCGCCTCGGTCCGCGAACTAGCGACCTTCGTCGGCTGCTCCCACCGCGACCTGGCCAACCACCTGGCCCGCTTCATCCCCGACGACCTCCCGGAGGAAGTCATCGACCAGACCCCCGAATGACCCGACCCGAAACCAACCTCCGGCGACCAGACAGGACATCCGCTCAGCCTTGTCGCACAACACTTTTGGCCCGCAGCGGCCACCTCCCGCCCATGCCCGCAGCTGGCGGGCTCACCCCGGTCTGGCCATTAACCGCACGAACACCACGGCCGCCAGCCACCCATCTCAACCCCGACGAAACCCGCGAGGTGACGACCGATCAGTCCTCCGAATGAACCGGTAGCGGTGATGGCGCCGGAAACGTGGCCACTGGGGACTCCGTCCGCGCCGAGGGCGGTCCAGGCAGCCACACCTGCTCCGCCTTGTCCCGCAACGCTTCCGCTTCCTCCTGGGCGTCCACGTGCTCGTACAGCGAAGCCGCCTGCCGCCACGTCGCCGCCGCCTCGTGCGGCTCGCCGCTGCCATGAAGCGCGTCACCGAGAGCGGCCACGACCTCCGCCTGCACAGCAAGATGCTGGGTGCTCCACACAACGGACACCCCGCGCCGCGCATAGGCAACAGCCCGCGCAAACTGCCGGTTCGCCACGCACAACCGAGCCACCGTCACGCACATCCGCGCGGCAGCCGGCAGGTCCGCATGCGTCTCGGCGACGGCCAACGCCTCGTCGCAGTACGCCACCGCCGTGTCGTGGTCCCGGTGCAGCCCAGCCAGCTCCACCAGGCACGCCAGCTCAGCAGCACCGTCCCGACACTGCCGGGCCGCGGCCAGCGCCTGCCCGAGCTGGTCGGCGGCCGCCTCCGGCTGACCCGTCACACGCAACGCCTGACCGGCCCGCAACCGCGCCCAACACACGGCATCGGCACCCGTCGCGACCCGCACCGCCTGGGTCGCCGAGGCGAGCGCCGCCGCGGCCTCGCCACGGGCCAGTGCCAGCTCCGCCAGCATGCTGAGCACCGAGGCATCCAGCGGCGCCGCGGTCAGGCACCGGTCGGCGTCATCGAGCGCACCCAGCGTCAGATACGTCCGCCCGAGGTCACGCAGCCAGCCCCGACCCCGCACCGCAGGCGCAGCCAACTCGCGCACGACAGCACTCTCGACCAACCACCCAGCCGCGTCGAAACACGCCGCCACCGGGTGCGCCAGCCGCCACACGTGCTCGACACACCCGTGCTCATCCGCCTGCCGCACGGCCGCGACCAACGCCGTTCGCTCCCGGCACAGCCACTCCACCGCCTCGTCCTCGTCAACGAACTCCGTCGTGTACGGGTCGGGCTGGTCCGGCGGCGCGACGTACGACGGCAGGACGGCCCGGGCGGCGTGGGTCACCGACGCGATGTAGAAGTCCAGCAACCGCACCACAGCGGCGTCGACCGCGCCGGGTGGTTCCTCGTCGGTGAGGCGCGACGCCGCGAACTCGGCCAGCCGGTCGTGCCGGCGGAACCGGTCGAACTCGTCCGGCGCGCCGAGCAGGCCGGCGTCGACCAGCGCGACCAGGCTCCGCAGCGTCGCGGTCGGCGCTCGATCATCGATGGCACACGCGGCCGGCACCGAGATGTCCGCCCCGAGGTGCAGCGACAGCAACCGGAACAGCCGCCGCTCCGGCTCGGCGAGCGTGCGGTACGAGGTCAGCAGGCAGGAGTCACCAGCAGTGCGCACCCCGCCGTGGTCGCCCACCGCCGTCAGCAGTTTGCCCCGGTTCAGCCGCGCGGCGAACACCGTGATCGCGAGCGGCAACCCACCGCACAGGTCGATCATCCGGTGCGGCGGCACCCGGTCGCGCGCGTGCACCGACAGCAGCGCGGTCGACTCGCCCGCGTTCATCGGCGGCACGGTGACCCGGCGGGCGCCCGTCGCAGCCCGCAGCCGGGACAGCCGCTGCCGGCTCGTGACCAGCACCAGGCACGACGGCAGCGCGTGCAGCAGGTCGAGCACCTGCTCGGAGTCGCGGACGTCGTCGAGCACCACCAGCGTGCGCCGGTCGGCGAGCAGCCTGCGCAACAACACCGCACGCTGCGCCCGGGTCAGCGCCGGGTCGGGTCGCTGGCCCAACGCGGTGAGGAAGTCGTCGACGACGGCTGCCGGCTCGACGGCCGTGCGCTCGTCGCTGCCACCAAGGTTGGCGAACAGCTCACCACCGGGGAACCGGGCACGCACCCGGTGCGCCCAGTGCACGGCGAGCGTGGTCTTCCCGACGCCACCCGCCCCGTCGAGGATCACCACGCCGGGCTGTCCGGCCCCGGCTTCGGCCAGCGCGCTCAGCTGCACCCGCCTGCCGACGAGGTCGGCGACGTCGCCGGGGAGCTGGCGCGGCACCCGCGTCGGCGTCGGCACCACCGGCGCCGAGTGCGCGTCGGCGAGCGCGGTGCGGTGCCGGCGGTGCGCGACCTGTTCCTCGGCGCCCAGCTTGTGCCGGGTCGCGAGGTAGTACCTGGTCGCGTCGGCGAACCTGCGCCGCCCGTACAGCCCGGTGAGCCGCAGGTTCGCGAGCTCGAGGTCGTCCGGGTAGTCGACCTGCAGCTCGTTCAGGGCGGCGACGGCCTCCTCGTGCCGGCCGAGCTGGAGCAGGGCCCGCACCCGGACCGTGTGCGTGGCAAGCCATTCGTCCCGCATGAGCCGTTCGCGCCACGCGAGCGCGGGTTCGCCGTGCAGGTCGGCGAGCGGCAGCCCCCGCCACAGCCACAGCGCGTCGTCGACGAGGTCGACCGCCCGCGCCGGGTCGCGGCCGGCGAATGCACGTGCTTCCGCGGCGAGATCCCGGAACCGGTTGAGGTCGATCCGCGCCCGCTCGATCTCCAACCGATAACCGCCGAGTCCGAACCGAAGGCGCGGCGGCGAGGGCAACCGTTCCAAAACCCGCCGAATTCGACTGGCACAGGTGTCGAGCATCGGCTCGGGATTCACCGGCGCGGGCTTGTCGCGTGGCCAAACCCAGCGCAACATGACCTCGACCGGCACGACGTCACCCGCGTGCACGGCGAGGGTGGCCAGCACCGCTCGTTCCCGTTGACCGCCCCACGTCGCGTCCGGACCGCTGTCCAGCAGCAACGCGGTCGTGCCCAGAATTCCCAGCATCGCGTCCACCCAGCGTTCACCCCAAACAAAAGCTCGCACCGAGCGGTAGCTACCTCGTCGGATGTTACTAACCGACAGAGATCAGGAACGTTACGTGACGCAATTGTTGTGCGATACGTGTTCAACCGACCACGGAATGTCTATTGCCGGTCCCACAAGGGAGTTCACCGGCAGTTGACGGCAATCGGAATACCACCGTCTACAATGGACTAAGGGTGGTCAGACCAGGTTAACTGGAATTTAGTCCCGTCGGCTTGGTCTCAACCGCTTGACACCGGACCCACGGTGTCTACTGCGCCACACCGGAACCTTTCGGCCGGGTTTGTCGGTAGGTTCCCGCTCGCCCCCTGGACACTTCTGGAAGCACGTACTAATCTACTACTTAACTATGAAGTACGTAACTGATGGCGACGGCCTGCACGACCCCGCGGTGCGCGCGGCCATGGCCCGCTTCACCGGCGGCGAGGACACCCGCCGGCTCGAGGCGGCCGCCGCGCTGCGTGCCGCGGCGCACGCGGTCGAGCGCATGCAGTCGCTCGGCTCGCACAGCCGTGCGCTCAGCCCCGGCGCCGTCGACCTGCTCCTGCGGCTGTGCACGAGCGGCACCGCCAGCGTCGGCGAGCTGGCGCGGGCGGCGGGCGTCAGCTCCCGCAACGTGACCGGGCTCGTGGACACCCTGGAGCGGGCCGGCCTCGTCGCCAGGGCGCCCGACCCCGACGACCGGCGGTCGGTGCTCGTGAGCAGCACCGACGACGGCGCGGCATGGGTGGCCGAGTTCCGGCAACCGGCACAGCGCGCCATGACGGCCGTGTTCCACGGCTTCTCCGACGCGGAGGTGGCGCTGCTGCGTCATCTCTGCCTCCAGCTCGTCACCAACCAGCACACGATCGAAGAACGGATGGCCAACTCGTGACCACGCGGGACGTTGTGCGCACCTACCATGAGGCCCGGTTCCGGGGGGACGTCGCCTCAGCACGGAAGACGCTCGCCGACGGCTTCCGGTTCGGGAGCCCGTTGCTCAAGGCCGACGCGGAGGACCACCTCGCCGGGCTGCCCGCGTTCCTCGGCATCGTCTCCGGTGTCGACATGATCAGCGAGCTGTACGGCGCGGACGAGGCGACGCTGGTCTACGACGTGCACACCGCGACCCCGGTCGGCACCCAGCGCACCGCGGAGCACTTCCGCCTGCGGGACGGGCTGATCACCTCGATCACGCTGATCTTCGACGCCACCGTCTGGCAGCGCATCATCGCCGCGTCCACAGCGGACTGACCGGCACTTTCCCACCCCCGGGTGCGCCGAGGCGACCCCGGGTATGACAGCGTTGTCACGTCATTCTGGGGAAAGGACGTGCGTGACCGCGCTGCTGGCCGGCATCGATGTCGGCGCCACCACCTGCAGGGTCGGCATCTACACCGCTGATGGCGCACCGGTGGTCGAGCGGCACCGCACGACCAGCACGGACGCGCCGACGGTGGTGGCCGGCGTGCTCGCCGACCTCCGGCACTGCCTCGACGCGGCAGGCGGGCCGCCACTCGCGGTCGGCATCACCGGCGGCGACGGCGGCGTCCCGCTCGACCGCGACCTCACCCCCATGACCCCGCTGCTGCTCGACGACCGCGCGGGCGCGGCGGCCGCCTGGCTCGCCGGCGAGGTCGGCAGGACCGCGCTGTTCACCACCACCGGCGTCGACGTCGCGGCGGGGACCCCGCTCGCCACCTGGCTCTGGCTGCGCCGGCAGCTTCCGGACACCCTCGACCGGATGCGGGTCTGGGCGAGCCTGCCCGACCTCGTCGCCACCGCGCTGTGCGGAACGCCGCTGTCGCACCGCACGCTGGCCGGCCGCACCGGCGCCTACGACCAGCGCGCCGACCGCTACGACGACGACCTGCTGGCACTGGCCGGGATCCGGGCCGGTCAACTGCCGGCGCACCGAACCGGTTCAGCGGTCGCCGGACCACTCCCGGTGGGCACGCCGGTGGTCGTGACCGGCCACGATCACCTGGTTGCCGCACATGCGGCGGGCGCGCGCGAGCCGGGTGATGTGGTGGACTCTCTTGGAGCAGCGGAGGCGGTGGTGACGGTGTCGGAACGCGTGGCTCCCGACGCCGCGGCCGGGACCGGCACGTCGTGGAACCGGACCGCGGACGGCACGCGGTGGGCTCTGTTGTCCACGTTCACGGAGCTTGCGGAGCGACCATCGGGCACTGTCGCCGACAGCGGCCGGTTGCTCGCGTGGCTGTGTTCGCTGTCGTCGCCGGCAGGCGACCTCGCCGGGCTGGAGCGGGTGGCCGAGTCGGTCACCACCCGCCCGACCGGCATCGTGGTGCTCCCCTACCTCGGCGGGCGGGGCGCGCCGAGTCCCGCTCCCGAGCAGCGGCTCACCGTGCACGACCTCGCGCCGGGACAGGCGTTGCCGGCCGTGGTCGTCGCGGCGCTGGAGGGCGCGAGCTATCACGTGCGGTGGCTCGCCGAGCACCACGCCGAGCACGCGGACACCAAGCTGTCCTCGGTGACCGTGCTCGGCGGCGCGGGCGCGGGCCGGACCTGGTTGTCGGTGAAGGCGCAGGTCATGCCGGGTCCGGTGCGGGTGACGGCGGTCGGGGCAGCGGCGTGCGCTGGTGCCGCGCTGCTCGCGGGAGTGGCGCTCGGGTTGCCGGCGCCGGTGCTCGGTAGCGATGTGCTGCCGCGCGACGATCTCCTCGCCGACCGATACGACGCGATCTACCGGGGTGGCTTCCTGCCCCGGGTACGGGAGGTGGCATGACAAGCCTGTCCGCGTTGGCGCGGCCGTCCGGCGGCCTGGCCATGGTGGCGATGGACCAGCGCGAGAGCCTACGCACGATGTTCGAGGAGTACACGCCCGCGCCGGTGCCGGACAGCGACCTGACGAAGTTCAAGCTGGCGGTCGCCACCGAGCTGGGGCAGTACGCGAGCGGCTTCCTGATCGACCGGGACTTCGGGTTCGACCAGGTGCTCGCCGAGCGGCTGCTGCCGGACACCTGCGGGTTGATCCTCGCGGCCGACCGGCTGCGCCACCCGCCGGAGGGCGGCCGGGTCGTCGAGACCTCGCTCGACGAGGACCTCAACCCCGCCCACCTGCGGGAACGCGGCGTCGCCGCGATGAAGCTGCTGCTGGTGTGGCGGCCGGACGAGGACCGGGACAAGCGGCTCGCCATGGCGACCGAGTTCGTGCGGCGCTGTTCGTCGGCTGGGTTGCTTTCGATCCTCGAGGGCGTCGTGCGGCCCACCTCCGACCACGAGTTCGACCGGCTGCAGCTGGAGGCGGCGACCGAGCTCGGCGCGTTGCGGCCGTCGCTGTACAAGGTGCAGGTGCCGCGCAGGGGCGTCGACCCGACCGAGGTCGGCCGGGTGTGCGAGCGGATCTCCGCCGCCGTGCCGGTGCCGTGGGTGGTGCTGTCCGCTGGCGTGACGATCGAGGACTTCCCGCACGCGGTGCGCACGGCGTGCCACGCTGGCGCCTCCGGGTTCCTCGCCGGCCGCGCGATCTGGAGCGACACGCTCGCCGACCCGACGCCACTGCTGCGGTCGCGGGCCGTCGACCGGCTCAAGCGGCTCGCGGAGGTGGTCGACAGCTCGGCCCGCCCCTGGCAGGAGGCCGCCGCGTGAGTTCGGCGGCCGCGCACCGGCGCGTCACGATCGGTGACGTGGCACGCGCGGCCGGGGTCTCGCCGTCGACGGCGTCGCGGGCGCTGACCGGGACGGGGTACGCGGCGGCGGCGGTGAAGCTGCGGGTGGCCGCGGTCGCCGACCGGCTGGGTTACGTGCCGGACGACATCGCACGCAGCCTCAAGCGGCGGACCAGCAAGCTCGTCGGAGTGGTGATCTCCGACCTGCGCAACCAGTTCTACGCCGACCTCGCCGCCGGGATCGAGCAGGTGCTCTGCGCGGCCGGCTACCGGATGGTGCTGGTCAACGACGACGGTGACACGTCAAGGGAGCTGACCGGGGCACGCACGCTGCTGGCGATGCGGGTGCCCGGCGCGATCGTCACCCCGCTGTCCGCGGAGACCGGCGCGCTGCTGACCGACCAGGGCGTTCAGGTCGTCGAGGTGGACCGGCAGATGGCCGAGACCAGCTGTGACGCCGTCCTCGTCGACTCCGAGCACGGCGCGCGGGCCGCCACCACGCACCTGCTGGAGCTGGGTCACCGCAGGATCGCGTTCCTGATCGACGAGCTGGAGTGGACGACCGGGATCGGCAGGCTCACCGGCTACCAGGCCGCGCTGAAGGCCGCGAAGGTCCGGTTCGACCGGAAACTGGTGGCCAGGGTCGGTTTCGAGGAGGGCAGCGCGGCGAGCGCACTGGCGACCCTGCTCGACGAGCGCCCGGACGTGACCGCCGTCTTCGCCGCGAACAACCTCATGGCGGAGGGCGCCTGGCAGGAGCTGCAGCGCCGCGAACTCCGCGTGCCGAAGGACATCTCCCTGGTCGCGTTCGACGACCTGCCGTGGATGAGCCTGGTGCGCCCCGCCGTCACCGCGGTGTCGCAACCGGTGGTGGCACTGGGCACGCGAGCCGCGGAACTGTTGCTGGCCAGGATGTCCGGCGAACTGACCGGCCCACCGAAGACCGTGTGGCTGGCGCCGACGTTCGAACGCAGGGGCTCCACCCGCGCTCTCTAGCCCACGTCCACCAACGCTTCCGCGTGCTGCCCGAACCTCGTCGCACCGACCGTCAGGTCCGCGCCGATCCGCGCCCGCCGGCACGGGCGCTCGTCCGGGGTGACCACGAACTCGAACGTCTCCGTCGCCCGACCAGGCACCTCCGCCGTCGCTGACGTCGGCTCGGCCGTCCAGCCGGCCGGCACCACCAGCGCGACCGTCACCTCGTCTCCGTCCGCGAACGGGTTGCGGGCCTCGACCTCGACGGTGAACGCCCGGCCGGGCGCGGTGGTCACCTGGTAGGGCCGCAGCCACGCGCCGACGCCCTCCGCCTCGAAGTCCACTTCGGACAGCGGGAGCAGCTCGCGGTGCATCCGGGCGAGGTCCATGCCCTGTGCCTCCAACAGGTCCAGGTACACGTCGTCGACCCGGCGCGGCTCCCAGTGCCCGCTGATCATCAGGTCCGGCGCGAGCCTGCGGTACAGCGCGGCGCTGCGCGTGAAGTCGTCGATCCGGAACCTGTTCTTGTACTGGAAGTTCAGCACCTCGGCGCGCTCACCCGGTTGCCACGTCGCGGTCTGCTGGTCGCCGGTCGCCACCACCCGCTGCCCGTCCACCTCGAACGCGATGGCCACCGCGTACAGCGTGTGCCCCGGCAGCGGGTACAGCGTCAGCTCGTACTCGTGCCACCGCACGGGTTTCCCGGTCGGCAGCACCCGGTCGACCGGGATCGGGTCGTACCAGAGGCACGGCAGGTCGTAGCGGGCCGGCCGTTCCAGCACGTCCGCGACCGCAGCCGCCGACCAGATCCGCGTGCCCTCCACCTCTCGCAGCAGGTTGAAGCCCGCGACATGGTCGTCGTGGTAGTGCGTCGGCAGCGCGACCTCGACCCGGTCGACGCCGAACCGCCTGCGCAGCGGGCCGAGCGAGGGCAGCCACGGCCGCCGGGACGAGCGGTCGTCGCCGGTCGGGTAGTTGACGACCATGTCGAGCCCGAAGTCGATCAGCAGCGCGTTCCCGGTGTCGGACAACAACACGTAGCTCGTCGCGAAACTGGTGGTGTTGCGCAGCAGGTGCGGGCTCAGCTCCTCGAACGGGTGGTCCCACTGCCCCCGCGCGTCCCACGGCCGGTCGTTGCGGGAGTCGTGGAGCGCACGCAGCCGCCGCTCCAACAGGTCGAACGCGGGCACGGGCTCGTCGATCGGGTCGCCGTGGGAGGGCAGGACCAGATCCGGCTCGCGTGCGGCGAGGTCGTAGAGCGAGAGCACGGTGGCCTTGACGCCTTCCAGCTCCGTGTAGGACCACTGGGTCGCGGCGAGCGACCACACCTTGCCGGCGCTGTGGATCAGGTCGCCGGTGAACGCGAGCCGCCGGCCGCCGACGTCGACGAGGTAGCTCACCGAACCCAGGGTGTGGCCGGGGGTCGGCACCGTCGTGACGTCGAAACCGCCGAACCGGCGGGTGCGGTACTCGGGCACGGTCCCGGTGACCGGCACCGGTTCCAGGAGCGAGAACCGGTCCTGCCGCAGGTCGTAGTAGTTGCGGATGGGCCGCTGCTGCCAGTGGTGGTCGACCCGGTCGAACAGGTCGCGCTCGACCGGCGGCACCCAGATGCGCGCGCCGTGCGCGACCGCGCGGTGCAGCCCCTGCACCTGGTCGCGGTGGTGGTGCGTGACGAGCACGTCGGTGACGCGGTCGGCGCCGAACTCGGCGAGGTGGTCGAGCACCGCGCCGTCGCCGAAGTCGATGAGCACCGCGTCCCGGTCGTGTACCAGGACGTACACGTTGCAGGTGTCGCGGAACAGGTGCACACCGTCGGCAACAAGCACATGGCAACGTTGCCACATCCACTATGGACACGTCCATAGCGCGCGGGTCAGCGTGCCGCCTCGGTGTCCCCGCCGGTCCGTCCACACCGGACATCGTCGGTGGTGCGGTGCACGCCGACGCCGGTCTCCCCAGCCGCGTGCTCTGGCCGCAGTACGAGGTGGTCGTCGTAGTCGCCGCCGTGCTGGCTGCGGAACGGGACCGGCGGACTGTCCGGCAGCGCGACCAACCGGTCGCCGAGCCGGGCGGCCGCGTCGGCGTACTCGTCGTCGGACAGGGCGACCGCGCCGTTGACCACGAACGGCGCGACGACCGTCATGCCGGAGTACCACAGGGTGCCGTGGGTCAGCGGGAACAGCACCTCGTCCAGCTCGCCGTGGATGCCGCGCGGGCCGGTGGTCGCGGCGTTGGCGCCAACGGTGGTGATCACCATGGCACGCCTGCCGACCAGGCCGCCGTCGCCGTACCGGCGGGCCCGGCCGGTGTCGGGGTCGAGCACGCCCTGCGCGAAGCCCTGCACGAACAGCCGGTCGAACCAGCCCTTGAGGATCGCCGGCATCCCGAACCACCACAACGGGAACTGGACGACGAGCGTGTCCGCCCAGCGGAGTTTGTCCTGCTCGGCGCGGATGTCGGCGTGCAGTGAGCCGTCCCCCAGCGCCCGCTCGGACTCGGCGAGCACGTCGAGCGGCTCCGCAGGGTCGTGCCCGAAATCCTCGTGGCGCACCACGGGATCCCAGTTCATGGCGTAGAGGTCCGACTCACGCACCTCGTGTCCGTGCGCCCGGAGCACACGAATTCCGTGTGTCCGCAACGATCCGTTGAGCGAACGGGGGTCGGGATGGGCGTAGACCCACAGCACACGCACGCCGGCTCCTCTCGATCTCCAGCCCACCGTAGGCGATCTTCGCGGGAAGAGCCGGACGACTGGGGTGCGTAACGAGAGCGACGGCGGGTAACCACACAGGAACGGACCGAAACCGAAGGAGATCAACATGAACACCGGCGATCTACGGCGGCTCCTGGCGCACCGTGGCCCCTTCGCCACCGTTCAGCTGTCCGCCGAACACCGTGACCAGGCATGGCAGGCCGACCTGACCAGGAAGGGTGCGCCCGCGCGCACGGTCTCCGCGCTCGACGAAGCCGTCCGCACGTCGGACGAAGCGAACCGGTTGCTGGTGGCAGTGGGCGCCGAGGTGTTGCTCGACCGGAGACTCGCCGGTCCGTCACCGAGACTGGTGACCAGAGTGGGTGCGCTGCCCTACCTGGTGCCGCTGTTCGCGTGCCGCCGAGTCCCGCACGCGGTGGCACGCGTCGGCGAGTCAGCGGCGGAAGTCCGTGCGACCGACGGCGAGACGACCATCCGGCGAACCGTGCCCCGCGCGACGGCGGCGACGGAGCTGACCGACCTGGTCGACCAGGTACGGGCTCGGCTGCTGGTGGCCAGCGGCGACCTCACCGAACTGTGGGACGCGCTACCGGACCGCTGCCGGGAGATCCTGGTGGAGCCGTCGAGCCCGCGCGACGCGGACGTCGACTTCGACCGGATCGTGGCGAGCCTGGTCACCGAACGTGCGACCACGGACGACTACGCGCTGGTGGACCGGTTCCTTGCCGAGCTGGCGACCGGCGGCCGAGCCGTGCAGGGCCTGGCGGACACGACGGCCGCACTGAACGCCGGCACCGCCGCGACGGTCGTCATCGCCGACCCCGCCATCGGCGACGCGGCGCTGTGGACCAGCACCGATCCCACGGCAGTGGCGTTGACCGAGGCTGAACTGCCCGCCTCCGGTGCGGCCGGCGCGGCCAAGACCCGCGCCGACGAGGCACTACCGGCGGCCGCCGTCTCGACCGGCGCCGAGCTGGTGAGCGCGGCACACGTACGCGGCGAACCGGTGGCCCTCACCGACGGGGTGGGTGCGTTGCTGACGGTTTCCCCGCGCCGTCCAGGGGTACTTCCGCAAGCATGAGAGCCGCTGACGTCAAGCTGTCCAATGTGGACAAGGTGTTCTTCGCGGCGGCCGGACTGTCCAAAGGGGACGTCCTGGACCACTACCGCGCCGTCGCCGAGGCCATGGTGCCCCACCTGACAGGACGCCCACTGACCCTGCGCCGCTACCCGGACGGCATCGAGGGCAACAGCTTCTTCCAGAAGGACGCGGGCGACAAGCTCCCGGACTGGATCCACGTGGAAACGGTGCCGCAACGCCAGGGCGGCACCATCCGCCACATCATCTGCGACGACGCGGCAACCCTGATCCACCTGGCCAACCTCGCGACCATCGAGTTCCACATCTGGCCATCCACCACGGCGGACCTGGAACACCCGGACCGCCTGGTCATCGACATCGACCCGCCACCAGGCACGACCACCCGACGACTCCGGGGAATCGCTCGCAAACTGGCCGACCTGTACCGCCAGGTAGGCCTGACCCCGTTCGTCCAGGCCACCGGCGGCCGAGGCTTCCATGTGGTGGCTCCCCTGGATCGCACAGCTGACTTCGAGACGACCCGAGCCCTGGCGAACACCCTGGCCGACCACCTGGCCGTGCGGCACCAGGAAACCCTGACCACCGCCCAACGCAAGGACAAGCGCGGGGACCGCGTCTTCCTGGACACCAACAGGAACGCCTACGGCCAGACGTTCGTGGCCCCGTACTCACTCCGCGCTCGCGAGACCGCCGGGGTCGCGATTCCACTCGACTGGCCAGAACTACGACGCGCCGAACCCGACGGCTTCCAGCCCTCCCGAGTCCGCAATCGTCTGGCCCGCAAACCCGACCCCTGGCAGGACCTGGACAAACACGCCAGCAGTGTCGAAGCCGCTCAGTCCGAACTGGACACTCTGCGCCCATAACGGGCCAACACCCGCGCCCGCAGGTTCGGATCACTCCTCGGCACCGGCTCGAGAAAGATCTCGTCCAGATCCGGGAACCGCTCCGCCAGCTCCCCGGCCAACCGGACACAGGCGAACTCCAGATCCGACGACGTCAGATCGTCAGCGAAGTCCAGCCGGGCACACAACAGGATCCGATCGGTCCCGGTGACCATGGTCAGCAGGTCGACGACCACCTCGACCTCCGGCGCGCCCATGAGGTGCTCCCGAGCCCCACGCACGATCGCGGGGTCGGCCTGCCGCCCGATGAGCAGCCCAAGATTGGTGCGCCCCAACAGATAGGCGACCACGGCGAGCAACACCCCGATCAACACCGACGCCAGCCCGTCCCAGAACGCGGACCCGGTCACGTCGTGCAGTGCCAGCCCACCGAAGGCGAGCAGGATGCCGACCAGCGCGGCACTGTCCTCGAAGAACACCGTCTTCACCGTCGGGTCGTCGATCAGCCGCAGGTACCGGCGCACGGTCCGCTTCTCCGCCGCCGCCTCCGCGCGCACCTGCTTCACCGCACGCAGCAACGAGATCCCCTCGAGAACGAACGCGAGCGCCAACACGACATACCCGACAATCGGGCTCGGCTGCTCGTGGTCGTCGCTGAACATGGTGCGAAAACCCTCATAGAACGCGAACAGCGCACCCGAGGTGAAAATGGACACCGCGGCCATGAGCGACCAGAAGTACCGCTCTTTCCCGTACCCGAACGGATGCGCGCGGTCGGCGGGTTTGCCGGACCGACGCAGCGCGGTCAGCAACAGGGCCTCGGTGAACGTGTCCGCCACCGAGTGCCCGGCCTCGGCGAGCATGGCCGCCGACCCGGTGATCACCCCGGCCACCAGCTTTAGCACCGCGATCAGAAAGTTCGCACCAAGCGCGACGAGCACCGTGAGCGTGCTCTCGGACTTCTCTGCCACGCCCCGACACTAGCCCCGACGGCTCACTCCGGCAGGACCTCGAGCACCGCCTTGGTGAACTCCTTCGTCGACGCGGTGCCACCGAGGTCACGAGTGCGGACCGGCGACGACGCGAGCACCTCCGTGAAGGCGCCGACGACCTCGGCGCCGGCCTCCGCGTGTCCGAGGTGGTCGAGCATCATCGCGGCCGACCAGATCGCGCCGAGCGGGTTCGCGACGCCGGTGCCCGCGATGTCCGGCGCTGACCCGTGCACCGGCTCGAACATCGACGGGAACTCGCGATCCGGGTTGAGGTTGCCGGCCGGCGCGATGCCGATGCTGCCGGCGACCGCGGCGGCGAGGTCGGACAGGATGTCCCCGAACAGGTTGGAGCCGACGATCACGTCGAACCGCGCCGGGTCGAGCACGACCTTCGCGACCAGCGCGTCGATGTGCTCCTGTGTCCACTCGACACCGGGGTGCCGGGCGCCGGCCTCGACGACCAGCTCGTCCCAGAACGGCATCGTGTGCACGATCCCGTTCGACTTGGTCGCCGACGTGACGTGCCCGCGCCGGGTCGCGGCCAGCTCGAACGCGTAGTCGAGGATCCTGGTCACGCCCGGCCGCGTGAAGATCGCCTCCTGGACGGCCATCTCGTCCGGGAACCCCCGGTTGAACCGGCCGCCGACCTCCGAGTACTCGCCCTCGACGTTCT
>Ga0272482_10000171_pt1 | contig 20998 bp, 19 predicted proteins | sample RVTome_8_FD_192427 | JGI IMG/M metagenome (GOLD analysis project Ga0272482, IMG submission 192427) | Soil microbial communities from uranium-contaminated site in the Upper Colorado River Basin, Wyoming, United States - RVT160D0 (version 2) ...
CCAGGTCGGTGACCCGCACGCCGCCGGCGGCCCGGACCCGGTCCAGGATGGCGGCCTGGCGCTGCGGCGCGAGCATCAGCCCTCCCGCAGGACGGCGACGCCACCGGCGTCGAGCCGCCCGGCCCAGTCCGCATCGGTCAGCAGATCGACACCGGCGGCGTCGACCGCCGCGGGGGCGTCGGTGTGGTTCATCAGGAAAAGGTAGGTGCGTCCGTCGGCGTGCTGGCGGCGGACCGCCTCGACGCCGGCCGGCACCGGATGGGTGGGGGCGACGCCGGCCGTCTCCGCCACCGCGCCGAGCCAGCGGGCCAGGTCGGGGTCGGCGAGGCGGGTGCTGGCATACCAGGCGGTGCCGTGCCGGGTGAGCGCGGCGCCATCGGCGAGTGGACCGGCCGCGTAGCGGGCGAGCACCTCGGCGCCGGCCGCGTGGACCGCCTCCGTCCACAGTGTCCCGGTCGAGCCGTCGTCCAGCGGCACCGGCTCGGTCGCCGGGTAGAACTCCTCCACCCGGATGCCCAGCAGGCCGGCGAGCGCGCCGGGCAGCGGCGCCGGATGCACGTGGTCGTGCTCGTCGACGAGCCCGCTGTACGGCCCCACGGCGAGCGTGCCACCGCCCTCCACAAAGGAGCGCAGGTTGTCCGCGGCCGCGCCGCTGAGCAGATACAGGGCCGGGGCGAGCACCAGCCGGTACCCGGAAAGGTCGGCGCCCGGGTGGGCGAGGTCGGCGGTGACGCCGGCCCGCCACAACGCCGCGTGCCACCGCATGATCTCGGCGAACGCGGTCATCTCGGCGCTCGGCTGGTTACGCGCCTCCTGCGCCCACGCGCTGGAGTAGTCCAGCAGGACGGCCACGTCGGCGACCGTGCGCGAGCCCTCCACTTCGGACACGTCGCGCAGCATGCCGCCCAGCCGCACCACCTCGCGCCAGATCTTCGAGTCGGTGCCGGCGTGCGGCAGCATCGCCGAGTGCCACTTCTCCGAGCCGGCGCGGCTGGCCCGCCACTGGAAGAACATCGCGCCCTCGGAGCCGCGTGCCACGTTGCCGAGGCTCTCCCGGATCAGCTGGCCCGGGCGCTTCGCGATGTTGCGCGGCTGCCAGTTGACCGCGCTGGTGGAGTGCTCCATGAGCAGCCACGGCGCACCGCCGCCGAGCGAGCGGGTCAGGTCCGCCGCGTACGCCGACTGGGCCGGCGCCTCGCGCGGGTCATCGGCGACGAGGTAGTGGTCGTTGGAGACGAGCCGGTCGGGGCCGGTCAGCTCCCGCCCCCACGCCCAGTAGTCGAGGTCGAAGCAGGCGGCGGTCATGAGGTTGGTGGTGATCGGCACGCCCGGCGAGAGCTTGTGCAGCAGGTCGCGCTCGGCGGTGAAGTTGGTCAGGTGCTCGTCCGAGCTGAACCGCTTGAAGTCGAGCACCTGCCCCGGATTGGACGAGGTGACCGTCGCGCGGGGCGGCTGCACCTGGGCCCAGTCCGTGTACGTCTGCGACCAGAACGCGGTGCCCCACGCCTCGTTGAGCGTGTCCAGGTCGCCATACCGCCCGCGCAGCCACCCGCGAAACGCCTCGGCGGAAACGTCGCAGTAGCAGTGGGCGTTGTGGCACCCGTACTCGTTGTGGACGTGCCACATCGCCAGTGCGGGGTGGCCGTGGTAGCGGCGGGCGAGCTGCTCGGCCAGTCGTGCCGCGGCCTGGCGGTAGCGGGGTGAGCTGGGGCAGAACGCCTGGCGGCTGCCGTACGTGAGGCGCCGCCCGCCGGCGTCGACCGGGAGGCTCTCCGGGTACGCGTGGGAGAACCAGGCCGGCGGCGAGGCCGTGGCGGTGGCGAGGTCGACCGAAACGCCCCCGGAGTGCAGGCCGTCGAGGATACGGTCGAGGCGATCGAACGCGTACACACCCTCGGCGGGCTCCAGCCACGCCCAGGCGAAGACGCCGACGGTGGCCAGGTTGACGCCGGCCTCGCGCATGAGGCGCACGTCCTCGGGCCAGACGCTCTCCGGCCACTGCTCTGGGTTGTAGTCGCCGCCGTACCAAAGCGCCACTCGCCTACCTCCCCCTAACGTAACTCAACAGAATCGAACAGTACCGCACGCCGACGACGTGTGACATCCTGTGCCCGTGCTCTTCGAGATCATCGATGAGGTTCGGGTCGACGCGGGGACGGCCCGGGTGTACGAAGAGGGCTGGCAGTCCTGGTCACCCACCTCCTGGTACCCCGTCGACGCGCCACCATCCCGCCCGGCGACCGCGTGGCGACGGCGGGGCAACTACCGCCCGGAGAGCGCCGCGCCGGCCGACGGCTTCCAGGGCGAGGGCCTGCTGGCGGTCGACCCCGGCGACGGCGGGCCGCTGCGCCTGTACGCCGCGCCCGATCCGCTGACCGTCCCGTCGATCCGCGCCACGCTCGTCGACGGCCGGCTCGTGATCGCCGCGGACGGCCCGGTCACCGCGCACACCGGGGTGTCGCTGGGCGACTGGGCGTCCGGCTTCGCCCGCACCGCCGGAGCCGACCTGCCCCGGGAGGCGCCGACCGCCTGGTGTTCCTGGTACCACTACTTCGACCAGGTCACCGAGGCGGACATCGGGGAGAACATCGCCGCGATCCGCGACCGCGACCTGCCGATCGACGTGGTCCAGGTGGACGGCGGCTGGCAGCGCGCGGTGGGTGACTGGCTCCGCCTCTCCGACCGGTTCGCCTCACTGGCCGACGTCGGCAAGCGCATCCGGGACGCGGGGCTGCGGGCCGGGATCTGGGTTGCCCCGTTCTGGGTCGAGGAGGGCAGCTGGCTCGCTCGCGAACACCCGGAGTGGCTGATCGCCGGCCCGGACGGCCTGCCGGTCTCCGCCGGCGAGCACTGGGGCGCGCCGTCGTACGGCCTGGACACCACCAACCCGGCCGCCGCGGACTACCTGCGCGAGGTCTTCACCTGGCTGGCCGGCCTGGGTTTCGACTACTTCAAAATCGATTTCGTCTACGCCGCCGCGCTCGCCGGCTCCCGCCACACCGGAGTGGAGCCGCTGGGCGCGTACCGGAGCGCGGTGGCACTGGTCCGCGAGCTGATCGCGCCGGACGGATACCTGCTCGGCTGCGGCGCGCCCACCCTCGCCAGCGTCGGCCTCTTCGACGCGATGCGCGTGTCGGCCGACACCAGCCCCGCCTACGAACCGCCGGACGGCGACCTCTCCCAGCCCTCCCAGCGCGGCGCCACCCTGTCGACGGTGGCGCGAGCCTGGCAGCACGGCCGCTTCTGGGTCAACGACCCGGACTGCCTGATCGCCCGCCCCGAGGTCGAGCGCCGGGCGGAGTGGGCGTCGGTGGTCGAGCGGTATGGCGGTCTGCGGGTCAGCTCCGACCGCATCGCCGCCCTCGACGGCTGGGGCCTGGAGACCACGCGCCGCCTGCTCGGCACCGCACCGCCCCCGACACCCTTCCTCTAGGCCACCCACCTCCGGCCAGTCGCGACGACGCGGCCGGTTCGACCGTCACCGCAGATCGAGGGGGTCGTTAGTACCAGTGGACGTGGTGCCAGTCACGTCCGGTGAGATCGCCGGTATGGCCGCCCACCGCGCCGGCCGTCGGTCTTACGGCTATGGCGAATAGCCTGCCGTCCCTTCCCAGCGGGGGGCCCTGTCCCGGGCCCCCCGCGCCCCATCTGTCGTGCCGTGCGAAATGCCCCTCCCCGGTCGCGTTAAACGACTGAAGAGGGGCAATTTCCCGGAGCTTGTTACGCGAGCTTCTTGGACAGGTTCTGGTCCAGCGCGTTCATGAACTCGTCCGTGGTCAGCCACGGGGCGTCCCGCGAGATGAGCAGCGCCAGGTCCTTGGTCATCTGGCCGCCCTCGACGGTGTCGATGCAGACCTGCTCCAGCTTGTCGGCGAACTCGGTGACCGCCGGCGTGCCGTCCAGCTTGCCGCGGTGGGCCAGGCCCCGGGTCCAGGCGAAGATCGAGGCGATCGGGTTGGTCGAGGTCTTCTCGCCCTTCTGCCACTGCCGGTAGTGCCGGGTCACCGTGCCATGCGCCGCCTCGGCCTCGACGGTCTTGCCGTCGGGCGTCATGAGCACTGACGTCATCAGCCCCAGCGAGCCGAAGCCCTGCGCCACCGTGTCGGACTGCACGTCGCCGTCGTAGTTCTTGGCGGCCCACACGAAGCCGCCCTCCCACTTCAGCGCGGCCGCCACCATGTCGTCGATCAGGCGGTGCTCGTAGGTGATGCCGGCCGCGGCGAACTGGTCCTTGAACTCCGCCTCGAACACCTCGGCGAACAGGTCCTTGAAGCGACCGTCGTACGCCTTGAGGATCGTGTTCTTGGTGGAGAGGTAGACCGGGTAGCCGCGGTCGAGCCCGTACCGGAACGAGGCGCGGGCGAAGTCGCGGATCGAGTCGTCGAAGTTGTACATGCCCATGGCGATGCCGCCGCCCGGAAACTTCGCCACCTCGTGCTCGATCGGCGCGCTGCCGTCCGTGGGCGTGTAGGTGATGGTCACCGTGCCCGGGCCGGGCACCACGAAGTCGGTCGCCTTGTACTGGTCGCCGTGGGCGTGACGGCCGATGATGATGGGCTTGGTCCAGCCGGGCACGAGCCGCGGCACGTTGGACATGATGATCGGCTCACGGAAGACGACGCCGCCAAGGATGTTGCGGATCGTGCCGTTTGGCGAGCGCCACATCTTCTTGAGGCCGAACTCCTCCACCCGCGCCTCGTCGGGGGTGATGGTGGCGCACTTGACGCCCACGCCGTGGCGCTTGATGGCGTTGGCGGCATCGACGGTGACCTGGTCGTCGGTCTCGTCGCGGTACTGGATCGAGAGGTCGTAGTACTCGAGCTCGACATCGAGGTAGGGCAGGATCAGCTGCTCCCGGATCTGCTTCCAGATGATCCGGGTCATCTCGTCGCCGTCGAGCTCGACAACGGGTTTCGCTACTTTGATCTTCGCCATCGAGCCGGCGCTCCTCTCCAGGACGTTATCTAGCAGTACGAGCGTACTGCACGGCCTAGACTGCCCTGCATGCCACTCACCCGCACCCTCGGCCCAGCCACGGTCGTCGCTCTCCAGGACGGCGAGGGCACTTTCTTTCAGCCGCGCGAGGAGGCGTTTCCGCAGGTCAGCGCCAAGCTGTGGGCACGGGTCGACGAGCGGGACCCGGGCGCGGTGACGGCCGACGGCCAGTGGCTGCTGCGCTTCCGGTGCTTCGCGGTCCGCCACGGCGACCACGTCACGCTCGTCGACACCGGCATCGGGCCGGCCGGCTCGCTCGCGTCGAGCTGGGCGCCGGTGCCGGGCCGCCTGCCGGACGAGCTCGCCGCCGCCGGCATCGACCCCGCCGACGTCGACACGGTCGTGCTCAGCCACCTGCACACCGACCACATCGGCTGGGCCGTCGTCGGCACGCCCTACTTCCCGAACGCCGCGTACCTGATCCCGCGGGCGGACGTGGAGGCCATGGGCCGGCCGGAGCTCGACGACCGCCTCTTCACGCCGCTCGAGCAGACCGGCCAGCTCCGGCTCGTCGAGGGCGACGTCCCGATCGCCGCCGGGGTCACCGCGATCGCGACGCCCGGCCACACGCCGGGCCACCAGTCGGTGCTCGTCGAGTACGCCGGCGAGCGGCTCCTCGTCACCGGCGACCTGCTCGTGCACGCGGTACAGCTCGTCGCGCCCGAGACGGCGTACCTGCACGAGATGGACCCGGAGCTGGCGCGAGACTCCCGGACGAAGCTGTTGAAAGCCGGCATCACCCTCGCCACACCTCACCTGAGCGAGCCGTTCGTACGGGCGTAAGGGGCGATTCACCCCCATCCACGAGTGTCATCGCATGGCTAACCCGTACCCCATAAGCCGTCGACACTTCGTCGCCGCAGGCGCTGGCCTCGTGGTCGGACCCATGCTGCTCTCCCCCGACGGCGCCGAGGCGCACATCCCCTCGACCGCCGGCGGCCCGCTGCCGTCCGGCCTCTTCTCGCTTGGCGTGGCCTCCGGCGACCCGCTGCCGGACGCCGTCGTCATCTGGACCCGCCTCGCCCCGCAGCCGCTGGCCGGGGGCGGCATGCCCGACCGGGCGGTGCGCGTGCACTGGGAGGTCGCCGAAAACGAGCGCTTCCGCCGCGTGCAACGGCGTGGCGTCGCCGTCGCCCATCCCATCCTCGGCCACTCCGTGCACGTGGACGTGCAGGGTCTGCGCCCGGACACCGTGTACTACTACCGCTTCCGCGTCGGCACCGAGATCTCGCCGGCCGGCCGCACCCGCACCGCACCGGCGCCGCACTCCCGGCCGCGGCAGCTGCGCTTCGCGTTCGCCAGCTGCCAGGACTACCAGGCCGGGAGCTACACGGCCTACCAGCACCTAGCGGAGGAGGACCTCGCGTTCGTCGCCTTCCTCGGCGACTACATCTACGAGGGCGCGCCCAACCCGGCGGCCTATCGGCAGCACGAGGGCACCGGCGAGCCTTATTCGCTGGTCGAGTACCGCAACCGGCACGCGCGCTACCGGTCGGACGCCGACCTGCGGGGGGCGCACGCGGCGTTCCCGTGGATCGTCACCTTCGACGACCACGAGGTCGACAACAACTGGGCCGACGAGATCCCGCAGGACCCGGCCAGCCAGACGCCGGAGGCGTTTCGGGCCCGGCGGGCAGCGGCCTTCCAGGCGTACTACGAGCACATGCCGCTACGCCGGTCGTCGCTCCCGCACGGGCTGGACATGCGCCTGTACCGGCGACTGCGCTTCGGCGGGCTGGCCAGCCTGCACGTGCTGGACACCCGGCAGTACCGCAGCGACCAGCCGACCACGATCGAGGCGGCGAACGATCCCGCGCTCAGCATGACCGGCGCCGAGCAGGAGCGGTGGCTGGTGCACGGCATGCACACCTCGGGCAGCACCTGGAACGTGCTGGCCAACCAGGTCATGTGGGCCTCCAACGACCGCCGCGCCGGCCCCGAGAAGGTCTACGACCTGGACAACTGGGACGGGTACCGGGTGCAGCGGCGGCGGCTGCTGGAGTTCTTCGGCTCGGGGCAGGTCGACAACCCGGTCGTGCTCACGGGTGACCGCCACTGCACCTGGGTGTGCGACCTCCAGCCGGACTTCGACGATCCGGCCTCGCCGGTGGTGGCCGCCGAGATCACCGGTACCTCGATCACCTCGGGCGGCAACGCGGACCCGGTGGCGTTCCACAGCACGTACGACCCGATCATGGCGGAGAGCCCGCACTGGAAGTACATCGACAACCAGCGCGGCTACGTGGTCTGCGACGTCACGCCGGAGCGGATGCTCAGCTCGCTGCGCCTGGTCGACACCGTGCGCGCACCGTCCGCGAACGTGCGAACCGCCGCCCAGTTCCTCGTCGAAGCCGGCCGACCAGGCATTTCCGTGGTCGGCCAGTCCTAAAAGATCACTTCCAAGCGAAAGATTTGGGCTGCCGCGATGCCCGTCGTGGTCCAGACCGCTGCTCCCGCAGCCTCACCCGTCCGCTGTTGGTTTTGCCTCCGGCGGGAGCGCTCCGGAGACGTTGCGGAGCGGCGGCGACAGCCGCGCGTCCGGTCCTGGCCGGCGTGATGATCGTTCGCCCGAAACGGGCGTGACACGCCGGCCAGAACAGCCGTATTGGGCGAACGATCACCACGACCGCCGCGCGAGCCTGCGGGATAACGACAAAATCCCTGTTTTTGTTGCCTCAGAAGCAGTTCGTAGCAGCAAGAACAGGGATTTTGTCGCCTCGACCGGGGCCAGCGGCGGACGGGTGAGGCCGCGGGAGCGGCGGTCTGGACCACGGCGGGCGTCGCGGTAGCTCAATGGATCTGCCTGGGTTAAGCGTTTCCGGGTCCAGCCGCAGGACGGATGGACCCGGAAGTGTGGCGCTTAGAGGGTGGCGACGTCCGCCTGCTTGGCGCGGACCGCCTCGGCGGCCGCCTTGAGGCCGGCGAGCTCGGTGTCGGTGAGGTCGGTCTCGACGACCCGGTTGACGCCGTTGGCGCCGATCGCGGCCTCGACGCCGAGGTAGACGCCGGAGATGCCGTACTCGCCGTCGACCCACGCGCAGACGGGGAGTACGGCGCCGGAGTCCTCAGCCACGGCGCGGGCCATGCGGGCGGCGGCCGCGGAGGGCGCGTAGTACGCCGAGCCGGTCTTCAGGAGCGCGACGACCTCGGCACCGCCGTTGCGGGTGCGGACCACCAGCTCCTCGATCTTGTCGGCGGGCAGCAGCTCGGCGAGCGGCTTGCCGTTGACCGTGCACTTCGAGGGCACCGGCACCATCGTGTCGCCGTGCGAGCCGAGGGTCAGCGTCTTCACCGAGCCCACCGGCACGGCCAGCGCCTCGGCGACGAAGTGGGTGAAGCGGGCGGTGTCGAGCATGCCGGCCTGGCCCAGCACCCTGTTCTTGGGGAAGCCGGTGGCGAGCTGGGCGAGCGCGGTCATCTCGTCGAGCGGGTTGGAGACGACGATGACGACGGCGTTGGGCGCGTACTTGGCGACGTTTTCGGAGACCTGCCGCACGATCTTGGCGTTGACGCCGAGCAGGTCCATCCGGCTCATGCCCGGCTTGCGGGGCAGGCCGGCGGTGATGACGACGACGTCCGAGCCCTCGATCGCCTCGTAACCCTCGCCGTTGGGCCCGGTCGTCTGCCCGACGACCTTGGTCTCGAAGCCCTCGACCGGCCGAGACTGGTTGAGGTCGAGCGCGAGACCCTCGGGCTTGCCCTCGACGATGTCGGTGAGCACAACCGTGTCGAAGATGTCGTATTCGGCTAGCCGCTGCGCCGTCGTGGAGCCGTAGAAGCCGGCGCCGACGACGGTGACCTTCTTGCCCATGGTCGTCTCACTCCCTGATACGGACGGCACTCTTTTCCGGACCGTATCAGCCGTGCTAAGTGCAGTTTCCGTTGACCGGCGACCCTGTGCCGGTCCACACGTACGCGTCGCTGACCCAGCTGCCGTCGGAGAGCTTGTTCCAGAGGTCCGTGACGTAGTTGTTGCGGCCGGTGTGCTTGGTGCCCCGGGCCGAGCAGGCGATCGTCACGGTGTCACCGTCGGCCAGCTTGCCCACGATCGCGGTAGCCGCGCTGGGCCCGGAGCGGCGGTTGAGCGTGCTGCCGCCGTCGGTGTCGACGACGCCCTGGGTGAGGCCGAGCGCCCCGTAGTTGTAGAGGCCGCCACCGACCGCGACCCGCTTCGAGCCGTGCAGCGCGGCACCCTCGTACGCGCCGCCGCTCGCCTGGATCACCCACTTGCCGAAGGAGTACTTTTCGATCGCCGTGTACGCCCCGTCGCGGCGCAGCGAGAAGTGCACGTGCTTGCCGGTCGAGCGGCCGCCGCAGGAGACGTCGTTGCCGATGTTGCCGAGGAACGCGCCCTCGGTCACCCGCTTGCCGTCCACTTTGATGTTGCCCTCGAGGTGGTAGTAGTCGGTCGCGAAGCCGCGGTCGTGCACCACCCGCACCCAGCCCTTGCCGGACTTGCACATGGTGTACGCCAGCCCGGCCCGCGCCGCGAGCACCTTGCCGTCGCCGCCGGCCAGGTCGATGGAGCTGCGCACGCTGCCGCTCATCGGGTGCGGGCCGCCGGTGTACCGCCAGGTCTGCCCGACCGCGAACGGCAGCCGCATCCCGGTGCGCCGATCGGTCGCGGCCTCGGCCGCCCGCCGGTCGAGCCTGGCCGCGCCCAGCGTGCGGCGCTCGTCGCCGGTCAGGATCGCCGACGCGGCGCTGAGCGTGGCGAACTCCGTCTCGCCCTCCAGCGCCACCCGCCAGAGGCCGGTCTCCCGCTTTGCCACGAAGAGCCAGCCCTCCGGGTAGGCGCGCGCGGCCGCGAGCGCCGGACGCACGGCGGTGCCGAAGCCCCACTGGCTGGTACTGCGGGGTGCGACGTTGACCTGCACGCTCGGGCCGAGCCGTGCGACCACCGCCGCGACGAGCCCGTCAGTGAAGGCCGCGTGGGCCGGTGTCGCCACTCCTACCAGGGACAACGCCAAGATCGCGATAGGGAGCCGCATGATCCGATCATGAACAAAGGCCGCAGGCCGGTCACGCCGCCGCGCCGGGAAAGTCGGACTTATCGCTGCCTTTTGGCATCACAGCTGTTCGGCCCGCTCGACCACATTGGTCAGCAGCATCGCGCGGGTCATCGGGCCGATGCCGCCCGGCACCGGAGCCAGGGCGCCGGCCACCTCGGCCACGTCGGCGGCCACGTCACCGGTGTAGACACCCTTGCCGTCCGCGCCGACGACCCTGGTGATGCCCACGTCGACCACGACCGCGCCGGGGCGGACCAGGTCGGCGGTGACCAGGCCCGGCACGCCAGCGGCGGCGACCACGATGTCGGCCGAGCGGGTGTGCGTGGCCAGGTCGCGGGTGCCGGTGTGGCACAGGGTCACGGTCGCGTTTTCGCTCCGGCGGGTGAGCAGCAGCCCGAGCGGGCGCCCCACCGTCGTGCCGCGGCCGATCACGGTCACCTCGGCGCCGCGCAGCTCCACGCCGTATCGCCGGAGGATCTCCACGATCCCGCGCGGCGTGCAGGGCAGCGGAGCGGGGTAGCCGAGCACGAGCCGGCCCAGGTTGATCGGGTGCAACCCGTCGGCGTCCTTGCTCGGGTCGATCAGCTCCAGCACCCGCTGGGTCTCGATCTGTGGCGGCAGCGGCAGCTGCACGATGTAGCCGTGGCAGGCCGGATCGGCGTTGAGCTCCGCGACGATCGCCTCGACCTGCTCCTGCGTGGCGTCCGCGGGCAGCTCGCGCTGGATCGAGGCGATGCCCACCTCGGCGCTGTCCCGGTGCTTGCCCCGCACGTACGCGTGTGACCCTGGATCGTCCCCTACCAACACCGTGCCGAGCCCTGGAACTATGCCTCTTTCGGCGAGAGCCTTGACCCGTGCCCGCAGGTCGTCCTTGATTGCGGACGCGGTTGCCTTACCGTCCAGGAGTGTCGCGGTCACGCCGCAAATGGTCTCATAGGGAGCCGAATAGAAAGTGATGAGGGACTTCATGCAGGTACGCGCGATCGCCATCTGTGCGGTCCTCCCGGTGGCCGGTGCGCTGGCCCTCACCGCGTGCGACCCGCTCGGCGGCGACTCCGCGAGCGGCACCGGCTCGCGCTCGGTGAGCGTGCAGATCGCCCAGCCGCGACACCTGCTCCCGACGAACACGAACGACCCGGACGGCGCGCAGGTGCTCTCGGCGCTCTTCGCCCCGCTGGTCGAGTACGACGGCGACCACCGGCCGCGGGAGTCCGCCGCCGAGTCGATCAAGTCGACCGACCACCGGGTCTGGACCATCACGCTCAAGGACGGCTACACGTTCCACAATGGCGAGCCGGTGACCGCCGACAGCTACATCAACGCGTGGAACTACGGCGCCTACGCGCCCAACAAGCAGAGCAACGGCTACTTCTTCGCCAGGATCGCCGGGTACGCGGACACCCAGCCCACCGACCCCGACGGCGCCGGTCCCCAGCCCGTGGCAGAGCCGAAGACCAAGACGCTCTCCGGCCTCAAGAAGGTGAACGACCGCACGCTGCAGGTCACGCTCTCCATCCCGTTCACCGACTTCAAGGCAATGCTCGGAGACACCGCCTTCTACCCGCTGCCCACCAGCGCGTGGAAGGAGCCGGGCGTGCTCGCCGACGGCTTCGAGGACTCGATCGTCGGGCAGGGGCCGTTCAAGCTCAAGGGCGGCTGGCGAGACACGTCGACGATCGAGGTCGAGCGCTTCGACGCGTTCCCCGGAGACAAGCCCAGCGTCGACGGCGCCGCCTTCCGGATCTACGACAACCTCGCGAAGGCGTACGAGGACGTGCGCGACGGCGACCTCGACGTGATCCGCACGATCCCCGCCGAGCAGGTCACCGGCGCGGCCAAGGACCTCGACGGCCGGGCCGGCAGCAGCCCCGACTCGACGATCCAGTTCATCGCGTTCCCGGCGTTCGTGCCGGAGTTCTTCAAGCCGAGCGTGCGGCGGGCGATCTCGATGGCGATCGACCGCGACTCGATCGTGCGGTCGGTGTTTCACGGCGCGCAGCAGCCGGCCCGCTCGTTCGTCGCGCCGGTCGTGACCGGCTACCGCGAAAACAGCTGCGGCGAGGCGTGCAAGTTCGACCCGGCCGAGGCCAAGCGGCTCTACACCGAGGCGGAGGGTCCGGCCACGCTCCAGATCAGCTACAACGACGACGGTGGCCACAAGGCCTGGGTCGAGGCGACCTGCGCGCAGCTCCGGGCCAACCTGGGCGTGGAGTGCACGGCGGCGGCCGAGCCAGGCTTCGGCGACCTGCTCGCGAAGGTCGAGCAGCGCAAGTCGGTGGGCATGTTCCGGATGGGGTGGCCGATGGACTACCCGTCGATGGAGAGCTACCTCGGCCCGCTGTACTCCACCGCCGGCTCGTCCAACTACGCCGGCTACCGCAACGCCCGCTTCGACAGCCTCGTCAACGAGGCGACGCAGGCCGCTGACGAGGCCGCGACGATCAAGAAGTACCAGGAGGCGGAGGACATCCTCGCCCGGGACATGCCGGTGATCCCGCTCCGCTTCGGGCAGAACAACTACGGCTACTCCGCCCGTGCCAAGGGCGTAGAGCTGGACGTGTACGGCCGGGTCAACCTCACGAAGCTGACGGTGAGCCCGGCCGCGTGATCAAAGCTCCTCTCAAGCGGTTCCTACTGCTTGAGAGGAGCTTTGATCACGGAGAGCGGTCAGTGGAAGAAGTGGCGCGTGCCGGTGAAGTACATGGTCACTCCGGCCGCGTTCGCCGCCGCGACGACCTCTTCGTCGCGGACCGAGCCGCCCGGCTGCACGACCGCGCGGACGCCCGCCTCGGCCAGCACCTGGAGCCCGTCCGCGAACGGGAAGAACGCGTCCGAGGCGGCTACCGCACCGGTCGCCCGGCCACTGGAGCGGGTCACCGCCAGGCGCGCGGAGTCGACCCTGTTGACCTGGCCCATGCCCACGCCCACGGTGGCGCCGCCGGCGGCGATCAGGATCGCGTTCGACTTCACCGAGCGCACCGCCCGCCAGGCGAACACGAGATCGCGCAGGTCGTCGACCGGCTCGCCGGCCACGAGCCGCCAGGTGGTCGGGTCGTCGCCGGGCGCGTCGATCCGGTCGCTGATCTGCACGAGCACGCCGCCGCCGACCAGCCGCCACTCGGCGGGCAGCGGCTGCCATGGCGGGGCGACGAGGATGCGCAGGCTTTTCTTGGCGGAGAGCACCTCCACCGCACCGTCCTCGTAGGAGGGTGCCACGATCACCTCGGTGAAGACGTCGGCCACCTGCTTGGCCATCTCGACCGACACCGGCCGGTTGACCGCGATCACCCCGCCGTACGCCGAGACCGGGTCGCACGCGTGCGCCTTGCGGTGCGCCTCCGCGACGTCGACCGCGATCGCGATGCCGCACGGGTTGGCGTGCTTGATGATCGCCACGGCCGGGTCGCCGAAGTCGTTGGCCGCCCGCCAGGCCGCCTCGGCGTCGACGTAGTTGTTGTACGACATCTCCTTGCCGTGCAGCTTCTCCGCCTGCGCGAGCCCCGGTGGCGAATCCGGGTTGAGGTAGAGCGCGGCCTCCTGGTGCGGGTTCTCGCCGTACCGCAGTACATCCGCCCGGCGCAGCGCCAGTCCGGTGAAGGCCGGCCATCCACGCGGGTCGGGGTCGAGCACCGCCGCGGTCCACTGGGCCACCGCGATGTCGTATTCGGCGATATCCGCGAACGCGCGGGCCGCGAGGGCCTTCCGCTGTGCCAGCGTGAAGCCACCGCCGCCGAGCGCCTCCATGATCATCGGGTACGTCGAAACGGAGGTCACGACGGCGACCGAGGCGTGGTTCTTCGCGGCGGCGCGCACCATCGCCGGCCCGCCGATGTCGATCTGCTCGACGCACTCGTCTTCGCTCGCGCCAGAGTCGACCGTCTCCCGAAACGGGTAGAGGTTGGAGACCAGCAGGTCGAACGGGCGCACACCCAGCTCGGCGAGCTGAGCCTCGTGGGCCGGGAGGCGCAGGTCGGCCAGAAGCCCCGCGTGGATCGCCGGGTGGAGCGTCTTCACCCGCCCGTCGAGGGTCTCCGGAGAGCCGGTCACGTCTTCGACCCGGGTCACCGGCGCGCCCGCCGCCTCGATAGCCGCGGCGGTGGAGCCGGTGGAGACCAGCTCGACGCCCGCCCCGTGCAGCGCCTTGGCCAACTCGGGCAGGCCGGTCTTGTCGTACACGCTGATGATGGCGCGCCGGATCGGCCGCCGCCCCTCCGCGGAGCTCATGGAATGCTGACCTTTCTTCCCGTGATGGTCCAGCCCTCGCGGACCAGGCGACCGACCGACTCGACGAGCTGGCGCCGCTCGGCCTCCTTGATCCGCTCGGTGAGCGTCTCTTCCGTGTCGTCGGGCAGCACGGGCACCGCGACCTGGGCGATGATCGGCCCGGTGTCGACCCCGGAGTCCACGAAGAACAGCGTCGCGCCGGTCACCCGCACCCCGTAGGCGAGCGCGTCGCGCGGTCCATGCATGCCGGGGAACGCGGGGAGCAGCGAGTTGTGCGTATTGATGTAGCGGTCGCCGAAAGCCCCCAGGAACGCGGCGCCGACCAGCTTGAGGAAGCCTGCGGAGATGACCAGGTCAGGCTTGTACTCGGCGACGTGCGCGGTGAGTGCGGTGTCCCACTCCTCGCGGCTCGGGTAGGCGCGGACGGAGTCGACGAAGGTCGGCACCCCCGCCGCGGCCGCCCGGTCGAGGCCGGCTATCGCGTCGCGGTCGGCGCCGACGGCCACCACCCTCGCCCCATACGCCGGGTCGGTGGCGGCGTCCAGCAGCGCCTGGAGGTTGCTGCCCGAGCCGGATACCAGGACCACGAGACGAGCCGGGTGCGGGGCCCCCGCGTAAACGTGGAGCGCAGCGGAGCGTTTTCGTGGGGTGCGTTCGGGCACCCCGAAACCCTACCGGGACCTCGCGGAGTGGCAATGACCAGGTACGCTGCCGGTCGCCGTGGGTCACCCGGCAGGAGGACCCAGCACCCTCGTCATCAAGGAGCTCCGATGCAGCCCGGCTATCCAGGCCAGGACCCGTACGGCCAGCAGCCTCAGGACCCCACCGCGCAACCACCCTACGGCCAGCCCCAGTACGGTCAGCCTCAGTACGGCCAGCCGCCCACATCTGGCCAGCCGTACGGCCAGCCGACGTCGGGCCAGCCGGCCTCCGGACAGCCGTACCAGGACCCGTACGCCGCGCCGCAGCAGCCGTACCAGGATCCTTACGCCGCTCAGCAGCCGTACCAGGACCCGTATGGGCAGCAGCCGACCTCGGGCCAGCCGTACCCCCAGGCGCCGATCTACCCGGGCACGGGCTACGGCCCGCCCGGACCCACCGGGCAGAGCAACACCCAGGGCCTGCTCGCCATGATCTTCGGCATCGCATCGATCCCGCTCGCCATCTGCTGCGCCCTCCTCGGCCTGGGCCTCGGCATCGCCGGCGCGGTCCTCGGCTTCATGGGCCGCAACAAGGCCGACCAGGGGCTGGCGAGCAACCGGGGGCAGGCGCAGGCCGGATTCATCTGCGGCATCATCGGTGCCGTCCTCGGCGTGGCGAACGGCATTCTCGGTCTGGTGCTCAATATCAGCTACTACTAGCGATTCGCCCAGTCGACGGGTCTTGACGCGCAAGTGATCAAACGCGAGCATCGACCAGCCACGTCGATCCATCAGAGAAAGAAATTGGGGAGGAACAGAAAGTGACATATCCGCCGCCCGCCGCGCAGCCGGCCAACGACAAGACGACCCTCTGGGGCGTCCTGGGCATCGTCATCGGCCTCATCTGCTGCTGGCCCGCCGGTGTCGTCTTCGGCATCCTGGCTCTCCAGGAGGCGAAGAAGTCCGGCAAGCCGCCGACGTTGGCCTACCTCGCGTTCGCCGCGAGCGCGCTCAACCTGATCGTCGGCATCATCTACATCGCCGGTCGCTGACATCGGGCGACCGCATCGGGGCGTTCCGGGAGACCGGGGCGCCCCGAGCTGTTTCTGACCGCCCTTTTACGCCACGCTGGGGGTCGGCCAGTCGGGCTCAGGGGCCGGTGAAGACCCTCGTACCCGCCGCGCCGATCACGGCGCCCACGGCGACGACCACCGCCGACATCGCCGCCACCTGCCAGGCGACCGGCCCGATCTCCGCCATCCGCCCGCCGCCGAGCGGGCCGCCGGAGACGACCGCGCCCGCGCCCAGCATCAGGCCGGCGACCGGCCCGGACAGCAGCGCCGCACCGAGGATCATCCGCCACCGCGCCGACCGGTTCGACCGGAGCATGCGGCGGGCGAGCAGCCACCCGGCGGCCATCCCGGCCACGACGGGCACCGCGAGCAGCGCCGCGCCGGCCCCGCCCAGCGGCCCTTCCGGCAGCCCGGCCAGCAGTGGCACGGCGGGCAGCGCGCCGAGGGACACCTCGGTGGTCCGCACGACCGTGTCGGCGCCGACCGCGAACCCGGGGCCGAGCAGGTAGGCGGCGGACCAGACCGCGGCGTTCGGCGCGTACGCGACGCAGACCAGCGTGATGCCGGCCTGGCCGGACACCCCGGTCCGGTACGCGCCCAGCATGTCGCTAGCGTCGCCCGCGCCCAGCGCCACCGCCAGCCCGGCCGCGCCCGCCCCGGCGCCGAGGACCAGGAACGCGGCCACCACACCCGTACGCAGCCCGTCGCGCAGCACGCCCGGCATGCGGCGAGCCACCAGGCGCAGCGCGCCGGTCGTGCGGAGCGCCCCGACCAGCGCGGCGACGGCCCCGAACAGGGCGAGCGTCAGCCCGGCGCGGGGCGGCGAGGCGGAGACGCTTCCGGTGTTGAGAATGACGGCGGCGAGCAGGCCGATCACGCCGTACCCGAGGCCGACCGCACCGGCGACGGCGAGTGCCTGGAGCGGTGTGCCGCGGTGCCGCGCGCCGATGGCCCGGCTGACGTGTACGCCCGCGCGCTCCACCCGCCACGCCGCGAGCGCGGCGAGCGCCAGCGGGGCGAGGCCGAGCGGGCCGGTGGGTGTGTCCAGGGGTACGCCGTGCCCGAGCAGCCAGCCGGCCAGGCCGAGGCGGGCGGCGCCGGGCAGCGAGCCGGTGTCCTCGGCGAACTGGGCCATGGCCAGCACGGCGGTCACCGGCAGGTACGAGATCAGGGCGGCCCAGAGCGCGGCGACGGCGACGGCCAGCGGGAGCGGGGCACGGCGAGTGCGCCGGACGGGTCGGCCGGGGTGGGCGCCGCGGGCCGGGCCGGAGCGCTGGCTGGGCAGCCGGACGGTTTCCTGCTCCCGGACCGTGATGCGCACAGTCTCCCTGTTGGCCGGGTTTTCCGGCTCGGGCTGGTCAGGGGTGGTGGGTGGCATCAGGCCCTACTCTGACACGCGTCGGGCTGCCGTCGATGGCGACACCACCGTCGATCATGGTGTTCTCAGGGCAAAATGCGGCCATATCAGGACGTTTTCACGCTAGCCTCAGCCCAGGACCGCGATCATCGGGGGTCGCGGACGTGACCCGCGGAGATCAGCATGAGCGCACCATATCCGCCACCCGCGGCGGCTCCGTCCAACGACCGCACCACGCTCTGGGGCGTGCTCGGCATCGTCATCGGCCTGATCTGCTGCTGGCCAGTTGGCCTCGTCTTCGCGTTCCTCTCCTTCCGCGAGGCCCGGAAGGCAGGCAAGCAGCCGACGCTGGCCTACATCGCGTTCGCCTGCTGCGCGATCGGCATCATCTGGAACATCATCTACGCCGCCAACCGCTGAACGGCGAAGGGCTCCCCACGTGGGGAGCCCTTCGTGCTCTGCCTTGCCGTTGATCAGGGACCTGGTGGAGCGAAACGCCGGCGGACACGCCCGCCAGCTCCGGTCAGCTCATCAGCTCGCGCATCAGGCGGGCGGTCTCGCTCGGGGTCTTGCCGACCTTGACGCCGGCGGCTTCCAGCGCGACCTTCTTGGCGTCCGCCGTGCCGGACGAGCCGGAGATGATCGCGCCCGCGTGCCCCATGGTCTTGCCGGGCGGCGCCGTGAAGCCGGCGATGTAGCCGACCACCGGCTTGGTCACGTTGGCCTTGATGAACTCCGCGGCCCGCTCCTCCGCGTCGCCACCGATCTCACCGATCATGACGATCGCGTCGGTGTCGGGGTCATCCTGGAACGCGGCCAGCGCGTCGATGTGCGTCGTGCCGATCACCGGGTCGCCACCGATGCCCACGCAGGTGGAGAAGCCGATGTCGTTCAGCTCGTACATCATCTGGTAGGTGAGCGTGCCGCTCTTGCTCACCAGGCCGATGCGGCCCGCGCCGGTGATGTCGGCCGGGATGATGCCCGCGTTGGCGGCGCCCGGCGAGGCGATGCCGGGGCAGTTGGGCCCGATGATCCGGGTCTTCTGGCCCTTCGCCACGTTGTACGCCCAGAACGCCGCCGTGTCGTGCACCGGGATGCCCTCGGTGATCACCACGGCCAGCGGGATCTCGGCGTCGATGGCCTCGATGACCGCTGCCTTGGCGAACGCCGGCGGCACGAAGATCACCGAGACGTCGGCGCCGGTCTCCTTCATGGCGTCGGAGACGGTCGCGAAGACCGGCAGCGCGGTGCCGTCGAAGTCGACCGTCTGCCCGGCCTTGCGTGGGTTGGTGCCGCCGACCACGTGGGTGCCGGCGGCGAGCATCCGCCGCGTGTGCTTGGAGCCCTCGGAACCGGTGATGCCCTGGACGATGACCTTCGAGTCCTTGGTCAGCCAGATTGCCATGATCAGACTCCTGCCGCGGCGAGCTCGGCGGCGCGCTTGGCCGCCCCATCCATAGTGTCCACCCGCTGGACCAGCGGGTTGGCGGCTCCGTCGAGGATCGCTCGGCCGGCCTCGGCGTTGTTGCCGTCGAGGCGGACGACCAGCGGCTTGGCCACCCGCTCGCCGCGCTGCTCGAGCAGCGCGAGCGCCTGCACGATGCCGTTGGCGACCTCGTCGCAGGCGGTGATGCCACCGAAGACGTTGACGAACACGCTCTTCACCGCGGGGTCGGAGAGCACGATCTCCAGGCCGTTGGCCATGACCGCCGCGCTCGCGCCGCCGCCGATGTCGAGGAAGTTGGCCGGCTTTACGCCGCCGTACTCCTCACCCGCGTACGCCACGACGTCGAGCGTGGACATGACCAGGCCCGCGCCGTTGCCGATGATGCCGACCTCGCCGTCGAGCTTGACGTAGTTGAGGTCCTTCTCCTTGGCGCGCTGCTCCAGCGGGTCGACCGAAGCCTGGTCGACCAGCGCCTCGTGCTCCGGGTGGCGGAACGTCGCGTTGGCGTCGAGCGTCACCTTGGCGTCGAGGCACAGCACCTGCCCGGTGTCGGTCTTCGCCAGGGGGTTGACCTCGACCAGCGTCGCGTCCTCGGAGACGAACGTCGCCCAGAGCTTCACCGCGATGTCGACCACCTGGTCGGCCACGTCCGCCGGGAAGCCCGCCCGCGCCACGATCTCGCGCGCCTTGGCCTCGGTGACGCCCTCGTTCGCGTCGATCGCGACCTTGGCCACCTTCTCCGGCGCCTCATCGGCGACCTGCTCGATCTCCATGCCGCCGGCCACGCTGGCGATGCAGAGGAAGGTGCGGTTGGCGCGATCGAGCAGGTAGGAGAAGTAGTACTCCTCGGCGATGTCCGCGGTCACGGTCAGCATGACCTTGTGGACCGTGTGACCCTTGATGTCCATGCCGAGGATGTCCGTGGCGCGGGCCACCGCCTCCTCGGCGTCATCGGCGAGCTTGACCCCGCCGGCCTTGCCCCGGCCCCCGACCTTCACCTGGGCCTTGACGACCACGCGTCCGCCAAGGCGCTCGGCGATCGCGCGGGCCTCCTCCGGGGTTGTGGCGACGCCACCGGCCAGCACGGGCAGCCCGTGCCGGTCGAACAGCTCGCGCCCCTGGTACTCGTACAGGTCCACGTAGCACCCTCAGCGTGAGAAAATGGTTGACGCCTGTCATCGGAAGGAAACAGGCCATTGGCGGCAGCCTAGCGACAGCCGTACGGCTAGCAACCGAACGGGTGACCGGTGTGCGGTACTGCACACTGGCGTTCAGTTCACATGGACTCGGCCGCCGGAGAAGTGGGCCACCGCCGAGATGATCTCAGCCTCGGGGCGGTCGGCGAAGTTGAGCGGCGCGGTAAAGCCGGTGCCGAAGACGAGCTGCTGCATGCCCGAGTCGAGCGCGGTGAAGGTGCCGAGGTTGGCGCCGGTACGCGGGTCGCGTGGCTTGACGCAGAGCATCTTGTCGAGCGCCCACCGCCGCTGGTAGACCCGCTCGATCGCCTCCCACGGCAGCCAGATCGCCTGCCCACGGGTGGGACGGGTCTTGATCCAGAGCCCGGCCGGGCCGATCGCGAGCACCGGGCCGCCGGTGGCGAAGAGCGCGATCTGCACGCCGAAGATGAGGCCGAACATCACGGCGAAGCAGCCGAAGGTGGCGAGCCCGATGAGCAGATCCCCGGACGCGATGCCGACGAAGGCGGCGAAGAGCAGCGCGATGCCGCCGCTGATGCCGCCGAAGAGGAGCACCCGCTTCTTGACGCTGTGCCGCGCGACGAAGGGCTGGTCCTCCGGTATCCGATTCGTCACCGGTGGCGGTTGGTGCCAACCCTGCGGCGGCATCTGCGGCGGGTGTTGCGGATAACCCTGCGGGTGCTGCGGGTAGGGCTGCTGGGGATAACCCTGCGGCTGCTGCGGGTACGGCTGCTGCGGATAGCCCTGCGGCTGTTGTGGGTATGGCTGCTGGGCCGCCTGGCCATATGGCTGCTGGGGCGGATATCCGCCCTGCGGCGGCTGCTGCCAACCGCCGGGAGGTGGCTGCGGGGGGACGCTCACGAGCGCACACGTTACGCGGGAATCTTTTTGCGATGGCTGCGTAACCCCCTGTGAAGGGCATCGTTGATTCAAGTGTCTGAGCGATACAGCGACGACGAAGACGGCCGATGCCCTGTCGGTCGAGGGGTGGCGGCGGGGCATCGTGCATAGAGAGGCCGGACGTGTGAGGGGTGCGTCCGGCCTCTCCCTTTA
>Ga0272482_10000172_pt1 | contig 20973 bp, 18 predicted proteins | sample RVTome_8_FD_192427 | JGI IMG/M metagenome (GOLD analysis project Ga0272482, IMG submission 192427) | Soil microbial communities from uranium-contaminated site in the Upper Colorado River Basin, Wyoming, United States - RVT160D0 (version 2) ...
GTCAGCGATCCGCCCACCAACCAGCGCAGGTTGCTCGCGGCGGAGACGGGCTCGCGCCCGGCGAGCGCGGCGCGCAGGCTCTGCCGGGCCGCCCCGCGCGCCGGACCCAGTGCGGCGAGCAGTCCCACCGCGACCGCGAAGAGCGCGATGCCGGCCAGCCATCCGATCGGCGCCGCGCCCTCGCGCAGCGGGTGGTTGGCGACGCGTTCGACGGTGCCCTTGTTGAGCTGGTACGTGAGCACGCCCAGCGCCACGCCGCAGGCGCCGGCGAGCGCGCCGAGCACGACGCCGTTGGCCAGCACCATGCGCGCGACCTGCGCCCGGCTGGCACCGACCGCGGCCACCATGGCGAGCTCGCGCCGCTGGCGGCGGGCCCCGATCGCGAAGGCCGCGCCGGTCAGCAGCGCCACCTGCAGGGCGGCGAAGCCGACCACGAGCGTGAAGGCCGCCGCCCGCACAGCCAGCTCCGCCGCGCTCAGGCGCAGATCGCCGCGGTACATCGTGCTGAGCGTGCCGCTGCACACCTCCGCGCCTTCCGGGGTCGTCTCGCACGTCATGGCGGCGCCGCGCGGCGACCAGCCCTCGCCCCCCGGTGGGAGCTTCACCAGCGTGTGCCGGCCGCTGCCGGAGAGCGGCTGGTCGGCGGCGGTGAGCACGAGCGGGATGCTCAGCTCGCGGGCGGCGTCGATGATGCCCACGATGGACCGTTCGCGCGGCGGCGCGCCGACCGCGAGCGTGTCGCCGACCCCGACACCGCTGGCCTTCGCGAGCGCGGCCGATACGGCGGCCTCGCCCGGGCCGCGCGGCGCCCGGCCGGCGCCCACGAGAAAGATGCCGTCGGTCAGCCCATCGTCCACATTGGCCGCCACGGCGTCGCGCAGGCTGTAGCGGCCACCCGCGCGCACGACCGCCTCGCCGTACGTGACCTGGGTGGTGCGGCTGCCCGGCGGGAGCGTCCTGAGCGCGGCCGCGGTGCCCTCGCCGGAGATCTCCCAGTCCGTCCGCCCCAGCCGCCAGGTGGCTTCCGCGTCCGTGGACGTGTACGTGCTCGTGTACGACAGCAGCAGCACCGTGCCCGCGAACACCGGCAGCGCGAGCATCAGCACGATGAGCAGCGTGCGCGCCTTGCTCCGGGCCGCCGCGCGGCGCGCCACCCGGACGGCGACCCGCCACGACCCGGCGAACTCTTTGGCGCTCATGGGATCAGCAGCTCCTCGGCCCGGTCGCGCCCGCCGGTGCTGTCCACCATCCGGCCGTCGCGCAGGAAGACGACGCGGTCGGCCCAGCTCGCGAAGCGCGCCTCGTGGGTGACGAGCACGCCGGCGGCGCCCCGGTCGACGCGCGCCCGGATCAGGTCGAGCACCGCCTGCCCGGTGGCCGAGTCGAGCGCGCCGGTCGGCTCGTCGGCGAGCAGCAGCCGGCGCCGGCCGATCAGCGCGCGGGCCACCGCGACCCGCTGCTGCTGCCCACCGGAGAGCTGGTCCGGAAACCGGTCCGCCTCCCCCGCCAGCCCCACCTCGTCGAGCGCGGTGAGCGCCTCGGTCCGCGCCTTGCGCGCGGAGGCGCCGGCCAGCTCCCGGGGCAGGGCCACATTTTCCGCCGCGGTGAGCCCGGAGACCAGGTTGAAATCCTGGAAGACGTAGCCGATGCGGTCGCGCCGCAGGCGAGCCAGCGCCGCCGCGCCGAGACCGTCGAGGGCGATGCCCTCCACGCGTACCCGCCCGGCGGTCGGGGTGTCCAGGCCACCGCCGAGCGCCAGCAGCGTCGACTTGCCCGACCCGGAGGGGCCCATCACCGCGACGAGCTCGCCCGCCGCCACCTCCAGGCTCAGGCTGTCGAGCGCCCGCACCGTGGTGGCGCCGGACCGGTACTCGCGGCTCACCCCGGAAAGGCTCAGCACCGCCTCGCCGCTCATCGCGCGTTCCTTTCCGGGGTACGGGCCGGGCGGCGCGGCCGTTTGGGTGCTGGCAGCCGGCCGCCGCGGCGCAGCACCGTCGACTCGACGTGGTCGAGCCAGCGCACCTCGCCCTCCAGCGCGAACACGAGGCTGTCCAGCAGCAGCACTCCGGCGACGTCGTCCACCTCGTCGGCGGCCCGGCGGAGGGTGTTGAAGTCACGCATCAGCCGCAGCGACTCGGTGCGCTGCCGCTGCACCACCGCGGAGACGTCCACGCCAGGTGTGGTCGCCGCCATCAGCAGCTTGATGGCCAGCTCATTGCGCGGGCGGTCGGTGTCGGCGACCGGCGTGCTGAACCAGTGGTCCAGCGCCGCCCGCCCCGCCTCGGTGATCGCGTACACCACGCGGCCCTCGTCGTTGGTGCCCTCGGCGGCGACCAGGGAGTCGCGCTCCAGCCGCTCCAGCGTCGTGTACACCTGCCCGACGTTGACCGGCCAGGTGCCGCCGGTCCGCGCCTCGAACTCGGTGCGCAGCTGGTAGCCGTACTTGGGGCCGTCGGCGAACAACGCCAGCAGGCCGAACTTCACGCTCATCGCCACGCACCTTACCGAGTAAGTAGTTACTGGGTAAGTAGTATGTGGACGAGCCGCCGATGTGTCAACCGCGCCACCCGGCCAGGAACTCCTCCCACGTGCGTCCCCCGGTCGTACCCGTGGTGGTGAGGTTGGCGCCGGCACGCATCGCGGCCGCGGCCTTGCCCGGCACGGGCATCGGCAGGATGGGGCGGCGCTTGCCGGCCGCGCGCAGGTAGTCACGGATCAGCTCGTCCATGCCGTACACGCGCGGGCCACCCAGGTCCGGCACGAGACCGGCCGGCGCGCCGAGCGCGAGCTCGACCAGCCGGGCCGCCACCGCGGCGGAGTCGACGGGCTGCGCCCGCATGCCCGACGGCAGCGGCAGCACCGGCAGCTTCGCCATCTGCTCGGCGGTACGCAGCAGCAGGTCGTGAAACTGCGTGGCCCGCAGCGTGGTCCACGGGATGCCCGACTCGGCGACCGCGCGCTCGCCACCGAGCTTGGCGGCGTAGTAGCCGAACATGGCGCGGTCGGCACGGCTGCTCACCGGCACGCGGTCGGCGCCGACGACGGAGATGTACACCAGGTGCTGGACGCCCGCGCCCGACGCGGCCCGCACTAAATTGCGGGCCTTGAGGTCGTCGCCCTTGGCGCTCCCGGCGCAGTGCACGACGGTCTCGACGCCGGTGACGGCCGCGTCGATCCCCTCGCCGGTGGCGAGGTCGCCGGTGACGTACTCCACGCCGTCCGCGTCCTCGCCCGCCCGCCGGCTGAGCACCCGCACCTTCTGGCCGGCCGCGCGCAGCAGCGGAAGCATCTGGCGGCCGAGCGTGCCGGTGCCGCCGGTGAGCAAGATAGGTGTGGTCATGTCGATCTCCCGGTCACATCTGTGGGATTTGCTGGGTCTATCCGTGTGACCCGCGGCGAGGAGGCAATGTGACTGATGTGAGCGACGCGACAGGCGACTGGCTGACCGAGCGTTTCGAGGAGCAGCGGGGGCGGCTGCGCGCCGTTGCCTACCGGATGCTCGGCTCGGTCAGCGAGGCGGACGACGCCGTGCAGGACGCGTGGCTGCGGCTGCGCCGCGTGGACACCGGCGACGTGGAAAATCTCAACGCCTGGCTGACCACCGTCGTCGCCCGCGTCTGCCTCAACATGCTCCGCTCCCGCCAGAGCCGCCGCGAGGCGCCGCTGGACGTGCACGTGCCCGACCCGATCGTCAGCCCCGACTCCGGCGTCGACCCGGAGCACGAGGCGGTACTCGCCGACTCGGTAGGACTGGCCCTGCTGGTGGTGCTGGAGACACTGACACCGGCCGAGCGGCTGGCGTTCGTGCTGCACGACATGTTCGCGGTGCCGTTCGACGAGATCGCCCCGATGATCGAGCGCTCACCGGCGGCCGCACGCCAGCTCGCCAGCCGCGCCCGCCGTCGGGTGCGGGGCCAGGCACCAGCTCCAGACCCCGACGTGGAGCGCCAGCGCGAGGTGGTCGACGCCTTCTTCGCCGCCTCCCGGGCCGGCGACTTCGACGCACTGGTGGCGGTCCTCGACCCGGACGTCGTGCTCCGCTCGGACGGCGGCCGGGCACGCCCGGGCATGACATTCACGCTGCACGGTGCCCAGGCGGTCGGCGGCCAGGCGTTCACCTCCGGGCGGCTCTCACCCTTCCTGCGGCGGGCACTCATCAACGGCACGCCGGGCGCGGTCGTCGCGATGCACGGGCGGGCGCAGTTCGTGATGGCGTTCACGGTCAGCGGCGGCCGGATCGTCGCGATCGACGTGCTCGCCGACCCCGAACGCCTCCGCGACCTCGACCTCACCACTCTCGACCCGTCGTAGCCACCCTCCGCTCTGCTTCCTAAAGCAACCCGCCTCATATCCAGAGCTTTCGGGGTGAAGGTCATGCCCCCCGTTCCTTGGGCAGATTTATGCCCGCGTTCGCGTCAGCTGCGGGCCGTATGCTCCCGCGGGCCGCCGGGTCCGCGGGGGTTGGCGTTACCCCTTTGCCTCCGGCGCAGCGCTCCAGACCATCAGGATGGTGGAAGTGCCATCCCGACACCCATCAACCCACACGAGCGGAGCAGATCGTGACCCTGGCGCTCGCGAGCGGGGTGGGGGTCGTGCTCTCGCGGAAGCTGTCGAGCTGGGCGCATTGATGAGCCCAGCTCGACAGCTACTGACGCTCGTGCCCGGCGCCTGGAGCTGAACTCGCGGCCGCGGCGCGGGTCGGGCTTGGCCCGCGGAGCTGGCAGCGGAGGTCGGGGGTCTCGGCGAGCGCTGGCGAGCCGCCGACCGCAGCGGTGCCCGCGGGAGCATACGGAGCCGCGACTGACACGGACCGGGGCAAAATCTGCCCAAGAAACGAAGCGGCGAGCCAGAACCACCAGCCAAGGGCTTAGCCGGTGAGGGAGACGCCGGTGAGGTCGGCTGAGTAGGCCCAAAGGCGCGCGGCCTCGTCGGGGTCGACCGCGTGGGGGCGGACGCCGCCGCCCGGGGTGTCTTCCGGCGCCAGCTCGGCGATGTCGCAGTCCTCGCAGTAGACGCCGCCCATGCCGGCCAGCCGCGGTGAGGTCGCGGCCCACACCTGGGTGGCGGCGCCCTGCTCCGGGGTCTTGAACGACGGGTCGAGCGCGTTGCCCTCCTCGTCGATCCAGCCCGCGTCGACCATCTCCGACCGCGCCAGGTGGCGCTGCAGCGGGGTCAGGATGCTGCCGGGGTGCACCGCGAACGCGCGCACTCCGGCGTCCTTGCCCAGCGCGTCCAGGTGCACGGCGAAGAGGACGTTGGCGGTCTTCGCCTGGCCGTAGGCGGTCCACTTGTCGTAGCCGGTCGTGAAGTGGATGTCGTCCCAACGGATCGGCGAGCGGCGGTGGCCGCCCGATGATACGGAGACCACGCGGGCGCCGCCATCCCTGGCGATCGCCGGCCACAGGCGGTTGACGAGTGCGAAGTGTCCAATGTGGTTGGTCGCGAACTGGGCCTCCCAGCCGGGTCCCACGCGGGTCTCGGGGCAGGCCATGATGGCGGCGTTGTCGATGACGAAGTGGACGGTGCGGCCGGAGGCGAGGAAGTGCTCGGCGAAGAGGCGCACGCTCTCCAGGTCGCCCAGGTCCAGCTCGTCGACCTCGACGCCGTCGATGCCGGCGAGCGCCTCCTTCGCCGCGGCCGGGCGCCGCGCGGGGACGACCACGTGGGCGCCGGCGCCGGCCAGCGCGCGGGTGGTCTCCAGGCCGAGGCCGGAGTAGCCGCCGGTGACGATCGCGAGCTTGCCGGACAGGTCGATGCCGCGCAGTACCTCGGCGGCGGTGCTCCGGTGTCCGAAACCGGAGCCGATCTTGTGTTGTGCCGTCGTCATGCTCCGGACGCTACGACTTCGAGGACGCTCGAACGCAAGCCCCGCGCGGGTCAGCCCTTCTGGTAATAGCGCTGGGCGCCGGGATGCAGCGGCACGACCCCGGTGCGGCCAGCCGCCCCCCGGTCGGCCGAGCCCCACTCGGGGTGGCCCTTGGCCAGATCCTGCTGGTAGTTGAAGATGAGCGCGGTCAGGTCGTGGGCGAGCTGCTCGGGCATGTCCTGCTCGACCACCACGAGGTTGCCGACCGTGACGGTGGGGATGTCGCCGGGCAGCCCGTACGCCGAGGCGGGGATCTTGCCGGTGCCGTACGTCGCCGGATACAGCCGGTCGAGCTCGGGCACCAGCCCGTCGAGCGGCAGGAAGAGCATCTTCGCCTTGGCGCCCATCAGCTCCGTGATGCCGACCGTGGGCAGGCCGCCGGACCAGAAGGTGGCATCCAGCGTGCCGTCGGCCAGCCCGCGCGTGGTGGCCGAGAGGGAGAGGCTGGAGCGCTTGATGTCGCGGTCGGGGTCGAGGCCGGCGGCCCGGATGAGCCGCAGGGCGAGAAACTCGGTGCCCGAGTTGACCGTGCCGGTGGAGACCCGCTTGCCGCGCAGGTCGGCGGGCGACTTCACGCCGGCATCGGCGCGCACGACGAGGTGCGTGTAACCCTGGTAGACCACCGCGAGCGCGCGCAGCGGCCGCGCGCCGTCGGCGAAGGTGCCCCGCCCGCGCACCGCGTCGGCCGCCACGTCCGCGAAGGTCAGCGCGACGTCGACATCGCCGCGCCCCATCCGGAGCAGGTTGTCGGCGGAGCCGGCGGTGGGCGCGACGATCGCCTCGTAGCCGGGCAGGTGGGTGGTGATCACGTCCGCGTACGCGCCGCCGACCTGGTAGAAGACGCCGGTCGCGTTGCCGGTGCCGAGCACGAGGTGGCGGTCGCGCAGGTCGGTGGGCGGGTCCGGGGCGCAACCCGCGGCGAGCGCCACCGCGGCCGGCAGCGCGAGCAGGCTCCGGCGCCTCACGACGGGCGGGCGCCGGGGTCCAGCGCGGTGGTCACGCGCCGGGCCAGCACGGCCGTCTCGTAGCCCACCTGGCCCAGGTCGGCGCCGGACTCGGCGAGCACGGCCAGGTATGCCCGGTCGGCCACCGACATGATGAGCAGCACCCCGCCCTCCATGTCGAGCACCGACTGGCGGATCTGCCCGGTCTGCATGCACTTCGCCGCGCCGACCGAGAGGCTGGCCAGGCCGCTGGTGATCGCGGCGAGCTGGTCGGCCTGGTTGGCCTCCAGCCGCTCGGACGCGGCCAGCGCGAGGCCGTCGACGGAGACCGCCAGCGCGTACACGATGGACGGCACCTTCCGCGCGAACGACGTCAGCAGCCAGCCGAGGTCACCGTAGTCGACGGGGGTGGGTAGGGAGTCCGTAGCGTGGTTCATGAGGGTCCTCCCCGGTCGGCTGCGGGCTAGCTGGTGGTGCCTCTGGTGGTGCTTCCGCTGATGTGGTGCGGCGGCCCGCGGCGATGCCACTGGCCAAACTGGACAGTCGGGCGCGCACCTCGTCCGGATCGGGCGTGCTCGCGACGCTCCGGCGCCCGGCCACCGGGCCCGAGGGCAGCGCGGTGGCGGGTGCGCGCTTCGGCAGCCCGGAGGCGGTCAGCCCGTCGACGAACGCGGGCACCATCGCCGGCAGGCTCGGCTCCTCCGAGTAGTGCACGACGGCGCGCGGTGGCGCGGCCGACGGGGTCGGCGCGGGCGGCGGGCCCAGCAACTGTCCACGGTAGAACCGGACCGGCGGCGGGAGCGGCGCGAGGATGCGCTCCGGGAGCGTGACGGTGGCCGCGGTGCCGCCGCCCGCCACGCTCGTGAGCCGCACCTCGATCCCGTGCCGCGCGGCCAGCCGCCCGACCACGAGCAGCCCCATCGTGCCGACCAGCGTGCTGGTGAGCGCGGAGGGATGGGCGATGCGGTCGTTGGCCTCGGTGAGCCGGTCGGCGGTGAGCCCGATGCCCTCGTCGAAGATGGTCAGCGCCACGTGGTCGACGGCCTGGCGGGCGGTCACCCGGACGGTCGTGGTGGGCGGGGAGAAGCTGACGGCGTTTTCCAGCAGCTCGGCCAGCAGGTGGACGGCGTCGCCGACGACGTGCGCGGCGACCGCGACCAGCGGGGTGGCCACGGCGTCGACCCGGCCCGGCTCCTCGATCTCCGCCGCGGCGAGCTGGATCACCTCGCGCACCCCCACCGGCTCGGTGAAGCGCCGCCCCGGGTCACCGCCGGCGAGCACCAGCAGATTTTCCTCGTTGCGCCGCATCCGCGCGGCCAGATGGTCGAGTGCGAAGAGGCGGGCCCGGCTGGCCTGGTCGACCTCGTGCCGGGCGAACTCGCTGATCAGATGCAGCTGCCGCTGCACGAGCGTCTGCCCGCGCCGGGACAGCGCGGTGAGCGTGGCGGTGGTCTCCATCCGCTGCAGCGCCTGCTCGGCGGCGAGCCGCAGCGCCTGCCGGTGCACGGTGGCGAACGCGGTGGCCAGCTCGCCGATCTCGTCCGCTCCGGGCGGGAGCATGGCGTCGACGCGGGTGCCGGAGTCGTGCAGCGTGCCACGCACGGTGGGCTCGTCGGGCGCGGCGGAGACCTGGGCGACGGCCTCGGGCAGCTCGCTGTGCGCGACCGTGAGCGCGGTGGCCCGCATCCGGCGCAGGCGGCGGCTCGTGCGCACGGCCTGGACGATCGCGCCGGCCAGCGACAGCCCGACGAGCAGGCCGGTGAGCGAGGCGGTCAACAGCGTGCGGGTGTGCGCGGCGACCTGGATGTCGTAGGCCTCGCGCTCCATCGCCGTCGAGAGCTCCGACTGCATCAGCCGCAGCCGGCGCAGCAGGCCGCTCTGCGCCGCGTACCAGACGTCGGGGTCGACCTCGAGCGAGGCGGGCGCCCCGCCGGTGGCGAGCACGTTGTCGCGCATGGCGCGGGCGCGGGTCACGTCGTCGCCGGTGACCAGCGCCTCGAAGCGCTCGTGGGTCCGGCCGGGCAGCCGATCGATGACCTCGAGCTGCTGGTGCTCGGCGCCCTGCCAGGCGGCCAGCCGCACCAGCTCGCCGGGCTCGAGCCGCTCCCGGGTGAAGACCCGGCGCAGGAGGTCGTGCTGCTCGGAGGCGAGGTGCTCAAGCTCGGTGACGAGCACGACCGCGCGGGCGCTCTCCAGCAGCCGCTGCTCGGTCAGCTGGCTCGGCACCGCGTCGGCGATGCCGATCATCGCCTGGGTCACCGCGTTGTAGGCGTCGAACACCTCGGGCGAGCCGTCTCGCGCGCTGACCGCGATGGCCCGCACGCTGGGCAGGACGTCGAGCACGGCGTCGGCCGCGTCGAGCTTGCCGGCCAGCGCCGGTGAGACCTCGCGGACCTCGCGGGCGGCCGCCGCGTATCGCTCGCGGGCGGCGTCGGTGCGGATGCGCTGCGCCTCCAGGAGCTGCTTGCCAGCCTGGCCGCCGCGCAGCCGCAGCGCGATGGTCTCGGCGTGCTCCAGCTCGGCCTGGTGGGCGACCGCGATGCCGGCGCTCGCGGTGCGGGCCAGGATCCGCGCGTCACCCGCGCGGTCGGACTCGGTCAGCGCGTCGCGGGTCTGCAGCACGCCGAGCGTGACCAGGCCGACCGTCGCCACGACCACGGGCAGCAGGATGCGCACACCGATCGACCGCATCGGCCCCGGCCCGGACTGATGTCCGGCGACCCGTCCGGTGCCCTCGCCGGGCATGCGGTGCGCGGCATGGCGGACCGCGGGCACCCGGGACGAGGCCCCAGCCGGCCTCCGCCCAAAGCCGCCCATAGCCGCCCACTTCCATCCGCAGGCCCGTGTGTCACCCCCCGCGGGCGACCACAGCTACGATCGGCCTAATCGGGCCTTAGCGACATCCCCTGCACAGCTACCTCAGGCGAACCGATAGTGCCACGGCGTAACGACATCCGCCGATCTTGAACTGTGCCGCTCGGATGATCGGCGGGTGTGCCCCTCCCCCGACCGGCGAGCACGGCGATCGCGAATTCGATTTCATTCCGGAATGACAGCTGCTAATAGCACCGGAAAGAATGCAGGCATTCATGAGTTACTGTGTGCGCTGTGACGAGACGTACGGCAGAAGTCCGCCTTGATTCGCTCCTGAGCACCGCCTGCGACGTGATCGTGGAGCGCGGCCTGGCAAACACCCGCACTTCCGACGTCGCCACAGCGGCGGGCGTCAGCCAAGCGTTGGTCTTCTACCATTTCGCCACGAAGGAAAATCTGCTCGCCCAGGCGTTCGCGTACGCGGCGGAGCAGGATCTGGCCCGCCTCCACGCGGTCGTCCACTCCACCGCCACACCGCTGGAAAAGCTGAAAAAGATCCTCCGGCTGTACGCGCCGCAGGGCCGTTCCAAGTCATGGGCGATGTGGATCGACGGCTGGTCGGAGTCGCTGCGCACGCCCGAGCTGGAAAAGGTATCCCGGCGGCTGGATCTGCGGTGGAAAGAGGCGCTCACCGACGTGATCATCGCGGGTGTCGGCGAAGGGGTCTTCAAGTGTGACGACCCGGCCGGCGCCGCCTGGCGGGTCCTCGCGATGATCGATGGCCTCGCGATGCAGGTCACCGTCCACGAGCGGGTGATGAGTCGCCGGCAGCTCAGCGAGTGGATCCGCCTGACCACGGCCCGCGAGGTCGGCCTGGAGCCGGCCCAGCTCGCATAGCCAGGAGCGCGGCCCTTGTGGGGCCGCGCTCCCAGCGTTCAGTCGAGCAGCTCGGTCACCGAGCCCGCGGCGACCGTGCGGCCGCCCTCGCGCACCGCGAAGCCGAGCCCGACCTCCATCGCGATCGGCGAGCCGAGCTGGACCGCCAGGTCGACGGTGTCACCGGGCATGACCATCGTGATCTCGCCCAGGTCCACCGAGCCCGGCACGTCCGTGGTGCGGAAGTAGAACTGCGGCCGATAGTTGCCGAAGAACGGCGTGTGCCGGCCACCCTCGGCGGTGGTCATCGCGTACAGCCGCGCCCGGAAGCGCGTGTGCGTGTGGATCGATCCGGGCGACGCGACGACCTGGCCGCGCCGCACCTGGCCGCGCTTCACGCCACGCAGCAGCACGGCCGCGTTGTCGCCCGCCTCGGCCCGCTCCAGCGACTTGCCGAACGTCTCCAGCCCGGTGGCCACGGTGGACGTCGCCGGCACGAAGCCGACCACCTCCACCGCCTCGCCGACGCGCAGAGCGCCGCGCTCCACCGCACCGGTGACGACCGTGCCGCGGCCGGAGATGGTGAGCACGTTCTCGATGGGCATCAGGAACGGCTCGTCCAGCACGCGGGGCGGCACCGGCACGTACCGGTCGACCGCGTCGAGCAGGTCCACGATGGACCGCGTCCAGTGCGGGTCACCCTCCAGCGCGCGGAGGGCGGAGACCCGCACCACGGGCACCTCGTCGCCGGGAAACCCGTACTCGGACAGCAGCTCACGCACTTCCAGCTCGACCAGGTCGAGTAGTTCGGTGTCCTCGACCGTGTCGGCCTTGTTCATCGCCACCACCAGGTACGGCACGCCGACCCGCCGGGCGAGCAGCACGTGCTCGCGGGTCTGCGGCATCGCGCCGTCCTGTGCCGAGACGACGAGGATCGCCGCGTCCACCTGCGCCGCGCCCGTGATCATGTTCTTCACGTAGTCGGCGTGGCCGGGCATGTCCACGTGGGCGTAGTGCCGCGTGGCCGTCTCGTACTCGACGTGCGCGATGTTGATGGTGATGCCGCGGGCGACCTCCTCCGGCGCCCGGTCGATGCCGTCGAACGACACGAACTGGTTGACCGACGGGTCGCGCTGGGCGAGGACCTTGGTGATGGCGGCCGTCAGCGTGGTCTTGCCGTGGTCGACGTGCCCCATCGTGCCGATGTTGAGATGCGGTTTGGTCCGCATGAACTGGCTCTTGGCCATGATGGATCAACCCCTGGTTCGGGAAGGACTTTGGCTGGGGAAGCGGGGCACCCTCCACCCGGCGTCCACGCGTCAGTGTCCGTCCGAGGTGGACGGTCTACCCGCGTGGGAACGGGAGGAGGGTCAGGTATCCAGACGGATCGGCGACGCGCACGCGGCGGCCGCGACCGGCAGGCGAGTGCCTGCGGGACGCGCGGAGCCAGCCGGGGCGAACATGCGGATCACGGTAGCTGTGAACGCCGGATGGCCCCAACCTATTTCCGGGGGTACGCGGCGAGGCGGGGAGCCAGTAACCTGGCTCCCCGCCTCCGGTGTGGGACTTGCGTATAAGCCTTTAGCCGAGGCCGCTTCTCATGGCACCGATCAGCTCGCCGTTGCTCGTGTCACCGGAGAGCTCCCAGAAGAAGGCGCCACCGAGGCCCTGGTTGCGGGCGTACGTCATCTTGCCGCCGATCGTGGCGGGGGTGTCGTAGCTCCACCACTGGTTGCCGCAGAAGGCGTAGGCCGTGCCGGCGACCGTGCCGGTGGCCGGGCAGCGGGTCTTGAGCACCTTGTAGTCCTCATTGCCCGCCTCGTACGTGCCGGGTGCGGCACCTGTCGCCGAGCCGCCCGGCGCGCTCTGTGTGACGCCGGTCCAGCCGCGGCCGTAGAAGCCGACCCCGAGGAGCAACTTGCTCGCCGGCACCCCCTTGCTCTTCAGCTTCTGTATCGCCGCGTCGGCGTAGAAGCCCTGGGTGGGGATCCCGGTGTACGAGGTCAGTGGCGAGTGCGGCGCGGTCGGGCCCTGGGCGGCCCAGGTGCCGAAGTAGTCGTACGTCATCGGCATGAGCCAGTCGAGGCTGCCCACGGCGCCGGCGTAGTCGGCCGCGTCGATCTTGCCGCCGGAGGTGCCGTCGGCCGTGATCGCCGCGGTCACCAGCGCGCTGGAGCCGAAGCGGGTGCGCAGCGCCCCCATCAGGTTCTTGAACGAGTTGGGCCCGCTGGTGTCACAGGTCAGGCCGCACGCGTTCGGGTACTCCCAGTCGATGTCGATGCCGTCGAAGACGTCCGCCCAGCGCGGGTCCTCGACCAGGTTGTAGCAGGAGTTGGCGAACGCGCTCGGGTTCTGCGCCGCCTGGCCGAAGCCGCCGGACCAGGTCCAGCCGCCGAACGACCAGATCACCTTGAGGTTCGGGTACATCCGCTTGAGCTTGCGCAGCTGGCCGAAGCTGCCCCGCAGCGCACCCGCGTCCCAGGTGTCCGCGACGCCGTCGACGCTGTTGGCTGCCGTGTACGCCATGTCGTAGTCGGCGTACGCGTCACCGATCGTGCACTGGCCGTTGGTGACGTTGCCGAACGCGTACAGGATGTGGGTCATCTTGGCGGCCGAGCCGCTGGTGTGGATGTTCTTGGCGAAGTACTGCCGCTGGTAGACACCCCACTGCGCGAAGTAGCCGACGAGCTTGCGCCCGGCGGGCGGGGGTGGGCCGGTGGTCGGCGGCTGCGAGGTGGGTGGGGCGGTCGTCGGGGGCGCGGTGGTCGGGGGGTTGCTCGTGGGTGGGGCGACGGTGGTGGGGGTGGTGCCGCCGCCGCAGGGCGCGCCGTTGATCGTGCAGTTGGTGGGTGCCCGGAAGGCGCCGCTGCCGATGTAGCCCCACGACTGCGAGCCGCCGGGCGGGACGGCGCCGGCCCAGCTCTTCTTCGTGGCTACGTAGTGGTTGTTGGTGCGGGTGACGTCCGCGTCCCAGAAGCTGCTGACGGTGGTGCCCGCGGGCAGGTCGAACTCGACCCGCCAGGTGGCGACGGATGCGTCCGAGCCGTTGGTGATCGTGACCCGGACCTCGTGGCCGCTCCCCCAGTCGGAGGTGGCCGTGAACTGTGTAGTGACGCTCCCCGCGCCGAAGGCCGCCGCGACGGGGATCGCGGCGACTGCCACAGCGACCACCGTGCTGGCCCACAGCGCACGCCGTAGGGATCTCCTCATCCGACGTCTCCCTAATTGTTAGGAAACTTTCCAGAAGGTTGATGCGACGTTACTCACACCCGGAGGAGGTCGTCAAGATGGGAATTTCTCGATCCGTGCCGAGGCTCAACCGCTGGCGCCTCGCGTACGTACGTATCGGTGAGCGATCGGTCCGGACGGCGAGCGGTCGACGGGAGACGCGGACGCGCGCTCCGGTCGAGGGGAGGACGACCCATGACGGCCCAGCCAGGCGAGCGCACTGTGTCGTGGCTGGACGAGGACGACCCCAACCGGGGCTCCGTGCCTCTGGTGCCGGTGGATACGGTGATCGAGCTGACGCCCCCCGCCGGCGAGCCGCCACCCGGCAAGAAGTCGCGCCGCGAAAAGGCGCCGAAACCCCCGAAGCCCCCAAAGCCGCCCCGTGGAAAGCTGTGGCGGCGCGAGAAGGCGACCCAGGAGAAGCCACCGCGTGAGAACCCACCCCGCGACGTGACACCTCGCGCAGACGACTGGCCCGCGCCGGCCAGCGAAGAATGGCTCACCACGCTCCGCGGTCCGGCGCCCCGCCAGGAATGGGCGGCGGCCCGCGACACGCAGCCCTGCGACGCCGCGCCGCCGCAGGAGTGGACGGCGGTGCCGGACGAGGCACCCCAGGAGGAGGCGCCCCGCGCCACCGGTCCGCACCCGGCCTGGGCGGCCGCGCCGGAGGAAGCGCTGGACGACGACGGCTGGACGACCACGCCGCCCCTCCAGGCCCCACCCGCCGAGGCCGCTGCCGAGCCGGTGCGGCGGGAAGACTGGTTCACGCCGCGCGCCGACGACGCACCGACCGCCCAGGAGTGGTCCGCGGCTCCAGACACGGAGCGGTCCGCCGCTCCGGACGCGGAGTGGGACCAGGGCGCCCAGCCGGACTGGGACACCGCCCGGGAGCCGGAGGACCGGCGAGGATGGAATTCCGACCCGGAGCCGGAGCGGCGGTCGGGATGGAATTCCGATCCCGAGCCGGAGCAACGGCCCGGATGGAATACCGAACCCGAGCCGCCGGCTCGCCCCGAGTGGGCGGCCCGGCCGGAGCGCCCGGAGTGGGTAACCAGCCCCGAGCCGGCGGCGCGTCCGGAGTGGGACGCCGCGCCACCGCCGGACCGCCGCTCCGGGTGGGACAGCCAGCCGGAGCAGAAGGCGCGCCCCGACTGGGTCACGTCCCCGGTCCCGGCCGCGGCGCCGGCGACGGCACCGGACAACGGGTGGTCCGCACCCGAGTCCCACGACGCCCGGGTCCCGGAGGCATGGCCGGCACCCCTCGACATCACGCCCGACGACGACCTCCCCGAGCCGCCGGCGAAGCGGCAGCGCGGGCCCCGATCCGGCGGCCCGTCCGCCGCGGGCCCGACCGGAGGGCGCCCACCCGGACGGCCCAGGCGCCGGCGAAAGCCGCTGATGCTGCTCGCGATCGCGCTGACCGCCGCGGTCGTCGGCGCCGCCGTGATCGCGGCCGGCAGCGCCTACCGGCTGGTCTTCAACGGCGGGGGGCTCACGCACACGATCGCGGCGCCGGTCGACGGGCGCACCCAGGCCGAGCTCGAGCTCACGACCGGCGCGGCCACGGTCACCGTGCGCGGCGCGGACCTCGGCGACGACCTTTTCCAGGTCACCACCCCGGACGGCGACGCGGCGGTGCCACGGGCGACGATCCAGGGCGACCGCATCGCGGTGCGGGCGACCTCGGGCAGCGGCGAGGGGGCCAGCGCCGTCGAGGTCCAGCTCAACTCGCGGGTGACCTGGCGCCTGTTCTTCCTGGGCGGCGCGCGGACGCAGAACGTCGACCTGAGCGGCGGGCGGCTGGCCGGGCTGGAGATGGACCGCGGGGCCACGCGGCTGGAGCTGACCTTGCCCAAGCCGTCCGCCACCGTGCCGATCCGCCTCCGCGGCGGGCTCAAGGAGCTGTTGCTGCACGCGCCCACCGGGGTACCCACGCGGGTGAAGGTCACCAAGGGCGCCACCAATGTCACGCTCGACCGCCTCAAGCGGTCGAAGGTCTCGCCCGACACGACATTCACGCCGAACGGTTGGGGGGAAGCGAAAGCACGGTACGACGTGAACGCGGCCGAGGGCATCGGGACGGTGAAACTGGACCGCCGCTGAGTGCTGTCGCATTCCGCCCCGAGTGACTGGTTTCGTGCGCACGGATGACAAATTGCAGACAGAAGACCCTCTTGCCATCTGTTAGACCGTCGCGAATCCTTTCCCACGAGTCGCGCCGACGGGGGGCTACGCCGGCGCCGAAGTCACCCAAAATGGGGAGGGGCCGTGACTTCATTTCTTCGAACATTCCAGCGCACCGTGGCTCTGGGCGGCGCGCTGCTGCTCGGCACAGGGGCAGCTTTGGCCGCGGCCGCACCGGCAAGCGCGGCGAGTGTCGGGTACGTCCGGCTGGCGCACCTGTCGCCTGATACGCCCGAGGTCGACGTCTACCTGGACGACCTGTCCGGTCCGGCGGAGACGCAGGTCTTCAAGGCGGTCGGATACGGCGTGATGTCGGCGTACCTGCCGCTGCCCGCCGGCCGCTACGCGGTGTCGATGCGCCAGAAGGGTGCCGCCGCGTCGACGCCGCCGGTGCTCACCACCGACGTGACCGTGACCACCGGCGACGCCTACACGGTGGCCGGTGTGGGCCGCTACGCCGACCTCGGCCTGCGGATCCTCCAGGACGACATCAGCGCGCCGGCCGAGGGCAAGTCAAAGGTGCGGGTCGTGCAGGCCTCGGTGCGCGCACCGGTGCTCGACATCTCCGGCGCCACCGGTGCCGAGATCGGCAAGGGCGTGCAGTTCGCCACCACCACCAACTACCGCGAGGTGCAGCCGGGTAACTGGCAGGTGCGCCTCCAGCCCGCGGGCGGCGACGCGACGGTCGCCAAGTGCACGATGGCGGAGGGCGGCGTCTACTCGCTGATCGTGCTCGACGCGAAGTCCGGCGGCCTCACCACCGAGCTGCGCGAAGACGCCAAGGGCGGCGTCGTGGTGCCGGCCGGCGGCGTGGACACCGGCGCCGGCGGCGTATCGGGCGGGCCGGTGCGATACCCGATGATGTTCACCGGTCTGGTGGGCGTGCTGGTGGCCGCTGCCGCGGCGGTCGGCCTGGTCGCCCTGCGGCGACGCGCCGCACTCGCCCGCGGAGCCTCACCCGAGGCCTAGTGCGCGCGTACGTGCTGGTCACCGCGGCCGCGCTAGGGCTCGCGGCGGCGATCGTCGGCGCGGCCACCATCCCACACCGGATGGCGGCCGCGCCTTCGTGGGAGAAGCCGGTGCCCACCCCCGCGCCGGTCGCGATCACCAGCGCGCCGCCCAAGCACCAGCCGCAGGGCCCGCCGACCCGCCTGCTCGTGCCCCGGATCGGCGTCGACTCGTCGCTGGTCCCGCTGGGTTTGGACAAGGGCGGCAAGCTCGAGGCGCCCACGGTGTACGACAAGGCCGGCTGGTATCGAGGCGGGCCGTCACCGGGTGACGTCGGCCCGGCCGTGCTCGCCGGTCACGTCGACTCCAAGGCCGGGCCGGCGGTCTTCTTCCGCCTGCACGAGCTGAAGGTGGGCGACAAGATCGAGGTGCGGCGGGGCAAGGACGCCGTGACGTTCACGGTCACCGGCGTGACCCGGCACCCGAAGGACGCGTTTCCCACCGCGGCCGTGTACGGCCCCACGCCCGGCCCCGAGCTGCGCCTGGTGACCTGCGGAGGGGTGTTCGACCGCCTGCGCAACTCCTACCGCGACAACGTGGTGGTCTTCGCGGTCACCCAGCCGGCGCAGGTCATCCCGAAGTCGGCGGCCGGCTAGAGCCGGTGACCTCAGGCGCTCAGCTTGCGGCGCCCGGCGAAGCCGCACTCCAGGCGGTGGTACCAGCCGATGTCACGGTCGCCCTCCAGCCAGCACCACAGCACCGGCCGGCCCTCCCGCTCGCCGGCGAAGTCGAGCAGCACCGGCGCGTAGCCCTTGACCTGGATGTCGTGCTCGCCGAGCTCGTCGAGGATGCCGTAGATCCGCGCCTCCAGGGCCTTGACCTCGGGCAGGCCGCCGTGCGGGCTGGTGCCGCCGTCGGCCAGGTCGGCGTGCAGCTCGGCGAGGTCGGCGCGGAGCACGATCAGCTCGTCGACGCGCGGGCGGAGCGTGGCGAGCAGGTGACGGGCCTGGGCCAGAGTGAACACGTCCGACAGTATGGGGCATTCGTTATTCGGTCATGGAGCTGCCCGATTTGTCGGGATACCGACTACACAAGGTGATCGACGACGTCGACCTCGACGGGGTCGTCGTGCGCGGCCTGCGCGGGAGCTTCCACCGCCGCCCCAGCGGGTCGGGGGTGCTCACCGTCGGCGTCTACAGCTACGCCGGGGCCGAGCTCATGATGGCCTGGGGGTACGTGGGCGAGCCGCACTGCCGCTTCAACGCGCTGCGCCGGCCGGATGGCTCGTGGGGGCCGCCCCGCCAGGGCTGCCCGCCCGTGTCCAGGGTGCACGACGGCGGGCGAGTCACCGCCCTCACGCTCGGTGAGCACATCCTGCCCACCGAACCGGTGACCGGCCCGCCGTCGGGTGGGGCGCGCGCTCCGGATCCGACTGCTGTCCTGCCGGCGGTCGGCGGGCCGGAAGGACTCGGATCTTGGCCGCCGCCGGCCGCGTACGCGGCCGACAGCGGGTCCTGAGCGGGGCGCTGCCCCGGGTCCCTGTGGAGTTGTGCACTTCATGGATCTGGGCGCCCGCCTGCTGCGGGGGAAGGCGGGCGCCCCACGCTCCGGGTGGAACGTGGCCTAGCGGTGTGCGTGCGCCGGCGCGGGGGAAGGCGCGGACCGGCGCACATACAGCAGGGACGCGGCAGTCAGGCTGAGCCCGGTCACGAACGCGACCGCGTGCACGAGCGGATGCACGATCGGCACGAAGGCGATGACCGCCACCGGCACTTGGACGACCGCCACGAGGGCCGCTAACAGGCCCCGCCGGCGGCCACCCCAGAGGTACGCGGTCCAGACCGGTGCCGTCACCACCGCGAGCACGAGCACGTCGAGCACCGCGTGCAGCGCGGGGTTGCGCACCTTGTCGTGGGCGAACGCGGACGCCGGTGAAGAGACCCAGAGGGCCGCCGCCACACCACCGAGAATCACCGCGAGACGTCGCATGGCCGTACCTCCCTGAGTGCCGCTATCACTACTCCCTGTCATGACAGTAGGAGTGCAGAGACCGGCCCGGAAGGGATGAACGCGTGAGTGAATCAGGAGCACCCAAGAGTGGCGCGAGTCCTGATCTTCGTTTCTACTCGCTCTGCTGGGCGAGCTGCCGAGCCCGGTCGCGGGCCGCCTCCAGCGCCGCGAGCAGGGCCGCCCGCACCCCGTGGTTTTCCAGCTCGCGGATCGCGGAAATCGTTGTCCCGGCAGGGGAAGTCACTGCCTCACGCAGCTTGACGGGGTGCTCGCCGGAGTCGCGGAGCATGACGGCCGAACCGATCGCGGTCTGCACGATCAGCTCGTGCGCGACCTGGCGGGGCAGCCCGAGCAGGATGCCTGCGTCGATCATGGCCTCGACCAGCAGGTAGAAGTACGCCGGCCCGGAGCCGGAGAGCGCGGTGACCGCGTCCTGCTGCGACTCCGGTACACGGAGCGTGGCGCCGAGCGGCTTGAACATCTCCTCCGCCAGCGCCAGGTGGGCGGCCGTCGCGTGCGGGCCCGCCGAGATGGCGGTCATCGCCTCGTCGACCAGCGCGGGAGTGTTGGTCATGACCCGGACGACCGGCGTGCCCTCGGGCAGCCGCCGGCCGAAGAAGCCCGTCGGGAGGCCGGCGCAGAGCGAGATCACCAGCTTGTCCGGCGGCACCTTGGCGCCGATCTCCTCCAGCAGCACGCCCGCGTCCTGCGGCTTGACCGCGATCGCCAGCACCTCCGCCTCGGCGACGGCGACGAGGTTGTCGACCATGCGCACGCCGTATCGCTCGGCGAGCTCCTCGGCGCGGGCGGGGCGGCGCGTGGTCGCCATCAGCTTGTCGGCCGGCCAGCCCGCGCGCAGCAGCCCGGAGAGCATCAGCTCACCGATCTTGCCCGCGCCGATCACGGCGACCGTGTGCACTCCTGGTGGCATGGGCTCATCCTCTCCCACGCCATTTCCCGCTCGCGCTAGGGCCTAGCTTTGTGGGACGCGAGGCGAGGTTCAGACAAAGAAGATTAGGGCTACCGCGACGTCCGCCGTGGTCCAGACCCGATGCCGCTCAGCTTGTTTTGATCAAGGCTGTGATCTGGTCATTCTCTTTGAGGTTTCATTCCGAAGAGTCAGAGGCTTTGAGCTGCCGCGATGTTCGTCGTGGTCCGGACCGCCGCTCCCGCGGCCTCACCCTGCGCGGTGCACAACCGCGCAGGCCCGCGCGACTCACCGCGGTCGCCCGGCCAGAGCGCCGCGAAGCGCGGATTTCGGGTAGACGATCACGCCGGCCCGAGGCCCCCGTCGTGGAGCCGGGTCACGGCCCACCGGTCTGCCGCGCACGCCAGCCACCACAACGACCAAGCACCGGAACCAACCCAACCCAAGATCGACTTAAGCGCCACAGACGGCCATACGGCGCACCACCCTGGTTTGTGAAGAGTTATCGCTGCCAGGGCAGCAACAAACTTTCACAAACCCCCGGACGCTGCCCGGCACCACAGCACGGACCCCTTACGCCAGGGCACGACACAAGTGCCTTTCAGGGGATGCGGACGAACTACTTCCAGCCCCACGCCGCCGGACCACGACGGCCGAAAGCGCGTGATCGACACCAACTCAGCCCAAGATCAACTTAAGCTGAGTGGCATAGGTCCAGATCGCCGCTCCCGCGGCCTCACCCTGCTAGCGGTGGAGTGTGGCGTGCGCGGTCGCAACCCGCGCTGGCTGGAACGCCAGTGCTGTTATCCGGCCGGTTTGACAGCACTGGTGTGCCAGTCGTGCACACGTCGCCAAGCGGCAGCGCCCCGCATTGCCGAAATTGGTGGGCGGCGTGGGTCGTGAAGCGCGGAGGGTGAGGCCGCGGGAGCAGCGGTCCGGACCACAACGGACGTCGCGGTAGCTCAAAATCTGTGTCTTCGAACAATCGACCAGGGCGCACCCGGGTGACTGGAGATCACGTCACGCGGACACGCCCTGGATCGCGGGCCTCAGCTGCCGAAGAAGACCTCGGCCTCGGTGTACCGCTCGATCGGCACGGTCTTGAGCTCGCCGGTGCCGTCCTTGAGCGGCACGCGGACGATGTCGGTGCCGCGCAGCGCCATCATCTTGCCGAA
>Ga0272482_10000173_pt1 | contig 20924 bp, 15 predicted proteins | sample RVTome_8_FD_192427 | JGI IMG/M metagenome (GOLD analysis project Ga0272482, IMG submission 192427) | Soil microbial communities from uranium-contaminated site in the Upper Colorado River Basin, Wyoming, United States - RVT160D0 (version 2) ...
GGGGGAGGTACAGCGCGGGCAGCATGTAGGCCGGGAGGTCCCGGGCCAGCCAGGCGTGCAGCTCGGCCTGCCCGGGGGTGGGCTGCCCCGGCCGCGGCACGACGTACGCCACCAGGCGCTTGCGCTGCCCGTCGGTGTACGGCACCACGACCGCGTCCCGTACGTCCGGGTGGCGGCGCAGCACCGAGGAGATCTCGCCCGGTTCGATCCGGTTTCCGTTGATCTTCACCTGGTGGTCCGCGCGTCCCAGGTAGTCCAGCTGCCCGTCCGGCAGCTCGCGGACCATGTCGCCAGTGCGGTACATCCGGCCGCCGCCGCCGGCGTGCGGGTCGGGCACGAAGCGGTCGGCGGTGAGGCCCGGCTGACCGTGGTACCCGCGAGCCACCGCGGTGCCGCCGATGAACAGCTCGCCCTCGTGGCCCGCGGGCACCGGTTCGAGATCGGGCCCGAGCACGTGGAGCGTGACGCCGTCCAGCGCCGTACCGATCGGGACGCTGACCGCCTCCGGGTCCGGGCGCCAGGCGTGCCCGGACACGTCCACGGACGCCTCGGTCGGGCCGTACATGTTGTAGACCTGGGCGCCCATCAGCTCACTGGCCCGGTTGGCGAGGTCCGGCGGCAGCGCCTCGCCCGAGCACATCACCTGCCGCACGCCGGTCAGGCCGGAGGTGGCCGGCTCGGCCACGAACTGCGCCAGCATGGATGGCACGAAATGCACGACATCCACGCCCTCGGCGCGGATGAGCGAGGCCAGGTACGCCGGGTCGCGGTGGCCGCCCGGGCGGGCCAGCACCAGGCGAGCGCCGGACACCAGCGGCCAGAACAGCTCCCAGGCCGACACGTCGAAGCTGATCGGCGTCTTCTGCAGCACCGTGGTCCCCGGGCCGATGGGGTGCACCCGGCGGTTCCAGGCCAGCCGGTTGACGATGCCGCGGTGCGGCACGCAGACACCCTTCGGTCGCCCCGTCGAGCCCGAGGTGTACATGATGTACGCGAGGTCGTCCGGATGCGCCGCTGGCGCCGGCCCGGTCGGCGGCCGCGGGTCCGTCCCGGCCACCACCGCCTCGACGTCCAGCGTGGGCACGCCGCCGCCGCTCCGGCCGATCAGCCCGCCGTGGGTCAGGACCAGCGGCGCCGCGGTGTCCCGGAGGATGTACGCCAGGCGGTCGGCCGGGTGGTCCGGATCCAGCGGCACGTACACGCAGCCGGCCCGGATGATGCCCAGCAGGCCGACCATCATCGCGGTGCTCCGCTCGGCGCACAGCCCGATCGGCGTCTCGCGACCGAGACCGCGGGCGTTCAGCGTCGCGGCGACGGCGGCGGCGCGGCGGTCCAGCTCGGCGTAGGTCAACGTCTGCGTGCCGGCGGTGACGGCCGGCTCCCGCGGCGTGGCCGCGACCTGGGCGCGAAACAGGCTGTCGATCGTGGCGTCGCGGTTCGCTCGCATGTGCGCACCTTCGGCATCGGCGCTATCCGGCCCCTATCGCCGCTCTATCTCCGCGTCGGGCCGGCGGATCACCGGCGGGTCGCGGCCGGATACGTCCCGGACAGGCCGCTGATAGGCCGGGCCGGCACCGTCGGGCCATGGATAGCCAACAGGTCTGCCTGCACGCGGCCGTCGAGGCGCAGGCGGCGCGGACGCCCGACGCGATCGCGGTCACCGACGGGTCGGCCGAGCTGACCTATGCCGAGCTCATGGACAGGGCGGACGAGTGGGCCGGCGCGCTGGCCGCCCGCGGTGTGACCGTGGAGGACACGGTCGCGGTCCAGCTGGACCGGTCGGTCGACCTGATGTGCGCCCTGCTGGGCATTCTGCGCGTCGGCGCGGCGTACGTGCCGATCGAACCGGGCACGCCGGCCGCCCGGGTACGGCAGGTCATCGACGGCGCCCGGGCCCGGGTGTGCCTGGCCGACGACGGGGCGGCGACCGGACCGGCGGCGGACGGTGTGGACATCGTCGTCGCGAGCCGGGTCGCCGGATCCGCCGTGCCCGCCACATGGCCCGTCGTGGATCCGGCGAACCTCTGCGCCGTCTACTTCACGTCCGGGTCGACCGGGCGCCCGAAGGGCGTCGCGTGCACCCACGAGGGCTGGGCCAACCGGATGGCGTGGATGCAGCGGCACCACCGGCTCGAGCCGGGCGAGGCGGTGCTCCACAAGACGACGCTCACCTTCGACGACGCGGCGGTCGAGCTGTTCTGGCCGCTCCGCTACGGCGGGCGGGTGGTCATGCTGCCGCCGGGCGAGCACCGCGACCCCCGGGCCATCATCGAGGCCGTCGTCGCGCACGAGATCGTGCACCTGAACGTCGTACCGTCCATGTTGGACCTGCTGCTGGCCGAGCTGACCGAGGACGACACGGCCCGCCTGCCGGCGTTGCGCACGGTGCTGTCCAGCGGTGAGGCGTTGCGTCCGGAGCTGGTCGCCCGGTTCTTCGCCCGGTTCGGCGACGCGGTGGCGCTCGATAACACGTGGGGTGCGACCGAGGCGTCCATCGACTCCACCTGTCGGGACTGCACGCCGGCCGATGGTGCGGCGACCACCGGAGCGGTCAGCATTGGCCGGCCGATAGACGGCGCGGAGGTGCTGGTGCTCGATCCGGCGCTGGAGGACGTGCCGGACGGCGAGCACGGCGACCTCTACATCGGCGGGATCGGCGTCGCCCGCGGCTACCTGGGTGACCAGTCGCGTACCGCCGCCGCGTTCGTGCCGCACCCCTGGCGGCCCGGCGAGCGGATCTACCGCACCGGCGACCGGGGCCGGTGGACCGCGGACGGGATGCTGGAGTTTCTCGACCGGCGGGACCGGCAGGTCAAGATCCGGGGCGTCCGCATCGAGCTCGGCGAGGTCGAGGCGGTGCTGCGTGCCTACCCCGGCGTGCTGGACGTGGCGGCGACCGCGTGGCAGGCGACCCCCAACGACAAGCGCATCGCGTGCTTCGCGGTGGTGTCGGACCGGAGCGAGGCCACGCCCACGCGCCTGCGGGCCTACGCGACCGACCACCTGCCCGGGTACGCCGTGCCGGCCAGCATCACGGTGCTCGACCGCCTGCCCCGCCTGCCCAGCGGAAAGCTGGACTGGCAGGCGCTGCCGACCCCGGAGGTGGCGGAGCAGGCCGAGTACGTCGCTGCCCGTACGCCCACGGAGGAGGCCGTCGCCCGCATCTGGGGGAGCGTGCTCGGGGTCGCCCGGGTCGGCGCCACGGACGAGTTCTTCGCCCTCGGCGGCCACTCGCTGCTGGTCGTGCGCGCCACCGCGCAGATGGTCCGCGCGTTCGGCATCCAGATCCCGATCAGCCTCATCTTTGAGAAGTCCACAGTGGAGCTGGCGGCAACGTGGATCGAGGAGCGGGTGCTCCAGGAGGTCGCCGCACTGACCGATGACGACGCCCTGCGCATGGCGCCGAGCTGACCGAGAGGAGACCCGCGATGACCGACGTCGAGCAGTACAAGGTGGTCCTGAACGACGAGGAGCAGTACTCCATCTGGCCGCTGCACCGCGGCGCACCGGACGGCTGGCGGGAGGACGGTACCACCGGGACTAAGGACGAGTGCCTCGCGCACATCGCGGAGGTGTGGGTGGACATGCGTCCGCTGTCCCTGCGCCGACGCATGGACGGCTGACCGCGCCGGCGGACCAGACCTTCGAAAGGACGGACCATGACGACCTCGGTGCACACCGCGGGGGCATGGCACCTGCTGTGCCTCTCGGGGCCCGACGCCGCCTCCGTGGAGGCCCGCGCCGCCCGCGCGGCGGACCTTCTCGCCACCGGAGGCACACCACTGGACGCCCTCGCGGACGAACGTCCACAGCCGGCCGGCCGGGTACGCCGCGCCGTACTGGCCCGAGACGAGGCCCACGGCGCGGCCCTCCTGCGCGGCGGCGACCCGTGGCTGGTGGTGAACGGCGTCGCCGATCCGCCGGCCCTGGTGGTGCTGATGTTTCCCGGTGTCGGTGACCAGCATGTCGGTATGGCGCGGGAGCTGTACGAGCGGTTGCCGCTGTTCCGCGCCGAGCTGGACCGTGTCAGTGAGCTGCTGGCGCCGCACCTGAACCAGGACGTGCGCGAGCTGCTGTTCCCGCCCGCGCAGGCGCAGGCACCGGTCGGACCGGCGCCGGGGCCGGGTTTCCGCCGGCCGCAGGAGGGCGCCGGCACCGGGCCCCTGGTCGATACCCGGGTGGCGCAGCCGCTGGTGTTCGCGGTCGAGTACTGCCTGGCCAAGCTGCTGACCGGTTGGGGAATCCGTCCGGCCGCTCTGGCCGGCTACAGCGTGGGCGAGTACGTGGCCGCGTGCCTGGCCGGGGTCCTCGACGTGGAGGAGGCGCTGGCTCTGGTCGCCCGGCGTTCCTCGCTCATCGAGGACGTGCCGCCCGGCGCCATGCTCGTCGCCATGCTGAGCGCGAACGAGCTGGCGCCGTACCTCGGCACGGACCTGTGGCTGGCGGCGGTGAACGGCCCGCACCTGTCCGTCGTGTCCGGGACCGCGCCGGCCCTGCGGGGCCTCGCCGGCAGGCTGCACAGCGCGGGCGTGGCGACGCTGCCGGCACCCGCCCGGCACGCGTTCCACTCACCCCTCATGAGCCCGGTGGAGCGCCCGCTGCGCCGCCTGCTGGCCACCGTGCCGCTCGCCCCGCCCGCCATCCCCGTGCTGTCCAATGTGACCGGTGACTGGCTGACCGTGGCGGACGCCACGTCGCCGGAGTACTGGGCGCGCCACCTGTGCCGGCCGGTGCGGTTCGCGGAGAACCTCGCCCGGATGTGGGCGCTGCCGCACGCGCTCGCGGTCGAGGTCGGCGCCGGGCAGATGCTCGCCTCGCTGGCCAACCAGCATCCGGACCGGCCGCGTGCCCCGGGCGACGGCATCGCCCTCCCCACCCTGACCACCCGGCCGAAGGAACACGGCGAGGTGGCCGTGATGCTCCGGGTGCTGGCGCAGGCGTGGGTCCGCGGCGCGTGCCCGAAGATCCGCGCGACGGAGGCGGCCCACACCCCGAAGGGACCGGCATGGAGTTCTCACTGAGCCCGGAGCAGCGCGACCTTCGCCAGCAGGTCGTCGAGTTCGCCCGGACCCGTCTGGGCGGCGACGCCGCCGCGCACGACCGTACGGCCACCTTCGACCGGGCCGGCTGGGCGGAGTGCGCCCGGTTCGGCGTCCTCGGGTGGCCGTTGCCCAAGGAGTACGGCGGCGGCGACCTCGATCCGCTCTCCTGCGTCATCGCCTTCGAGGCGCTGGCGTACGGCTGTGCCGACAACGGCCTTGTCTTCGCGGTCAACAACCACGTCTGGGCTTGCGCGATCTACATCGCGAAGCACGGTACCGAGGAACAGAAGCGGCGCTTCCTTCCGGCTCTGGTGGACGGGTCGGCCGTCGGCGCGCACGCGCTGACCGAGACGGAGGTCGGCTCGGACGCGCTGTCGGTGCAGGCGACGGCGGTGCGCGACGGCACCGGGTACGTGCTGTCCGGCACGAAGTCGTTCATCAGCAACGGGCCGGTGGCGGACCTCTTCGTCGTGTTCGCCGCGACGGAGCCCGGCGGCCCGCCGCACCGGCGCCTGTCGGCGTTCATCGTGCCGGCGGCCACCCCGGGCGTCACCGTCGTGCGCGAGATCGGCAAAGCCGGCCTGCGCGCGACCCCGATGGGCGAGATCCGGTTCGACGGCTGCGCGATCCCGGCCGAGCAGCGACTCGGTCCGGAGGGCGGTGGCTACCAGCTCTTCACGTCCACAATGGAGTACGAGCGGGGGTTCATGTTCGCCGCCCAGGTCGGCGGCCAGCAGCGGATCATGGAGCGGTCGATCGCCTACGCCGCGGACCGCCGCCAGTTCGGACGGCCGATCGCCGGCTTCCAGGCGGTCTCCCACCGCATCGCCGACATGCGGCTCCGGCTCGAGCTGTCGCGCCTGCTGCTGTACAAGGTCGGCTGGCTCAAACGGGAGGGGCGCTTGGCGCTGCTGGAGACGGCGATGCTCAAGCTCTTCGCGAGCGAGAGCCACGTGGAGACCGCGCTCTCGGCGATGCAGGTGCACGGCGCCCGTGGCTACGTGACGGACCTGCCGGTGGAGCGGGAGGTCCGCGACGCACTGGCCGGCACCATCTACGGCGGGACCTCGGAGATCCAGCGCAACATCATCGCATCGCTCGTCGGCCTGCCGAGCTGATCGCCCACATCGGAGGCTGCGCATGACCACGCTCACCATCACTCTCGACGAGCCCCTGGCGGGAGCGTCCGCCGAGGAGTTCGGGCGGCGGATCTACTTCGCCACCGCCGACATCCTCGACTTCGCGTTCGTGCACCGCGACGACAGGGTCACCGCGGTGGACCTCACGCTCGCCGCCGGCGGTGACGCCGCGCAGGTCACCCGGAAGGTGCGGTCAATCCTCGCCGACGACGTGCTCGGGCAGCTCATCCGCCCGCCGAAGGTCATCTGGTCGGCGCCGGCGCCGCGGGACGTCGCGGGCGGTACCTTCGAGCGCCTCGTGGCGGCCGGCGAGGCGTACCAGGCGGGGGCCGGCCAGGTGGCGCTGGGTCCGGCGATGCTCTGGCTGATGGACGCGCTGGACCGGGTGATCTGCGGCATCGTGGTGGACGAACTGGCCGGGGTGGAGTACCGCTACCCGACCCTCATCCCGGCGGCCACCATGCACCGCTGCGGGTACCTGAGCTCGTTTCCGCAGTACCTGATGTTCGCCGCCCGGCTGCACAGCGACCTGGACGTCTACCGGGCGTTCGTGGCGGACACCGCGGCGGCCGGGCGCCTGGTGCCGGACGTGCTGGACCGGTGCGCGGGGGTGGACCTGTGCCTGCCGCCGACCATGTGCTACCACACGTTCCAGCAGTTCGCCGACCGCAAGCTGCCGCCGGGCCTGGACGTCACCACCGCGCGCGGCAAGTCGTTCCGCCACGAGGAGAAGTACCACCGCGGGCTCGAACGGCTCTGGGACTTCACGATCCGCGAGGTCGTCTTCTTCGGTACCCGCGAGGCCGTGCTTAGGCGGCGGCAGGCGTTCCTGCGACGGATCCTGCGGCTGGCGGAGGACCTGGAGCTGACCGGCCGGTGCGAGGTGGCCAACGACCCGTTCTTCGGCAACGCCGACGTCGCGGCCCGCTCCTCCTCGCAGCGGCTGCTGGAGCTCAAGTACGAGCTGCGGCTGGATGTCGGCGACGGGCGGGACATCGCGATCGGTTCCTTCAACTTCCACGAGCGCACGTTCGGGCTGGCCTTCGACATCGCGCTGTCCGACGGGGAAACGGCGCACACCGCCTGCGCCGGGTTCGGCCTGGAACGGCTGGCCTACGCGGTCGCCTGCCAGTACGGCACCGACCCGGACACCTGGCCGGCGCACCTGCGCCGGTCCCTGGCCGAGGACTCCAGCCGGCAAAGCTGATCCACAGTGGACATATCGGAGAGAGGTGACGTCCGTGTCCGAGCACATCGCGGTCATCGGGGCTGGGACGATGGGGATCGGTGTCTCGCACGCCTTCGCGGCGGCCGGACACCGGGTCACCATGGTGGATGTCAGCAAGCCGGCGCTGGACCGGGCGGCGGCGGAGATCCGCCGCAACGTCCGGACCTACCCGCTGCTCGGCGCCCGGCCGGAGGCCCGGCCCGGGGCCACGCTCGAGTCGGTCACCCTCACCACCGACCTGGAACGCGTGGCCGACGCCGATTTCGTGGTCGAGAACGTCACCGAGAAGTGGTCGGTGAAAGAGCCCCTCTACCGGCGGCTGGACACGCTGTGCCGGACGGAGTGCGTGTTCGGGGTCAACACCTCGGCGATCCCGATCACCCGGGTGGCGGCGCTGACCGACCGACCGGACCGGGTGGTCGGCACGCACTTCATGAATCCCGTGCCGCTCAAGCCTCTCGTCGAGGTGATCCGCGGCTTCCATACCTCGGATCGCACGATCGCGTTCACCCGCGACCTGATCGGCCGGATGGGCAAGGCCAGCGCGGTCGTCGAGGACTCGCCCGGGTTCGTCACCAACCGGGTGATGATGTTGATGGTCAACGAGGCGATCTGCCTCCTGGACGAGCGGGTCGCGCCGGCTGAGGAAATCGACCGGCTGTTCGTCCAGTGCTTCGGCCACCAGATGGGACCACTGGCCACGGCGGACCTCATCGGGCTGGACACGGTGCTCTACTCGCTCGACGTTCTGCTGGCCGACTTCAACGACCCGAAGTACCGGCCGTCGATGCTGCTGCGCCGGCTCGTCGACGCCGGGCACCTGGGCCGCAAGAGCGGCAAGGGCTTCTTCGCGTACGACCTCGATGCCTGAGCGCTGGGCCTACCAGAAGAGCTGAGCTACCAGAAGGGAAGACACATGCCAGACCAACTGGGCGTCGTCCGGGCGTTCGTGCAGCGCCACGTCGGGGAGACACCGGTCGACGACGACGAGGACATTTTCGCCTCCGGCTACGTCAACTCGCTGTTCGCGGTCCAGGTCGTGATGTTCGTGGAGCAGACGTTCGGCATCGAGGTCACCGGCGACGACCTCGACATCCGCAACTTCCAGTCGATCGCTGAGATCCACCGCTTCGTGCTGAACCGGGGCGGCGAACGGCTGGCCGTGTGACCGGCCGGCGCGGGACGGTGCCGCCGCTGGCCGGCGGCACCGTCCAACTGTGGTGGGCGCGTGCGGAAGCGGCCCACCCGGGGCACGCCGCGCTGCTGGGCGAGGCGGAACGCCGCCGCCTCACCGGCATGCGCCACGACGCCGACCGGGCCCGGTTCACCGTGGGCGCCGCGCTGGTCCGCCTCATCGGGGCGGCGGCGCTCGGCGTGCACCCGCGGGCGGTGCCGGTCGACCGGCACTGCGACGTCTGCCGCCGACCGCACGGACCGCCCCGGATCCCGGCGTCGGGCCTGTGCCTGTCCGTGTCGCACGCCGCCGGACGGGTGGTCGTGGCCGCCGCGCGCGGTACCGCGGTGGGAGTGGACGTGGAGTCCGTCCGCGGCGCACCCGAAACGGCCGGCATGGTGCGGCACGTACTGTCGTCCGCCGAGCGTGCCACGGTACCCGCCCGGCCGCTGTCGGCCAGGGCGCTGGTGGCCACCTGGTCGCGCAAGGAGGCTGTGCTGAAGGCGCTGGGGGTGGGTCTGCGGGTGCCGATGGCCCGGCTCGTGGTCTCCGGCCCGGGCGAGCCGGCGCGGCTGCTGCGCTACGACCCGGACCCGGCCGTCGTGGCCCGCACGCGCCTGCTCGACCTGCACACCGGGCGGCGGTACACGGCCGCGCTGGCCGTCCTCGACGCCGGCGTCCACCCGCGGCTGGTCCAGCTCGACGGCGGTCGGCTGCTGGCCGCACACCCGGTCCCCGGCTGAGCCGGTGGTCAGCCCACGCCGACCGGCTGGGGCACGGCCACCTCGGCCAGTTCCCGCATGAGCCACCACGGCGAGCAGATCCCGGCGGCGAGAACGTGGACGGCGACGAGTAGGTCGGCGCCGCCCGTCACGTATCGCAGCAGGCTGACCCGACCGAGCGGGCCGGCCACCGGATCGAGCGGCCGGTGGCACTCCAGGTGCAGCCGGCGCCGTGCGACATCGCAGTTGCCGTCGAGCCGATGGGTCTCCACGTACGGCTCCGGGCGGAAAGCGCCGGGCTCGTAGTGCCAGCCTCCGTCGTCGCGGCGTACCCGCCAGCCGATGCGCGGCTCCCCGGCGACGATCTCGTCGAGCCGGGCCCGCAGGCGGGCCTCGCTGACCTCGGCAGGCACGCGCCGCACGGCGATCCGCCGGAAGCGCGCCGACGGTCCTTCGGCCAGGTCCCGCAGGAAGATGTCGAGTTCCGGTCCGGTGAGGCGCTGCGCTCTCATCGTCTCACCTTGCGCAGGCCGACTTTCGGGCTGCTTTCCGGCGGATATCGCCCCGGCCGCTGTGGCCGTCCGGCGGCCCGCCGGCGGACGAGAGTTGCCCGACAGCGGCCCGATAGGCCGCCGGGCGAACGTGAGTGCGACATCGGCTCCCGTCCGAAAGGGGCGGCACATGACCTCTTCCCACTCGATCGAGCGGCCGGCGCGGTCGTTGTCGGTCTGCGTGTTCGCGGGCGCCCGCAGCGGCACCGACGACCGGGCGGCGGCCGCGGCGGAGGACCTCGGCGGGCTGTTGGGCAAGCGTGGTCACCAGCTCGTCTACGGCGGCGGCGGCTCCGGGCTGATGGGCACCGTGGCCTGGTCCGCGCACCACGCCGGGGCCGAGGTCGTCGGCATCATCCCCCGGTTCCTTTACGAGCTCGAGCGGGGTATCGCCGCGCCGCCGCAGACGCTGCAGCTGACCGACACGCTCGCCGAGCGGAAGACCGAGATGCTGCGGCAGGCGGACGCTTTCGTCGCCCTGCCCGGCGGCTTCGGCACGATGGACGAGGTGCTGGAAGTGCTGTCGCTGGCCTGCCTCGCCCAGCACCTCAAGCCGTTGGTGCTGCTCGACGTGGGCGACGCCTGGCGGACCCTGCGGGCGGTGCTCCAGGACGTGTGCAGCCGCGGCTACGCGGACCTCGGCCGCTCCGGGTTGCAGATCGTCCGCGAGGCGGCCGACGCCGTCGCCGCGGTGGAGGGCGCCAAAGTGCCCGGCGGTGCGCTGTGCTGACCCGTACCGGTCGCGTCGTCGACCAGCGCCGGCTGCTCGGACACCTGGACCGCCTCGGCCGGATCGGCGCCGACGACCGCGGCGGGGTCACCCGGCCCGGCTTCGGTGCGGCCGACCGGGACGCCCACCGCTACGTCGCCGAGCAGGCCCGTGCGCTGGGTCTGGTATCCACGGTGGACGCGGCGGGAAACCTGTTCGTCCGGCGTCGCCACGCCGAGCCCGACCGGCAGGTCCTCCTGATCGGCTCGCACCTGGACAGCGTCACGTACGGGGGGCGCTACGACGGCACGTACGGCGTGGTGGCCGCCCTGGAGGTCCTGGCGACTCTGGCCGACCGGCCGGAGCCGCTGGCGTACGAACCGGTCGCCGTGGCCTTCGCCAACGAGGAGGGCACCCGCTTCCCGTCCCCCTTCTTCGGCTCGAAGGCGATGGTCGGCGCCGTCGACCAGCCCGAGTCCATAGTGGACCGAGATGGCTGCCCGTTGCGCGATCCGCTGCGTGCCGCCGGAGGCGACCTCGACGCGCTGCCGTCGGCGGCCTGGCCGGCCGGACGCCTCGCCGGATTCCTGGAGCTGCACGTGGAGCAGGGGCCCGTACTGGAGAACGCCGGCGTGCCGGTCGGCGTGGTGGACGTGGTCACCGGCCGGACGGTGTTCGACATCGTGCTGCGCGGGCGGCAGAACCACGCCGGCACCACGCCGATGGCCGATCGGTGCGACGCGCTGGTCGCCGCGGCACGGGTGGTATTGGCCATCGAGGACCTCGCGCGGCAGCGCCGGCTGTGCTCGGTGGCGACGGTCGGCATCCTGGCGGCCGATCCGAACGTGACCAACGTGGTGCCCGGGGCCGTCGCGCTGACCGCCGAGATCCGCGACGGTTCGGCCGGGCGCCTCGCCGAGGCCGAGCGGGCCGTGTCCCAGATCCTGGCCGGCCTCGACCCGCGCCTCCGCGTCTCGCTCGACGTGACCAGGCTATCGGCGCCGGTGGCCACGGCCGAGCGGTTCCGTTCCGCGACGGCGGCCGCGGCCGCCGATCTACAGCTCCCCGTCATGACACTGCCCAGCGGCGCCGGTCATGACGCCCAGATCGTCGCCGCGGCCGGCCCGGTCGGGGTGATGTTCGTCCCGAGCCACGACGGCATCAGCCACGCCCCGCAGGAGTTCACGGCACCGGCCGACCTCGTCAACGGCGCCAACGTCCTGCTGGGCACCGTCATGAGCCTGCTGGACCCGCCGTGACCGGCCTGACCGGGCGGATCGACTCCCCGCCCGCCGACATCCTGCGCGAGGAGGTCCTGGACCCGCAGTTCGCCCGCGAGGCCGGCACCCTGCTGCCCTGGTACGTCGCCGTCGAGAAGGTGCTGTTGCTGGAGTACCGGCGGATGGGTCTGCTCAGCCCGACGCAGGCCCGGACGATCGGCTCCCGCCTGGACGAGATCAGCGCCGACCGGATCGCCGCGGACGGCACCGGAAACCTCTCCGACATCGCGTTCGCGATCGAGCGGTACGTCCACGACGGCCCGGTGCCGCCGCCGGGCGCCTGGCACGTCGACCGCAGCCGTAACGACCTCCAGTCCTGTGCCCAGCTGCTCTACGCACGGGGCGAGCTGGCCTCTCTCGTGGCCCGGGCGGGGACGCTGGCGAGGGCCGCGGTCGACCTGGCCGCCACCGGTACGCGCCTGCCGATGCCCGGTTACACGCACCTGCAGGCGGCGCAGACCATCACACCGGGCTTCTACCTCTGCGCCCTGGCCGAGGAGACGCTGCGGGCGATGCGACAGCTCCGGGCCACGCACGACGCGATCAGCGAATGCCCGCTCGGCGCGGGGGCGATGGCCGGCCAGGAGCTGGAGTGGGATCTGGACCGCCTGGCCCAGCTCCTCACCTTCGACCGGCCGGCCCGGCACGCGCTGGTCGCGGTCGCCTCCCGCGGGTGGGCGCTGCGCATCGGCGGCGACTTGTCCGCGTACGGCGTGGTGCTGGGCCGGTTCGTCACCGACCTGATGACCTGGAGCAGCGGCGCGTACGGCTTTCTCGACCTGCCCGACGCGATGGCCGGGATCTCCTCGGCGATGCCGCAGAAGCGCAACTTCCCGGTGCTGGAACGGATCCGTGGCCGCACCGCCCACCTGACCTCGCTGTCGCTGGACCTGACCCTGACCCAGCGGGCGACGCCGTACGCCAACATGGTCGAGGTCTCCAAGGAAGCCGGCACCTACCTGCCGGGCCTGTTCGCCACGGCGACCTCCGTCCTGCGGCTGGCCACGACCGTCCTGGCACAGCTCCGGTTCGTGCCCGACCGGATGCGGGCCGCGTGCGAGCAGGACTACCTCGGCGGTTTCCGGCTGGCCAACCTCCTCACGCTGCGGGAGGGCATCCCGTGGCGCGAGGCCCAGGTGGTCGCCGGCCGGTACATCGCCGTGGCGGTACGGGAAGGGCGCCCCGCCAGCCGACCGGATGCGGAGCTGCTCCGCCGCTCGGCCCCGGGATTCGCGCTCACGGAGCCGGCGAAGCTGCTCGCCGAGGCGTTCGACGTGGACGCCGGGCTGACCGCGAAGGCCTCCGCCGGGGCGACCGGCCCGGAGCCGGTGGAGCGGCTGCTCGACGCGCAGCGGGCCGAACTCGACGACCACGCCGGCTGGTGCGCGGCCCGCCGTGACGCCACCGCCGCCGCGATGGCCGCCATCGATCGGGAACTGGAGGTACCCCATGCGGTTTGACTCCGTGATCGCCGCGATCGGCCACACGCCGCTGGTCCGCCTCCGGCTGCCTGCGCACCCGAAGGTCGCCGTTTACGCCAAGCTGGAGCTGCAGAACCTGATGGCCATGAAGGACCGGGTGGCCAAGCAGGCGCTTCTGCACGCCCGCCGCACCGGGGCCCTGGCCGAGGGTGCCCCGGTGGTGGAGAGCTCGTCCGGCACGATGGCGCTCGGGCTGGCGCTGGTCGGCACGCACCTCGGGCACGCGGTGCACATCGTCACCGACCCGCGTATCGACCCCATCACGCTGGCGAAGCTGCGGGCGCTCGGTTGCACGGTGCACATCGTCGAGGAGATGACCGGCGCCGGCTGGCAGAGCGCCCGGCTGGAGCGGCTCGCCCGACTCATGGACGATCTGCCGGGGGCGTTCTGGCCGCGGCAGTACCACAATCCGCAGAACCCCCTCGCGTACCGGGCCCTGGCGGCGGAACTGCGCGCCGACCTCGGCCGCATCGACGTGTTGGTGGGCGCGGTGGGCAGCGGGGGCTCGTTGTGCGGCACATCGGCGGCCCTCCTGCCGGACCTGCCGGACCTGCGGGTGGTCGGAGTCGACGCGGTGGGCAGCATGCTCTTCGCCCAGCCGGACCGGCCCCAGCGCCGGCAGAGCGGGCTGGGCAACAGCCTGCAGCCGGGCAACATCGACTACGCCCTGTTCGACGAGGTGCACTGGCTCTCCGACGACGAGGCGTTCGGCGCCACGCACGCGTTGGCGCGGGAACAGCAGATCTTCGGGGGGAACACGTCCGGATCGGTGTACCGGGTCCTCACCCACCTGGCGACCCGCGCCCCCGACGGCGCGGCCCTGGTCGGCATCTTCCCCGACCGGGGCGACCGCTACGCCGACACCGTGTACGGCGCCGAGGCGGCGACCAGCCCCCGCGCGACACCGGTGCCGGTGCCGTACGGCACCCGGGTGACCGCCTGGTCGTACGCGAGGCTGGGGCGCACGGGCCGGCACCAGGTCGGCTTCATCGAATCCAACACCACCGGCACCGGCATGGCCGCGCTGCGCACCGCCGCCCGGCTCGGCCTGGAGCCGGTCCTGTTCACCACCGCGCCCGACAGGTACGACGGCCTCGCGCAGACCCCGGCCCGGGTCGTCCGGTGCGACACCGGCAACGGTCCGGAGCTCGCCCGGTCCGTCAAGACCGAACTGCCGGACGCGGTGGGCGTCCTGACCACCAGCGACTTCTTCCTGGCGCACGCCGCCGAGTTGGCGGCGGCGATGGGGCTGCCGGGCAACCCGCCCACGACGGTCGAAACCTGTCGCGACAAGGCGCTGACCCGTCGGGCGCTCGCCGCCGCCGGAGTCCGCCAGCCGCGCTTCGCGGTGGTACGGACCGCACCGGACGTACCCGCCGCGGTCGCCCGGGTGGGCCTGCCCTGCGTGGTGAAGCCCGTCGACGACTCCGGCTCCAACAACGTGCTGCTCTGTCACGACCTCGCCGCCGCCGCCCGGCACGCGGTGCGCGTCCTGTCGGTCACGACGAACGTCCGGGGCCAGCGGACCGCCCGACTGGCCCTGGTTGAGCAGTACGTCGCCGGTCCCGAGGTCTCGGTGGAGATGTTCAGCCACGACGGCACGGCGACCTGCGTCGGTGTCACCGCGAAGACCACCCTGGCCGAGCCGTACTTCGTGGAGGGGCGCCACGTTTTCCCGGCCGACCTGCCCGACGCCGACCAGGCCGAGATCGTCGGCATGGTCACGGCGGCACTGGACGCCGTCGGCGTACGGGCGGGCGCCACCCATACCGAGCTGCGACTCGGCCCGGACGGCCCCGCCCTGATCGAGATCAACGCCAGGCCGGCGGGCGGGATGATCCCGGAGCTGATCCGGCTGGCCACGGGCGTGGACCTGATCGAGCAGCACCTGCGAGCGCTGTGCCAGCTGCCCGTACACCTGGCAGCCGGCCGGGCGAAGACCGCCGGGATCGCGTTCATCACCGCGGACCGGGCCGGGTCGCTGGTCTCGGTCGAGGGCACCGCCGAAGCGGGCCGCACGACGGGGGTCGACCGCGTGGTGGTGACCGCCCGGCCGGAAACTCCGGTGCGGCCGCCCCGCAACGCCTACGACCGGCTCGGCTACGTCATCGCCACCGGTACCTCCGGCGCGGAGGTCGCCGCGACCCTGGACGCCGCGGCCAGCCGGATTCACAGCGAGGTCAACCATGATTGAACTGCGCAGCGACACGTTCACCCTTCCCACCAAGAAGATGCTCGACGCCATGGTGTCCGCCTCCCTCGGCGACGACGTCTACGCCGAGGACCCCACGGTCAACCGGCTGGAAAAGCTGGCGGCCAACCGGCTGGGCAAGGCCGCGGCCTGCCTGATGCCGAGCGGCACGATGGGCAACCTGGCGGCGCTGATGGTGCACGCGCCGCGGGGCGCCAAGGCGATCGTGGGCGCCGAGTCGGACATCCACCTGTACGAGGCCGCGGGTGCGACGGTGTGCGGTGGGATCGCCTACGAGCCCGTTCCCAACGCACCCGACGGCACTCTCCCGCTGGAGGCCATCGAGGCGGCCTTCCCCGAGGACGAGGACGACCCCCAGTTCGCGCGGCCGGCCGTGATCTGCCTGGAGAACACCCAGAACCGCTGCGGTGGCGTCGTGCTGCCGACCGGGTACGACGCCGAGGTCGCCGCCCTGGCCCGAGCCCGCGGTGTACCCGTGCACCTGGACGGCGCGCGGTTGTTCAACGCGGCCATCGCGAGCCGGGTACCCGCGGCTGTCCTGGCCGCGCACGCGGACTCGGTGCAGTTCTGCCTGTCCAAGGGGCTGGCCGCGCCGGTCGGATCGGTCGTCGTCGGGGACGACGCGTTCATCCGGCGGGTGCGGCGCGTCCGCAAGATGCTCGGTGGCGGCATGCGCCAGGCCGGTGTGCTCGCCGCGGCCGGCATCGTGGCCCTGCATGAGATGGTCGAACGGTTGTCCGGCGACCACGAGCGGGCCGGCCTGCTCGCCGACGGTCTGGCCACGCTCCCCGGCGTCCAGGTGACGCCGCCACAGACGAACATCGTGCTGTTCACCGTCGCGGGGCGGGACGCGGCGGACGTCGTCGCGGCCGCGGCCTCGGTGGGGGTGGCGGTCAACACGTTCGGCCACGGCCGGGTCAGGGCGGTCACGCACGCCGGAGTCGACGCGGACGATGTCGAGCGGGCGGTACAGCGGCTGCGGACGGTACTGCGGTAACCCGATCACGATCGGCGGCGGGGGAGTCCGGCGGCGGGGGAATGCGGGCATCCGCACGGTCCCACGCCGCCGGCCGACTCAGCCCCGGCTAGCGGCCAGCCAGATCCGGCCCCAGTTCGTGTCCCTGTTCGCTGCCGACATGCGTACTCCGCCCTCCCTTCTTCCGATCAGCCGTGTTGGTCAGGCTTCGCCCATCAGGCCCGCGGGCGCGCCGCCAAGGCGCCGCAGCAGATCGTCCGCGAGCTGCCGCGCGTCCTGCGAGTCGATGCCCGTGACCAGGTCGAGCCCCTCCCGCCAGGCCGCGGCCGCCGCCTCCGTGCCCTGGTTGACGTCGCCGAGCAACCGGAGCGTGCGGGCCTGCCACACGCGGGCGCCGAGCTGCTGAAACAGCCGCAGTACGTCGCCGGCGAGATGGGCGGCCACCTCGCGGGCGCCCAGCGCGTACTCCGCCTCGGCCCGGGCCAGGTCGATCCGGGCATGGACCATCCGGTCGCGACCGTCGGCGGCTATCTTGCCCGCCTGGCGCAGCGTGGTCACCGCCCGCCGGGAGTCACCCGCCGCGGTCTGCGTGAGCCCGAGGCCGTAGAGGGCGTAGGACTCGCCGATCCGGTCGCCGCACTCGGTGGCGATCTCGAGGACACCGCCGAACGACGTCAGCGCGCCGACGATGTCCTTGACGGTCAGGCCGGCCTCACCGAGGCGGTACGTCAGCTGCGCCTCCATCCTGCGGCTGTGGCCCTTCGCCAGCGCCAGCGCCTCGGTCAGCTGGTCGATCGCGCCGTGCCGGTCGCCAGCCGCGAGGGCCAGCTCTGCGAGCCCGGACATCACATGTGCCTGACCGACCACGTCACCGAGCTCGCGCAGCCAGGCGAGAGCCTGCTCGTACCGGGCGCGTGCCTGCGCCGGGCGTCCCTCGACCCGGTCGACGAAGGCGAGGTTGCGGAGCACCAGTGCCCGGCCGTGCAGCACACCGAGCTCGGTGAACAGCGAGCCGGCCGCCAGCAGCGAGCTCGTCGCGTCCGCCAGGCGGTACTCCGCCACGGCGAGGGCGCCGAGGGAGTACAGCATGGCGGCCTCGCCGAGCCGGTTGCCCGCGCGGCGTACGGCGGCCAGGGCGACGTCGTGGGTCAGCCGCCAGTCGTCGAAGTGGGAGTGCGCCTCGAACAGCGTCACCGTGCTGAGTGCGAGATCCCAGCAGACGTCGTCCGCGCCCGCGTCGGCGCCCTGCCCGATCATCGCCACCAGGGCCGGGCGCTCCGCGGCGTACCAGGCCAGCGGGTCCGCCAGCAGGTCGTCGCGGACGGACGGCGCCAGCGGCCACCGGACGGCGGTGCCGTGCAGCAACGTGTGGTCGCCGCCGTACTCGCGGCGGTGCGCCTCCTCCGCCGCGTACAGCCAGGCACCGAGCACCCGGCGGAGCGCCTCGCCGCGCCACTCCGGCCGATCCTCCTCCGCCAGCCGCTCCCGGGCGAACGCGCGGACGAGGGCGTTCAGGCGGAAGCGGGCGGCCGCACCGGGCAGGGCATCGACGTCGAGCAGCTGCGCGACGACGAGCGCGTCCAGCGCGTCCTCCGCGGTCGCATCGTCCGTACCGAGCAGCGGTCCGCAGATCCACTCGGCGAAGTCGGGAGCGTCCAGCATGCCGAGCAACCGGAACAGCCGCCGGGCGCTCTCGTTCAGGCTCTCGTAGCTCTGGGCGATGTTGGTGCGGACGCTCAGCCCGCCGTGGGACAGCTCGTCGAGGCGCTGGTCGGCGTCGCTGAGGCGATCCACCATCCGCCGGACAGTCCAGTGTGGACGAGTGAGCAGCCGCCCGGCCGCCGTGCGCAGCGCCAGCGGCAGCTGCCCGCACAGCTTCACGAGGCGCAACGCCTGGCGGGGCTCGGCGTAGATGCGGCTGGGACCCGCGATCCGGGCCAGCAGCTCCACCGCCTCGTCGGTGCCGAGTTCGTCGCAGCGCACGTGGGAGGCGCCGGGCAGGTTGGCGAGCCGGCGCCGGCTGGTGATTAGAACGACCGCCGCCTCGCTGCTCGGCAGCAGCATGCGCACCTGCTCCTCGTCCGCGGCCTCGTCGAGCACCAGCAGGATCCGGCCGCCGGCGACAAGGCTGCGGAACGTCTCCGCGCGCTCCTCCAAGCCCTCGGGGATCGCTGCGGCCGGCGTGCCGAGCGCGCGGAGGAAGCGCTCCAGCACCCGGGTCGGCGGCAGTGGCCTGGTGTTGCCGTTCAGCCGCGCGTACAGCTGACCGTCGGGAAACGCCGCGGCGGTCGCGTGACCGACGTGGATGGCGAGCGTGGACTTGCCCACGCCGCCCTTGCCGAACAGTGAGATGATCCGGGGTGCGTCGCGGCCGTCGGTCCAGTCTTCGGCGACCAGCCGCTGCAGGTGCTCCACGATGCGATGGCCGCCGGTGAAGTCGGCGGTGTCCGGTGGCAGCAGGTGTGCCGGCGTGTACGTGACCTGCATCGGCTCGGCCGATGGCACGCTCACGCCCGGGTCCAGGTCGTAGTCGGTCTCGCCGAGCAGGATCGCCTGTTCCAGCCTGCGAAGCTCGACGCCGGGCTCGAGACCCAGCTCGTCGACCAGCGTCTGCCGCGACGCCCGGTAGCACGCAAGTGCCTCGGCCTGCCGCCCGCTCCGGAAGAGGGCGAGCATCAGCTGCGCCCGCAGGTGCTCGCGCAACGGGTACGCCGCCACCAGGTTGGTGAGCTCGCCGATCGACTCCTGGTGCGCCCCTTGCCGCAGCCGCAGGTCGATGAAGTCCTCGACGGCCCGGATGCGGGTCTCCTCCAGGCGGGTGCCGGTATCGGCGACCAGGCGGCTCTGCACGCCGTCGAGCGGACCGCCCCGCCACAACCGCAGGGCACGGTCGAAAAGCTCGACCGCCTCGTCGTAGCGCCGATCCTCGCCCAGGCGCCGGCCCTCGCGGATGAGCCGCTGGAAGACCAGCAGGTCGACCTCGTCGGGATCGGCCATCAGGCAGTAGCCGGGCGGGCGGGTCTTCAGCAACCCTGGCAGCCCGATGTCGGCCAGGGTACGGCGCAGCGCCGACACGCAGATCTGGATCTGTCCGCGCGCGGTCTGCGGCGGCTGATCGTCCCACACAGCGGCCGACAGCCGGTCGACGGAGACGACCCGGCCCGGCTCCAGCAGCAGCATCGCCAGGACGATGCGCTGGCGCGGCGCCGCGATGGTGGTTTGTCCGTGTGGCCCGTCCAACTCGAGCGGTCCAAGAATTCGGAACTGCATCGCGTTCCATCCCCCGTTTGCGTCTGCGAGCTGCTGGCAAATCGGCCCTTCTCGAAGTCTTATTTATTTACGGCTTCGTTTCGGTTTCACTTTCCACGCGAAAGGCGTCGCACCATCAGGACACGAAAAACTGGGCACCGACGGCTCCTTCTCGCACGCAATCGTCAGGGGCGAGCGTCAACATCCGTAGATTATCCGGCGCCTGAAGGGCCCGCAATTCGATCATGGCTGCCAATGATCAGAAATGACGTGACCGTTCACGCTCTGACTCCTCCAGCTGAAACGCCGGTGCTTGACGACGTTTCAGGGCCTCGCATCGGGCCACAAAGATCCATAAGGATTTTACTGCGGTGCTGTTTCAGATTGCCTTCAAAACGGCTTCACCGCGTCGGTTGCCCGGACCTCGCCATTTATCAGATATGCGGAATGGCTGTTCACCTGAACACCACGTCCGATGGGGGAGCATGCGGAGAAAGGCTCCGCTGTTCCGGCCGTACTCCTTGCTCTCTGTTTTGATCTACCAGCCCGGCACCAAGGTTGGCGGTGGCGGCGGGGTGTGCACCATCTTGAGGATTCCCTTGGCGAGTTGCTCCGGGTGGTGCTGGGCGAACAGTGAGCCTTTTTCAACCTCGTTTTAGCTGGTCACAGCGGCTCCGCCTGGACGTAGCGTGACGGGGCGCACGACGAGCTCGGTGTGTGGGATGTGGATGTCGAACGCGTCCACCGTGGTGCCCCAGTAGTCGATGTAGCGCAGTGGCCTGGCCGCGGGAGTGATCTCAGGGCGGCGTGCAGGGTGCGCTGTCCATCGATGCTCGGCGGGGTGAGCCTCGCCTCGTTGTACGAGGCCCGCACGGGTCCGCCGTAGCGGTGCGGACCCGGTGAACAACCGCCGGGTGACGTGAGCGGGGTGATGCCGCCAAGAGCAGCAGCCGCCACACTACGCGGCTGTAGATCAACCTAAACAGTTCGACGGCTTTCGTGCTCAGGCCTGCCGGACGGTGCAGGGCTCCCCACTGATCGCGAAGTCGCCGGGTAGCGTGGCGTCGCCGTTCTGGCTGACGAAGGACCAGAACATCGCCTCCGTACCGGACGGGAGGCTGCTGCCGGGTTCCGAGGACAGGACGGCGTCGGCGTCGTCGC
>Ga0272482_10000174_pt1 | contig 20900 bp, 17 predicted proteins | sample RVTome_8_FD_192427 | JGI IMG/M metagenome (GOLD analysis project Ga0272482, IMG submission 192427) | Soil microbial communities from uranium-contaminated site in the Upper Colorado River Basin, Wyoming, United States - RVT160D0 (version 2) ...
GCGCACTCGTCGGCGTCAGCTCGGACACGACCGGCTGGCCGGGCGCCGGCAGCGGCGTGAGCGTCGCGGCCGACGCGGCCGCGGGCGATCCGGCGAGCGCCGCATCCGCTGGGCCGACCACACCGCCGCCCAATGCGACAGCTGCCGCGAAGACGAGCGCCAGCCCACGACGTACCATCGTTCCCCCTTGGCCAAGAAATTGATAACCATCGAATCGTATCACCCGGGCCCTTGTTCGGGCTTGACTCGCGCCTTGGTAAGTCGTAGCTTACCGTTCGTGGCTACTTACCGAGTAGAGGATGGGTGGGACGCCCTGGGCGATCCGACCCGGCGGGCGATCATCGCTTGTCTCGCTGAGCGGCCGAGGGCGGTCGGCGAGCTGGCCGAAATGCTGCCGATCAGCCGGCCGGCGGTGTCTCAGCACCTGCGGGTGCTGAAGGACGCCGGGCTGGTGACAGACCGCACCGCTGGCACGCGCCGTGTCTATCGGCTCAATCCCGCCGGTGTGGCCGCGTTACGAGACCAGCTCGACACCTACTGGAGCCGGGCGCTGGACGGGTTGAAGGACGTGACGGAGCGTCCGGACGAGGAGGATTCATGACGAGCGCGGATACGGTGGTGCGCCGGGAGATCGTGGTCGACGCACCGGTTGAGCGGGCCTTCGCGGTGTTCATCGAGCGGTTCGGCGACTTCAAGCCCAAGGAGCACAACCTGCTGCGGTCGCCGATCGTGGAGACCGTGTTCGAGCCGAAGGTCGGCGGGCACATCTACGACCGCGGCGAGGACGGCAGCGAGTGCGCCTGGGCGCGGATCCTCGCCTTCGAGCCGCCGGACCGGGTCGTGTTCAGCTGGGACATCGGCCCGACGTGGCAGATCGAACAAGACCCGGACAACGCCAGCGAGGTCGAGGTCCGCTTCGTCGCCGAGGCACCGCGGCGGACCCGGATCGAGTTGGAGCACCGCAATCTGGACCGGCACGGGCCTGGGTGGGAGTCGGTTCGCGACGGCGTCGCCCACGACCAGGGGTGGCCGCTCTACCTGGGCCGCTACGCGGAGCTGTTCACCGACGCCGGCTAGCGCCCTCGGCAGTACGATCGCGGCCATGAGTGCGGCGCCTCGGGCAGCGATAGCCAGACTGCCTGAAGGGCCTGGCGTCTATCGGTTCCGGGACATCCGTGGACGGGCGCTGTACATCGGTCGCGCGGTCGACCTACGGCGCCGGGTGGGCTCCTACTGGGCGGATCTGGGAGACCGGCGGCATCTGGCCCGGATGGTGCCGCAGATCGCCGGTCTCGAGGCCGTCGCGTGTGACTCGGCGCACGAGGCGGCCTGGCTGGAACGCAACCTGCTGGAGCGGTCGAAGCCACGCTGGAACCGGGCCCTCGGCGGCGCGGAGGTGCCGGTCTACATCCACTTGGACCGCCGGCCCGGCGTGGCGAGGCTGGCCGTGGTACACCAGCCGCTCGATCAGGTGCCCGGCGCCGGCGAGCTGTTCGGGCCGTACCTGGGCGGATCCAAGGCTCGGCTGGCGGTGTCCGCATTGGACCGGGTGTTGCCGCTGGGGTACACCGAAGACCGCCTCAGCGGCAGCCAGCGGGACCTGGCCCGGGTGCGCGGCATCGCGGTGGCCGACCGTGAGGCGCTGCTGGCCACGGTCACCGCGGTGCTCCAGCGGCGACCAGACGCGGTGGAGACCGTAAAGCAGCACCTGGCTCGGCAGCGGGACCGGGCCGCGGCCAGCCTCGCCTTCGAGCTCGCCGCCCGGATCCAGCAAGAGATCGAGGCGATCGACTGGATCGCCGCCGTGCAAAGGGTGACCGCGCCGCACCCGACCACCGGTCCGTCCCAGCCGGCACCCGGGCCCGCCGACTACGACGTCTACGGCTGGGCGGATGGTCTGCTGGTCCGGTTCGAGGTCCGGGCCGGTCGCCTGTGCGCCTGGACCCAGCGCCCCTGCCCGCCGGCCACGGCACGACGGTTTCTGGATCAAACGCCGGCTGCTTGGCACCCGTTCGCCGCCCGCGCCGCCGAACTCGCGCGAAACCTGACCGACGCCCGTGCCGCCAACCGCTGACCGGCTACCACCGGGACCTGGGCGGCCAGCGGGAGCAGCGTCGCCTCCCAGCAGGCCGGGGGTGGGCCGGCCTGTCAATGCCCGCGCAGGGACTCCTCGACGCCGAGCAGATGGTTGGCCATCCTGATCCGTGCCCGTTCCGGGTCGTGCACCGCGAGTGCCTTCCAGATCGCGAGATGCTCCTCGTGTGTGCGCCAGTCCGCCCCCTCCTCGTGGAGGCTCCGCCACAGCCGCGCTCGTACCGTACGGCCGGCGAACGCGTCTATCAGGCCAGCCAGCACCGGGTTGCCGCTGTGCGCGGCGATGACCCGGTGGAAGTTGATGTCGATCTCGATCATGCGTTCGTGGTCATGGGGTGTCTCGCCCGCGATCCGCGTCGCCTCGTCGAGCAGCGTGCGGGCCTCCCGGAGCGCTTCGTCGGTGATCCTCGTGGCCGCCGCCCGGGCCGCTTCGCACTCCAGCAGCCGGCGGACCCCGTGGACGTGGCGGGCGTCGCCCCGGCCTTCGAGGTCGACGACGAAGCCCATCGGGGCCAACAGTTGGGTCACGTCGAGGTTCGTGATGTACGTGCCATCGCCCTGTCGCGTGTCGACCACGCCGAGGATCGACAGCGCGGAGATCCCTTCGCGGAGGGAGCCGCGCGAGACGCCGAGCGACTCGGCGAGCTCCTTCTCGACCGGCAAGCGGTCTCCGGGGCGGAACACTCCTTCCAGGATCATGCGCTTGATGCTGTTGATGACCTCGTCCGCGCGAGAGGTCGGCGTCCGTCTCTGCCGTGGTGTGGCGACGGCACCCTCGACCGCTTGCAACCGATTCATCAGATGATTCCCTGCGTCAGAGGAGGGCTCGGGCGGACGCTCGGCTGCCCTTTGGGCGGAAATTGCCTGACTCTACCTCCGCTGGCCTGGCCTCACGATACATTGACCGGCTCCGATCAGTGATTTAACGTTTGATGTCTGGCGCCTCGTGCGCCCACTGGGCACCCACTTTCCCTGAGAGGATCTCCACGATGTCCTCGCCAATGTTCACGTTCACACGACGTGGGTTCATCGCTGGGGCCGGGCTGACCGGCGCCGCGGCCACCGGCCTCCTTCGAGCCGCCGCCACCGACGGGCCGTCCAGCTACACGCCGACCTGGTCCTCAGTCGACCAGCATCCGCCGGCCCCCGATTGGTTCCAGGACGCCAAGTTCGGCATCTACTACCACTGGGGCGTGTTCAGCGTTCCCGCGTTCGCCAACGAGTGGTACCCGCGGAACATGTACTTCAGCGGCTCGGCGGAGAACAACCATCACCGCAGCGTGTACGGCGAGCCTTCCGCGTGGCCGTACCACAACTTCATCAACGGAGCCAACGACAGGTCCGGCAGGTTCGTACAGTTCGCGCCGCGCCTGCGATCCGCCGGCGGCAGCTTCGACCCCGCCGAGTGGGCGCAGCTGTTCGCCGACGCCGGCGCGCGGTTCGCCGGCCCGGTGGCCGAGCACCACGACGGCTACTCGATGTGGAACAGCCGCGTGAACGAGTGGAACTCCGTCGCCACCGGCCCCCGGCTCGATCTGCTGCGCCTGCACGCCGACGCGATCCGCGCCAAGGGCCTCAAGCTGATCGTGTCACTGCACCACGCGTACAACTTCACCGGCTTCTACGAGCGGGTGCCCGCGCAACCCACCGCTAGCCTGCGCAAGCTCTACGGCCAGCTGAGCGCGGGTGAGCAGCAGCAGCTCTGGTTCGACAAGCTCAGGGAGGTCATCGACGGCTACCAGCCGGACATCATCTGGCAGGACTTCAACCTGCCCCGGATCGACGAGTCGCAGCGCCTCAACTTCCTCGCGTACTACTTCAACCAGGCCGTGGCGTGGAACAAGGACGTGGTCACCACCTACAAGGACGGCCTCAACAACCGCGGCTCGGTCTTCGACTTCGAGCGCGGCGGCCCGGCCGGCATCCAGACCCCGTTCTGGCTGACCGACGACAGCATCTCCAGCTCCAGCTGGTGCTACACCGTCGGCATCGGCTACTACTCGCTCGACGCCATGCTGCACTCGCTGATCGACCGGGTCAGCAAGAACGGCAACATGCTGCTGAACATAGCGCCGATGGCGGACGGCACCATCCCGTCCGGGCAGCGAAGCATCCTGCTCGGCATCGGTGACTACCTGCGCCGGTTCGGCGAATCCATCTACGCCACCCGTGCCTGGACCGCCTACGGCGAAGGCCCGACGCAGATGGGTGGCGGCTCCTTCGTCCAGCCGCGGGCGGGGACCAACCGGGACATCCGCTTCACCCGAAGCAAGGACAACCGGATCCTGTTCGCCACCGTGCTGGGTTGGCCGGGCAGCACACTCAACATCACGACGCTGAACGCGAACCGGATCAACCTGAGCACGCTCACCTCGGTGCAGCTGCTGGGTTCCACCGCCGGTTCGTACATCGATTTGCCGGGTCGTACGCAGGACGGCGCCGGCCTGCGCGTCACGCTGCCGGCCAATGCCCCCTTCAACGCGTCCGCGTACGTGGTGAAGCTGACCTTCGGCGGCCAGATTCCCACCCTCGGCGGCGGCGGTGGGACCATCCCGACCGGATGGGCCAGGATCACCAACGTCACCACCGGCCTCGTGCTGGACAGCGGCGGCAACGTCGCGTCCGGCGCCCAGCTGAAGCAATGGAACTACGACGGCAGCACCAACCTGCAGTGGCAGCTCGTGGACCTGGGCGGCGGGTACCACCGGCTGGTCAACCGCACGAACGGCATGGTCGCCGACAGCGGGGGCAACGCCACCAACGGAGCGAATGCGATCCAGGCGCCGTGGAACGGCGGCAACAACCAGCAATGGCGGCTCAACAGCATGGGCAACGGCCGATATCAGATCGTCAACCGCGGCACCGGCACCTGCCTGGACAGCGGCGGCGACACGACGGTCGGCTCGAGGGTGAAGTTGTGGGCGCCGGACTCCAGCACCAACCTCCAATGGACCCTCACGGGGGTGTGAGCACTGATGAACGACTCTCCCCTCGAACGGCGTACCGTCTTGCGGGCGGCCGGCGCCTTCCCGGCGGCGCTGGCGGCTTCCGCCCTGGTGCCGCCGGCGTCGCGGAGCGTGGCTTCCGCACCGGCGGCCGCGCTCAGCGAGATCGGCGTCGTCGCGTACCCGTTCGAGCTCAGCCAGGTCAGGCTGACCTCCAGCCGCTGGCTCGACAACCAGGCCCGGACTCTGGCGTATCTAAGGTTCTTCGACGCCAACCGGCTGCTGCACACCTTTCGCACCAACGTGGGCATAGCCAGCTCCGCCCAGCCGTGCGGCGGCTGGGAGGACCCGGGCCAGGAGATCCGTGGCCACTCGACCGGGCATCTGCTGACCGCCCTGGCACAGGCCTACGCGACGACCGGCGACGCACAGTACAAGTCCAAGGGCGACGCCATGGTGAACGCCCTCGCGATCTGCCAGGCGGCATCGCCGAGCCGCGGATATCACTCCGGCTACCTCTCGGCGTTCCCGGAGAATTTCTTCGACCGGGTGGAGAGCGGCCAAGCGGTCTGGGCGCCCTGGTACACCATGCACAAAATCATGGCGGGCCTACTCGACCAGCATCGCCTCGGCGGCAACGGCCAGGCGCTGACCGTGGTCACCAACCTTGCCGGCTGGGTCGACTGGCGCACCGGGCGGCTGAGCTACGCACAGATGCAGTCCGCCCTGAACAACGAGTTCGGCGGGATGAGCGCCGTCTTGACCGACCTGTACCTGACCACGGGCGACGCCCGATGGTTGGCGGCGGCGCAACGCTTCGACCACGCGGCGGTGCTCAACCCCCTGGCCGCCAACTCGGATCAGCTCGACGGCCTGCACGCGAACACCCAGATTCCGAAATGGATCGGCGCCATCCGGGAGTACAAGGCCACCGGCACGACCCGATACTGCGACATCGCCACGAACGCGTGGCGGTTCACCGTCCAGGCGCACAGCTACGCCATCGGCGGCAACAGCGTCAGGGAGCACTTCAAGGCGCCCAACGCGATCGCGGCGTTCCTGACGAACGACACCTGCGAAAGCTGCAACACGTACAACATGCTCAAGCTCACCCGGGAGCTGTTCACGCTGTACCCGGATCGGGCCGACCTGTTCGACTACTACGAGCGGGCGCTGCTCAACCAGATGATCGGCCAGCAGGATCCCGCCGACGGCCGCGGGCACGTCTGCTACTTCACGCCGCTCAACCCGGGAGGCCGGCGCGGCGTCGTGCCGCTCAACCCCGGCTACAGCACCGACTACAACTCGTTCTGGTGCTGCCAGGGCACCGGCTGGGAAACGCAGACCAAGCTGGCGGACTCGATCTACTTCCACGATGGCACCACGCTGATCGTGAACCTCTTCCTGCCCTCGGTGCTGACCTGGACCGAGCGCGGCATCACCGTCACCCAGACCACCGCCTATCCCGCCAGCGACACCACGACCCTGCAGGTCGCCGGCAACGCCGGCGGCGCGTGGTCGATGCGCATCCGCATCCCCGCCGCGGCCGCCGGGGCGACGATCAGCGTCAACGGCGCCGTGCAGGATGTCAGCGTCACGCCAAACAGCTACGCCACCCTGACCCGATCGTGGAGCTCGGGCGACACCGTCACGGTCCGCCTTCCGGCGCAGGTCGCGGTACGGGCCGCCGCCGACAACCCGAACGTCGCGGCGATCACCTACGGGCCGGTGGTCCTGGCCGGCGTCTACGGCAACACGAGCCTCTCCGCACCGCCAACCCTGAGCCCGGCGTCCGTCTCGCGTACCAGCGAGACCGCACTCACGTTTACCGCCACGGCCAACGGATCGACCGTCAGCCTGATCCCGTTCTACGACGCGCACAACACCAACTACAACGTCTACTGGAACATCGGCGGGGGCGGCGTGCCGACCTCCTGGGTGCGGATAGCCAACGTCACCACGGGTTTGGCGATCGACAGTGGCGGAGGCGTGGCGTCCGGGTCGCGGCTGAAGCAGTGGAGCTGGGACGGCAGCACCAACCTGCAGTGGCAGCTCGTCGACCTGGGCAACGGATATCACCGCATCGTCAACCGCACCAACGGCATGGTCGCCGATAGTTGGGGAAACACGGCCAACGGGGCGATCGCCATGCAGGCGCCGTGGAATGGCGGCAACAACCAGCAGTGGCGCCTCAACAACCGTGGCAACGGCCGCTTCCAGATAATCAACCGAGGGTCGGGCACCGCCCTGGACGGCGCCGGCGACACCACGGCCGGTGCTCCGGCGAGCCTATGGACGCCGAACGACCACACCAACAACCACTGGACCATCACCGCCGTCTGAGTGATGCTCCCCCGCGTTCGAGGTGATGAATGGCGGGGCCGCCGCGGCGGCCCCGCCTGTTCATGCGACCGTGCAGCTCGCGTTGTTGAGGGTGAACGCGGTCGGCTCGGCGTTCGTCCCGGTCCAGTTGGCGGTGAAGCCGAAGCTGGCGTTGCCGCTGGGTGCGATGGTGCCGTTCCAGGACGCGTTGGTCGCCGTCGCCTGGGCCCCGGACTGGGTGTAGGTGGCGTTCCACGCCTGAGTGACCTGCTGCCCGTTCGGGAACGTCCAGCGCAGCGTCCACCCGTTGACGGCGGCGGCGCCGGTGTTGGTGATCGTCACGTCCGCCTGGTAGCCGCCCTGCCACTGGTTGGTGATGGCGTAGGTGACCCGGCACGCGGCGGTCCCAGGGCTGGTGCCGGGTGTGGTCGGGGTGACCGACGGCGGCTGAGGGCTGGCGGTGGTCGGGGTCGCTGACGTGGGGCCGGTGGTCACCGTGGTGCCGCTGGCCGTCGCGGCGCCGACCCGGGTGGCGCCGGTGAGGCTGCCGCTGGTGTAGAGGCCGCCGACGGCCGTGCCGGAGACGGTGCCGCCGGTGTAGACGTCGTAGCTACGCCCGCCGATGACCTGGTTGGAGGAGAGTGCGATTTGCTGGAACGCCTTCGCCGACCGGAAGGCGGCGATGACAGTGTTGCCCGAAGCGACCTGGACGATGGTGTTGGCCGCCTGGCGGGCGCCGAACCGGTAGGTGATCCACCGCTGGGGCGAGCTGTTCGAGATGGCGCCGGTGACCGCGGTCAGGCCGGTGGCGAAGGTGGTGCCGCCGTTGAAGGTGATCGGGCCGTTGGAGTCGAGGCCGCCCTCACCGCCGGCTCGGGTGTCCGAGCCGTGCGCGACGACCGTGCCGCCGGAGATGGTGAGCGTCCCGTTGGTGTCGACGCCGTCGGTGCCGCCGCTGGTCGCGACGGTGCCGCCGGTGATCCGGATGAACGCGTTGGGTGCGACGGCGAACTCGTTGATACCCTCTTCCGCGGAGTTGAGCGCGTCGTCGGTCGATACGACGTTGACGTCGCCGCCGCTGATGGTGAGCTTGAGGGCCTCCAGCCCTTCGTACGAGTTGGTCACGTTAACAGTGCCGTTCGTCACGTCCACTGTGGTCTCGCCGTGTACGGCGTCGTCGGCGGTGGCGAGGGTCAGCGTGCCGCCGTCGATGGTGACCGCGACGTCGGAGTTGAGCGCGTCGTCCGCGGCGTCCACGGTCATCTGCCCGCCGCCGGTCACGATCAGCGTGCCGGCCTTGAGTCCCTTGGCGGAGGCGTCCGCGGGCAGTGTCGCGGTGCGACCGCCGCCGGCCCGCACGGTGAGCGTGCCGCCGGTGGTGATCACGTCAGTCTCGCCGTGCACGCCGTCGCCGGCCGCGGTGACGTTGACCGTGCCGTTGGTGAGAAGCACGTATCCGCGCGTGGCGTCAGCGTCCTCATCGGACTTGAGCCCGTCACCCGCGCGGGTGGTGACCGTGAGGGTGCCGCCGTTGACCACGAGATAGTCCTTGCCCCGTATGCCTTCGTCGACCGCGGTCACCGTGATCGCGCCGGCCGCGACGACCAGGCCGTCCTTGCTGGCGATACCGTCGTACGCGTTGCCTGTCACGGTCAGCGTGCCGGTGCCGGCGATGGTGAGGTCCGCCGCGCTGAACAGCGCCGCGTTGGGCTCGTCGACGCTCGGGTCCGGATACACGTATGAGGAGGCGTCCGAGAGCCGGTTGGTGGTGCCCGGGTTGAGGAAGACCATCACCTCGTCGGCGTCCACCACGTTGATGGCGGAGCTGGTCGAGTTGGCGATGGTGACACCGTTGAGGATCAGCCGGACGATCCCGGACTCGGTCGTGTTGACCGACACCTGACCATTGGTAAGCGAGCCGCTCAGCTGGTACGTGCCGGCTCCGGTGATCGTCACGACCCCGCCCGCCACTGTCACATCGGGGCTGGAGCTCGTCGCGCCCGCACCGGTCAGGGTGATCGTGGCGACGTCGCCGGTGTTCCAGGAGTGATCCGCTGGATCGTCATGGTCGGGTGAGTTGGCCGCGATGGCGGCCGCCGCCGCGTCACCCGCGGCGAGCGGCACCACATCCTCCGCTCCGGCCGCGGTTACGGTGATCGCGCCCATCCATGCGGCGACCGACATCGCCACGATGGCGATAGGCATGGCGAGCTTGCGGGAACGTCGCATTGTCCTGTCCTGTCTTGTCCTGGCCGGCCGGATGGCCAGCGGGGGGTGAGGCGCGGGCCGTCAGCGCGATGGGTGGCAGGGCCTCCCATCCATCCGTGTCCGCCACGTGAATGTCCACCGACATCTCGGTTAGACATTCACGAACATTAATGGATGATATAGATGGATCGGCCTGCCGGCATCCATCGATGAACCTCAAAATATGCTGAGAGTTCCGGCAGAGCCGAGCGGCGGTCGCGAGGAAACGCCCGGACGCGGTGGCAGGGGCCCGCAATGACGGACGGTCCCTGCCCTGGTGGGAGGGACCGCGTGGCGTCTTGGCGCCGGCATGGCACCGGCTCGGGGGCGGGCTGGGGTCAGGCGCCCTGGCGCTTCGCGTTTTGCTGAAGGGCCTCTTCGAGCTGGTCCTCGAGGATGATGATGCGGCAGGCCGCCTCTATGGGGGTGCCTTGGTCGCAGATCTCCCGGGCCCGGGCGGCCAGCCGCAGCTGGTAGCGGGAGTAGCGCCGGTGGCCACCGGCGGAGCGCTGCGGTTCGATCAGTTTCGCCTCGCCGAGCCGGCGTAGGAAGTCCTGTGACACGCCGATGATTTCCGCGGCGCGGCCCATCGTGTAGGCCGGGTAGTCCTCGTCGTCGAACATGTCGCTGGGTTGAGCCATGTCACCTCTGCATGTACGTGCGTCGAGGGCCCCGGCGCGGATCGCGCCGGGGCCCAGGGTTATGGGTTTGACACCATCTACCGGCACGAAGGCCGGCTTGCCTTGTCCACACCGTCCGCATGGTGCGCCCGGTGCGAGGATCGCGTAAGCGTGACCGAAGACCACCTCTCAGTCGAGGGAAACTACGGTGTCCGCCCGGGGCCCATGTCGCGGCCGGTGGCGGGCGATCCAACGGTGTACAGCCCTCCCTTTCCTCTGCGTCCGTTATTCCTGTTCACCTGTACCTGTACTGCCGTGCTGAGCTGGGCCCCGAACGTGCCTCGGGGGCCTGCTCCATCGCCCTCTGGCGGGGCGGTCTCGTCCGCGTCTTTTGCGGTCCTCGTTCTTGACACCAGGAACATTAGCCGGCCCTCGCGAGCATGTCTAGTACCGCCGGTACAGATTTCTTGCGCCGCCGCGCGACGAGCCGGTGATCGCCGGTGCGGCCGTGATGGCGTCCGCGCTCACACCCCCGCCGGGATCCAGTCGAAGGACTCCCCCGCGTATTTGCGCACCCGGACGTCGCCGGAGCGGGCGTGCCCCTCGAACAGCTCCAGCCGGGCCGCGCGGCCGCAGAGGCGACCGAGCGAGGCGCTGGCCGTCGGGCTCGTCACCTCCTGGTAGGTGACGGTCTTGAGGTACTTGCCCACCCACAGCCCGCCGGTGTACGTGGCGGCGCGCCGGGTGGGCAGCGTGTGGTTGGTGCCGATCACCTTGTCGCCGTACGACACGCAGGTGCCCTCGCCGAGGAAGAGCGCGCCGTAGTCGCGCATCCTCGCAAGCGCCTCGCGGGGCCGCTCGGTGAGCACCTGCACGTGCTCGAAGGCGTACCGGTCGGCGAGCGCGTACGCCTCGTCGAGGTCGGCGACGACGGCCACCTCGCCGTGGTCGCGCCAGGCGGGCCCGGCGAGGTCCCGGGTCGGCATGCCGGGCAGGATCTGGTCGACAAGCGCCATCACGCGGCGGGCGAGCCGGACCGAGTCGGTGATCAGCACGGCGGGCGAGTCCGGCCCATGCTCGGCCTGGCTGAGCAGATCCACCGCGACGATGAACGGATCGGCCGCCGCGTCCGCGATGATCAGGATCTCGGTGGGTCCGGCGAACAGGTCGATGCCGACCTCGCCGTAGAGCTGCCGCTTCGCCTCGGCGACGTACGCGTTGCCCGGCCCGGCGAGCAGGTCGACTTTGCCGATCGTCTCGGTGCCCACCGCCATCGCGGCGACCGCCTGGGTGCCGCCGAGCAGGTAGATCTCGTCCGCACCGGCCAGGTGCAGCGCAGCGACCGTGGCGGCCGGGATCTCGCCGCGGATCGGGGGCGTGCAGGCCGCGACCCGCTCGACACCGGCGACCTTGGCGGTCACCACGGTCATGTGCGCCGAGGCCACCAGCGGGTACCTGCCGCCCGGCACGTACGCGCCGGCGCCGGCCACCGGGATGCTCTTCTGGCCGAGGAAGACTCCCGGCTCGGTCTCCGCCTCGAAGTCGAGCAGGGCGTCCCGCTGCCGCTGGGCGAAGTCACGCACCCGCGCCTGCACCGTCCTGATGTCGGCGACGGCTTCCGCCGGCACGGTGGCGACGATCTTGTCGATCTCGTCCGGGCCGAGCCGGAACGACTCCGGCGACCACTTGTCGAACCGCTCGGAGTAGCGCCGGACCGCCTCGTCGCCGTGTGCGCGCACATCGGCGATCACCCGGCTCACCGTCTCCCGGACCGTGGCGATGCGCGAGCGATCCTGATCCGTCGGCGGCGCGGATTTCAAGTAGTCAACCATCGTGCCCTCCCAAGGCGCGCGATTCGCGATGGATGACGACGGTGGGTTGAATACGTATACATGTCAACCGGCGAGAGGCGCACACTTCCAACTCCAACGTTGGAGTTGGTAAGCTGTGCCCCATGGCCTGGGACGTCGAGGGAACGAAGCGCCGGATCCACGAGGCGGCGCTGGTCGAGTTCGCCGAGCACGGGCCGGACGGGACGACCGTCGACCGGATCGCGAAGCGGGCCCAGGTCAACCGTGAACGCGTCTACAACTACTTCGGCGACAAGTCGACGCTGTTCTCGGCCGTGATCCGCAGCGAGCTGGACAAGATCGCCGCCGCCGTGCCACTGGTCATCACCTGCACGGCGGACCTCGGCGAGTTCGCCGGCCGCACGTTCGACTACCAGCGGGCTCATCCCTACCTGGCACGGCTGGTGCTGTGGGAGGGGCTGTCGGACACCGGCAGCGTCCCGGACGAGATCGCGCGCACCGAGCTGTACATCGGCAAGGCCAAGGCTGTGGCAGCGGCGCAACAGGCCGGGCTGATCGACGACACCATCGACCCGGCGCACCTGATTTTCCTGGTCATCGCGCTGTCCAGCTACTGGTCCGCGGCACCGCAGATCGCCCGGATGCTGTCCGGCAGCGACGCGCGGGACAGCGCCGAAGCAGCCCGCCGCCGTGTCGCCGTGGTCCACGCCGCCCAGCAGATCGCGGCGCCGCGAGCGACACCCGCCACCTGACCCACCCCCTTCGAGCCCCGGGAGCATGACCATGACCGGCAAGACCGTACTGATCACCGGCGCGACCAGCGGGATCGGCGCCCACACCGCCCGGTTGCTCCTCGACCGCGGCCACCGCGTGGCGGTCACCGGCCGCGACGAAACCAAACTCAAGCGCTTCCTCGACGAGACCGGCCACCCCGACCGACTGCTGGGCCTCATCGCGGACGCGGCCGACTGGCAGGCCACCCGATCCGCCGTAACCCGCACCGTGGAACACTTCGGCGCCCTGCACGCCGCGGTAGCCAACGCCGGATTCGCCTCCAGCGACTACCAGCACACCGTAGGTACCACCCTCAGCGACGGCGACCCGACACTGTGGGCGCCCATGGTCCTCACCAACGTCCTCGGCCCCGCCCTGCTGGCGAAGGCCACCCTGCCCCACCTTGAGACCACCGGCGGGCGGCTGGTGCTCATCGGCAGCGTCGCCGGGCTGAAGAACAGCCCCGCCAACCTCTACTCGGCCACCAAATGGGCCGTCACCGGCCTCGCCGAGAACCTGCGCATGCACGCCACCACCCGCGGCATCGGTGTCACCCTCGTCAACCCCGGCATGACCGACACCCCCTTCTGGCAAGGCGGCAGCACACCCTCCTTCGCCCTGCCGCCCGAGCCCGTCGCCGAGGCCATCTGCTTCGCTCTCGACCAACCGGCGGGCGTCGACCTCAACACCCTGACCATCCGGCCGATCGGACAGCCCATATAACCCTTCACCCCTAGGAATTGCCATCCCGGCGCCGGCCGTTCGAGACCACCGCAACCCTCTTTCGACGGAGTGGCCATGTCCCCCAGCACTACGCCGATCCTTCTCCTGCCCGGCTCCTGGCACGGGGCCTGGTGCTGGAACGAGGTCGTCGCCCACCTCGTGCCGCACGGCCGCCCCACCCTGGCGGTTGACATGGCCGGGCACGGGTTGCGCGCCGGTCGGCCAGAGTGCCTGACCATACGCCCGTTCGACCCGGCGGCGCTGGCCACCGAGGTCTCGCCAGTGGCCACTGTGGACCTCGACCATGCGGCCGATCTGCTGGTACTCCAGCTGAAACAGCTCGGCCGTGGCGGCCCGGTCACGGTGGTGGCCCACAGCATGGGCGGCCTCGTCCTGACCCGCGTAGCGCAGCAGGCTCCCGAGTTGGTGGCACACGCGGTGTACCTCGCCGCGGTCATGCCCGCCTCGGGCAACGCGGCCGGACCGTACTTCGTACTACCCGAGAACGACGGCGCGCTGGTCCTGCCCGCCCTCCGGGGCGATCCGGACGTGACCGGGGCGCTGCGGCTCGACCTCGCCTCGAACGACCTCGCCTATCGTCAGATGCTTCGCGACGCGTTCTACGGCGACGTCGACCCGATCGTCGCCGACGCCGCCCTGGGACTGCTGACCCCGGACGCCCCGGCCAGCATGATGCGCGGCGCCACCCAGCTGACCCGCGACGGCTGGGGCTCCGTCCCCCGCACCTACATCGTCTGTTCGCGCGACCTGGCGATCCGCCCGGACCTCCAGCGGCTGTTCATCGCGGAAGCCGACGCCGCCTTCCCGCACAATCCGACCTCCGTCGTGACGCTGGATGCCTCACACGCGCCATTCCTGTCCATGCCAGAGGAGGTAGCGGAGGTTGTCGGCAAACTGGGCTGAGCCCACGCCCTACGCCTGTCGGGTCTCAGTACAGGCTGAGCTGGAAGACCTCGAAACCAGCCGCGTACTTGACGCCAAGGCGGTTGCCGGTCTGCCGGGCGAAGCCTTCGAGGAACTCCTCGGGGTCGAAGCCGCCGGAGCCCAGACCGCGCAGGTAGGCGGTGTGCGCCTTGAGCGACTGGACGCCCAGGTCGAACGTGTCGGTGGTATCGACCGCGTGCTTCGACCACGGTGATCCGGCCGCCCACACCTGCCGGACGCCGCCCCACTTCTCCAGGCCCGCCTCGATCTGGTCGCGGAACACCCACCGGTTAGCCGCATCGCGCACAGCATCGAGCACGGCCCGACCGGTGACGATGTGGTCGGACATATTCAACGCGTCACCGGCCTCGTCCCAACTGTCCCGGAAGTTGTTGGTGATCACGATGTCCGGCTTGTACGCCCGGATCACCCGGCTCAGGTCGCGACGCAACGCGACACCGTACTCCAGGACGCCGTCCGGCAGCCCAAGAAAGTCCACCTGAGAGACCCCGACGATCGCTGCGGACGCGCGCTGCTCCGCCTCACGTGCCGGCCCGGCCTCGGCCGGGTCCATGCCGTCGATGCCGGCCTCGCCGCTGGTAAGCAACGCGTAGGCGATCTCCTTACCTTGCCGCGTCCAGCGGGCGATGGCCGCGGCGGCACCGAACTCCAGATCGTCCGGATGAGCCACGATGGCGAGCCCTCGCTGCCAATCCTCATCCAGATGCTGCAGCGGGTTGGGCACGGCAGGCGCATCACCAGTCATGGCACCCATCCTGCCTGACACCGCCGCGAGACGGGCCCCACTCCACGACGCAACACCGAACCACGCCGGCTCACCGGGGCTGGAGCAGCCCACGTTTGGCCATGAAGGCTCGCAACGTCTCAGCGTCCTCGGCGGACATCAGGCGGCGCGGGATCACGGTCGCCGGCATCCGTCCGACGTACACGATCCAAAAATCAGGGGTGTCTTTGACCTGGGCCACCCCGTCCCAGGCGATGCCGGCGGACTCCGAGCCGCTGCGCATCATGATGTTGTCGTCGGTGATTTCGTACCCGCCCTCGACGGCGTAGCGACTGGAGCGCCGCCGGGCGCGCCACCGCAGCCAGGGCGCGTACAGCATCGACAGCACCCCACCCACGACCAGCGGTGTGCACAGCAGCGAGAGCTTGTCGCCCCACGTGAGCCCCTGGGAGATGGCGAGGCCGATCACCCCGACCGCCGCCAGCACCGCGCCGATATAGCTGTACTTGCGCAGCCGAAAACGGCTGAGCGCGGCGGCCACGCGCCCCGGGTAGGCGGGATCGGCCGGGATGTCAAAGCGGATGTGCACGCCAGAACGATAGTGCCCCCCACTCGTCCAGCCCAGCGCCTGGCCCGCGGCCCGACCCCGGCGTCGCCCCGAGGCCGGATGGCGGTCGGCGGTCGCGGGGCCGCTAACCTTTCGGATCATGTCGAGGATTCTGAAGGTCGCCGCGAACATCGGGATGGCGCTGGCCCTGACCACGGCCGGCGTCGCCGTCGCGGCCGCACCGGCCGCCGCCGCCGGCATCCAGACCATCTACGTGAACGCCGCCGGGTCGGACGCGAACACCGGTGCCACGCCGGCGAGCGCGGTGCGGAGCCTGACCCGGGTGCAGGAGCTGGTGCTCGCCGGCCCGCTCGACCAGGACGTCGAGGTGCGCATCCACGCGGGCACCTACGTCGCCGCGGGTCTGGTGTGGACGACGTACCGCCCAGGGCACACGATCTCGTTCATGCCGGACGACTACGAGTACGGCGAAGGGCTTTCCGGCATCGCGGCCCGCCCGGTCTTCAACAACGCGCGGGCCAGCGGGTCCGGACGGTACATCGACGGTGCCTGGTTTATGGCCTGTCCCGGCGCGACCGGGCGGCCGCTGGCCAACGGCGGCACGTCGGGCCTGCGCTTCTACTACCTCCAGGTCAGCTACTACGCCAGCTCGGCGATCTCGCTGGACGGCTCGGCCGGCTCGTGCCTCGGTGGCTACCACCCGTCGTCGGGTCCCGGCCTGCCATCGGCCCGCGGCCTGAACGGCAACACCATCTTCGGGATGCTGTTCACGTCCATCGGAAACGCGTACACCGGCGGCCTGTGCGGCGACGACAACTTCAGCCGCTGCGGCTACGGCGGCATCGTGCTGACCGAGTCGTCGAACAACCGCATCGTCAACAACTCGTTCGTCAACCTGCGCAACTCGGAGAACAGCTACATCCACGCCATCTACGTGACCCACAAGAGCTCAGGCAACGAGTTCTCCCGCAACAGCGTCACCGGCGTCAGCAGCGACCCGGTGAAACTGCGGGACGCCAGCAACTACAACACCTTCGACTCGAACACCTTCGGGGCCAACGGCTTTCCCCGCTCCTCCACACCGCCGTCGGCGCACTACCTGGAGGAGGTCAACACCGCCGGTGGCGAGTGCTCGTCGTACCACAACAGGTTCACCAACAACGACCTCGGCACGTATCTGGTGGGCAGCACCGCCAACCTCCCCACCTGGTACCTCCACCCGACCGGCGCCACCTGGCCCGGAAGCGCGGGATGCCCCGCCCTTCCGGCAGGCGAGACACGGCTGACCACCGCGGGCAACGCCTACTGATCCCAGACCTCGAGGAGGTGACTGATGGCCGAACTCGGCGACATCGTGTTCGACGCCGCGCACCCGGCATCATTGGCGCGATTTTGGGCGGCGGCGTTGGACGGGTACGCGGTGGCCCCCTATGACGATGAGGAGTTGGCCCGCTTACGCGCGAACGGGATCAACGGGCCGGAGGACGACCCGTCCGTCCTGGTCGAGCCGGCGGCGCCCGGCGCGCCGCGACTGTTCTTCACCCAGGTGCCTGAGCCGAAGACCGTGAAGAACCGGGTTCACCTCGATCTTCGCGCCGCCGACGTCGACGAGGAGACAGCGCGGCTGGTCGAGCTCGGCGCGACCGAACTCGCGCGGCTCGAGGGCTGGGTCACGCTGGCCGACCCGGAAGGTAACGAGTTCGACGTGCTGCCCATGCGATGAGCTCTTCAGCGCTACCCGGCGGAAGGTCGCGGGATCGCCGCGGGGTCCTGCGAGGCGGCGGCTTCGAGTAGGGCGATCGCTTCGGGGATGGTCGTGGCGGTGGCGAGGATCGGCAGGAGCGCGTCGCGGTGCCGCTCGACCGCCGCCCGCAGCGGGATGCTGCCGTGAGCGGCGAGCGCGTCAGCCATCCGGGAGAGCAGTTGCACTCGTGGCACGCCGTCGACCTCGACCGGCACGGTGGCGGCGTTGCCGCGCAGGTGGTTGAGCGTGTGGGTGAGAAACCCCGGCCCCTGGCCGCGGTGCCAGGCGATTTTGACCCGGCGGTTGTTGCGGACCAGGTAGCCGATCTCGCGGCGCACCTGTCCGAAGAGATCGTGCAGCTCGCGGGCGTGCGGCGTGCGGCGGAACTCGTCGAGCAGCCCCACCATGTGGTCGCGCTCGGCGTCGCTGACCGGTGGCGGCCCCGCCGCCGCATCCGGGGCGCCGAGGCCGAGCGCCGCTCCGGCGAACTCCGGGGCGGCGTCCGGTGTGGCGGCCGTGGCCGCGGTCGCCGTGGTGGTGGGGATGCCGCTGCCGTCGGTCGCGCCGCAGCTGCCGTGCGAGGTGCCGCCGGTCGTCGGGATGCAGATCCCCAGGTGGTCGAGGACCGGCAAGATGTGGCAGGCGGTCGCCGAGTTTCCCGGAAGGCTCGGGTCGGGCACCTGCGAGATGAGCCCGATCACCCGCCGGTTTTCGTCGACCACGATGGACCCCGAGTCGCCGTGCTCGGCGAAGTACGGCTTGCCGTGGCAGTTGAGGCCGTTCGACGTCGAGGTCGGGTCGAAGTCGATCTCGATCATGTTCAGCGCCTGGTAGGTCCCCGAGTTGGGGATGCTCGGATCGCCCACGGTGTTGACGATCACGTTGATCGAGCGGACGATCCCGCGGGTCTTACCGGTCGTGCGGCCGACCTTGTAGACGAACGGGCCGCCGGGCCCGGTCGGCACGACGATCGACGGATCGCGGGCCACGCTCCGCACGTCGGTGAACGTGTCCTGCCCACCTACCTGGAGGTCGACGACACTCGTGGCGTACTTGGTCGTGTCTTTGGTGCAGGTGCTCCCGCAGCACTTGCTGTCGATGTCGAGGCGGGCGGTGGCGGCGTCGACGAAGAACATGTCGGTCACCGTGGTGCCGCCGGGGCCGGGCACGGTCGACGAGCGGTTTTCGTACCACGCGAGATTCTGGATCGGACCGAGCACGTCCGACGCCCGGTTGCCCGACGGCACGTACGGGTGGTACAGGTAGTGCCCCGCGCTCGCGCCGCCGGAGTAGAGGACGTGCTTGTTGCTCAGCATGTAGACGTTTTCCCGGCCGGCGTCGCCGCGGCGGCGCACGATGCAGCCCAGCGTGCCGAATGCCAGGGTGCCGGACGCGACGGTGCCGGCCTCGATCTGTATGCCGCCCTGGATCGTGCTGTACGACGTGTCGTTGTCGCACCCGCCGGGCACTTTTTCCACCACGGTGCGCACGTCGGTGCGGTATCCCTCGAAGACGGTCGGGACGCGCTCCTCGGGCGCGATTTCCGCATCGGGCTTCTTGGCGGCGACAAACACGATAATGCCGACGTCGTCGGTGAATGTCCCACCGGTTTGTTTCTGCCCGAATCCGACGCCTAACACACCATCGAGGGCGCCGAGCGCCGCGCGGGCACGCTCGTACGCCGCCATGAAGGCCTCTTGATCAGCGAGGATGTGCGCATTGTCCTTGGCGGGTGTGGTCATCTCCGGTCCCCTCCCGTCCGGCCGGCCGACCGCAGATGAATGTACTCGCACAGCGAAGGCGCCCACCTGTCCGGAACCCGTCAGAGACGTATCGTCGCGTGTCAAGGGTGAAGTAGCCCGCCGATCGTGGAAATCGCCTCTAGCCGTGCCCGGTCGAAGCGCCTAATCTTCGTTCGTTGTCTGGGTCCGCGGGGTGACCGGAAGGTGGGCCGGCCATGACAATCGACATCCACCGTCGCCACGGTCTGATCCATTTCCGCTGGCGGGCCGCGCGATGAGCGACGCACCGGGCACCGTCCAGGCCGTCCTGCGGGTCGTGCGCCGGGTCGTGTCGCCGCTGGCCGACCGGCTCACCGTGGGCGCGGCGCCCGCGTTCTTCGGCGGGCTCGGCGTGCCGATGACGGCGGCACAGGCCACCTCGCTCGCCGGGCCGCTCGGCGCCGCCGGTGGCGCCGTCGCCAACCACGTCCGTTCGGTCGACGAGCTCGACCAGCTGCTCGATGCCGGTGACCTGTCCGGGCTGCTGACCAGCACCGCCAACGCGATCGGGCGGGTGGCCGACCTCTTCGACGCGCTGCCGGCGCTGGGCACCGCGGTCGGTGGGCTGCCGGGCGCGCCACCGGGCTTCGCGGCGACGTTTCCGCAGCGGCTGCTCGACCACCTGATCACCGACTTCATCGGCAGCGCGTTCGGCGCCAACGAGGTGCTGGAGTTTCTCGGCATCCTCGACCGGCAGGACCTGGCGATACCCGGGCCGGGCGGCATGCCGTACACAGTGGACACGCTGCACCTGGACCGGGTCGCCGACTGGGTCGGTGACCCGGCCGGGCAGCTCGCCGCGCGCTTCGACTGGGGCGCGCCGGGGTTCGACGGCACCCGACTGCTGGAGGCGCTCGCCCAGCTGCTCGGCATGCTGGGCATGCCGGCCCTGATCGACCGGAGCGGGCCGGCGCCGGTGCTCGACATGGCGTTCGCGTCGATAGCGCCGCATCCGGAGATGGCGCCGGCCGGCGTCGGGCTCACGCTCGATGGAGGCAGCGCGCCGGTCACGTTCGAGGCGTCCGGCACCGGTTGGGCGCTCACCGCCTCCGTCGAGTTTGGACTGCCGAGCGGCGCGGAGGTCATCCTCCAGCCGGACGGTGCGGTGTCGGTGCGGCTGCCGCAGGGCAGCCCCGCCGTCACCGGGCGGGTGCGCCTCACGTTCACCGTCACGCGGCCCGGAGACAGCCCGGTCGTGCTCTTCGGCACCCCGGGCGGCAGCCGGCTGGAGGCCCGCGAGGTCGCGTTCGAGTTCGACGCCGGCCTGCGCTGGGACGCGACCGGGGCACACGGTGACGCCGGGCTCGGCGGCGTGCTGCGCCAGGGCAAGCTGGTGCTCGACCTCGGCGAGGGCGACGGCTTCCTGGCCTCGCTGCTGTCCGGCGCCCGGGTGGAAAACGACTTCGAGCTCGGCTTCGGCTTCTCCCTCGACGGTGGCCTGCGGCTGCACGGCAGCAGCGCGCTGGAGGTGCAACTGCCCGCGCACGTCACGCTCGGGCCGGTCGAGCTGACCGCGCTGACGCTCTCCGTCCGGCTCAGCCCCGACCGGGTGCCGATCCTGCTCACCGCCGACCTCAAGGC
>Ga0272482_10000175_pt1 | contig 20642 bp, 15 predicted proteins | sample RVTome_8_FD_192427 | JGI IMG/M metagenome (GOLD analysis project Ga0272482, IMG submission 192427) | Soil microbial communities from uranium-contaminated site in the Upper Colorado River Basin, Wyoming, United States - RVT160D0 (version 2) ...
GTAGGACATTCCAAGTGTCCGAGGCTACAGGGGGCGGGCGGCGCGCGGGGAAGTTTCGAGACGCAAGCGGGACGGCGGCGCGCAGGTATCTCCCCGCGGGAAGCGCGCCTGTACTCCGTCGAAACGGGCGTGCTCGTGCTTTAAGGGGGCGGGGCCGAGTTCGACGACGCTCATGCGCCCGGCGAGTCCCCGCGCGCGTCGCCGCCCGCCGCCGTCAGGCCGAAGGGTCTTTCTCGTCCGGGTGCGCGGGCGCGTCCGCCGAGGGCTCGACCTTTGCGCCCGGAGGCTTGTGCGGGTGTTCGATGCCGAGCGTCCACGACGGCGGGTCGCTCGCGGGGAACGAACCCGCCACGTTGCGGTCGATCTCGGCCTCGTCCATCTCGCCCGACCCGACTTCTTCTCGCCTTAACTCTTCCGCGTCTTCCGGCATCAAGGCTTCTCCTCTTCCTGAAAATGTGAGCGCGGGCCGCGCGCGTCCGGCCGGCGCGCCCGCACCCCCATATCAAAACACCGACGGGGCGAAGGGGGCAACGCGGGAGGAAGGCTTTCCCCCCGCGTCTCTCTGTCTCCCCCTTCACCCCGTCTGCTTCGCCGTGCCTCTAGCGTCTCTGCGTTGAGACCTGCCGCGCCTTCCCGCGCTCAGGGCTTGAGGACGATCTTGATGCAGTTGTCTTCCTTGTTATTGAAGATGTCGTAGCCGTGGGGCGCGTCGTCGAGCCGCATCTGGTGCGAGATGACGAACGAGGGGTCGATCTCCCCGTTCTGAATCCGCTCCAGCAGCGGGCGCATGTAGCGCTGGACGTGACACTGACCCGTCCGGATCGTCAGCGAGCGGTTCATCACCGAGCCCATCGGGAACTTGTCGATGAGCCCGCTGTAGACGCCGACGACCGAGACCGTGCCGCCGTTGCGGCAGCACATGATCGCCTCGCGCAGGGCGTAGGGCCGGTCGGTCTGTTGCATCATCGCCTGCTTCGCGCGGTCGTAGGCGTAGACGAGTCCCGGCGCGTGCCCCTCCAGCCCGACGGCGTCGATGCAGGCGTCGGGGCCCCGGCCCCCGGTCATCTCCATGAGCTGGTCGTAGACGGACTCCTCCTGATAGTTGATCGTCTCGGCCTTCGCCCCCTCGCGCGCGAGGCGCAGGCGTTCGGGGAAGCGGTCAATGCCGATGACGCGCTCGGCCCCGAGCAGGTAGGCGCTCGCCATGGCGAAGAGCCCGACGGGGCCGCAGCCCCAGACGGCGACGGTGTCGCCCTCTTTGATGTCGCACATCTCAGCGCCCATGTAGCCGGTCGGGAAGATGTCGGAGAGGAAGAGCACCTGCTCGTCGGCCATCCCCTCCGGGACTTTGAGCGTGCCCACGTCGGCGAAGGGCACGCGCGCGTACTCGGCCTGCCCGCCGGCGAAGCCGCCCATCATGTGCGAGTAGCCGAAGATGCCGCACGGGCTGTGGCCCATCATCTTCTGGGCGAGCCAGGCGTTCGGGTTCGAGTTCTCGCACAGCGAGAACAACTGCTGCTGGCAGAAGAAGCAGTTGCCGCACGAGATCGGGAAGGCGGTGACGACGCGGTCGCCGACCTTCAGGTTCTTCACGTCCGGCCCCGTCTCGACGACCTCGCCCATGAACTCGTGGCCGAGCACGTCGCCCTTCTCCATCGTCGGGATGAAGTGGTTGTAGAGGTGGAGGTCGGAGCCGCAGATGGCCGTCGAAGTGATCTTGATGATGGCGTCGCGCCGATTCAGGATTTTCGGGTCGGGCACCGTCTCGACCCGCACGTCCTTCTTGCCGTACCAACAGGTTGCTTTCATCACGTCCCCTTTCAAAAATTAACGAGAGCCCGCGGCCGCACGCGGCGCGGGCCGCCCCGGTGCGGCCGTAGCCCCCGGCACAGTCCTGAGCCGGGGGCTACTCCGGCGGGTGCGCCGGGCGCTGCTCCATCCAGCCCGTGCCGGCCAGCGTGGCGTCCGACAGGACGACCTCGCCCGTCTCCGCCACCTGCTTGAAGCGGCGCAGGTCGTCGCGCACCTGCTGCGTCGGCTCCTCGCCGAAGAGTTTGGCGACGGCCGCGCCGACGACCCCGCCCGGCGGGCTGTACTCGATTTCGACCCTGACCAACGTGCCGCGCCCGCCCGTGGCGCGCTCGAAGCGCACCGACCCGCGGTTCTCCACGTCCGCGCCCTCCAGCGAGCGCCACGCGATCAATTCGTTCGGCCGGTCGTCCGTGACCTCGGCGTCCCACTCGACGCGCGTGCCCGCCGGCCCCGTCGCCACCCAGTGCGAGCGGCCCTCGCCGGTCACGCGCACGGATTCGAGGTGGTTCATGAAGCGCGGCAGGTTCTCGAAGTCGTGCCAGAACTGGTACAACTCCTCGGGCGGGCGGTTGACGACGAGAGTCTCGTTGACGTTGACGGCCCCGCCGCTCTCGCCGTCGGCGTCGGAGCCGCGGCTGAGTTGCTGCGCGCAGAGCACGTCGAGGGCCGCGACGCCGAGCACGTTCGCCGTGGCGAACGCGGCGCGGCCCTTGTGCGCGTCCGGCGAAGCGAACACGGCGGCGAGGCAGGCGAGGTCTATCGCGTCGCCGACGACCCTCGACCAGACGGCCGCGGCCGGCCTCCTGCCCTGCGAGAAGATGGCGATGCCGTGCGCGATTTCGCGCAGCCCCAACAGGCGCACCAGAGCGGTGTTGCCCCTGCGCGCGCCCGCGATCCTGGCGATGCCGCGCGGGGCCAACACCTCCGCCAGCCCGAGGCCGATGCTGAACCAACCGAGACCGCGCGCCAGTTGCTCACCGTTCACTTTGGCGAGCCCGCTCTGCCGCCCGTCACCGTCCTGCCGTTCCCCCGGCCGAGCGCCCCGCGCCGCCCGGCGGGTCTGTCCGCCGCCGGCCCGGCGCTCTTGCGAAGAAGGCTGTTCGGCCTGCCCGCGCTGTCCGCCGCCGCCGCCTCCTGTCTCCAATTTCCGTCGCGTCGTCGCCATTGTTCCCCTCCTGATTGAAAGATTATTCCGCTGATTTCAGTCCACGCCGCGCGCACGGCGGCGGAAGAGAGTCGCCGCTTCCGTCGCTCCGCGCGGTTCAATCCGCACGCCGAAGCAGGGCCAAAACGAAAAGGATGAAACTTTCGCCCGACGAAAGTTTCATCCTTTTCGCGCGGCCGTTCAAAGGGCCGCGTCGAAACGTCCGGACGCTCGGCCACGCGGCCGACGGAAGCAGCCGCCCACACGCCGACGCCCCTTGAACCCCATTGCTTCCCCTCATCTGCGGGTCAACCGCGCGGGAGGCACGCCGCCCGCGGCCCGCTCAAACGGAGGAGGGCGCCCGATGCGTGCGGCCGCCAACCCCCCCGAAGAGGCTGTCTCCGAGCCTGCCCGCGTCCCGCCTCTATAATTGTGCCCGTGCTGATTTTTGAAGTGCCATCTTAGTAGGCGGGGGCGGCGCCGGTCTGTACGTTAAGGAACGTAGCGGCGAATTAATTCGGCGGCCGGGCCTTAATTTCTCGGCGGAGTGGTGCTATCCTACGGCCGACAATCCCCCGCCAAACTTTCGAGATGGATTATCCAGACGGAGGAATTCGTCCATGCGCGTTAGCCTGTCTGTCAGCCTGCGCCTCGCACTCGTCGCCTGCTTCGTGGCGGCTTTAGCTCCCGCCTACACGCCCGCGCGCCCGGCCGCGGAAAAGGAGAAGCGCCGCCCGGCGGGGCGTCCCGTCCTCTGGCGTGAGCACGGGAACGCTTCGTCGCTCGACCTCTTCTGGGGGCCGGGCGGCCGCCGTCTGCGGCCCGACCTGCGGCGGCTCACCTTCATCGAGGAGGAGAAGGGCGGCTTCTCGACGAAGTACCGCGTGCGCGACGCCGCCGGGCGCGTCTGGGTGGCGAAGGTCGGCAAGGAGGCGCAGAGCGAGACGGCGGCGACGCGCCTGCTGTGGGCGGCCGGCTACATGGTCGAGACGACCTACCTCGCCCCGCGCGCGACCATCCCCGGCAAGGGCACCTTCGAGAACGTCCGCTTCGAGCTGCGGCCCGCAGGCGTCGAGCGCGAGGGCGAGTGGAAGTGGAACGAGAACCCCTTCCTCGGCACGCGCGAGTTTCAGGGGCTCAAGGTGATGATGGTGGTGCTCAACAACTGGGACATCAAGGACTCGAACAACGTCCTGCTCGCGGTGCCGGGCGGCGACGGCGGGCCGGAGCTGCGCTACGCCATCAGCGACCTCGGCGCGACGCTCGGCGACACGGGCAAGTGGCCGCTGCTGTGGCGCTTCACGCGCAGCCGCAACGACCCGGCGGGCTTCACCGGCGACAAGCTGATCGACGAGGTGAAGGACGACGGCCGCGTCGACTTCGAGTTCTCCGGCAAGCGGCGCGGCATGTTCAACGACATCAACGTCGAGCAGGCGCGCTGGGCCGGCGGGCTGCTCGCGCGCCTGAGCGACCGGCAGTTGGGCGACGCCTTCCGGGCGGCCAACTACCGGCCCGCCGAGGTGCGCGCGCTGACGCGGGCCTTGCGTTCGAGGGTCAACCAACTGGTCAGGCTGCCCGCCGTCGGCGCGGCGGCGCGGTAGGGGCGGGCTGCGGGCCCGGCTTTTCCGTCTCCTAAAAAGCGGACAGGCGCGTCGGCCTTTGGGGGCCTCGCGCCTGTCCTGATGTGGCTTACTGTCCTCACCCCAGCAAACCACTGGGCATTTGGTTACACCGCATGCCCGGATGAACACATCATATACGCCCCGCCGCCCGCCGCGCAACCGCGGCACGCAATAAAGTAAAAAAAGCCGTAAATCGGGAATCGTTAAAAGCCGTGAATCGTAAATCGTGAATCGTCAATTGTGGTTGAGTGTCGCCTGAATTGAGCGGCAATCTCTCACGTCGAAACGGCTCGGTGCCTTTTCTATTGACGATTCACGATTTACGATTCACGGCTTTTACTTCCCGATGGCGAAGACGTGGTGCTGGGCTCTGACGAAGAGCATGCCGGAGGAGATGGCCGGGGTCGCCATCAGCAACTCGCCGAGGGGGTTGGTCGCCAGCAGCTCGAACTTCGGCCCGGCGCGGACGACGAACATCTCGCCGTCCTCGCCCGAGAGGTAGAGCTTGCCGTCGGCGGCGACGGGCGAGGCGCTGAAGCCGCCGCCCTTGTGCGGGAGGCGCTGGCGGTAGATTTCCGCGCCGGTCTGGAGGTCGTAGCAGTCGAGCACGCCCTGGTTCGAGAGCACGTAGAGGTGGCCGCCGTAGATGAGCGGCGTCGGCATGTAGGAGCCGCGGCCGCGCTTGCTCCACGCGACGCTGCGGTTCGAGCCCTGCCCTTCGCCGAGCGTGATGTCGCCCGCGGCGCCCGCGCGGACGACGTAGATCGGGGCCTCGGGCCGACGCCCGCTCGCCACGACGATGAGGTCGCCGGCGAAGACGGGCGTCGGCGCGGTGATCTTCGAACTGCCGCCGAGCCGCCACAACTCCTGGCCCGTCGAGGGGTCGTAGCCGCGGATGAAGTTCGAGCCGTTGGTGACGAGTTCGGCGCGGGCCTTGCCGGGGTAGACGGTCGGCGTGCCCCACGACGGCAACTCCTCGCGCGCGGTCTTCCAGACCGTCCGGCCCGTCCTGAGGTCGGCCGCGAGCAGGAACGAATCCTTCTGCGTGTCGCACTGGACGATGACGAGGTCGCGGTAGATGACGGGCGAGCTGGCCGTGCCCCACTCGTAGTCGGGCAGGTCGTACGCACCGGCGTTGAGCACGCCCAAGTCCTTCTTCCACTTGAGGCGGCCCCGCGTGTCGTAGGCGTAGAGGCCCTGCGAGCCGAAGAAGGCGACGACGTAGCGGCCGTCGGTCGCCGGGGTCGAGTTGGCGTAGCTCGCCTTGATGTGTCGCTTCTCGCGCGGCGGGCCTTCGTAGGCGGTGCGCTCCCAGACGACGCGGCCGGTCTTGCGGTCGAGCGCGTAGACCTGCCACTTGTGAGAGGAGCGGTCTTCGGAGGCGTCGCCGTCGCCGTAGAGGCCGTGGCGGAAGCTGTCGCCGCCGCGGCTGCTGACGGCGGAGGTGACGAAAACTCTGTCGCCCCACACGACCGGGCTCGAATGTGAGAGGCCCGGTATTTTCGTCTTCCACTTCACGCCCGCGCCGGCCGCCCCGTCCCAGCGGTCGGGGAGGTTCTGGCCCTCGGCGACGCCCGCCGCGTGGCTGCCGCGGAAGGAGGGCCACGGCGCGCCGCCGCGCCCCTGCGCCGCGGCGGAGTCGAAGCACACGAAGGCGAGGGCGAGGGCGACGAGCGCGCGGGCGCGGCGGGCGGCTGCAAAGTTCATCGGGCGGCTCCTGGCGCAAGGGCGGCACGAGGGCTGGCGTGGCGAAGGTTGAAGGCGGAGACTGCCGGCCGGCCTCCCCGGCGGCCGCGTGGAGGGTACGGCGGGCGCGGGCCGCAAGTCAACAATCCCGTGAGAGGAAGTGACTTTTACTAGGGGCTATGCTTCCGCTTGGCGGGCAGCTTGGCGGGCAGTTCAACTGCGTCGTCTACCAAAGTATCAATGCAGACACCGGCCAGCCGCGCGTAGGCGAGGAGCACGGGCAGCGGCGGCTCATTCTTACCCAACTCAAACTCCGAAATCCTCGCGGGAACCATCTCCGCCTCATACCCTAAACGCCTGAGCATTTCGCTCTGAGACAGCCCCAAAGCCTCCCTGATTTGTAACAGCTTCGCGGGGAGACGCTTCGGCCTCGGACGCGCCTTTTTGCCCATCAGGAGTTACCTCCCGACGAGCAGTAAGCGCGCGGCTTGCATCTACACGTATTTATGTGTAGAATGTCATTGCGTAACCGATTCGCCGTGAGTATGAACCTCTCATGCTCAACGGCGATGCCCATCATTAGCTTGAGGCTGATGGTGAGCTACGCATCCGACCGTTGCCCTTAGTTTTCAAAGACAGAACGCGCGGAATATACCACAAGGAGCCTCACGCGTTGGGCATTTTAGTTTCCTACTAGACAGGGGATGCACGGGCAGGGCATCCCTTTGCGCGCCTCGCCCTGCGGCCGGTGGCGGGGCGCGCACCGGGGCCGCGTATCGCGTGGTGGGCGCGTGCGTGGCCCCGTTGTATGTTCAACTGTGAAAATGACCTACTACCTCAAGGCTCGGGCGCGGGCTCCGGCACGTCGCCGGGGTCGCCCTCCTCGATGACGCGCACGCGGCCCTCGAAGCGCTTGAAATCCGTGTAGCGCACCTTCATCCGGACGCGGACGCTCTGGCCGCTCTTGAAGACGAGTTCGTCGTCGGCGAAGGTGTAGGTCGGGAACCAGTACTTGCCGTCGATCTGCTCGCGGTAGGTCTCGAAGACGGGGAAGCGCTGGTCGCCTTCGGGCACGCCCTTGCCGCGCACCTTGACGATCTGCAAGTCTTCGTCGTCCACCCATACGCGCCCCTGGAAGAGGCGCTCGCTGACCTTCTTCGGCATCGACTTCGGGGCCACGTCGAAGACGTGGAGGTTCAGCTCGTCGATGCGCTCCTTGCCGACGTAGGTGAAGTTGTAGCGGTCGAGCTTCGACGCTTCGAGGGCGAAGGGCTGGATGCCGCCGAGGTCTTCGAGGTCTTCCTGCGTGAAGCTGACTTCGGTGAGCGTCGGCAGCGGGAAGTAGGTGATGCGCTCGAAGCGCTCGCCGGCGTCGTTGAAGACGAACTGCGAGGTGCGGTGGTACTCGCCCGTGACCTGACCGCCCACCCCGACGGTCTGGACGAGGGCGTCGCGCCGGAAGGTGTAGCCGTTGAGCGCCCGCCGGAACTCCGTCTCCTTCGACGTGAAGGCGCGGACGATCCGCCCGACATCGACCGCCTCGCCCGCGTCCGACGGCCCCTCGGCCGCGCGAACGAAAGAAGCGCCGCTCGGCAACAGCGCCGAGAGCGCGAGAATAAATGCCAGTGTCAATCGTTTCATCATAAGCACCGTTCCAGTCGTGCGGCCGAGAAGCGCCGCGCCTTTGCCGCCGCCGGCCGGCGAAATCCTTCCACGGCCGGGCTCTGAGGTGAACCGATTTGATGCCCCACGGGCGCGAGGCGATGCAGGGATTGTCGCCGCCCGCGTGTAAAGTTTTGAAAGCCCGCGGCGGACGCTGAGACGAAGGCCGCGCCCGGTAATTTCCTGCCGCGCGGAGGGGGGCGGTGGTATAAATGGGCGCGGGACGAGAGCCCCGCGGGGCGGCCGGCGGGGCTCGGACTCGTCCCGCCAATTCAAAAAACCATCTCTCTTTCGGAGGGGCGCCGGATGTCGAAGACCGTGGCGGCCGGGCGGCTTTACGCCGCGCTGGCGTTGGCAGTCGTCTTGTGGGGAGGCGCGCGCGGGGCGGCGGCGCAGGCGCCGACGGCCGCGCAGGGCGTCGAGCAGGTGCGGGCGCGCTACACGAAGTACGAGTTCAGGGTGCCGATGCGCGACGGCGCGCGGCTGTTCACGGCCGTCTACGTGCCGAAGGACAAGTCGCAGCGCTACCCCTTCATGCTCATGCGCACGCCCTACGGCGTCGCGCCCTACGGCGTGGACAACTACCGCGCCTCGCTCGGCCCGTCCGAGCACTTCGAGAAGGAGGGCTTCATCTTCGTCTACCAGGACGCGCGCGGCCGCTACATGTCCGAGGGCGAGTTCCAGCAGGTGCGCCCGCACCTCCCGGACAAGCGCGGCCCGGCCGACGTGGACGAGAGCACCGACACCTACGACACCGTCGAGTGGCTCCTGAAGAACATCCCGAACCACAACGGGCGGGCCGGGATGTGGGGCGTCTCGCAGCCGGGCTTCCACGTCGCCGCCGGCATCATCGACACGCACCCGGCCCTGAAGGCCGCCTCGCCGCAGGCGCCCACGGCCGACTACTTCATGGGCGACGACGTGTACCACAACGGCGCCTTCATGCTCGCCGCCAACTTCGGCTTCTACTCCTCGTTCGTCCCGCGCGCCGGGGCGCCCGAGCCGCCGCGCCCGCGCCCCGGCTTCGACCCCGGCACGCCCGACTCCTACGAGTTCTACCTCAACCTCGGCCCGCTCTCGACCGTCAACGCGCGCCTGCTCGGCGGGCAGGCGCGCTACTGGCAGGAGATCGTCGACCACACGACCTACGACGACTTCTGGAAGCGGCGCTCGCTGTGGCGCTTCATGTCGGGCGTGCGCGCGGCCGTGCTGAACGTCGGCGGCTGGTTCGACGCCGAAGACCCGGTCGGGCCGTTCCACGTCTACCGCGCCGTCGAGCAGAAGAACCCCGGCGCGGCGAACCTGCTCGTGATGGGGCCGTGGCGCCACGGCGGCTGGCAGCGGCAGCCCGGCGACCGCCTCGGCAACGTCGGCTTCGCCCTCAAGTCGGCCGAGGTCTTCCGCGAGCAGATACAGTTCCCCTTCTTCATGCACTACCTGAAAGACAAGCCGGCCGCGCTGCCCGAGGCGTTCATGTTCCTCACCGGCATCAACGAGTGGCGCGCGCACACGGCGTGGCCGCCCGCAGGCTCCGCCCCCGTCACGCTCTACTTCCGCGCCGCCGGGCGTCTGAGCACCGACGCGCCCGCCGAGGCCGGGCCCGACGCCTTCGACGAGTACGTGAGCGACCCGAACCGCCCCGTGCCTTACCTCGGCTACGTCACCGACGACTGGCAGTCCGAGTACGTCACCGAAGACCAGCGCTTCGCCGCGCAGCGCCCCGACGTGCTCACCTACACGACCGAGCCGCTCGAAGCAGACCTCGTCGTCGCCGGCCCCGTCCGCGTCCGTCTCAACGTCTCGACCTCCGGCACCGACTCGGACTTCGTCGTCAAGCTCGTCGACGTGTACCCCTCGACCTACCCGCAGCCCCCGGCCCCCGAGGGCCAGCCCGCCCCCGCGAACGCCGTGCGCATGGGCGGCTACCAGCAGCTCGTCCGCGGCGAGCCCTTCCGCGGCAAGTTCCGCAACTCGTTCGAGCGGCCCGAGCCCTTCACGCCGAACCAGCCGGCCGCCATCACGTTCGACCTGCCCGACGTGTACCACTCCTTCCGGCGCGGACACCGCCTGATGATTCAGGTGCAAAGCTCCTGGTTCCCGCTCGTCGACCGCAACCCGCAGAAGTTCATGGACATCCCGAAGGCCGCGGCCGCCGACTTCCAGAAGGCCGCCCAGCGCCTCCACCGCTCGCGCGCGCTCAACTCTTCCATCACCCTGCTGGTCGAAGGCCAGCCGCCGCGCCTTTCGCGGCTTTAGAACCCGCCAGAAAAGCCCCGGCCGGGCTGAGGAGATCGGCCGGGGCCGCCGTCGCATAAGCCACGCGCGCTCAGCGCATCCCGCGTCAGCGGCTGTTGCCGATTTTTTTTATACGTCCGCCGGACTCGAATGAGGCTGAAGGCTAAGATAGGGTACAATCGCCCTGCATACGATAAAGAACGCTATGGAAAAAGAGAGAGTGAGCAGCATTCGGAGAACCTTTTCTAAGGTGAATATCCATCAGCAGAAAAGCGATTTTGCCTTCTGGCAATCGCAGCCCTACCAAGCTCGCCTCGCCACCCTTGAACAAATTCGGCGGGAGTATCACCAGTGGAGGTACGGTGCTGAACCAGGATTTCAAAGAGTTCATTCAATCGTTAAACGATAACCACGTCCGCTACCTGGTCGTCGGCGGGTACGCCGTCGCACTACACGGGCATCCGCGCTACACCAAAGACATCGATATATGGGTCGAGATGGAGCCGGAAAACGCGGCGAAGCTGATCAAAGCCCTTGAGCAATTCGGCTTCGACTCGTTGGGGTTGAGGGAGACGGATTTTCTTGTTCCCGGCCAAGTCGTTCAGTTGGGGCAGCCGCCGAATCGAATTGATTTGCTGTGCACAGTTTCCGGGGTGAATTTTATAGAGTGCTACGAGTCCAGAGTTACGGTCGAGGTGGATGCCGTGCCCGTCAGCTTTATCGACTTGGAGAATCTGAGAAAGAATAAAGCGGCCGCCGGTCGGCATCAAGACCTGGCCGATTTGGAGAATTTAGAATAGCCTGCCCGGGGCTTGCGGAGACGGCTTCTAAATTACTCCGCTACTCCTTCAGCGTCTTGAGTGAGAGGACGACGGTGGTGCCGATGCCGCCGCAGACGACGAGGACGAGGGTCAGCGCGAGCGAGTCGAGGCGGTAGGCGGAGAAGAGGAGCGAGGGCCAGAGGAGGAGGAGCGTGTAGACTTTGGCGCGCAGGGGCATCCCGCGCCGCTCCTTGATGTTGGTGATGTAGGGGCCGAGGTATCTGTTGCCGAGCAGACGCCGGTTGAGCCGCTCCGACCCGCGCACGTAGCAGGCCGAGGCCAGCAGCAGGAAGGGCGTCGCCGGCAGCAGCGGCAGCACCACGCCCAGGATGCCGAGGCCGACACAGACGGTGCCGATCACGTTCAGCGCGATTTTCGTCGCCAGGCTCATCTACGACTCCGACCCCTCCGTAGACAACATCGTAACAGTAGACGGTAGTCGGTAGCCAGTAGACAGTAGCGCTCCGCGGAGAGGGCGCTGACGCTGACTCTCGAACGAATCGCGAGCGATTGTTCTTCTACCGACTACTGACTGCTGGCTACTGTCTACTTCCCTTATTGCTTCCACTTTCCTCCCTCTTTGGTTTATCCTGCACGCTCCGCGTCTCGCAAAATCCTTCCCAGGGAGCGAAGCCAATGCCAGAACTGATGCCCCGCCTCGTGCGGGCGGCCATGTCCCTCGCGCTGCTGTGCGCGCTCGCGCCGGCCGCCCCGGCGCAGGAGCCGACGCCGACCCCGACGCCCGCGCCGGCGCCGACGCCCGAGACCGCGGACGACGCGTCCACCGAGATTAAATCTTACGAGCGCCTGGAATGGCGGCAGATCGGCCCGGCCAACATGGGCGGGCGCACGGCCGATGTCGAGGGCGTGCCCGGCAACCCGGCGGTCGTCTACGTCGCCACCGCCTCGGGCGGGCTCTGGAAGACGACCAACGGCGGCGTGCGCTGGACGCCGATTTTCGAGAGGCAGGGCACCATCTCCATCGGCGACGTGGCGCTCGAACCCGGCAACCCCGAGGTGGTCTGGGTCGGCACGGGCGAGTCGAACGTGCGCAACTCGGTCTCGTTCGGCGACGGCGTCTATAAATCGACCGACGGCGGGAAGACGTGGCAGCACGTCGGCCTCCGTGATTCGGAGCGCGTCTCGCGCATCCTCGTCCACCCGCGCGACCCGAACACGGTCTACGTCGGCGCGCTCGGCCACGCCTTCGGCCCCAACGAGGAGCGCGGCGTCTTCGTGACGACCGACGGCGGGCGGACGTGGGCGAAGACGCTCTACGTGGACTCCGAGCACGGCGTCGCCGACATGGACATCGACCCGCAGAACCCGAACGTCGTCTACGCCGCGATGTGGAAGTTCCGGCGCACGCCGTGGACGCACACCTCCGGGAGCGAGCGGGGCGGCGTCTTCCGCTCGCTCGACGGCGGGCGGACGTGGAAGAAGTTGGAAGGGGGCTTGCCGAAACTGGTCGGCCGCGTTGGCGTCAAGGTCGCGCCCAGCAACCCGTCGGTCGTCTACGCCATCACCGAGTCGAAGGACGGCACGCTCTGGCGCTCGGACGACCGCGGCGAGACGTGGCGCAACGTCTCGAAGGAGACGCGCATCGTCTCGCGCGGCTTCTACTACACCGACCTGCGAGTCGACCCGCGGAACGAGAACCGCGTCTACGCCGTCGCCTCCACGCTCTTCGTCTCCATCGACGGCGGGCGCACCTTCCGCTCCATCACGGGGCGCACCCACATCGACTACCACGCGCTCTGGATCGACCCGGAGAACCCGAAGCGGATGTGGCAGGGGCAGGACGGCGGCGTCGCCGTCTCCTACGACGCGGGCGAGACGTGGGAGTACGTCAACAACATGCCGCTCGGCCAGTTCTACCAGCTCACGGCCGACAACCGCGAGCCGTTCTACTACGTCATGGGCGGCCTGCAAGACAACGGCACCTGGACGGGGCCTTCGCGCACGCGCGAGCCCGCCGGCATCCTCAACGACGACTGGCGGATGGTCTCCTTCGGCGACGGCTTCTTCGCCATCAACCACGCGGACGACCCCGAACTCTACTTAACCGAGTCGCAGGGCGGCAACATCGTGCGGACGGACATGCGCACGCGCGAGCAGCAACTCGTCGTCCCCTACATGGGCGACGACGGCGGCCCCGCCGAGCACGCCCGCTACCGCTTCAACTGGAACTCGCCCATCATCCAGTCGCCGCACGACAAGAACACCGTCTACCTCGCCGGCAACGTCGTCTTCCGCTCCAACGACTTCGGCAAGACGTGGGCGGCGATGAGCCCCGACCTGACGGCCAACGACAAGAGCCGGCAGAAGGACGCGGGCGGCCCCGTCGCCTTCGAGAACACGGGCGCGGAGTATTACGCGACCGTCATCAGTTTGGCCGAATCACCTCTGCGCGCCGGCCACGTCTGGGCCGGCACCGACGACGGCCAACTGCAAGTGACGACCGACGGCGGCCGCAACTGGACGAACCTGACGGCGAACGTCCCCGGCCTCGCGCCCACTTCGCCCGTCTCGCACGTCGAGCCCTCGCGCGCGGACGCGAACACGGCTTACGTCTCCTTCGACCGCCACATGCTCGACGACTTCCGCCCCTACGTCTTCAGGACGACCGACGGCGGGCGCACCTTCCAGAACGTCACCGGCAACCTGCCCGCGAAGGCCCACGTCTGGGTCGTGCGCGAAGACCCACGCAACGCGCGCCTGCTCTACGCCGGCACCGAACTCGGCCTCTTCGTCTCCTACACGGGCGGCCACACGTGGACGAGCCTCGGCCTCAAGAACCTGCCCCACGTCGCCGTCCACGACATCCTCGTCCACCCGCGCGACAACGACTTGATCCTCGCCACGCACGGCCGCTCCGTCTGGATTCTCGACGACGCGACGCCCGTCCAGCAGCTCACGCCCGAGGTCGCGCGCCGCGACGCGCACCTCTTCGACGTGCGCCCGGCCCTGCGCTTCACCACGCGCTTCACGCGCTACGGCATCGGCGACAAGGTCTTCGCGGGGCCGAACCCGCCCTACGGCGCGCTCCTCAGCTACCACCTCAGGGAGAAGCCCGACGCCAAGACGAGGGTCAAGATTCAAATCCTCGACGCCGGGGGCAAGGTCGTCTCCGAGATGGAGAACGTGGCGAAGGAGAAGGGGCTCAACCGCGTCTCGTGGAACCTGCGCTACGGCGGCCCGCAGGTGCGCCGCCCGCCGACCGACGAGGAGACGCAGTTCACGGGGCCGCCGCGCGGCCCGCAAGTCCTGCCCGGCACCTACACGGTGAAGCTCTTTGTCGGCGAGAAGACGTTCGAGCGCCCCGTCGTCGTGCGCCTCGACCCGGCCGTCACGGTCGCGGCGGCCGACCTGCGCGCGCAGCTCGACATGGCCCTGCGCCTGCGCGACATGCAGTCGGCCGCGAACACGGCGCTGCGCACGCTCGACAGCATCAAGTCGCAGCTTGAGTTCGTCGAGCGCACGGCGAAGGATCGTCTGACGGAAGTGCCGAAGGAACTCTCGGACAGGCTCGCCGAGCAGAAGAAGCGCGTCGAGGAGTTGCAGCACAAGCTGGCGCAGCCCGAAGGCGGCCTCGGCTTCGAGGGCCGCGCGCAGCTCGTCGACAAGATCGGCGGCCTCTTCTTCACCGTCGACACGACGAACGCCGCGCCCACCCCCGCGCAGCGCGAACTCCACGCCGAACTACAGAAAGAGTTCGATACCAAAATCGCCGAGGTCAACCGCTTCCTCCGCGAGGCGGTGCCGCCGCTCAACGACCTGCTCCGCCGCTTCGACGCCCCGACGCTCATGACCGGCAAGCCCGTCGAGCCACCAAAACCGTAAATCGTCAATCGTGAATCGTAAATAGAAGAAGACAGTTTTTCCTGTTCACGATTCACGATTGACGATTCACGGCGTTTCTCTATATGTCCGCACAGGTCGCCATCGTCTTCGCCCTGACGTTCGTGATTCACCTGATGGGCACGCTGGCCTACGCGCTGAGGGTGGCGGGCGTGAGGACGGGGCGCGTGGCGGTGTCGTTCGCGCTCTTCAACGTGCTCGCGCTGGTCTCGCGCACGTCGAACACGTTCCAGGGGCCGCTGCTGGCGAAGCACGTCGAGGAGAACATCCTGCGCGGGACGGTGGCCGGGGCCGAGGCGGACTTCCGCTGGCTGCTGCTGGCGGCCCCGCTTGCCACGCTGGCCGGCGCGCTGCTGCTGCCGACCGCGCAGCGGATGTTCACGGCCGCCATCGAGTCGTTCGGGCGCCACCGCTCGGTGCCGCGCCTGTTGCTGCGCGGGCTGTCGCCCGCCGGGCTGCGCCACCTGCGGGCGGCGGCGCGCGCGCCGTCGAGGGAGAACCTGTCGCGCCTGAGTCTGCGCGGGGCCCCGCTGCGCATCCTCTGCTACAACGTGCTGGCGACGGCGCTCATCACGGTCGGCGTCTTCGCCTCGCTCCACGCCGGCTACCTGAACCCGGAGCTGCGGGTGACGGCCAACAGCCTCTCGCCGGTGGTCAACGGGCTCTCGACCATCCTACTCTTCGTCTACATCGACCCGTACCTCTCGGTGCTGACGGACGACGTGGCCGCGGGGCGCGCGACCGGCGCCTTCTTCCGCCGCTGCGTCGTCCTTTTCATCGGCGGCCGGCTCCTCGGCACGCTGCTCGCGCAGCCCCTCCTCGTCCCCGCCGCGGAGGGTATCGTCGTGGTCGCCAAGCTTTTGTGAAGCCGGCCGTTCAGGGTAGGAAGAGACACGGGAATTTTTAATTTTAGATTTTCGATTTTTGATTTAGTTATCAGTCGTCAGTTAAAGACAAAAAACTGATGACTGACGACTGATAACTGATAACTAAATCAAAAATCGAAAATCTAAAATTAAAAATTCTACAATTCCCCAATGCGTTGTTGACCCGAAAGAGTCGAAGATGTTGACCGAGCCGATGGGAAGGAATGAGGATGACGGGCCGGCGCTGAGCGTCGTGATGCCGGTGCGCGACGCGCGGCCGTTCCTCGACGAGTGCGTCCGCAGCGTCCTCGCGCAGACGTTCCGCGACTTCGAGTTCGTCATCCTCGACGACGCCTCGACCGACGGCTCGGCCGAAGCCCTGCGCGGATGGGCGCGGCGCGACGCGCGCATCCGCCTCGTCGAGTCGGGGCGCCGGCTCGGCCTCTCGGGCAGCTCCAACGCGGTCGTGCGCGAGGCGCGCGCCCCGCTCGTCGCGCGCATGGACGCCGACGACGTGGCCCACCCCGAAAGGCTCGCGCGCCAGCTCGCCGTGTTGCGCGCCGAGCCGGGGGTCGTCTTAGTCGGCACGCTCTGCGAGGGCATCGACGCCGCGGGCCGGCGCGTCCGCCCGCGCGACCGCTGGCGGCTCGTGCGCGCCTCGCTCTACCCGCCCTTCCCGCACGGCTCGGTCACGTTCCGCCGCGCGGCCTTCGAGGCGGCCGGCGGCTACCGCGAGGAGTGCGCGGGCTGGGAAGACCAGGACCTCTTCCTTCGCCTCTCGCGGCTCGGCCGCGTCGTCGTGCTGCCGGAGACGCTCCACTTCTACCGCTACCACGTCGCCAACTCGACGGGCGGCTCGCCCGTCGAGCACCGCGCGCGGCTCTACGGCGTGAGGCGTGCGTGCCTCGCCGAGTTCCGCGCCGGGCGCGACTACGCGCGGCTCCTCGCCGGGGCCGCCTCGTTGAACGGCGCCGCGCCGCGCGCCACCGCCGAGGCGCTCTACCAGACGGGCGCGATGCGCCTCTGGGCCGGCCACCCGCCCGGCATCCTCGGCGAGGCGCTCAAGCCGGGGGCGCTCGGCCTCGGCCCGCGCGCCCTGCTGACGCTCGCGCTGGCCGCGTGGGGCCGCGTGAGCCCGGCGACCCTCCGCCTCTCTCTGCGCTTGTTCATCCGCGCGCGCGACCTCCTCGCGGGCCGCCGCGTGAAAGACGGGAGCCCCTGCGAATGGCGCTTAAAGTGATCGTCGTCGGCCTCGGCGGGCGCGGCCGCGAGTGGGCGCGCGAGGTGGCGGCCGCCCCCGGCTTCGAGCTGGCCGCGGGCGTCGAGACGGACGAGGAAGCCCTGCGCCGCGCGCCGTCGGCGGTGGGCCTGGGCGGCGCGCGACTCTTCAACGATTTAGACGAGGCGCTCGGACGGACGGAGTGCGACGCGGTCGTCGTGGCGACGCCGGCCGACCGGCACGTCGAGGCGTGCGCGGCGGCGCTCGCGCGCGGGCGCGCCGTGCTGGTCGAAAAGCCCTTCGCCACGAGGCTCGCCGACGCGTTCAAAATCGTGAGGCTCGCCGAGCGAAAAAAGGTTCCGCTCGTCGTCGCGCAGAACTACCGTTACATGCGCGCGTTCAGCGCGGTGCGGCGGCTGGTTCGGGAAGGCGCGCTGGGGCGCGTCGGGCAGGTCGTCTGCCAGTACTGGCGCGTGCCCCACGAGATGGCCCCGTGGCTCGCGCGGCTCGAACACAGCGTGATGTGGGGCATGAGCGTCCACCACCTCGACGCCCTGCGCCACGCGCTCGGGCAGAGGGTGACGGGCGTCGCCGCCGAGAGTTTCACGACGCCGTGGGGGGCGCTCCCCGCGGGGGCGTCGCTCGGCGTGCTGCTCGACTTCGAAGGCGGCGCGCGCGCCTCCTACGCGGCCTCCTACGAGTCGAGCGGCCACGAGTACTTCGAGCGCGGGCAGGAGTTCTACCTGCGCCTGACGGGCGAGCGCGCGACGCTGCACGTCTTCCACCGCTGGCTCGTGCTCTGCGAGCGCGGGCGCTGGCCGCGCCCCGTCGCGCGCGGGAGGAGGGAAGTGTCCGAGGAGCGCGTGCTGCTCCGCCAGCTCGAAGGCGCCCTGCTGCGCGGCGAGGAGCCGGACGCGGGCGGGCGCGACAACTTGCAGACGATGGCCGTCGTCGAGGCGTGCCTGCGCGCCTCGGACGAACGCCGCTGGGTCAACCCGCAGGAGCTACTTCAGGAAGTGATGAATGATGAATGAAGAGAGGGTGCCGGGGAGGAAGGGTGTTAGGTTCTGGGTGTTGGGTGCTGGGGAAGACATTGCCTTTCACCCAGCACCCAGCACCCTCTCCCCGGCACCCTTCTTCCATTCATCATTTTCTGGTGAGGAGTCAATTGATGGAGCAGAGAGAGGGCGCGACGCGCGTGCTCGCCGTCGGCCTCGACGCGGCCGAGCCGGCGCTCATCCGCGAGTTAATCGAAAGCGGCGAGATGCCGGCGCTCAGGGGTCTGCTGGACGCGGGCGCGTGGCTGCGGGTCGAGTCGCCGGCGCACGTCGGGAGCGGCGCCGTGTGGCCGAGCTTTTTGACGGGCACCGGCCCCGCGGCGCACGGCGTCTACGGCGAGTGGGCCTGGCGGCCCGAGACGATGGGGCTGACGCGCTACCACGGCCGCGCCCTCGAACCTTTCTGGAAGGAGTTGGCGCGGGGCGGCATGACGGTCGGCGTGCTCGACGTGCCCTTCGCGCCGCTCGTCGGGCTTGAGCGCGGCTTCGAGGTCTCCGAGTGGGGCGCGCACGACGTGCTCGAAGGTCGCACCGAGTTCGCCCCGGCACGCCTCGCCGGGGTGTTGCTCAAAGGAGTCGCGCCGCACCCCCTCTCGCTCGACCGCCTCGACGCGGCCGGCCCCGACGACCGCGAGGCGCTGGAGAAGGTGACGGCCGGTTGCGCCGAGGGCGCGCGGCTGCGGGGCGAGTTGGCCGCGCGCCTCATCGCCGAGACGCGGCCGCGGCTCGCCGTCGTCGTCTTCCCGGAGATACACCACGCCGCGCATCACCTCTGGCACACGGTCGCGCCCGCGCACCGGTTCTACGAGGGCAACGGCGCGCGCCGTGAACGGGCCGGCGCGAGAGGCGGGCCGCAACCCTCCGCGCGCGCCCTCGCCGAAATCTGCCGCGAGGTGGACGCGTCGGTCGCGCGGCTCGTCGAGGCGGCGGGGCCGGGCGCGGCCGTGCTCGTCTTCTCGCTCCACGGGATGCGCCCGACGCGCGGCATCCCCAACTTCCTCGGCCCCCTCCTGTGCGAGCAGGGCTTCGCGCGGCTCGCGGGCTGGCGCTCGCTGTCCTGGAAGGGGCGCGCGGTGTCGCTGATGGCGGCGGCGAAGCGGCGCGCGCCCGCGCCCCTGAAGAAGCTCTACTACAAGTCGCTGCCGCAGAGCACGACACAGCGGCTCGCGCAGCCGACGATGATGCCCGCCTACGACTGGGCGCGCACGCGCGCCTTCGCGCTGCCGACCGACCAGCACGGCTGGGTGAGAATCAACCTCGCGGGGCGCGAGGCGGCGGGGCGCGTCCCGCCCGCGGAGTACGAGCCGGTGTGCGCGCAGGTCGAGCGGGCTCTGCGCGCGCTCACGACCCGCGACGGCCGCCCGCTCGTGCGCGACGTGCTGCGCACGGCCGCCGCCGCCGCCGAGGCCGCGCACAGCCGCCTCCCAGACCTCGTCGTCCACTGGGACGACGCCGCCTTCGACGCGCCCCTCAAGATTAAGGGCCTGAAGCTCGAAGCCGCCCCCGCCGGGCTGAAGTTCACAGGCCAGCACGCGCCCGAAGGCTTCTGCGTCGCGCGCGGCGTCGCGGGCCTCGACGGCGACGCGGTGCGCGCGGAAGATTTGCACCGGCTGATGCTTGGAGAACTGACGGCGCGCGGAGGTTGAGTCTGCCGTGCGACGGGATTAACACGGAGGACACGGAGGTACACAGAGGAGACGGAGAAAAACCTTTTCTTCTCCGTCTCCTCTGTGTACCCTCTGTGTCCTCCGTGTTGAAATGAACTGACGCCACACGCCGCCCGGAGGGAACATGCGACCACACACCACACTTTCACTCGCCTGCTGTTTGATGTTAACGGCCGCGCTGTTGCTGATGCCGCCCGCGCGCGCGCAGCGCACCGCCAAGCCCGTGCTCCACGGCCGGCACTGGGTGGCCGTCACGGGCAAGCCCCTGGCCGCCACGGCCGGCGCGATGACCTTCCAGAAGGGCGGCAACGCCGTCGACGCCGCCTGCGCCATGATCGCGGCCACCTCGACGATGTGGGACACGCTCTCTTGGGGCGGCGAGACGCAGGCGCTCGTCTACGACCCGCGCGCCGGGAAGGTCATCGGCATCAACGCCCTCGGCGTCGCGCCCGCGGGCGCCACGGCCGAGTTCTACAAGTCGAAGCAGTTGAAGCACCCGCCCGAGTACGGCCCGCTCGCCGCCGTCACGCCGGGCACGCCGGGCGGCATCCTCGTCATGCTCGCCGAGTTCGGCCGCCTGAGTCTGAAGGACGTGCTCGCGCCCTCGATCCAGTTGGCCGACGGCTACCCCATCGAGGCGCAGGCCGCGAACGCCGTCGAGCGCGAGAAGAAGCGCCTGAAGGAGTGGCGCTACTCGCGCGAGGTGATGCTGCCGCACGCGGGCCAGAAGCGCGAGGCCCCCGCGGCCGGCGAAATCTTCCGCCAGCCCGACCTCGCCGCGACGCTGCGCAAGCTGGTCGAGGCCGAGGCCGAGGCTTTGAAGCAGGGGAAGAGCCGGAAGGAGGCCATCCTCGCGGCCCACGAAAGGTTTTATCGGGGCGACATCGCGCGCGAGCTGGTGCGCGGCGCGCGCGAGGAGGGCGCGCTCTTCACGCTCGAAGATTTGGCGAACTGGAAGGCGCGGATCGAGGAGCCGGTGAAGACGACCT
>Ga0272482_10000176_pt1 | contig 20612 bp, 16 predicted proteins | sample RVTome_8_FD_192427 | JGI IMG/M metagenome (GOLD analysis project Ga0272482, IMG submission 192427) | Soil microbial communities from uranium-contaminated site in the Upper Colorado River Basin, Wyoming, United States - RVT160D0 (version 2) ...
ACAGCACGTTGGCGACGACGCGCAGCTGGGCCATGTCGATGCCGTCCGGCCGGGCCTGGCTCCCCAGGAGCTGCCCGATCCGCTGCACCGAGATGCCGAGCTCGGATGCGATCTCCAGGCGGCTCATGCCGCTGCCGCCCATCTCCTTGATCGCCTCCGCGCTGACCCGGGAGAGCCGCTTCTTGACGTCGTTGGCCACCTCTTGCAGGTCGCTGGCGCGCCGGACGCGCTCGGCGGGCGGCAGCCGGTCGAGCTGCGTCCAGTCGACGGTGAAGAACTCGTCGTTCATCTTCCTACCTCCGGTGTTCGGTCTGGGATAGTTCCCTGACCCCACTAATTAAACCCTCCCCTCTAACAAAACGCAAGGGGAGGGTTTAACTTTTTCGGAGGTCAGCGGAGCGACTCCAGGACCGTCACCGCGTGCGCCGGCGTGGGCTGGCCGAGCATCTCCTCGCGGAGCTGGCCGGCGGCGATCCTCGGGCCGGCCGTGGAGAGGATCTTGGCCACGGCGGCCCGGATCGCGGCCACGTCGGCCTCGGCGGTGGACAGCTCGATCCCGGCGCCGGTACGGGCGAGCTGCACGCTGGTGAGGTCCTGACCACCGGGCAGCTGGGGGATCGTGACCTGGGGCACCCCGTGCAGCGCCGAGGTGAGCGTGGTGCCCGCCCCGGACGTGTGGATGATCGCGGCGCAGGTGGGCAGCAGGATGTCCAGCGGCATCGCGGACACGACCCGTACGCCCTCCGGTGCCTCGCCCAGGCGGGCCCGGTCGGACGCGCTGAGGGTCACGACGATCTCCACCTCGAGCCCGGAGAGCGCCTCGATGATCTGCGGGACCAGGAAGGCGTCCCCGCCCATGACCGCCGTCGCCGCGCTGCCCCAGGTCACGCAGACACGGGGGCGGGACGGGGACTCCAGGAGCCAGGAGGGCACCGAGCCGGTGCCGTTGTACGGCACGAACCGCATCGGCACGCGGTTGGGCACGCCCTCGACCTGCATGCTGTCCGGGCAGATGTCGAGCGTGCGGGTGGCGACGTCGGCCTCCGGCTTCGCGCCGTACCGGGCGTACAGGTCGACGAGCCCTTCGGGCCACGCCGCGCGGGGGTCGTCGTCCTCGGAGATGCCGTTGCCGGGCAGCCCGATCTGCCGGGCGTTGTCCACGCCCCACAGGTGGCGCACCAGCACCGCGTCGGCGGCCACCGCGGCCGGCGGCGCGGCGTACACGAGCGGGTCGGTGACGATGATGTCGGGCCGCCAGCGCTCCGCGAACGCCACCAGGTCGGGCACCATGTCCTCGGCCATCTTCACGTGCTTGGCCATGATGAGCTGCATCCGGTGCTTCATCGGGTCCGGCGGGGGAGCACCATCGCCGGCCTTGGCGGCCAGCCCGTCCGCGGCCTTCTTGGCGTCCGCGACGCCGGCCATGAAGTCGTAGCCGCCGCCGATGGGCACGGCGATGACGCCGGTGCCGACGATCGTGTCGGTGAGCACCGGCTGCGCGGCCACCCGGACGTCGTGCCCGGCGGCGCGGCAGGCCCAGATCAGACCCATCATCGGGTAGTAGTGCGTGGGCCAGGCCATCGGCGTGAACAGAACTCGCATGACTGCCTCCGTTGCGCTGAAGGAGATCGGCCGGTCAGGCCAGGACGAGGCTGTGCACGCACGCGAGCAGACTGCGGGCCTCGACGTTGACGTAGTGTCCGTGGTGCAGCAGTTCCATGAGCTGGCTTACGGTCATCCAGCGGAAGTCCTCCGGCGTACGCTCCGGCGGCGCCGTGAGCTCGATGACCTGATAGCGCGTCTGCGCGTGGTGGAAGCGCCCGCCCTCCTCGGAGAGCACCGCGTCAAAGCGCACCCGCGCCGGGTCGGCGGCCAGCACGTGGTGCAGAAACGGCTCGGGACCGGTGATCCGCGACACGTCGCCGGCGGCCGGCACCTGCACGGTGGGCGCCAGCTCGACCATGTCCAGCAGGCCCGGCTCGGAACGCGCGCGAACCAGCAGATGCAGCGTGCCCTCGAAGGTGGCGGCCAGAAACGCGGCCCGGCCGAGCCGGCGCGGGCCGAGCAGGGGCTGCGCCCACCGCTTCACCTCGCGGTTGCCGGCGCGCACCCGCACGCCCATGACCCGGAACCGCTCCCGCTGGTCGTCGATGATCTCGCCACCGGTGCGGGACCAGTTCGTCACGGCGTCCAGCGGGATGAGGCGGGTGCGCCAGTCGCTTCGCGCCTTGGTGTCCGTGAACCAGCTCAGGATCTCGCCGAGCGGGTGCCGGCCGCCGTTGGGGTCCTCGGTGTACGACCGCCGGAGCGCCACCTGGAACGGTTCGTCGCCCGCGCGCAGCGGCGCGTCGGGTGCGTCGAGCGGGAGGCAGGCGAGCACCGAGCGAGCGTCCATATTGACCAGATGGTCGATCCGCAGCAGGTGCCCCAACTGGTCGAGCCGCAGCCAGTGGAAGTCCTCGTGCGGCGGCACGTCCTCGGTGATCTCGACGATCATGTTGCGGTTGTGCTTGTGCCAGAACCAGGTGCCCTGCTCCGAGTGGAGCGCGTCGGCGAGCACCCGCCCGCGCGTGGGCCCGGCGAAGTACTCCAGGTAGTGGATCGCGTTGCCGCGGTGCACCCGCGTGTAGTTGCTGCGCGTGGCCTGGACGGTGGGCGACAGCTGGAGCACGTTGATGTTTCCCGGCTCCATCTTGGCCTGCATCAGGCAGTGCGGCACGCCGTCGAAGCGCTTGATCAGGATGCCCAGGATGCCGATCTCCGGCTGGTTGATGATCGGCTGGGACCAGTGGGCGCCGCCGGCGTCCTCGACGTCCTTGATCTCCATGCCTTCGACGGTGAAGAAGCGGCCGCTCTCGTGCGCGAGGTTGCCGGTGTCCGCGTCGAAGTACCAGCCGTCCAGCTCGTCGAGCGGCGCCTGCACCACTTCGAAGTGGTTGGCCGCCTGCCGCGCCGTCCACCACTGGTGAAACGGCGCGAGCGACTCCCGCCCCGACGCGCGGGGCGGCTGCGCGGTAAACAGCGACGGCGTATCCATATGCCCTCCGCCCGTGCGGTCATCGGTTGCGGTGACTGTGTCCGAAATGGCTTAAGGCGGGCTAACACACGGCCAAGGCGCGCGGTCGCCTTTGGCCGAGCGTTGTCCCGGCTTGAGCGCCGCGTTGTGGACTGGTGCGTCCGGCCGCCATGCCCGCGCGGGCGCACGAGGGAAGGAAGACAGAGTGACTCAATCAACGGCCACCCAGATCGTGCTGGACAACCTGACTGAGCAGACGATCAGGTTCGAGTCGGTCGGATCCGGCAACATCGCCATGCAGGTCGGCGACGGCGGGACGTTCTACAACAACATCTACGACGCGGACGACAACATCGTCGGCAACACCGTCGGCATGGTCATCGCGGTCTCCCAGCGCGCGTCGGACCAGCACGTCCTCACCGAGTACGTGGAGGTCATCCAGCTGGCCGACGGCATGCTGCGGACCAGCGGCACCGTCGACCGCATCGCGATGTTCGGTGGCGCGCCGATCCGCCTCGACGTGGTCGGCATCGGCGGCGCGTACGTGGGCATGACGGGCACCCGCGAGTGCCGGCTGCTGCCGCCGTTCCCGCCCACTGTGGACTCCCGGGTGGGCGTGACGATCGTGCTCGACAAGACGGCGTAACCGAGGACTAACTGGCCGCCCGTAGCTTCTCTGGCCGAGCAGCCGGCGAGCCGCCGGGTGGTCCGAACGAGAAGGGCAGAGAGATGACGAGTTCCGTCGCAGTACGGTCCTACGACACGCACTGGATCGGCGGCCAGTGGGCGCGTTCGGACGCCGAGGGCGCTATCGACGTGGAGAATCCCGCCACCGAGACCGTCCTGGCGTCCATCCCCGCCGGCACCGCCGGTGACGTCCGCCGCGCGGTGGCCGCCGCGTCGGCCGCGTTCCCCCAGTGGTCCACACAGCCGGTGCGCGTGCGGGTCGCGTTCCTGGAGCGGCTGGTCGCCGGCCTCCAGGCGCGCGCCGACGAGTTCGCCGACGTGATCAGCTCCGAGGTGGGCGCGCCGTTCCAGATGGCCCGCCGCGTGCAGGTCGGCCTGGGGCTGGCCATCGCGTCGTCCTACTTGGACATAGCGCCGACGTTCGCCTACGAGAAGCGGGTCGGCAACTCCTCCGTCGTCAAGGAGGCGGCCGGCGTCGCGGCGTGCATCACGCCGTGGAACGTGCCACTGCTGCTGACCCTGCAGAAGATCGTGCCGGCGATCGTGGCCGGTTGCACCGTGGTGCTGAAGCCCAGCGAGCTCGCGCCGCTCAACGCGCGCCTGCTCGCCGAGGTGATCGCCGAGTGCGACCTGCCGCCGGGCGTGTTCAACGTGGTGTTCGGCGCCGGCCCGGTGGTCGGCTCCGCGCTCGCCTCCGATCCGGACGTCGACGTCGTGTCGTTCACCGGCTCGGTGCCGGCCGGCCGCGCCGTCGCCCGGGCCGCCGCCGACACGGTCAAGCTGGTCCACCTGGAGCTCGGCGGCAAGAACGCCAGCGTCGTCCTGGACGGCGCCGACCTGGAGCTGGCCGTACGCGCCACGGTGGACCAGATGTGCATCAACAGCGGCCAGGCCTGCCTGCAGTGGAGCCGGCTGCTGGTGCCCCGGCACCAGCAGGAGGAGGCGCTGGCGATGGCCGCCGACGTCGCCGCCCGGTACCGCGTGGGCGACCCGACCGACCCGGAGACCGACCTCGGCCCGCTGGTGTCCGCCGGCGCGGCCAAGCGCGTGCGCGGGTACATCGAGCAGGGCATCGAGGATGGCGCCCGGCTCGTCGCCGGCGGCCCGGAGCGCCCGGAGGGCCTGCCGGTCGGCCACTACGTGCGGCCGACCGTGTTCGGCGATGTCCGCGACACGATGGCGATCGCGCAGGAGGAGATCTTCGGTCCGGTGCTCTCCGTGCTGCCGTACGACAGCGAGGAGGAGGCGGTGCGGATCGCCAACGGCACGCCGTACGGCTTGCACGGCGCGGTCTGGGCCGGCGACACCGAGCACGGCGTGCGGGTCGCCCGGCGGATCCGGACCGGCCTGGTCGACGTCAACGGCGGGCCGTTCAACGTGCTGGCGCCGTTCGGTGGCGTCAAGCAGTCGGGCATCGGCCGGGAGTGCGGCCCGGAGGGCCTGGACGCCTTCCTGGCGACCAAGGCGATGCAGCTGCCCGCGGACGCGGCCGAGCTGGCCGGCCCGCGGCTGCAGGAGATCAAGTCGTAGCCGAGACGGACAAGGAAAGAGGGGTTCCCGCCGGCCGGCGGGAACCCCTCTCTTCGTGGTGCCGTTGCCTCAGCGCGGCCAGGTCGAGAACGTCCGCATGCCGTAGAGCAGCGGGGCGTCCGCGGTCTGTTCCACGTTCACGACGCGGCCGAAGACGACCACGTGGTCGCCGACCGGCACGGTGCGGGAGACGACGCACTCGGCCACCGCGAACGCGTCCTCGGTCAGCCACAGCTGCCCGACCTGGTCGGTGCGCTTCCAGCTGACCTGGTCGAAGCGGTCCGCGGCGCGCGAGGCGAACACCTCCGCCGCCCGCTGACCCCGCTCGTGCAGCAGGTTGACCGCGAAGCTGCCACTCTCGTTGAGCGCCGAGAGGGTGCCGCTGGTGTGGTTGAGGCACACCAGCAGCGTCGGCGGGGTCAGGGTCACGCTCGCCAGCGACGTGCACGTCAGCCCGTGCGGGCGCCCGTCGCGGTCGACGGACGTGATGACCGTGACCCCGGTGCAGAACGCGCTCATGAACGTGCGGAACACGCCCCGCTCGCGCTCGAACTCTTCCCGTTCCTGGCCCGGCAGGCCCACGGCGGCCGTGTAGCCGCCGCGACCCTTCTGGGCGATCCGCACCGTCGTCTTCTCCGCCAAGCCGTTCTCGTCCGCCATCGCCAGATCTCCGCTCGCGTCTCGCCGGCCCGGTCAGTCGTTGATGCTGGCCAGGTACTCGTAGCAGCTCGGCAGTGCGGCGACCATCCGGGCGCCCTCCGCCTTGAGCGTGGCGAACTCGGCGCGCGCGTTGGACGCGTCGATGTGTGCCAGCGCCGGTCGCGGCCGCGCGGGCCGGTGGCCGAGCCCGAGGTTCATCGTGTTCCAGGAGTACGGCTCGAACCCGTGGTAGTACGGGTAGACGGTCTCCTCGTCGAGCAGGTGCGAGGAGGCGATCTCGAGCCGGTGCGCCAGCCCATCGGGCATCTTGCGGACCTTCGCCTCCTTCCAGTACGGCGTGTCGGCCCGCTGCGCGGACTTGTAGTGCAGTACGAGGAACTCCTTGACGCCGTCCACGACGTGCGCCATCCGCTGGTTGTACTGGCCGACGAGCACCGGGTCGAACCCGTTGTCCGGGAAGTGCTTCACGAGCTGCTCGATGCCGTACTGGATGAAGAAGATCCCGGTCGACTCGAGCGGCTCGACGAACGCGCCCGACAGCCCGATCGCGACGCAGTTGTTGACCCACAGCCGGTTGTTGCGGCCGATCCGCATCCGGATGTGGTTGGCCTCCAGGTCGTCGCGGTCGGGCGCCACCTTGGCGCGCAGCTCGCGCTCGGCCTCCTCCGGCGTGATGAACTCGTCGGAGTACACGTACCCGGTGCCGTTGCGGCGGAAGAGCGGGATCGTCCAGCTCCAGCCCGCGCTCATCGCGGTCGCGGTGGTGTAGGGGCTCATCTCGGTGGCCTCTTCGCGCGGCACGCGCAGCGCCACGGCCCGGTTGTTGGGCAGCACGTCGCCGAAGGGGAGGAACTCCTCGCCCAGCGTCTGGTTGATCAGCATCCCGCGGAAGCCGGTGCAGTCGACGAAGATGTCGCCCGAGATCTCGCCATGCTCCTTGGTGACCAGGTGCTTGATCCAGCCGCGCTCGTCCTGCGCCACGTGCTCGATGTTGTCGATGACCCGGCGCACCCCGCGCTCCATGCCGTAGTTGGCCAGGAAGCGGGCGACCTCGTCGGCGTCGAAGTGGTACGCGTACGGGAACTGGTCGCGCTGCTCCTCCAGAGTGGACTTTCCGAGCGTGCCGTCCAGGCCGGAGACGAAGAGCGAGCCGTCGAGCATCCGCGGCGCCCGCTTCGCCTCGCACAGCGTGTGCGCGATGTAGCAGGACTGGTCGAAGGGCTGGTCTCCGCCCAGCGCCAGCCACCACTCGGCCAGCGAGAAGCCGTCGACGACCCGCAGCCGCTCGAACGGGTGGTAGAAGTGCTTGCCCGGCTCACCCCAGTTTTCGAAGCGGATGGCGAGCTTGTAGCCGCCCGCGCACTTCGGCAGCCACTCCTCCTCCTTGAGCCCGAGGTAGTCGAAGAAGTGCCGCACCGTGCTGAACGTCGCCTCGCCGACCCCGATCCGGGACACCTGTGCCGACTCGACCAGGGTCACGTCGACGCGGTCGCCGAACGCTGCCTTCAGGTAGGTAGCGGTCATCCATCCGGCGGTTCCGCCGCCGGCAATCACCACAGAACGGATCACTTTTCGAACTCCTCTTTCGGACGGGCGGGCACCGACCACTTCGGCCTGCCCGCGTGGTGTGGGCGCCTCACGGCGCGGAGTCGGCCAGCCTGCTGCCCAGGACGCGGTGCAGCAGCCGGTCCGTCGCCTCCGCCGGCGCGATTTCGAGATGCTCGCTGAGCCGCCGCGTGCACAGCTCGTGCCAGCGCTTGACCTGCCCGAGCTCACCGCGGCGCGCGTGCACGAGCATCAGCGTCCGGTACGTCTCCTCGTCGCACGGGTCGACCTCGAGCGTGCGGCGGCAGTAGGTGGTCGCGGCCGACGAGTCGCCACGACTCATCGCGTTGCGGGTCAGCAGGTGCATCACCCGCAGCGCGATGCTGCGCAGCCACTCGCGCTGCTCGGTGACCCATTCCCCGGTCTCGCCGGCGAGGAAGTCGCCGCGGTACAGGGTCGCCGCCCGCTCGCAGAGCTCGTCGACGGTCGTCACCTCGTGGCAGGCCTCGGCGATGCGGGTCTGGTTGGTCAGCGCCTCGAACTCGTCGACGTCGACCCAGACCGCGCCGCCGGTGTGCAGGACGTATCCGTAGTCCTCGTACCGCAGGTCGAAAGCGTCGGGCGTATCGCCGGCCCGCATCTCCAGCGCCTTGCGCAGCGCGTGCACGGTGACCTTCAGCCCGCTCGCGTCGCTGTCGTACAGCGTGGTCGGCCAGAGGAGGCTGTGCAGTTTCTCCTTCAGTACCACCTTGTTGCGGTTGATCAGGAGGTACGAGAACAGCGTCCGGATCCGGCTCGGCTTCCACGGGTCGGTCGGCCGGCGACTGTTGGTGAAGCTGAAGCCGCCCAGATACCGGACCCTGATCGGCGCGTCCTCCCCCCAGCCCGCGGGCGCGGCGCTGGGGGAGAGGGAAGGCACGCCGGGGGGATCCGGTATCAGGCCGAGCGGGCCGGCACCCATGAGGGCGCTTCCAGTACCTTGATGACCGCGACCGAGTACGTGATGCCCGGCGCGAGGCCCAGCATCAGGATGTGGTCGCCGGCACCGACCTGGCCGGTGGTGAGAAGGTTGTCGATGGCGACCAGCTGGTCCGCCGCGCCCATGTGGCCGAGCGTGCGCCCGTAGTCCCATGTGGACATCTCGAGCGGCAGGTTCAGGGAGCCCATGAACTGCTCCTCCGCCTCGCCGCGCGAGCTGCTGGTGATCGCGACCCGGGTGATGTCGGAGAGCTCCACACCGGCCTCGGACAGCGCCTGCTCGAGGCAGTCGCGCGTCTTCTTCTCGAACGACATCGCGCCTTCCATGCCGGCGCCCTCGGCGAGCTGCTTGCGGCGGAAGGCGTCCAGCCGCGCGGTGAAGTCCATCGGCCGGCCGGTGGTGGCCCCGGGCGGGAACATCGGTTCGCCGGCCCGGTGGATCTCCTCGAGCGAGGGGATCGTGGTCGAGCAGACGGAGAGCAGGCGGGCGAAGCCGGGAGTGCGGCTGATCACCGCGGCCGCCGCGCCGTCACCGGCGATGAAGCCGGAGCCGAGCGTCCACCGGTTGACCAGGGGCGTGCCGAAGTTGTCCGCGGCGACGACGAGCGCGGCGTCCCGCCGCGGGTCGGCCAGCAGGTAGCTGGCGGCCAGCTCGAACCCGGCGAAGGCACCGGCGCAACCCTGCCGGATCTCCAGCGCCAGCAGGTCGCCGCCGACCAGGTGGTGCTGCAGGTAGTACTGGGGCGACCAGCCGTCCGGGCCCTGGTGCCAGCAGTCGGCGTACAGCAGCAGATCGACCGACTGCGGGTCGCGGCCCGCGCGCTTCAGCGCCTCCTGAGAGGCCTGCAGCGCCATCTCCGGCGCCGGGATGTCGCCGGCGACCGCGGCGCCGGTCCAGCCGTGCTCCTCCGCCTCCTCGGCGGAGTACAGCCCCTGCTCCACCGCGCTGGCGACGCTGACGGTCTCGGGCACGTATGTGCCCAGCCCGCTGATGAACAAGTCAGGCGTGCGCATGCAGCGTCTCCTTCGGTCAGACCGATACGTGGCTGCAAGCCAATCTGTCCGCCCTACCTAAAGCTGGGCCAACGCACTGCTTGATCCCCCTGGGCGGGCCGGAACGCCCGCTTTCCAAGGGGCGGGGCGGTGCGGGAGCATCGACCCGTCCGACACACGCCCGGGAGGGGACCGCCGTGGAACTACCCGCCATCCGCACGGTGACGATCGGGATCGGCCAGCCGCACCCGGTCGCACCGAAGCTGATCGAAGAGGCGGCCGGCCACGCGCGGCGGGCCGAGGAAATGTACCGCGACGCCGGGTACGAGGTGCAGACCGTACGCCTGACCACCCGGCCGGTCTTCGAAGACCTCGCCGACTGGCCGGCGGCCGACGTGTTCGCCTACGCCGGCGAGCTGCAGGCGGCGCTGGACAGCGCCGGGATCACCTACCTGTCGCTCGGGCCGGCCCCGGCCTACCGGCCGGACTTCCCGCTCGACCGGCTCGGTCCGATCGCGGAACTGCTCGCCGCCCATCCGGCCGTGAGCTGCTCGGTGCAGCTCGGCACCGCCACGCACGGCGTGCGGGCCGAAGCCGTGGCGCCCACCGTCGCCATCACGAGGGACCTCTCCACCAGCACCGCCGGCGGGGTCGGCAACTTCCGGTTCGCGGCGCTGGCCAACGTCGGCCCCGGCCACCCGTTCTTCCCGGCCAGCTACCACGCCGGCCCGGACGCGCTCACCGTCGGCACGCAGGGGGCGGGCGTCGTCGCCGCCGCCCTGGCCGGCCTCGACCCGGTGCCCGCGGCGGTCACGGCCGCCGCGCGGGCCGCGCTCACCGAGGCCGCCACACCGGTGGTACGCCTCGCGAAGCGCGCCGCCTCCCGCGCGAGGCTGCGCTTCGGTGGCATCGACCTGTCCCCGGCGCCGGCCGGCCCGGTCAGCATCGGCGCCGCGTTCGCCGCCGTGCTGGGCCGGTTCGGCGCACCCGGCACGCTGGCCGTCGCCGCCGCGCTGACCGAGGCGCTGCGCACCACCCGCGTGCCCCGCTGCGGGTACAACGGGCTGATGCTGCCGGTGCTGGAGGACGAGGTGCTCGCCGCCGAGTGGGAGGCGGGCCGGATCGGGGCGGCCGAGCTGCTGAGCTACTCGGCGGTCTGCGGCACCGGCCTGGACACGGTGCCGCTGCCCGGCGACACACCGGTCGCCGACATCGCCGGGATGTTCCTCGACGTCGCCACGCTCGCCGTGCGCCTGCGCAAGCCACTGTCCGCACGGCTGTTTCCCGTGCCGGGCAAGCGGTCCGGCGACCGCACGGCGTTCGGCTCGCCGTACCTTGTGGACATAACGCTGCCCTAAAGCGCCGCTAGCCCCGTCCTGGTAGGCGTTTCGCGTGCGCGGCGGGCCTCGCCGAGAGCGCGAATAAAGCGCGGGATAACCCTGGGATAACCGGCCCTGCCTAGAGTCCGCCCGTTGGACTCCGATGGGAGGGACTATGACCTTGACCGCGACGACGGACACCGCCGCCCCGCGGACCGGTGCCCGCCGGATCTTCGCGGCCGTGGAGAGCCACGCCAGGCTCGCGCCCGCGGCGATCGCCGTGTCCGCGCCGGACGGTGAGCTCACGTTCGCCGAACTGCCGGCGCACGTGCACCGGCTCGTCCGCGTGCTGACCGCGGCGGGCGTTGGACCCGGCACCTCGGTCGGGTTGTGCCTGGGCCGGTCCTGGCGGACGGTGCCGGCGCTGCTGGCGGTGTGGTGGGTCGGCGCGAGCGCGGTGCCGGTCGACGACAAGCACCCGGCCGACCGCCTCGCGTACCAGCTCGACGACGCCGGCATCGAAGTGCTGCTCGGCGACCGGCTGCCCGCCGGCGCGGCGCCGGAGGGCGCCGCGACGATCGATCCGGACGGCGACGCCACCGTGGCACTGCCCCGGCCGGCCGGCCGCGCCGACGACTGCGCCTACCTCATCTACACCTCCGGAACGACCGGGCGGCCCAAGGGCGTCGAGGTGTCGTACCGGGCGCTGGGCACGTTCCTCGGCGCGATACAGACGCTCGGCCTGACCAGGGGCGGTCTCGGGTTCAACCCGCTGTCGCCGGCGTTCGACGGCTGGCTGTGGTGCACGCTGCTGTACCTGCTGCACGGCCAGGGCGTCGCGCTCGTCGACCTGGCCCGCGGCGACGGCGGCGTGGACCTGGCCGCCAGCATCGAGGCGGTGGCGCCCCGCACGGTGTGCCTGAGCCCGTCGCTGCTCTCCGCCTGCCCGGACGACCTGCCGAGCGTCGACGTGCTCGTGGTGGCCGGCGAGCCGTGCCCGCCCGGGCTGGTGCGCCGGTTCGCCGGGCGCCGGCTGCTCAACGTGTACGGCCCGACCGAGGCGACCATCGCGGCCACGTGGGCGGACAGCGCCAGCGGCGACGACGTCACCACGATCGGTCGGGCGGCACCCGGCTACGCCACGTACGTGCTGGACTCCGAGCGCCGTCCCGTGCCGCCCGGCGAGGATGGCGAGCTCTACATCGGAGGGCCGGCGGTGGCGCGCGGATACCGCAACCGCCCGGGCCTGACCGCGGCCCGCTTCGTGCCCGACCCGTTCACGGCCGACGGCGCCCGGATGTACCGGACCGGCGACCTCGTCCGCGAGGACGTCGGCGGGCAGCTCAGGTTCCTGGGGCGCATCGACGACCAGGTGAAGGTGCGCGCGTTCCGGGTCGAGCTGGGCGAGGTGGAGCGGACGGCGGGCGCGGTGGACGGCGTCCGCGCGGCCGCCGCGTTCCTGGTGTCGTCCGGCGACGCGCTCGGCCTCGCGCTCACCGTCACGCCCGGCACCGACCCGGCCACCTGCGTCGAGAAGGTCCGGGCCACGTGCGGCGAGCGCCTGCCGGACTTCATGGTGCCGGTCGCGGTGGAGGTGCTGCCGGCGCTGCCGACGACGCCGACCGGCAAGGTCGACCGCGCGGCACTGTCCACGATGGTGGCGACCGTGCGCCCCGCGACCGGCCGCCCGCCGAGCACCGAGCGGGAGAAGCAGGTCTGTGAGGTGTGGAGCTCGCTGCTGCCACACGAGGTCAGCGACGTCGACGGCGACTTCTTCGACATGGGCGGCCACTCGCTGCTCGCCGCGCGTGCCGTGGTGGCCCTGCGCCGGGCCACCGGCCTGCGGCTGTCCATGGCCGACCTGCTGGCCAACCCGACCGCTGGCGGGCTCGCGCGGCACATCGACGAGCTCGTGGCCAAGGCGGACGCCCGATGAGCGGATCCTGGCTGGTCTCCTGGCATCCGAGCCCGGTCGGGCTGCCGATGCTGCTGTGCCTGCCACAGGCCGGCTCGGGCTGCGGGCAGTTTCGCCAGTGGCAGAAGCTGCTCGGCCCCGGTGTGTCGGTGGTCGGCGTCCAGCTGCCCGGGCGCGAGTCCCGGTGGTCCGAGCCACTACCGTCCACGGTGGACGTAGCGGTCGCGGAGATCGTGGACGAGCTGGCCGGGCCGCTGTCGTCCGGCGCGCCGTACACGGTCTTCGGGCACAGCCTCGGCGGGCTGCTCGGCTACGAGATCGTCCGGCGGGTGCCCCGGCCGCCGACCGCGCTGGTCGTCGCCGCGTCCCGGCCACCGCACCTGTGCGGCAGCGCGGCCGGCAGCCTCGGCGAGGACCGGGGCGAGGAGAGCCTGCAGCGGATGCTGGACGCGCGCGGCTTCGGCGCCGACGACCTCGACGAGGACAGCCGGGAGCTGATGCTGGAGCTGCTCCGGCAGGATGCCAAGTTCTCCTCCACGTACGAGGACCCGAACTGGGCCACAGTGGACTGTCCGGTGGAGGCCTGGGGCGGCGCGCTCGACGAGACCGTCACCGCCGAGCATCTGGAGGGCTGGCGGGCGTACGCCTCAGGGCCGTTCCGCCGCCGCGAGTTTCCGGGTGGCCACGACTTCTGGGCGGACCGGCCGGACCTGATGGCGCCCGCGTTGCTCGACCTGATCGCCCGACCGCTGAAGGAGGTCCCGTGACCGACCGGTTCGCCGTGCTGAGCAACGACTCAGGGCAGTACGGACTGCACCCCGCCGACCAGGAGCCGCCGAGCGGGTGGCGGCCGGCCGGGTTCGCCGGCACCGAGGCGGACTGCGTGCACCACGTCGACGAGCAGGGGACGGCCGGCCGCGCGCCGGCGGGCAACGCGGGAGGGGACTGACGTGCGGGTCGACCTGAAGGATCCGGACCTGTTCGAGCGCAACGCGTTCTGGCCGGTCATGGCCTGGCTGCGGGAGAACGACCCGGTGCACTGGCACGACGAGGTGGACGGCCCGGGCTTCTGGGCGGTCACGCGGCACCGCGACGTGGTGACGGTGTTCGGTGACGACGACCTCTTCAGCTCCCGCTTCGGCATGCGGCTGGACAGCCGGCCGGAGGCGGTCGAGGCGGTCTCCCAGCAGATGCTGATCGTGACCGACCCGCCCGAGCACACCCGGCTCCGCCAGGTGGTCGGCCGCGGCTTCGGCCGCTCGGCCATGCCACGCATCGAGCGGGTCGTGCTCCGGGTGGTGCACGACGTGGTCGCCGAGGCGGTGCGGGCCGAGAAGGTGGACCTCGTCGACATCGCGGCCCAGATACCCAACCAGGTCGTCTGCGAGCTGATGGGGATACCGCTGGAGCACGCGGACTGGCTCGGCCGGGTCACCACCGAGGCGTTCGACGCCGCGGAGGAGGACGACCGGGTCGGCGCGTACAGCGAGATCTTCCTGCTCTTCACCGAGCTGCTGATGGAGCGCCGGGAGCAGCCCGGCGACGACTTCATCAGCCAGATCGCCACCGCGCAGCGGGCGACCGAGGAGAAGGGCGTCGTCCGGCCGCTGACCGACGAGGAAGTCGTCTTCAACTGCATCGGCGTCCTCGCCGGCGCGAACGAGACGACGCGCTACTCGATGGCCGGCGCGGTCCTCGAGCTCGCCCAGGACCCGGCGCTGTGGGAGTGGCTGCGCGCCGCCGGCGACGCCGCGCTGGACCCGGCGGTGGAGGAGGTCCTGCGCTGGACCTGCCCCGGCGTGCACGGGATGCGCACCGCGACCCGGGACACCGAGCTGGGCGGCGCGAAGATCAAGGCCGGCGACCGCGTGACGGTGTGGAACGTCTCGGCCAACCGCGACGAGTCCGTCTTCGAGGAGCCGGACCGGTTCCGCCTGGACCGCACGCAGAACCGGCACGTGACGTTCGGCTCCGGCCGCCACTTCTGCATCGGCGCCCGGGTCGCGCGGCTGGAGCTGCGGGCGTTCCTCGCCGAGCTGGTCGCCGGAGTGGAGCGGATCGAGCTGACCGGGGAGCCCCGGTACAACTCCTCGAACTTCACGTGGGGGCTGCGCACGCTCCCGGTACACCTCGTCCCCACGCGCGTCCCTGTGAGCGCGCGCCAATCGGAAGGAGTGTCCTGATGGACGAGCAGTCCCTGCCCCAGGTCGTGGATATCGCCGGCGAGGAGATCGCCGTGCGGATGCCGGTGGACGCCGAGGCGGACGGGCCGCGCCACGAGGTAAAGCTGCCGGACGCGCCGGCCCGCGAAGAGCGCTGGTGGACCGCCCTGTTCCTGGCGTTCCTGCACCGGTACACCGCGGGCGAGCGCTTCTACCTGGCCGGCACGCGGGACGGCGGGCTCGATCCACGCTGCTTCGCCGTGTCCGGCCAGGAGACCGTCGCCGCCGTCGCGGACCGCGTGAGCACCGTGCTCGCCGAGCCGCCCGCGCCGGTGCGCGTCAGCGGCCGCGTGCCGGTGGTCGCCGGCCTCCCGGCGGCCTGCGAGGCCTACGGGGACGCCGTGGACATCCACCTGGCGGTGGGAGGCGCCGGCGTGACGCTGTGCGCGAACGGTGCACTGTGGACGGTGGAGACCATCGAGCGGATGGCCGGGCACCTCGCGACGATGGCCCGGGCGGCCGGTGGCGGCGCCCAGATCGCCGACCTGCCCATGCTCACGCCCGCCGAGCGCAGGACCATGCTGGTCGACTGGAACGCCACGGCGGTGACGTGGCCGGAGACCGACTACCTCAGCCTGCTGCGCCGGCCGATGACCGAGCGTCCGGACTCGCCGGCGGTGGTGCAGGCCGGGCGGACGACCACGTTCGGCGAGCTCGACTCGCAGAGCAACCGGATCGCCCGGCGGCTGCAGAAAATGGGCGCGGGGCCGGGGGAGCGGATCGGCGTGCTGTGCCCGCGGAGCGCGGAGTACGTCATCGCGGCCGTCGGCGTGCTCAAGACCGGTGCGGCCGTGGTGCCGCTGGACCCGGCCAACCCGGACGCCCGGCTGACGCACATGATCGCCGACGCCGCGCCGCTGGCCGTCATCACCACCGACGCGCTGCGATACCGGGTGCCCGACACGGCCCCGAGCATCCGGTTCGGTGGCCCGGAGTTTCGCGACGAGCCCGACGAGCCGGTGACCGCGACGATCACCGGCGACACGATCAGCCACCTGATCTACACGTCCGGGTCCACCGGCCGGCCGAAGGCGGTGCTGGAACGGCACGCCGCGCTCGCCAACCTGGTGTACTGGACCGAGCGCGCGTACGCGGTGCGCCCGGGCGACCGCGCCTCGTGGCTCACCGCCCCCGGGTTCGGCGTGCAGATCATCGAGTGGTTGCCCTACCTCGCGCTCGGCGTGCCGATCCACATCGGAGACGCGGCCAACCCGACGCCCGACGAGGTGCGCGGCTGGCTCCAGGAGCAGGGCGTCACGCACTCCCTGCTGGTCTCGGCGATGGCGGAGCGCGTGTGGTCCGGGCAATGGCCCGCCGACACGCCGATGCGGGTCATGGTCGCCACGGCGGAGCGGGTCAACGAGTGGCCGCCGACCGGCCTGCCGTTCAAGGCCGTCGTCACCTACGGGTCCACCGAGACCACCAACGTGCTGTCCTGTTTGGACCTCGGCGTGGGCCTCGACGTCACCCCGGACGCGACACCCGCGAGCGTACGGGCGAACCGGCCGGTGCCGGGCGGGCGGCCGATGTCCAACGTACGCGTGTACCTGCTCGACCCGGCCGGAAACCCGGTGCCGGTCGGCGTGGTCGGCCGGCTGCACGTCGCCGGTACCGGCCTGTCCGCGGGCTACAACCGCGACCCGGAGATGACCGCGACGAAGTTCCGGCCCAACACGCTGCCCGAGGAGCCGGGCGACGTGCTGTACGACACCGGAGACCTCGCCCGCTTCCGCACCGACGGCACGATCGAGGTGCTCGGCCGGTCGGGTGCCCAGATCAACATCCGCGGGTTCCGGGTGGAGCTCGGCGAGGTGGAGGCCGCGGTCCGCGCGGTGCCCGGCGTCGACGAGGCGGTCGTGGTCGCGCACGAGCCCGCGCCCGGCGACGTGTGGCTCGTCGCCTACCTCGGCGCCGGCGGCGACGCGCCCACGGCGGCGGCGGTGCGCGCCTCGGTGGGCGAGCGGCTGCCGCACTACATGGTGCCCGGCATCGTGGTGATCCTGGACGCGCTGCCCCGGCTGCCCAACGGCAAGGTGGACCGGCGCGGGCTACCGGCACCGGACACGCTGCCGGCCGCCGAGGGTGAGCCGGCCGTGGCGCAGCCGGAGAACCCGGTCGAGAAGGAACTCGCCCGGATCTGGTCGACGCTCTTCCGCCGCGAGCAGATCGGCGTCACCGACCACTTCTTCGAGCTGGGCGGCCACTCGCTGCTCGCGTTCCGGCTGATCGGCGCGGTCCGGGAGTCGTTCGAGGTCGAGGTCAGCCTGCCCGACCTGTGGGCGCACCCGACGATCCGGGACCTGACCGGGCTCATCGCCGACCGTCGGGAGGTCGTGTGACCGAGGTCCACGCCGTGCTCGCGGCGGCGCCGGTCGCCCCGATCAGCGCGGACGCGTTGCTGACGCTCCTGTGCCAGATCGGCTTCCTGATGGCGCTGGCGTTCGTGCTGGGCCGGCTCGCCGCCCGGCTCGGGATGCCCGCCCTCGTCGGCGAGCTGTGCGCCGGCGTGATCGCCGGCCCGTCACTGCTCGCGCACCTGTCGCCGGACGCCACCGCCTGGCTCCTGCGGCCCGACGCGACGCAGATGCACCTGATCGACGCGGTCGGGCAGGTGGGCGTGCTGCTGCTCGTCGGTCTCACCGGCGCGCACCTGGACCTCGACCTGGTGCGGCGGCGCGGGCTGACCGCGGCGCGGATCAGCTTCGCGGGCATCGCCGTCCCGCTCGGGCTCGGCGTGCTCACCGGGTTGGCGCTGCCCGGCTGGCTGGTGCCCGAGTCGGCCGACCGGAGCACGTTCGTGCTCTTCCTCGGCGTGGCGATGGGGGTCAGCGCGATCCCGGTCATCGCCAAGGTGCTGATGGAGATGCGCCTGCTGCACCGGAACGTCGGGCAGATGACGCTGAGCGCCGTCGTGATCGACGACATCGTCGGCTGGATGCTGCTGGCGGTGTGCTCCGCGATGGCGACCACCGGCCTCCGGGCCGGCTCCATCCTTCTCTCCCTCGCCTACCTCGCGCTGCTCCTCGTCGCCGCGTTCCTGCTGCGCCCGGCGGTGCGGGCGGCGCTCCGGTTCGCCGACCGGACCGACCGCGCCCAGCCCGCCGCGGGCGCGACCATCATGCTGGTGGTCACGCTGATCCTGCTGGCCGCCGCGGGCACGCAGGCCATGCACCTCGAGGCGGTGTTCGGCGCGTTCGTCTGCGGCATCGTGATCCGCAGCTGCGGAGCGCTCCAACCAGCGCGGCTGGCACCGCTGCGCACGGTCGTGATGGCGTTCCTCGCGCCGCTGTTCTTCGCCACGGCCGGCCTGCGGATGGACCTGACCCTGCTGGGCCGGCCGGCGGTCCTGCTGGTAGGGGTCTGCGTGCTGGCCGCCGCCATCGTCGGCAAGTTCGTCGGTGCCTACGTCGGCGCGCGGATGAGCCGGCTGGGCCACTGGGAAGGGGTGGCGATCGGCGCGGGGATGAACGCCCGCGGCGTCATCGAGGTCATCATCGCGATGGTCGGCCTGCGCCTCGGCGTGCTGAGCCCGGAGATGTACACGATCATCGTGCTGGTCGCGGTCGTGACGTCGCTCATGGCGCCGCCGATCCTGCGGGTCGCCATGGCCCGCGTGGAGCACACCGCCGAGGAGCAGCTGCGCGAGGACCTCTACGAGTCCGAGCAGGCACCGAGCCCGGCGGAAGGCGGCGCGCGGACCGCCTGAGCAGCCACGGAAAAGTGCGGGCCGCCCTCGGGCGGCCCGCACTTTCCGGCTGTGCGTCAGTGCGGGGACGTCACAGCGGGACGTTGCCGTGGTAGCCGCGGCCGGCCGGTGCGGTGGCCAGCGCCTCGGCTAGGCGGTGGCGGGTGTCCGGCGGCTTGACCACCTCGTCGACAACGCCGAGATCCAGCGCCCGGCCGACGCCGCCGGCGATGCGCAGGTGCTCCTCGACGAGCTGGGCGCGCACGTCCCCTCGCAGCTCCTCCGGGGCCGCCGCGAGCGTACGGCGGTGCAGGATGCCCACCGCCGCCTCGGCGCCCATGACCGCGACCTCGGCCTGCGGCCAGGCGAAGACCCGGGTGGCGCCCAGCGCTCGGGAGTTCATCGCGATGTACGCGCCGCCGTACGCCTTGCGGGTGATCAGCGTGACCCGGGGGACCACCGCCTCGGCGAACGCGTACAGCAGCTTGGCGCCGCGGCGCACCACGCCGTCCCGCTCCTGCCCGACGCCGGGAAGGTAGCCGGGCACGTCGACGAGCACCACCAGCGAGATGCCGAACGAGTCGCACAGCCGGACGAAGCGGGCCGCCTTCTCCGCGCTGAGCGTGTCCAGGCAGCCGCCCTTGCGGATCGGGTTGTTGGCGACCACGCCGACGGTCCGCCCGGCCAGCCGGCCGAGGCCGGTCACGATGTTCGCCGCCCAGCGGGGCTGGAGCTCCTCGAACCCGTCGCCGTCCAGGATGGTGCGGATCAGCGGCCGCACGTCGTACGCCCGCTGTGGCCGGTCGGGCAGCAGATCGCTGGGGTCCGGTCCCTCCCACGGCTCGGACAGGTCGAACCTGCCGGGACGGGCGAACAGCGAGCAGATCCGGCGCGCGCGGGCGTACGCGTCCGCCTCGGAGTCGGCCACCACGTGCACCACGCCGGACCTGCGCCCGTGCGCCTCGGCGCCGCCCAGGCCCTCCATGTCGATCATCTCGCCGGTCACCTGGCGTACCACGTCGGGACCGGTGACGAACACGCGGCCGGCGGGCGCCATGATGAGCAGATCGGTGAGGGCCGCGCCGTACGCGGCGCCGCCGGCGGCCGGGCCGAGCACGACGGAGATCTGCGGCACCCGACCCGACGCGCGCACCATCGCGGCGAACATCGAGCCGATGCCGTGCATCGCCTCCACGCCGTCGGCCAGCTTCGCGCCGCCGGAGTGCCACAGGCCGACGACCGGCCAGCGCTCGCGGATGCCGCGGTCGATCGCGTCGACGATGTGCAGGCAGCCGTCCAGGCCGATCGCGCCGCCCATCGTCGAGCCGTCGGTGCAGTACGCGACCACTCGCTGCCCGTCGATGCTGCCGTACGCCGCCTGCACGCCACTGGCGTCGCTCGGATGCAACGGGATCGGCGGTGTATCGAAAAGCTGCGCCATCCGCACCATCGGCGCTCTGGGGTCTTCGTCGCGCGAACTGGTCTCGGTCACCGCACGGGTGGCAATGACGGTCATCGGGCTCCCTCCGCGTCCGGCCGCCGTCGCGGCCTTCCGCGGCTGGGCCGGGCAGAGCCCACTCTCCGGCTCGGCGCTAGCGGCTGACCTGGCGCGCGCTAAAGCCCCCGGAAGCACTGTGCGGGAGCCGCCGCCGTGGCGCTCCCGCACAGAGGTTTCCGCTCGGATAGGGGTCAGGTGCGCTCGGAGGCCTCCCGCGCCGACTCGACCGTGCCGTTGGGTAGGGGTTCGGCCCCCGGCACCGCCTCGTCGCGAGCAGGGGTCTCGGCGGGCGGGATCTCCACCGCGGCGGCCGCGGGTGGCATGGTGTCCGGCGAGGGGGAGTGCGGCGCGGCCAGCTTGCTGGGCCACCACATCCACCGGTCGACGTCGATGGTCAGCGCGGTCACCAGCACCGACCGCACGATGATCGTGTCCAGCAGCACGCCCAGCGCGACCGCGATGCCGATCTCCGCCAGCGACACCAGCGGCAGTGTGCCCAGCATCGCGAACGTGCCGGCCAGCACCAGACCCGCCGAGGTGATCACACCGCCGGTGGCCGTGAGG
>Ga0272482_10000177_pt1 | contig 20575 bp, 16 predicted proteins | sample RVTome_8_FD_192427 | JGI IMG/M metagenome (GOLD analysis project Ga0272482, IMG submission 192427) | Soil microbial communities from uranium-contaminated site in the Upper Colorado River Basin, Wyoming, United States - RVT160D0 (version 2) ...
TCGTCGACGAAGACGCCACGCGCGTCGTACTGGCGGATCTTGTTCTTCTTCATCAGGTAGTTGACGCCCTTGACCCGGCCGTCAGCGACCTTGCGGCTGCGCTGGTACGCGGCGCCGTAGTCGAAGGTGACCTCGCCCTGGATGCCGAACGTCTTGGCTTCCTGGGTGAAGATGTGCGCCAGCTCCGCGTTGCGCAGCAGCGCCTTCGACGGGATGCAGCCGACGTTGAGGCACACCCCGCCCCAGAACCTCTCCTCGACGACGGCGGTGGAGAGGCCGAGCTGGGCGGCCCGGACCGCGGCGGTGTAACCCCCGGGCCCGGAGCCCAGCACGACGACGTTGAAGTGGTCAGTCATGAGAAAACAAAACCTCAGCCGGAGGAGAGCCGCCGCCCAACCGCCGAAATCAACCGGTCGAGCTCGGAGCCGAACGGGTTGTCGTGCACCAGGTAGGTCCAGGTGGCCGAGGGCCGGACGAGCGTGGCCTCCTCGGGCTGCCAGTCTTCGGTGACCTCGATCGTCTCGAAGGTCTCCAGCGTGCGCTGCTCGATCTTCGGGAAGAGGTCGTTGAACGCCGGCACCGCCGATCGGTGGAACTCGTCGAGCGGGTCGAGCCGCCCCAGCGCGCGCAGGTGCACGCCCTCGCGCACCTCGTTGAGCTCGGCCAGGTGCTCGGCCCACAGGCGGTCGAGGTGGTAGAGGGCGATCGAGCGGCCGATCCGGGAGAGCAGCTCCTCGTCGACCTCGTCGGTCTCCTCGGGGAAGCGGTCGCGCAGCAGGTCGGCCGCCACGTCGGTGGTGAGCAGCCGCTCGCGGCGCTCGGCGAGGGCGATGCGCTGCTGCTCGATCACCACGCTGTACCGCCAGGTGTTGCGGTGGATCTCGTGGTTGACGCCCTCGGCGACGCGCTGGGCGTGCTCGACCGCGTACGTGACCGCGTCGTCCTGCACCAGGCCGTCGGCATGCATCTTCGGCGAGGCGGGGATCAGCTCGGGCGCGTGGCGCACGACGAGCTCGTCCTCGAGGCTCACGAAGAAGACCGAGTGCCCGGGGTCGCCCTGCCGGCCCGAGCGGCCGCGGAGCTGGTCGTCGACGCGGCGGCTGTCGTGGCGGCCCGAGCCGATGATGTAGAGCCCGCCCAGGTCGGCGATCCGGTCGTAGTCGGCCTGGTCGCTGCCGCCGAGGCGGATGTCGACGCCGCGGCCGGCCATCTGGGTGGAGACGGTCACCGCGCCGTGCGTGCCGGCCTCGGCGATGATCGCCGCCTCCTCCTCGTCGTTCTTCGCGTTGAGCACCACGCAGGGGATGCCCGCGCTGGTGAGGCCGGCGGCGAGCTGCTCGGACTCCTTGACGTCGAGGGTGCCGACGAGCACCGGGCGGCCGGCCTCGTGGGTGAGGCGGATCTCCTCGATCAGCGCCTCCTCCTTCTCCGCCCGGGTGGCGTAGATGCGGTCCTCGTCGTCGACGCGGATGCAGGGGGTGTTGGGCGGGATGACCGCGACCTCGAGCTTGAAGAACTCGCGCAGCTCGTTGCCGACCAGCACCGCGGTGGCGGTCATGCCGCAGAGCGTCTTGTAGAGCGCGATGTACGCCTGGACGGTGATCGTGTCGAGCACCTCGCCCTCGGCGGTGGCGCTGAGGCCCTCCTTCGCCTCGACGGCGGCCTGCAGCCCGTCCGGCCAGCGGCGGCGCTGGGCCACCCGGCCGCGCATCTCGTCGACCAGCTCGACCGCGCCGTTGCGCACGATGTAATCGACGTCGCGGTGCAGCAGCGCCTCGGCGTGGAGGGCGACGTTGATGGCGGAGAGCTGCTCGACGTTCTCGTCGGCGTAGAGGTCGATGCCGTCCAGCTTGGCCTCGACGGCCTGGAGCCCCCGGTCGGTGAGCGCGACGCTACGGCCGTCGTCGGCGATCTCGTAGTGGCGCTTGTTGACCAGGCCCTTGACCAGCGTGGCGGCCTGGTGCACCGGGTCCTGCTCGCCGGGCACGGTGCCGGCCAGCACCATCGGCACGCGGGCCTCGTCGATGAGGATCGAGTCGGCCTCGTCGACGATGCAGCAGGCCAGCTCGGGCTGCACCCGGTCGTCGATGTCGGTGACCAGCTGGTCGCGCAGGTAGTCGAAGCCGCCCTCGCTGACCGACACGTAGGTGACGTCGTTGGCGTAGGCGGCGCGGCGCTGCTCGTGGGTGGACGCCTCGGTGACCCACCCGACGCTCAGCCCGAGCAGCCGGTAGACCGGTGCCATCCAGAGCGCGTCGCGGCGGGCGAGGTAGTCGTTGACGGTGATCACGTGGACCGGCCCCTTGCCGCGGCGCACGTGCCCGTACGCGGCGATGGCGGCGGTCAGCGTCTTGCCCTCACCGGTGGCCATCTCGGCCACCTTTCCGGAGAGCAGCGCCATCGCGCCGAGGAGCTGCACGTCGTAGGGCGTCTGGTCGAGCCCGCGCCGGGCCGCCTCCCGCCCGAACGCGCAGATGTCCACGTATCCGGTCGCCTCGGCCGCCGCCTCGGTCAGCTCGGAGTCGCTGAGGTCGGTCAGCTCCTCCGCACGACTATTGATCTTGGGAAGCAGCTTCTCCAGCGGGCCGAGGTCGACCGTGGTACCCGGGCGCTGGAGGAAGCGCTGCATCCTGCTCTTGAACCGCTGCGACACACCCATGGTGCGCAACGGTACTATTCAACATTCCAAGATCGTCGCCACCTCCTGCCGTGCCCGCGTGGCCAGGTCGATCAGCAGCTTGGGACCGTCGTCGAAGGGCACCACCGCGGTCACCACGTGCCGCCTGATCCCCTCCCCGCACTCGCGCACCATCGATATCGTCTCGGCCGAGAGCCGCTCCCGGTCCCACGCTGCGGACAGGCCGCGCGGCACGCGCCCGATCTGCGCGCAGCGCACCGAAAGTCCGTTGTGATGGAACTCCTCGCCCAGCCGCACCTCGGCCGCCCCGCCCTGGTAGAACGCCAGGTCGACCACCGTCCCCTGCGGCCGTAGCAGGCGCAGCGCCAGGTGCAGCGCGGACGCCTGCCCCCGGCACTGGAAGACCACGTCGGCACCCCGGTCGCCCGGCCCCCGCCGCCACCGGGTCTTGACCGCGACCGCCGGGTCACCGGCCGCCGGGTCGAGCACCGCGCAACCGAGGGCCGCCGCGACCGCCCGGCGCCGCGACGTCTCATCGAGTACGAGCACCGACTCCGCCCCGTTTCTGACCGCGAAGAGGGCGGTGAGCAAGCCGATCATCCCGGCTCCGATCACGGCGACCCGCCGTCCCCGCACGCCGTCCCCCAGGTCGCGCACCCCGGCGCCGGCCACGTCCGCCGCGGCGTGCAGCAGCCCGTTGGCGCAGATGGGTCCGGCGTGGGCCACGTAGACGCCGACCATCGGGTCGAGGTCGGCCGGCAGCGGCACCCACCGGTCGACGAGCGGGTCGGCGAGGTAGCCGGTGCGGTGCCCGTAGGCCATCGCGACCACCGCCCCCTCGGCGACCGCGCTCGTGGCCGACTCGGTGACCCGCCCGACCTCCATGTACCCGAGGCGGTCGACCGGGTACGCCGTCGACGGCTCGCCGTCGCGAAACAGCCCGAGCTCGGCGTCGAAGCGCGCGGAGAGGTACGGGTTGGTGCCCTTGACGTAGCTGAGCTCGGTGCCCGCCGACACTCCACTGTAGAGCGTGGCGACCCGGAACGTGCCCTCCCGCAGCGGCGGCGACTCCTCTTCCCGCAGCTCCACGCTCCGCGGGCCGGTGACCACGATCGCGCGCTCAGACACCGACCGGCTCCCCTGTCGCGGCCGACCTCGCCACCGCGGCGGCGAGCCGGTGGGTGCGCAGTGCCTCCGCGTAGGGCACGCGCACGTTGTCGGCCACGCCCTGCACGGCGTCGACGAACGCGCGGTCCACCGCCACCCGCGCCGCGACCGGGTCACCGGGGTAACGGTGCTCGCCGTCCTCGTCCCGTACCAGAAGGGCATCCTCGCCGACCGAGACGGCCAGGCCGTCCGCGATCACCTCGACCGCCGCCCGGTGTTTCCAGCCGAGCGCGCTGGTCGTGGTGAGCGTGCCCGGCGCGCCGCTCGCGAATTGGAGCATGGCCGCGGTGGCCGCGTCGACGTCCGCCCCCGGCACCGGCGGGCGGCCACCACCCACGGCGTGCACCCGCACCACCTCGCCGGCCAGCAGCCGCATCACGTCGAGCACGTGCGCCGCCTGCTCGATCACCGGCCCGCCGGAGGACTCCCGCCGGACCCACCAGTCGACCGGCGGCACCTTGTCCAGCCAGGCGCCGTTCACGAGGCGCACCTCGCGGCCGGCGAGCAGTGCCCGGGCGCGCTCGACCACCGCCAGGTAGCGCCAGTGCAGCCCCACCGCGGTCACCACGCGCTCGGCGAGCGGGGCGATGCGTTCGGCGGTGGCGAGGTCGATGGCGAGGGGCTTCTCCACGAACATCGGCAGCCCCGCGGCGAGCACCGCCTCCTCGGCCGGACCGTGCGCGAAGGGCGGCACGCACACGTACACCGCGTCCGGCTGGGCGTCGACGACGGCGGCCACGTCCGGGTAGGCGAGCGCGCCGTGCTCGGCCGCCAGGGCACCGGCCGCGTCGGGCACGACGTCGGTCACGCCGATCACGCGCACGTCCGGGAAACCGGCGAGCACGCTCGCGTGCCGCCGCGCGACATTGCCCGCACCAACGATCGCGATGGCGCATTTCCCACCCATTTGTTCTCGCTCCCAACGCCGATCTTTGATCGCGGTTGGATACCCGATCTTTGGGAAACCACGCGCCATGTGGCATCCGCTTTCGGTGAGCCCTGTCGTGGAGGCCTGGTCCGCGTACCGGACCGGCACCGCCAGCCAGTGGAAACCCCGAGATCTGGTCCGGGCGAAGAGATCCAGCACGGTCTCCGTCGTGCTGCCCGCCCGCGACGAGCAGGACACGGTCGGTGAGATCGTCCGTACGATCCGCCGGCACCTCGTCGAGCAGCTCCCGCTCGTGGACGAGGTCATCGTCGTCGACTCCCGCTCCAGTGACGAGACCGCGCGCGTCGCGGGCGAGGCCGGCGCGCGGGTGGTCGACCAGGACCAGATGACCCGGGGCCTACCCCGGCTGGAGGGGAAGGGCGACGCGCTGTGGGCCGGCCTCGCGGCCGCGCGCGGCGACATCGTCGCGTTCGTCGACGCCGACCTGCGCGAGTTTCGCCCGCACTTCGTGACCGGACTGCTCGGCCCCCTCCTCACCGATCCCTCCGTCGTGTACGTCAAAGGCTTCTACCACCGGCCGCTGGAGAGCACGGCCGACACCGAACGTGACGGCGGCGGCCGGGTCACCGAGCTCATGGCCCGCCCGCTGCTCAACCTCCTCTGGCCCGAGCTGTCCGGATTCGTGCAACCCCTCGCCGGCGAGTACGCGGGCCGCCGCGAGGTGCTGGAACAGCTCCCCTTCGTCTCCGGGTACGGCGTCGAGCTCGCCATGCTCATCGACCTGCTGGACATGGTGGGCCTGGACGCGCTCGCCCAGGTGGACCTCGGCGAGCGCCACCACCGCCACCAGAGCACCGAGGCGCTGGGGCGGATGGCCGCGCAGATCCTGTACACCGCCTGGTCCCGCCTGCACCGCGAGGGCGTCGTGCCCACCCCCGAGCCGGTGGCGGCCGCGCTGACCCAGTTCCGGCGCGGTGGCGAGGACGCGCTGCCCGGCCTCGGCCGCGAGGTCGTGGTGCACGACGTGTCGGTGAGCGAACGCCCCCCGCTGGCCCGGATCCGGTCGGCCGTCTCATGAGGATCCTGATGAACGCGGGCCCCTGGCTGCCCGTACCGCCGGACGGCTACGGCGGCATCGAGAACATCGTCGCCACGCTCGTCCCCCCGCTGCGCGAGCTCGGCGTCGAGGTGGTGCTGGCCAGCGTCGGCTCGTCCACCCTGGAGGTCGACGACCTCGTCACGGTCTTCCCGGAGGGGCAGTTCCGGCAGTTGCAGCGCCCGTACAACCAGGTCAACGGCGTCGTGCCGGCGCACCAGCACGCGGTCGTGCGGGCGGTGCGCGAGCGGGCCGGCATCGACCTCGTGCACGACCACGTCGAGGCCGCCGGACTCGCCACCCTCGCCGCGCTCGGCCCGGACGACCCGCCGGTCCTGCACACGCTGCACTGGGACCTGCACAAGCATCCGGAGCTGTACGGCACGTTCGACGGCGGTGGCCGGGTGTGGGTCAACGGCGTCTCCGTCGACCAGATCTCCCGCGCGCCCGAGGCGCTGCGCGCGCACGCGGTCGGCCACGTGCACCTCGCCACCCCGCTCGCCGACGGCGCCGACCGCCGCCGGCCGCCGGACAAGGGTGACCATGTGGTGATCATGGGCCGCATCACGCCCGGCAAGGGGCAGGACGTGGGGGTGCGGCTCGCCCACCAGCACGGCTTCGACCTGGTGCTGGCGGGTCCGGTGGGGCCGTACCACTCCCCCGCCGCGCTGGCGGCCGTCTCCACGTCGGACAACCCCGACGTCGCGTACTACCGCGAGCGGGTCGAGCCCTATGTGGACGGTTGGCGGGTGCGCTGGCTCGGCACCGTACGCCCGCCGGCCCGCGACGACCTGGTCGCCGGCGCGCGAGCGGTGCTGGCGCCGCTGCGCTGGTCCGAGCCGGGAGGCACCTTCGTGGTGGAGGCGCTCGCGGTGGGCACCCCGGTCGTCGGCCTCTCGATGGGCTGCCTGCCCGAGCTCATCGACCACGGCCGGACCGGCTTCCTCACCGACAGCGACGACGAGCTCCCCGACCTGCTGGCCGCCGCGACGAAACTGGACCCGTCGGAGTGCATGCGCGAGGCGGCGAGGCGCTTCACGCCGTCGCTGATGGCCGCCCGCTACCTGGAGCTCTACCGCCAGGTAGCTTCCCGCTGTTGACGCTTCTCGCCGTCGGTCAGGGAGTTGGTTGCGCGTGTCGCCGCACCAACTCCCTGGTCAACGCCTAGCCATTGCCCTCGCCCTGCCTGGTGGCCTCGTCGGCGTAGCGGAGGATGGCGCCCACCCCGTGGCGGAGGTCGGCGTCGTCGGGGCCTACCAGGACCAGGTCGGCTCCGGTGCCGGTGATGGCGCGTACCAGGGCGGCGTCGGCGCGTACCCGCACCGGCTCCTCGACGCCCATGGCCAGCAGCTGGGTCGGGTCGAGCGCGAGCTGCGCCGGCTCCGGCCCGATCCACAGCTCGTCCGTCGAAGACGGGTCGTCGACGATCAGCATCGCCTCGACCTGCTCGCGCCGCAGGGCGGTGACGACGGCGGCGAGCCCGTTGCCGAGCCCCTCCTGCGCGCCGAACTTGTCCACCGCGTCCCGCGTCCGCCGGTCGGCCACGTCTGCCACCGCGATCGTGGTCGCCTCGTCCAGCGGCTCCGGGTCGGCACCCGCCGCCCGGGTGCCGGCGTCGGTCACCACCGCCCGCTCCCGCCACCGCTGGGGCAGCTGGTCCAGGACGAGCTGCCGGGCCCGCACGTCGCCGGCCACGACCAGCACGTCCGGTCCGAGCGCGTCGGCCAGGTCCGTCGCGGCCGCGGCCACGTCGCCGGTGTTGCGCCGCCAGGTGGTCTCCGCCTCGCGCTGGTACCGCGCCTGCGACCACCCGCCGGGCTTCACCTTCCGGATCGGGTACGACTCGTGGCCCCGCACGGTCTCGCTCCGCCGCACCGTCCCGGTCGGCGGCACGGCGCCCGCTTCACCGGGCGGCGGCACGCTCGCACCCGGCCGCACCCCGCCCGTGTCGAACGCGGACACCTCGCCGCCGGTGCGGTCGGCCACCACCCGCAGCCACCCCACCTCCTCGCCGCGCTGGGCGATGAGGGGCATGGTGTGCGGCAGCGCGCCGAAGCGGGCGAGGTCCGCCCGCGGCGGCGTCGGCAGCCGCTCGACGGTCACGTCGTCGGGTGCCGCCTCCGAGGCGAAGAGCGCGATGCCCCGCCGGTCCGGCTCGGCCGGCACTCCATCCAGCGCCCGGTCCATCGCGGTCAGCACGGCGGCTCCGGCCCCCTGCCCGGCGAGGCTCTCCCGCAGCCCGCGCCAGCGCAGCGACACCGCCCGCGCGGCGTCCGCGGTGTCCGGGGTGGCATCCAGGTAGGCCGACGCCCAAGGGCCCGGGTGGACGTAGAGCGCCCGCAGGAATGAGAGGTCCATAACGTCGCCATACCCCGTGACAACGCATTCACTCACCCGCCGGCCTCTCGTGCGAATGCGCCGGAATCGATACTCTGAGTACTTGCGCGATAAACAATCGGTAGGACTGCTATGACCTGGGACCGGGAGCTCTTCCCCGAACCCGTGTCGCACCGGCCGGGGCCCATCATCAACGGACACGTCGTCAAGCTCGATGGCGGCTATCCCCGTGAGATCAAGGTGGGCCAGCCGATCCTGGTCGCCGTGCTGGCCGCCGCCGGTGTGGCCCGCCTGGTCACGAGGGTCGTCGTCTCGGTCCTGAGGGCCGGCACCGGTGCCGGCGGTGGCCGCAAATGGAAAGAGCTGAAGAAAGGCCCGGAGTATCTGGTCACCCCGATGCGCATCCGTGCCACCGATGGCGTCCTGTGCGAAATGGAAATCCACGGCCACCTGCCGCAAAGCGCGCTCGAACCCCGCGACCACGTGCAAGTGACAGTTCGCCGCCAGAAAGACCCGGACCTACCGCCCCGCGTCGAAAAGATCGTCAACCTGACGACCGCGCAACTGCTCACGCCGCACACCCCGACGCTCTGGTCCCACCTCGGCCCGGCCCTGCTCACCCAGGCCATCCTGGGCATCCTCGTCTTCGGCACCATCGCCGCCTGCACGCTTGTCAGATAGCCGCCCCACCGGCTCGAACGGGTGACGGCGGCGTATCAGGGCCCAGGAGGGCGCGCTCCAGGCAGTAACGCCACGGAACGGCCATCCGGAGGAGCCCAGAAATGACCATCACCGAGCAGCACCGACCACCGACCCCATCACCTCCCGAGCGCCCGCCCGAGCCGCACTACCCCGTCGCCCACGGCGCCTACTGGCAGCACGTGATCCTGACCAAGGCCGCTCTGGCCCGGGACGACCTGAACGCGGCCCGCGCGGCCGGCCAGATCGACCCGGAGGCGGCCCGACAGGTGGAGACCCGGCTGCGCGAGGCGGAGGACGCCGCGACCCGGCACGGCCCGCGGTGGTGGCACTGGTCGACCGGCGGGGCCGTCAACCGGGCCTTCACCAACCTGCACGCGAGCCAGGTACTGCTGGCCAGGTACACCCGGGACGACGGCCTCGACGTCCGGCTGCTGTCGGCGATGACCCGGCTGCGCGCGACGATGCCCTCCTCGGAGGTCCGCCGGCAGGCCCTGGAGGAGCAGTACGGCAAAGCGACCGGGGACGACGGCCCGGTCCGGCGGTGGATCCTCGAGAAGGCGATGGAGTGGAGCTTCGCGGCCACCGACGCCCAGTACGCGCGGCTGCGCAGCTTCCGCAACACGCTGGTGGCGGTCTCGGTCGCGGTGCTGGTGGTCGTCGCCGGTCTCGTCCTCATGGGGTTCGCCTGGCCGGAGTCGATGAAGCTGTGCTTCGACGGCACCGGGGGCCAGGCGTGCGCCACCGGCGGCGAGCCGACCAGGCGGGACGCGCTGATCATCGCGGTGCTCGGCGCGACCGGTGGCGCCATGGCCGCCGTCGTCGCGGTCCGGCGGATCCAGGGCACATCCACGCCGTACGGCGTCCCGCTGGCGCTGGCGCTGCTCAAGCTTCCGTTCGGCGCGCTGTCCGCGCTGGTCGGCATGATGCTCATCCACGGCCAGGTCGTGCCCGGCCTCACCAACCTGGACAACCCTGGCCAGATCCTCGCGTACGCCCTCATCCTCGGCGTGGCCCAGCAGGCGCTGACGACGATGATCGACCGCCGCGGGCAGGAGCTGCTGCACCGGATACCGAGCAAGCGCGGCCAGCACCACGGTGACGGCGTGGAGGCGGAGCCGCGGCCCGGGTCGGCGCCGACCTGACGCTCCTATGCCGTCTCGCGGGCGACGACGTGCGACGGGTAGGCCGTGGTGAGCGGGACCCGGGCACCGGTCAGGACCGCCGAGGCGGCGCCGGCGGCGATGTGCTCGACGGGGTGGGTGGCGGTCGTCAGCGACGGCAGGCTCAGTGACGCGAACGGGATGTCGTCGAAGCCGGCCACCGCCACGTCGCCGGGCACGTCGAGGCCGCGCGAGCGGAGGGCGGCGATCGCGCCCAGCGCCATGGCGTCGCTCGTGGCGAAGATGGCGTCGGTGTCGGGCCAGCGGTCCAGTATCCGCACCGCGGCCGCACGTCCGGAGGCGGCGGTGAAGTCGCCGGGGACCAGGCGCACCGGCAGGCCGACCTCACCCACCGCGGCGCGGTACGCGTCGATCGGGCGTTGGGTGCACGGCATCCAGCGGGGGCCGGTGACCATCGCGACGCGGCGGCGGCCGGCGGCGTAGATGTGGTGGAGCATCGCCGTGGTCGCGCCGCCGTTGTCGACGTCGAACGACGGCACCACGCCGGAGCCCACGCCGATCGACGCCACCCGGCCGGCGAGGGCGGGCGGCATGGCGGCGAGCACCTCGGCGGTGGTGTTGGCGACGATCAGGCCGCGTACGCCGCGGTCCTCGGCCAGCCGGCGCAGCAGCGGCACCGGGTCGTCCACCGGCAGCCACACCAGCGAGACGCCCACGTCGTAGGGGGCACCGGTCTCGGCGGCGGAGCGGACCACCCGGTCCACGTACGGGTCGTCGAGCACGGCGGGGCTGGCGCCCGCGATCGCGACCACGAGGCGGAAGCCGGCGCCGGTCACGAGGGCGCGGGCGACCGGGTCGGGTGCGTACCCGAGCTGGTCGGCGGCGGCGCGGACCCGGTCGCGGGCGGTGGGCGACGCGGGACCGTAGCCGGCCAGGACCCGGGACGCGGTGGAGCGGGAGACACCCGCGGCGCGGGCGACGTCGTCCAACGTTGGTGCCATGAGAGAAATCATGCACCCCCTTGAGGTGAGAACGCTCTCAGCGATCTGATGCAGCTAGAGGCGCGGCCGGTCGCGGGCCGTGGACGGCCCACCCGACCCACCACCCGGAAAGGAGCGCCCGTGAGCCCGCCGCGTTACGTCATCGCCGCCCGCAACGGGGTCGCCGCGGTCTTCGGCCTCAACGGGCTGGCGGTCGCGTCGTGGTTCGCGCGCGTGCCCGCCGCCAAGGACGCCCTCGATCTCACCGCCGGCGAGCTCGGGCTGCTGATGCTGACCCTCTCCGCGGGCGCGGTGCTGGCGCTGCCCGTGGCCGGGATGCTGGCGACCCGCCTCGGCGCCGCCCGGACCGTCGCCACCGCCGGCCTCTCCATGGCCACCGGCCTCGTCCTGGCCGGCGTGGCCGCGGGCACCTGGGGCTGGGTACCGGCCGTGGGCGTCGGGCTTTTCGCGGTCGGGTTCGGCGCGGGCTGCTGCGAGGTCGCCATGAACGTCGAGGCGGCCGCCGTCGAGCGCAGGCTGGGACGCACCATCATGCCGCGCTTCCACGCCGCCTGGAGCCTGGGCACCGTCGCCGGGGCCGGCCTCGGCGCGGTCGCCGCCCGCCTCGACGTGCCGATCGCGGTGCACCTGGCGGTCATCGCGGTGATCGTGGGCGGAGGCACGCTGGTGGCGGTCCGCTCGTTCCTGCCGGGCGAGCGCGCGGCCGCCGGGGGCGGGGCGAAGGGCGGCGGGCTGCTGGCCGCCTGGCGCGAGCCGCGCACCGTCCTCATCGGGCTGCTGGTGCTGGTGATGGCGTTCACCGAGGGCACGGCCAACGACTGGCTCGCCGTCGCCTTCGTCGACGGCCACGGGGTGAGCGAGGCGGCGGGCGCGGCGAGCTTCGGCGTCTTCGTGGCGGCGATGACCGTGGGGCGCACGGTCGGCACGGTCGCGCTGGACCGGTGGGGCCGGCTGAAGGTGCTGTGGGCGACGATGGCGTTCGCGGCGGCGGGGGCCACCGTCACCGTGTACGCGGACTCTCTCGCCCTCGCGCTCGCCGGCGTGGCGCTGTGGGGCGTGGGCGCGTGCCTCGGCTTCCCGGTCGGGATGAGCGCGGCCGCCGACGAGGAGAGCCGGGCGCCGGCGCGGGTGAGCGTGGTGGCGGTGATCGGCTACACCGCGTTCCTGGCCGGGCCGCCACTCGTCGGCCTGCTCGGCGACCGGGTGGGCGTCCTGCGGGCGCTGCTCGTGGTGCCGCTGCTGATCATCCCGGCGCTCGCGCTCGTGCCGGCGATGCGCCCGCCGAAGGCCACCGGGCCGGCGCCCGAGCCCGTGAAGACCGCCACCGGCGCCGACTAGAGCCGCTGCTTCTGCACCTTGCCCATGTCGTTGCGGGGCAGCTCGGGCAGGAAGCGCACCCGCCGCGGCCGCTTGTGCGCCGACAGCTGGGTGGCCACGAAGCCGATCAGCTCGTCCGCCCCGACCCCGTCCGCCACCACGTACGCGACGATCTCCTGCCCGAGGTCGTCGTGGGGCGCGCCGACGACCGCGGCCTCCCGGACGGCGGGGTGGGCCAGCAGCGCGTCCTCCACCTCGCCGGCGCCGACGCGGTAGCCACCGCTCTTGATGAGGTCGGTCGACGAGCGGCCGACGATGCGGTGCCACCCGTCCGGGCCGATCGTGGCCACGTCGCCGGTGCGAAACCACCCGCCGCCCGCGTACGCCGCCGCAGTCGCCTCCGGCCGGTTCAGGTACCCGGAGAAAAGCGTGGCGCCGCGGACCTGGAGCTCGCCCACGGCCTCGCCGTCGTGCGGTGCCGGCGCGCCGTCCTCGCCGACGAGGCGGGTCCGCACGCCGGCGATCGGGCGGCCCACCGCACCCCGCCGGCGCTCGCCGTCGGCGCGGGCCGCGACGGTGATGAGGGTTTCGGTCATGCCGTACCGCTCGACCGGCTCGTGCCCGGTCAGCTCGCGCAGCTTCGCGAAGACCGGGGCGGGCAGCGCCGCGCTGCCGGAGACCAGCAGCCGCGCCGGGGCGAGCGCGCGGGCCGCCGCCGGGTCGGCCGCGACGCGGTGCCAGACGGTGGGCACCCCGAAGTAGAGCGTGCCGCCGGCCGCCGCGTACGCCTCCGGGCGGGGCCGGACCGTGTGCACCAGCCGCGAGCCGGTGCGGAGGGCGCCGAGCACGCCGAGGACGAGGCCGTGCACGTGGTAGAGCGGGAGGCCGTGCACCAGCGTGTCTTCGGCCGTCCAGGCCCAGGCGTCGGCGAGCCCGTCCAGGCCCGCGGCGATGGCGTCCCGGCGCAGGAGCACACCTTTGGGGGCGCCCGTCGTGCCGCTGGTGTAGAGGATGAGCGCGGTCGCGGCGCCGTCGCCGCTCGGGGTGAGGGAGCCCCGCGCGTCGAGGTCGACGCCGTCGAGGAGCTCGGCTCCGGCGTCGCCGAGGATGTGCGAACGCTCCATCGGCCCCGAGTCGGGCGGGATGGGCACGACCGGGACGCCGGCGGCCAGACCACCCACGACAGCCACGATCGTCTCCAGCGAGGCGGTGGCGGTCACCGCGACGGCCGGCGCACCGGCGATACGCGCGGCGAGCGCGCCGGCGGCACCGGCCAGGTCGGCCCACGACATGGCGAGGTCGCCCACCCGCACCGCGTCGTGTCGATCTCCGAACCGGCCGGTCAGCGCGGGCAGCAGCTCCATGCGGGACACCCTAGGCTAGGCGGATGCCGAGAAAGCCCACTGTCGTCGACGTGGAGATCGGGCAGCGGAAGGTCTTCGCCTGGGCGGTCGACTGGCCGGGGTGGTGCCGCTCGGCCCGCACCGAGGAGGACGCGCTCGCCGCGCTCGCCGACTACGTCCCGCGCTACGCGGTGGTGACGGACAAAGCCGGGCTGCGCTTCCCGAAGACGATCGGCGACACGTTCGAGATCCGGGAGCGGCTGCCCGGCGATGCGGGCACCGAGTTCGGCGTGCCCAGCCAGATGACCGAGGGCGACCGCGAGCCGGTGAAGGCGGCCGAGGCCACCCGCGCCGCCAAGCTCCTCACCGCCTCCTGGGAGCTGCTCGAGGAGGTGGCCGCGGCGTCACCGGCCGAGCTGCGCAAGGGCCCGCGCGGGGGCGGCCGCGACCGCGACAAGATGCACGACCACGTCGTCTCCTCCGAAGCGGGCTACGCGCGCCAGCTCGGCATCAAGCACAAGCCGCCGGCGTTCGACGACGCGGAGGCGGTGGCGGCCCTTCGGGCAGACCTGCTGGCGGTGTTGGGCAAGCCGACCCGGGCCGGCGACGAGCCGAAGTGGCCCCACCGGTACGCGGTGCGCCGCATCGTCTGGCACGTGCTCGACCACGTGTGGGAGATGGAAGACCGGGCCACACCCGCCTGACCTGGGCGTCGCCCTCCCTTCGGACCGGGCGCATCCCTCTTGAGGAGGAGGCCCGCTACGCCTCCTACCGCGCATGACGTAGCGCACAAACCAACTGGTGGTGGACGCCGAACGACGTTTTCCGAGAGATCATTGTCGGCATGAGTGCGGTAGCGCTGGCCGTGATCTTCGCGATCGCGTCAGCAGCGGCGTACGCGGCGGGGGCAGTGGTGCAGGAGCGACTGGCCGCCGACGCTGCGCGCGTCCCGGTCCTGGCTCTGCTGCGGCGGGGGCGGTGGTGGTTCGCGGTCGGCCTCAACGCGGCCGGCGGCGCACTGCACGTGGCGGCGCTCGCCTACGGGCCCCTCTCCCTCGTCCAGCCGCTGGGCGTGCTCACGCTCGTGCTGGCCCTGCCGATGGGTGCGGCGCTGGCCGGTCGGCGGGTCGCCAACCGGCACTGGCGCGGCGCCGGCTACACGGTGGCCGGTCTCGTGGTGCTCCTGCTCCTGGTGAGCCCCGCGACCGGCGCCGAGGCGCTGACCGGGCGCGACGCCACGACCCTGGCCATCGCCGCGGCCGTGACGGTTGCCGTGCTCATGGGCGCCGCCCGCCTCTCCCGCCCACTGGTGATCCGCAGCCTGCTCAACGCGGCCGCGTCGGGTGTGGCGTTCGCGGTCGCGTCCGCGCTGACCCAGACCGTCGCGCTGCGTACCAGTGAGGACGGCCCGATCGCGCTGCTCAGCCCGCTCGCGCTGGTGCTCGCCGCGATGGCGGTCGGCGGGCTGCTGCTCTCCCAGATGGCCTACCGGCACTCCGGCCTCGGCGCGCCGCTGGCCACCGTCACGCTGGCCAACCCGATCGCCTCGGCGGTCATCGGCATGGTGCTGCTCGGCGAGCGCTTCGTGGGCGGCACGGTGGGCGCGCTGGCCGCCCTCGCCGCCGCGGCGGTCGCCTCGCTCGGCGTGGTCGCGCTGGCCCAGCCCACACCGGCCGCCGCCGGCATCCCGCCCGCGGGCCCTGACGACAGCCCCGACGACGGCCCCGCCCCGGAGGGTCCGGCTCCCAAGCGGGAGCGCCACCCCGTCCTGGTCTGAGACTGTCTTCCGCACGGCCGCTCGCCGTGTCACCGTAGCTGCATGGGCACGGAGGTGGGGCCGCGGGAGTTCAGCCGGGAGGACCGTGCCCGCTACCGGCGCAAGGTGCGGCAGTGCCTCGACGTCTTCGCGGAGATGCTGCGCGAGTCCCGGTTCGAGTTCGAGCGCCCGACGACCGGCCTGGAGATCGAGCTCAACCTCGTCGACGAGCAGGCCGAGCCGGCGATGCGCAACGCCGAGGTGCTCGCCGCGATCGCCGACCCCGACTTCCAGACCGAGCTGGGCCAGTTCAACGTCGAGATCAACGTGCCGCCCGGCCGGCTGGCCGGTAACGGCACCGCCGAGTTCGAGCGGCACGTGCGCGACAGCCTCAACGCGGCCGAGGAGAAGGCCCGCACGGTCGGCGCGCACATGGTGATGATCGGCATCCTGCCCACGCTCGCCCGCGAGCACCTCACGCTGGAGTCGCTCTCCGCCAACCCCCGCTACGCGCTGCTCAACGAGCAGATCTTCGCCGCCCGGGGCGAAGACCTCGAGATCCGCATCGACGGCATCGACCGGCTCGCCGTCACCGCCGACACGGTGGCGCCCGAGGCGGCCTGCACGAGCACGCAGTTTCACCTGCAGGTGAGCCCGGGGCAGTTCGCGGCGTACTGGAACGCGGCCCAGTGCGTCGCCGGCATCCAGGTCGCGCTCGGCGCCAACGCGCCCTTCCTCTTCGGCAAGGAGCTGTGGCGGGAGACCCGCATCCCCCTCTTCGAGCAGGCCACCGACACCCGGTCCGAGGAGATCAAAGCCCAGGGGGTGCGCCCGCGGGTGTGGTTCGGCGAGCGGTGGGTGACCTCGGTCTTCGACCTCTTCGAGGAGAACGTCCGCTACTTCCCCGCCCTGCTGCCGGTCTGCGAGGACGACGATCCCGCCCAGATCCTGGCCCAGGGTGACATCCCGCAGCTGACCGAGCTGCGCCTGCACAACGGCACGGTCTACCGGTGGAACCGCCCGGTGTACGACGTGGTCCGCGGCCGCCCCCACCTGCGGGTGGAAAACCGCGTGCTCCCCGCCGGCCCCACGGTGGTCGACACGGTGGCCAACGGCGCGTTCTACTTCGGACTCGTCCGCTCGCTCGCCGACTCTGACCGTCCACTGTGGTCGCAGATGAGCTTCAGCGCCGCCGAGGAGAACTTCCACGCCTGCGCCCGCCACGGCATCACCGCGACGGTCTTCTGGCCCGGCCTCGGCTACCTGCCGGTGACCGAGCTCGTGCTGCGGCGGCTGCTGCCGCTGGCGCGCGAGGGCCTGGACGCCTGGGGCGTCGACCCGGCCGAGCGCGACCGGCTGATGACCATCATCGAGCAGCGCTGCCTGACCGGCCGCAACGGCGCGACCTGGCAGGCCGACACGCTCCACCTCCTGGAAGACGAGCGCCACCTGGCGCGGCCGGACGCGCTGCGGGCGGTGCTACAGCGCTACATCCCGCTGATGCACGAAAACACCCCGGTCCACGAGTGGCCCATCGACTAGACGATCCAATCCAAGAGATATTCCTGAGCTACCGCGACGCCCGTCGTGGTCCCGACCGCCGCTCCCGCGGCCTCACCCGTCCACCGCTGGTTTCTTGCCTCCGGCGGGAGCGCTGTAGTTGCTGCGCGCGGCCCCGGGCTTCGTCGCTCCGGGTAGCGGGTGCTTTCTGCAGATTTATCCGCTCACCGCACCCTCGTGAGCACCCACCTAAAAGATCGTGGTACGGAACTGCCCTCATAGGGGCAGGTGCGTACCACGATCTACTGACGTAGCCGGGGACCATCGTGGTCGACGCGACACCCCCACCACATCTGGCAACGCTGCGTCACGGATCGCCGCCTGCGCGGCCGTCAGCCCGACAGGTGCGTCACTCGAGCCCATAGCGTCGCCGATGGACGCCGGGATGGCACCTAACACCCATCCTGATGGTCCGGAGCGCTCCCGCCGAAGGCAAAGGGGTGGCGACGACCACCGCGAACCCGCCGGCCCGCGGGAGCATACGGCCCGCCACTGAAACGAACGCGGGCAAAAGTGTGCTTGAAGAACGACCGCCGGCCATGACCCCGACCCTGAAGGCTCAGGGACCGGGGGTCAGCACCGCCACGTCGACCGGGGCGATGACGGGCGCGCCTGGCGGGGCGGTCGGGGTGAGGCGGACCGCGCGACCCTGGGCGAGGTCGTCGGCGGTGCAGATATAGCGGTCGGTCACCATGAACTCCCAGCGCGGGTCGCGCGCGCACACCCGCGGGCCCATCCGGTCGCCCTGCACCACCAGCGCGGTGAAGGCCGGCCACGCCTCCTGCTGCACGTCCAGCACCGCCGGGCGGCCGCCGGCGTAGCGGTCGAGCGCGGCCATCACGGCGGGCATGTCGGGCACGTGCTCGGGCATCGTGTGCAGGGCCGGCGCGGCGCTGCCCACCCCCAGCGCGCCGATCGTCACCGCGGCCACCAGCCACGCGTGCCGCCGCTCCCCCAGCCGCCCGGGGAGCCGCCGCGCGGCCGGTGACATCGCGGCCGCCGCGACCGCGACCCACAGGAGCAGCAGCGGGATCGCGCGGGTGAACTGCCCGACGTAGGTGAAGCGGAGGTCGTCGACGCCGCGCGCCACGTACCCGATGAAGAGGATCGTGGCCAGCGCGGCGGCGCACCCGCCCGCGAAGAGGAAGCGGCGCGGCGGTCCGGGCGGGAGGCGGCGGGTGAGCAGCGCGGCGCCGCCGAAGAAGGCGGTCGCGGACGCCGCGCCCAGCCACGTCCCCGGCGCGTAGTAGCGGAGCACGTAGCGGGCCACGTCGCCGGCGCCCGCGCCACCGCCGGCGCCGCCGTCGTACCCGAGGTACCGCGCGAACTCGCCCGGCCAGTGCAGCAGCAGGTTGAGCGCGATCGGCAGCGCGAAGACGGCGAGCACCGCGCCCGCCCCGAGGACCGCGCGCCGCGCCTCGCGCCACGCCGGCCACGCGGTCCACAGGGAGACGGCGACGGCCGCGCCGGCGATCACCGGGGCGAAGAGCAGGAAGCTCACGTGGCCGTGCACCAGCAGGCCGGCCGCGAGCGCGAGCACGGGCAGGTGGGCCACCCGGCCGGCGGCGACGGAGGCGGCGGCGGTGAGCAGCAGCAGGAACGGCGCCACGTACAGGTCGGGCATCCACGCCGAGGCCAGGATCGCGGGCTGCACCGCGAAGTACAGCAGCAAGGCCGCGCCGCAGAGGGCGGTCACCGCCCGCGAGCCGGTCCAGCTGTGCACGATGGCCAGGGCGAGGCCGAGGAGGGCCGAGTTGAGCGCGAGCAGCGCCACCCACTGGCCGTTCCACGGGGTGGGTACGGCGCCGAGCAGGTCGTGCAGGAGCCACTCGCCGAACGCCTGCACGTAGAAGAACGCCGGGCCGGGGTGGTGGAAGCCGAGGCGGGAGTAGTTGCCGACCAGCAGGTCGAAGTGCTTGGCGTCGGCCGTGATGATCGAGTTGGCGGCGAAGTCACCCCGCTCGTACACCACGCGGCCGAAGGTGACGGGGTTGCGCAGGAGCAGCAGCCCGAAGAGCGAACCCGCCGCGACGGCGAAGACGGCGGGGTCGAGGGTGCCCCGCCGTCTTCGTACCGCGATCTCTTGCCCCGTCACGATCCACGCTCCTTCGATCGGAGCGGATCGTACCCCGCGCTACCGCTGGTCGATCGGAACGTAACTGCGCTCCGCGGCGCCGGTGTAGATCTGCCGCGGGCGGCCGATCTTGTTGGCCGGGTCGGTCATCATCTCGCGCCACTGGGCGATCCAGCCGGGCAGCCGGCCGAGCGCGAAGAGCACCGTGAACATCTTCGGCGGGAAGCCCATCGCCTTGTAGATGAGGCCGGTGTAGAAGTCGACGTTCGGGTAGAGCTTGCGCTCCACGAAGTAGTCGTCGCCGAGCGCGATCTCCTCCAGCTGCATCGCCAGGTCGAGCAGCTCGTCCGGCTGGTGCATGCGCTCCAGCACGTCACGGGCGGCCTGCTTGACGATCGCGGCGCGGGGGTCGTAGTTCTTGTACACCCGGTGGCCGAAGCCCATCAGCTTGACGCCGGGCTCCTTGTCCTTGACCCGGCGTACGAACGCCTTGACGTCGCTCCCATCAGCCTTGATCTTGTCGAGCATCTCCAGCACGGCCTGGTTGGCACCGCCGTGGAGCGGGCCGGAGAGCGCGTGCACGCCGGCGGAGACGGACGCGAAGAGGTTGGCCTGGGCCGAGCCCACCAGCCGCACCGTCGACGTGGAGCAGTTTTGCTCGTGGTCGGCGTGCAGCACGAAGAGCATGTCGAGCACCTTGGCGACGACCGGGTCGACCTCGTACGCCGTCGCGGGCACGGCGAACGTCATGCGCAGGAAGTTCTCCACGTAGCCGAGGGCGTTGTCCGGGTACATGAACGGCTGGCCGATCGACTTCTTGAACGCGTACGACGCGATGGTCGGCACCTTGGCCAGCAGCCGGATCGTGGAGATCTCCACCTGGTCGGCGTCGAACGGGTCGAGGCTGTCCTGGTAGAAGGTGGAGAGCGCGCTCACCGCCGAGGAGAGCACCGGCATCGGGTGGGCGTCGCGGGGGAAGCCGTCGAAGAAGCGCCGCAGGTCTTCGTGGAGCAGCGTGTGCATGCGCACCCTGCTGCCGAACGCCTCCAGCTGCTCCGCGGTCGGCAGCTCGCCGTAGATCAGCAGGTAGGAGGTCTCGAGGAAGCTCGCTCCCTTGGCCAGCTCCTCGATGGGGTACCCCCGGTAGCGGAGGATGCCCGCGTCGCCATCGATGTACGTAATCGCCGAGGTCGTCGAGGCGGTGTTGACGAAGCCCGGGTCGAATGTGACGTACCCGGTCTCCTTGAGTAGCTTGCCGACATCTATGCCTGAGGCGCCCTCGACCGCCTCGTGCACCGGCATCGGCAGCTGTCCGCCGTGGTGCTCCAGCTTCACAACCGTCATGGGGTGCCTCGCTTCGCCCGCAGATTCTTCGTGAATGGCTTTACTCAACCGTAATCCCTCCGGCGTCGATAGGCCCGACCGCGCCCACCGCTGAGGAATGCGTCACTAAGCCTTGTCCGTTTCCTTCAAGACCCCTACCCGGCGGTCTCCTAGCCTGGTGGCCATGGCACCTCGAGTAGACGCGATCGGCCTGGTCGTGGCCGACATGAGCCGGTCCCTGTCCTTCTACC
>Ga0272482_10000179_pt1 | contig 20427 bp, 22 predicted proteins | sample RVTome_8_FD_192427 | JGI IMG/M metagenome (GOLD analysis project Ga0272482, IMG submission 192427) | Soil microbial communities from uranium-contaminated site in the Upper Colorado River Basin, Wyoming, United States - RVT160D0 (version 2) ...
ACAGATCGTGTGGAAGACCCCAAGGTCAGTCCGTCGTTGGGTCAAACCCCGGGCCGGGAGGCGCTCACCAACATCATCTCTGTCCGTCGTGGTCCCGACCGCTGCTCCCGCGGCCTCACCCTCCGCGCTTGGTCACGGTCACCCCTTTTACCTCCGGCGGGGCCGGGGGTCTGTGTCGCTCAGGCGCCGCCGGGTCGGTGGCTGGGTGGCTCGCGCGGGAAGCTGTCGAGCTGGGCGCATTGTCGCGCCCACCCAGCCGGAGGCCGGGCGGGCGAGGTCGTCAGTCCTGGGCGCATCAATGCGCCCAGCTCGACAGCCTCTCGCGACAGCTGGCCGCTGCGGGCCGGGCGCGGAGGTTGTGGACCGCGGAGGGTGAGGCCGCGGGAGCAGCGGCCGGGACCACGGCGGACGTCGCGGTAGCTCAGAGGGGTATGTTTCCGTGCTTCTTGGGCGGCAGGGTCTCGCGCTTGGTGCGCAGTGCCCGCAGCGCCCGGACGATCTGCACGCGGGTCTGGGACGGCTGGATGACCGCGTCGACGTAGCCGCGCTCGGCGGCGACGTACGGGTTGGCGAGCGTGTCCTCGTACTCGGTGATGAGCTCGGCCCGCAACGCCGCCGGATCCTCCGCGTTGGACAGTGCGCCGCGGTGCAGGATGTTCACCGCGCCCTGCGCGCCCATCACGGCGATCTGCGCCGTGGGCCACGCGAAGTTGAGGTCGGCGCCGAGATGCTTGGAGCCCATGACGTCGTACGCGCCGCCGTACGCCTTGCGGGTGATGACGGTGACCTTCGGGACGGTGGCCTCGGCGTACGCGTAGATGAGCTTCGCGCCGCGCCGGATGATGCCCTCCCACTCCTGGCCCGTGCCGGGCAGGAAGCCGGGAACGTCCACAAAGGTCAGCACCGGGATGTTGAACGCGTCGCAGGTGCGCACGAAGCGGGCCGCCTTCTCCGACGCGGCGATGTCGAGGCAGCCGGCGAAGTGCATCGGCTGGTTGGCCACGACGCCGACCGGACGCCCCTCGACGCGGCCGAAGCCGACCACGATGTTTTGGGCGAAGAGCGCGTGCACCTCGAGGAACTCGCCGTCGTCCAGCACGTGCTCGATGACCCGGTGGATGTCGTACGGCTGGTTGGCTGAGTCGGGGATCAGCGTGTCGAGCACCCGGTCCTCGTCGGTCACCTCCAATGTGGACTCCGCCGGGAAGGTCGGCGCGTCGTCCATGTTGTTGGATGGCAGGTAGGACAGCAGCGCCTTGACGTAGTCGATCGCGTCCTCCTCGTCGGTGCCGAGGTAGTGCGCGTTGCCGGAGCGGGTGTTGTGCGTGCGGGCGCCGCCCAGCTCCTCGAAGCCGACGTCCTCGCCGGTGACTGTCTTGATGACGTCGGGGCCGGTGATGAACATGTGCGAGGTCTGGTCGACCATCACGGTGAAGTCGGTGACCGCGGGGGAGTACACCGCGCCGCCCGCGCAGGGGCCCATCACGAGCGAGATCTGCGGGATCACGCCGCTGGCCCGCACGTTGCGGAAGAAGATCTCGCCGTACAGGCCGAGACTGACCACGCCCTCCTGGATGCGCGCGCCGCCGGAGTCGTTGATGCCGATCACCGGGCACCCGGTCTTCATCGCCAGGTCCATCACCTTGACGATCTTCTCGCCGAAGACCTCGCCCAGCGAGCCGCCGAAGACGGTGAAGTCCTGCGCGAACACGCACACCGGCCGGCCGTCGACGGTGCCGTAGCCGGTCACCACGCCGTCGCCGTACGGCCGGGTCTTGTCCAGACCGAAGGCGATCGAGCGGTGCCGGGCCAGCTCGTCCATCTCGACGAAGGAGCCCTCGTCCAGCAGCATCTCGATCCGCTCGCGGGCGGTCTTCTTGCCCCGGGCGTGCTGCTTCTCCACGCCGCGGGCGGAGCCGGCGTGGACGGCCTCGTCGACCCGTCGCTCCAGGTCGGCGAGCTTGCCCGCGGTGGTGTGGACATCGATCTGGGCGGAGCTCTCCTGAACGGTCACTAGAGGATCGTAACGATCGCGAAGCCAGCGAATCCCGTGAGTCGTTTCGCGGCAAATGCCCTGTTCGTTATAGCTAGCGTGATGGTCATAGGTCTCGCGCTCATCGTGAGCGGGGCGATCGTGCTCTACGCGCTGCGCCGGGCGCTCTGGTGGCGGCTCGAAGACGGAGAACCCGACGCGCCGCCGTTGGAGCGTATCCACTACGTCGGCCCCGAGGACGACCCGATCGACAGCTCACTCGACGAGGGTGACGTCAGCGAGTTCGGCTCACGTCCTATCTACGTGCCGCCGGAGCGGGGCACCGTCTACGTTTCCCGCACCACGGAAACGCCGGACTAGGCTCTGCCGGGTGACCTCGCCGTACACGGACCTGGATCGGCCACCGCTCAACGCCAGACGGCTGGCGGCGGCGCTGGTCACCGAGGACGGGCCGTGGACGCGCCTCGACCTGCGCGCGGAGACCGGCTCCACCAACGCCGACGCGGTGAGCGCCGCGCGCGCGGGTGAGCCGGAGGGCCTGGTGGTCGTCGCCGAGGCGCAGACCGCGGGGCGCGGCCGCCGGGGGCGCACCTGGACCTCGCCGCCCCGCGCCGGCCTCACCGCGAGCGTGCTGCTGCGCCCGGCGGTGGCCGACCACGCGCGGGAGTGGCCGGCCGCGCCACCGTCGACCTACGGATGGCTGCCCCTGCTTGCCGGTGTGGCGCTGGTCGAGACCGTCACCCGGCTGGCCGAGGTGCCCGCCGTGCTCAAGTGGCCCAACGACCTGATGGTCGGCGACCTCAAATGCGCCGGCATCCTCGCCGAGGGCGTGCCCAACGGCGGCGTGCCGGCGGTCGTGGTGGGCATCGGCCTCAACGTGACGCTGCGCGCGAACGAACTGCCCCAGGACCGGCCGGCCACCTCGCTCCACCTGGCCGGTGCCGCGATGACCGACCGCGACCCGCTGCTGCGGGCACTGCTCCGCGGGCTCGGCGGCTGGTACGCCCGGTGGCGGCTCGCCAGCGGCGACGCCACCGCGTGCGGGTTGCGGGAGGCGTACCGGCATCACTGCGGCACGCTCGGCCGGAGCGTACGGGTGCGGCTACCCTCCGGCGAGGAGCTGGCCGGCGAGGCCACCACCATCGACGCCAACGGGCAGCTGGTCGTCCAAACGGCCGAAGGCCGCAGCCAATCCGTTGCTGCGGGGGACGTGCTCCACGTGCGCTGACCCGATACCGTCAGCCCGTCACGAATGTGAATGAGGAGGTTGGCGTGGCCTTTCCGGAAGACGTGCTCACCAAGGACGAGCACGTCGTGCTGCACATGCACCCCCACTGGAAGGAGGCGATCCGGCCGGTACTGGTGCTGGTGTTGGCACTCGTCGGCCTGGTTGCCGCCTGGATCTTTCTCCCCGACGGCGGCGGTGGCACCATCGCGCTCTACGTCATCGCCGCGGCGGCGCTCGTCCTCGTGGTGTGGTTGACCATCTGGCCGATCCTGGTCTGGCGGACGACACACCACGTCTTCACGAACGAGCGCGTGATCCTGCAACACGGGGTCTTCTCCCGGGACCGGCGGGACATCCCGCTCGGCCGGGTCAACGACCACTCGATGAGCCAGACGTTCATCGAGCGCCTGCTCGGCTGCGGCACGCTCACGATCGAGTCCGCCGGTGAGCGCGGCCAGTCGCTGCTTCGCGACATGCCCGCCGTGGAGAAGGTCCAGACGACGCTCTACGAGCTGATCGAGGCCAACCACGACAAGCACTCCCTCGGCGACGAGGAGATGCGCGAGATCATGCGGGACTCCAACCGGGAAGCCCGGGAGTCCCAGCAGCCCTAGGCGGCTGTTCGCGGAAAGTATGAGGGCGCCCCCGCTCGGGGGCGCCCTCAACGCGTTTGGCGGGCGGTCAGTGCGCGGTGGATCGGCGGGCCGCGTCGAGCTCGACCGCCAGCTCGGCGTCGAGCGCCACGTCGTCGATCGGCGAGGCCAGCTCGGCCTCCAGCGGCTCGGTCAGCTCCTCGAACCCAGGGGTCTCGCCGGTGCGCGCCTGCGCCGGCACGGTGGCCGCCGGGGTGGGCTCCTCCAGCGCGTCGACGATCTCGGCGACCGGGTCGATGTGGTGCTGGTGCACGACGCCCACCGGCTGCGGCCGGAAGACGAACGTGCGGTAGGACCAGAACCGGAACGCCATGCCCAGCACGAGGCCGACGGTCTTGACCAGGTTGAGCGCCAGCAGGCCGTGGATGTCCAGCCCGTACTTGGCGATGGCCAGCACGCCCAGCTCGATCACCAGGCCGGCCGCGTTGAAGAGAAAGAAGAGCGAGTATTCGCGCCGAACCGCCGACTTGGACCGGTCGCGGAACGTCCAATGCCTGTTCATGAAGTAGGACGACGTGGTCGCGACTATGGTCGCGATGACCGTCGCCTTCAACTGCCCGTCCGCGAGAACGGTGAGCACCAGAGCGTTGAACAGTGCGTAGTTGACGACGGTGTTGACGCCGCCCACCGCGCCGAACTTCAGCGCCTCCTTGAGGAACTTCTGCCAACGCTCCGGGAGCAGGCGGACAAGACGCATTCGGCCACCTTACGGCAGTCTGGCGGCCGCGTCGCCGCGACCGGCTGGAGGTTTGCTGAAGGTCACTCCCGCTACTTGCTCTCCGTAACTATCGCCGGTACGGGCTGTGTATCCGGATTCAGGAATACCCAGCGGCGGTAGGACCAAAAGCGGAATGTGGTGCCCATCGCAGTGCCCACGATGTTTGCGGAAATGTTATCGACGATCGGGTTCTGGAATACCGGCCACACGCTGCCCAGGCCGTAGTGGGAAATGGCCAGGGTGAGCAGGCTGAAGCCGAGGCCGATCGCGTTCAGCACGAAGTAGAGGATGTACTCGCGGGCGAGGTTGGACCGCGCGCGGTGGCGCCAGGTCCAGAACCGGTTGCCGACGAAGGCGACGGTCGCCGCGATAGCCGTGGAGAAGACCTTCGCGGTCAGCGACTCCATATCGAGCACGGTCAGCGCGATGTTGAACAACACGAGGTCGACGGCGAACGCGATGATGCCGACGGTGCCGAACTTGCCCAACTCATGGACAAGGTGCCCGAAACGCTCCCAGAGGCGGCGCAAGAACCCTGCGTTGGGATCGGAAGGCGCCGAAGGATCACCCGTGACGGTTGCGGACACGCAGTCGAGGGTACCGGTTCCGGTCATCCCGCACTGGCCACCTCCCGCGCATAGATCTGCCGCAACCGCTCGCGCGCGCGGTAGGCCAGCGCGGCTACCCCACCGGGGGTGAGGCCGAGCCTGGGCGCGACCTGTGCGTGTGGCTCGCCCTCGACCTCGGTGTGCCACAGCACTCGGCGCCACCGCTCGGGCAGCTGGGCGAACGCGCGCGCCGCCTGGGCCCGCTCCACCTGCACCACCGCCATGTCCTGAAACGGCTCACCCCGTTCGTACTGGGTGAGGTCGTCGGTGAACTCGATCCGTTGGTCTCGCCGCACGCGGTCGTATCGCACGTGGCGAAGCGTGGTGTGCAGGTAGGCGCGGAACGCGACGTCCGGTCCGCGGCCCGCGCGGAGCACGGCGAGCACCTTCGCGAACGTCTCGGCCACGAGGTCGTCGGCGTCCGCCGGACATCGGACCAGCGTGTACGCCAGGCGTCTGGCCGCGCCGGCGTGGCGGGCGTAGAGCGCTCCGTACGCGGTGCTGTCACCGCCGCGCACGGCCGCCAGAAGGTGTGCGTCACTCAACTCGACATGGCTAGTCACTGTCGCCTCCGGGGGATTAATTAGGCGTAACAGGGAGCTAACCTGAACCTTAGGGCAATTCGGTCGTACCCGGAAGGGGTGAAGGGCCGGCGGGAAGGTTTGCGTGAAACTGCGCGTGGGAGCGCGAAAAACGTCGTGAGAAGTCACAAACGCCGTACCTTGTGCAGAGTTTCACAACCGTCCGCGCTGCCCAGGCCCGCTCCTCGGCTTACGCTGAGTTGAAATCCCGATGGCAGCCCTGTGAAGGCGCGGGTCCCCGCATCGCGGGGACGCGACGCGGCGAGCCCGCACCCGAAAACAGGAAAAGCGGCGAGTCGGACCGTCCGGCACGCCCGCTCCGCGCATCCCGATTTCCGGTCAACGTCGACCAAAGGAGACAGTCATGACGGCCCCACCGGCGACCGTTCGAGGGCTCGACCAGGCCCCAACCAGCCACCAGAAGCTGCTCTCCTGGGTCCGCGAGGTAGCCGAGCTGACCACACCCGACGAGATCGTGTGGTGCGACGGCTCGCAGGAGGAGTGGCGCCGCCTCACCGACGAGCTGGTCGAGGCCGGCACGCTGGTCCGGCTGGCCGGCGACCGCAAGCCCAACTCGTTCTGGGCGCGTACCGATCCGACCGACGTGGCGCGGGTCGAGGAGCGCACGTTCATCTGCTCGGTCGACGAGGCCGACGCCGGCCCCACCAACAACTGGATGGCGCCGGACGAGATGAAGCGCACGATGACCGCGCTCTACCGGGGGTCCATGCGCGGCCGCACGATGTACGTCATCCCGTTCTGCATGGGCTCGCTCGACGTGCCCGAGCCGATGTTCGGCGTCGAGCTCACCGACAGCCCTTACGTGGTGGCCTCGATGCGCATCATGACCCGCATGGGCACCGAGGTGCTCGCGGCGATGGGCGAGGACGCCTGGTTCGTGCCGGCGCTGCACTCGGTCGGCGCCCCGCTGCAGGATGGCCAAGCCGACATGGCCTGGCCGTGCAACGAGACGAAGTTCATCTCGCACTTCCCGGAGACCCGGGAGATCTGGTCGTTCGGCTCCGGCTACGGCGGCAACTCGCTGCTCGGCAAGAAGTGCTACTCGCTGCGGATCGCGAGTGTCATGGCGCGCGACGAGGGGTGGCTCGCCGAGCACATGCTGATCCTCAAGCTCACCTCGCCCGAGGGAGTCGTGCGGTATGTGGCGGGTGCCTTCCCATCCGCCTGCGGGAAGACCAACCTGGCCATGCTCCAGCCCACCATCCCCGGCTGGAAGGTCGAGACGATCGGCGACGACATCGCCTGGATGCGGTTCGGCGAGGACGGCCGCCTTTACGCGAGCAACCCGGAGTACGGGCTCTTCGGCGTCGCGCCGGGCACCGACTGGAGGACCAACCCGAACGCCATGCGCACGCTCGACGTGGGCAACTCGGTCTTCACCAACGTGGCGCTCACCGATGACGGCGACATCTGGTGGGAGGGCATGGGTGAGCCGCCCGCGCACCTCACCGACTGGCGCGGCGGCGACTGGACGCCGGACTCCGGCGAGCTCTCGTCGCACCCCAACTCGCGCTTCTGCACGCCGATCGGGCAGTGCCCGATCCTCGCGCCGGAGTACCACGACCCGCGCGGCGTGCCGATCGACGCGATCCTCTTCGGCGGCCGGCGCAAGACCACGATCCCGCTGGTGACCGAGGCCCGCGACTGGGTGCACGGCGTCTACCTCGGCGCCACGCTCTCGTCGGAGACCACGGCCGCCGCGGCCGGCAAGGTGGGCGTCGTGCGTCGCGACCCGATGGCCATGCTGCCCTTCATCGGGTACAACGCCGCTGACTATTTCCGGCACTGGATCGAGATGGGCAAGGGTGCTGGAGACGGAGCCGGCGACCCCGCAAAACTTCCAAAGATCTTCTACGTCAACTGGTTCCGCCGTGGTGACGACGGTCGCTTCCTCTGGCCCGGCTTCGGCGAAAACTCCCGCGTGCTCAAGTGGATCGTCGAGCGGCTGGAGGGGCGGGGTGCCGCGGTCGAGACGCCCATCGGCCACGTGCCGGCGGTGGACGCGCTCGACCTGAGCGGGCTGGACGTGAGCCGCGCCGACATCGAGGCCGTGCTCCGCGTCGACCCGGCCGAGTGGAAGGCGGAGATCCCGCAGATCACCGAGTGGTTCGAGAAGTTCGGCGACAAGCTGCCCGGCGTGCTCTGGGCCGAGCTCGACGCGCTCAAGGCCCGGCTGGGTGCGCGGGAGGAGTGAGCTCCGGCGGCCCGGACCGCGGCGCGGAGGTCCGCCTGCGAGCCCCGCGGTCGCGCACGAAAGGTAAGCCCAGGCGCGGCCCCTCGACTTGAGGGACTCCCTGAGGGCAGGGAAGCTGGGCGGGTGACCGCCACGCGTGCCGCCGTGACCCCGGTCCGGCGGCCGCCGGCTGTCCGGGCCCTCGTGGTCCTGCTCGCCGCGACCGCGGCGGCCACGGTCGCGGTCGAGGCCCTCAATTGGTGGTACACCGACGAGCAGGGCTTCGGGCTCGCGGTGCGCACCGGCTGGGCGATGCTCCGGGCGCTCGGCTTCCTGATCCTGATCTGGCACGTGCGGCGGGGGCGTGCCGGCGCCAAGCCGTTCGGCCTGATCCTGGCGGTCACCACTGTCTTCGCGGTCGGCCGCCTGCTCGTGCCCCGCGAAGGGCTGCCGGCGCTGCCCGGTGTCGTGGGCTTTGCCGGCCTCACCCTGCTCTGCGCGGCCGTGGTGCTGCTGCTCTACCGCTCGCCCTCGATCGGCGACCACCTGATCCGCCACCCGAGCCGGCTGGTGATCGATCGCAAGGGCATCAGCTGGCAGGAGGCGGCGCCCCGGCGGCCGCAGGCGACCGGCTGGCTGCTGACCTCGCGGGTGGCCGCGTTCACGTACGCGCCGCTGATGCTGGTGCCGTGCCTGGTCTCGATCGGCGCGATCCCGGACCACGGCCCGTTCGCGCTGTCGGCCGTGGTCGTGTGGTTCGTCGTCGCGCTCGGCGTGAGCAACGTGGTGCTGCCCACGACCTTCTTCCTCCTGCGCGGCCGGCGATGGGCACGCGGGCTGATGTGGGGTATCACCCTCCTCGTGTTGCTGGTCGACCTGCCGCTGTGCTGGTGGCTGCTGGGCACCGACGGCCTGATCCGGGACGGTGCGCCGCTGGTCGTGGCCGCCGGCCTCACCCACTACGGGATCTGGCGGGCGCGATGAGCGAGCGCAGCGAGCGAATCATTGGGCGCGGTGCGCTTGGCGCCTCGTGGCCGCCCGGAGCGAAGCGAGGACGGCGATGAGCGATTATGACCTGGCGGTGGTCGGGGCCGGGCCGGCCGGGGCGAGCGCCGCTCTCGCCGCCCGCCGGGCCGGGGCCAGCGTGCTCCTGCTCGACCGCGCCGACTTTCCGCGCGACAAGCCGTGTGGCGACGGGATCGCGCCGCACGCGGTCGACGTACTGGCCGGGCTGGGCGTCACGGACGCGGTCGAGGGCTATCCGCCGGTACCCGTGCTGCGGCTGGTCGGGCCGGGCGGCGGCGAGGTGGCCCGGATGCTGCCCCGGCCGGCGTACACGGTGCCCCGCGAGGTCTTCGACGCCCGGCTGGTCGCGGCCGCGGTCGGTGCCGGCGCGGAGTTGCGGCGGCACACCGTTCGCAAGCTGGAGGAGCGCGACGGCCAGGTGGTGATCGACGGTGCCCTCGCCGCACGCGCCCTGGTCGGTGCCGACGGCGCCGGGTCGGTGGTGCGGCGGGCGCTCGGGTTCGGGCCCAACCCCGACGGCCACCTCGCGATCGCCATGCGCGGCTACGCGCCCGCCCGCCCGGCGGTCGAGCAGCTGATCGTGACGGCGAGCGCGGGCTGGCCGGCGTACGCGTGGTCGTTCCCGATCGGGGACGGGCGAGCCAACATCGGGTACGGCGCGGTGCTGCGCGGCCAACCGCTGACCCGCGCCCACCTGATGGACCGGATGGCCGCGCTGCTGCCCGGCCTGGATCCGGCCGAGGCGACCGGGCTGCGCGCGCACCACCTGCCGCTCTCGACGCGACGGCCACCGGCGGGACGCGGGCGGATGGTGCTCGCCGGCGACGCGCTCTCATTGATCAACCCGTTCACCGGCGAGGGCATCTTCTACGCGGTGCTCTCCGGCGCGCTGGCCGGCGAGGCCGCGGCCGCCGGTGGTGAGGGCGTGGCCGGCCGGTACACTACGGCGCTGCGCCGCCGGCTCGGCCGTCATCTGCGTCACAGCCGCGCCGCCGCCTGGCTCGGCGGCAACCAGCGGATGGTCGACGCCGCGGTGCGCGCCGCCGCCGGGGATGCCCGCGTCTTCGGCACGCTGGCCGAGTTGGGGCTCGGCGAAGGCATCCTGGACGCGCGCACATTGGTGCGGATCGGGCTCGCCGCGGGTGAGCGAGCGGGGCCCGGTGGCGGCCGCCCACGACGGCGATGATGAAGCCGACGAAAGAAAACGTGAGGTAGTGGATCGGTCCGGTAAGCCCTAGTCTGCATAAGGTGAATCTGCGGAGCCTTGTCTACTCGGTGTACGAGCGGCGGCTGACCCGGAAGCTGATCGGCAAGCCGGTGCCTAGCCACGTCGGGGTGATGTGCGACGGCAACCGGCGCTGGGCCAAGGAGATGGGGTTCATCGACCCCAACGACGGGCACCGCATGGGTGCCGTGAAGATCAAGCATCTGCTCGACTGGTGTGACCAGGCGGGCATCGCGCACGTCACGCTCTACCTTTTGGCCACCGACAATCTGCGCCGCCCGGCCGGTGAGCTCGAGCCGCTCCTGCGGATCATCGAAGATCTGGTCACCGAGCTGGCCGAGGATGGCAACCCCTGGCAGCTGCGGGTGGTCGGCGCGCTCGACGTGCTGCCCGCCGAGACCGCGGCCTCCCTCAAGGCGGCCCAGGAGCGCACCGTCGGTCGCGGCGGCGTCCAGGTCAACCTCGCGGTCGGATACGGTGGCCGGCGCGAGATCGCCGACGCGGTGCGGTCGCTGCTGAGCGAGCACGCCCAGGCCGGCGGCACGATCGAGGAGCTGGTCGAGGTCCTCGACGTGGAGCACATCGCCGAGCACCTCTACACCCGCGGCCAGCCCGACCCCGACCTGATCATCCGCACCAGCGGTGAGCAGCGGCTTTCCGGCTTTCTGCTGTGGCAGTCGGCGCAGTCGGAGTTCTACTTCTGCGACATGAACTGGCCCGACTTTCGCCACATCGACTTCCTCCGCGCGCTGCGCGCGTACGGGCAGCGGCAGCGCCGATACGGCGCCTGAGCCGCACAGACTGAGTGCTCAGTCAGTAGGAGAGCGAGCCTGAGCCGCGGGTCAGGCTCGCAGCGTCTGCAGCGCCTCGGCGAGAAACTTGCCCAGCGCCTGGGGCGAGTCGATGGTCAGGTCGGCGGCGCGGGCCACCTCCTGGCCGGTCTCCGGGTTGGCCACCGCCACGCAGATGCCGAAGAAGCGGTCGTCGGCCGCCTCCAGCTCGCGCAGCGCGTCGAACGCCTTGATGTCCGACACGTCGTCCCCGAAATACCACGCGCAGCCGGCCGAGGACGCCACGTCTCGGATGACCATGCCCTTGTCGCTGTCGACCGGTGGCTTGACCTCGATCACCATGCGGCCGGTCTGCACGCGCAGCCCCAGCCGCTCGGCCTCGGCCCGGCCCCACGCCTCGACCTGCTCGGCCAGGTGCGGGTTGGTGCGGTAGTGCAGGGCGACGGAGAGCCGCTTGTACTCCACCAGCGAGCCCTCCGGCAGCTCGGCCCGGGCCCGGTCGGCGAGCTCGGCCATCACCGGCACCCACGGCAGGGCGGCCGGCTCGGTGACCGTCTCGCCCGAGCCGTGGCTGTGCTCCAGGCCATACAACCCGTACAGGTCGACGTCGACCAGGTGGCCGAAGCGCTCGCGGAGGAAGTCGACCGGGCGCGCGGACACCACCGCGATCCGCCGGACGGACTCGGCGAGACCCGCGATGGCGGCCATCACCTCGGGCACCGGCTGGACCGCGTTGGGATCGTCGCCGACCGGTGCCACCACCCCGTCGAAGTCGAAGAACAGCACGCATTCCGTGGCCCGGGCCGTGGTGATCTGCCACGCCTGGTCCACGGTCAGAGGACGGGACGGGCGCTGGTTACCCGCATCGTTCGGCCGCACGCGCGTCAGCGTACCGAATGAATGACCTGGCGTTCGACGGTCGAGCAGCGTTCAGTCGTCGCGTCCGGTCATGGCCCGCCGGCCCGAGCGGAACCCCAACGGCACGACGCTGGCCTCGCCGGCCTGTGCCATCGGGCTGCTGTCGCGGCCCTGACCCACCAGATAACCCTCCACGAAGCCGGTGTTGCGGTCGCCGGTGTGGTCGTCCAGCTCCGCCAAGCGGACGACCAGGAACTCGCTCAGTGCGCTCAGCCGGTCGGTGACCCGCTGGTAGAACTCGGCCATCACCGCGACGAGCGTCGTCACCGCGGCAATGGCGACCGCGAACAGGTTGACCACAACGGGCACCTGTCGCGCGCTCAGGACTCCGACCATGATGTTGGCGGTCACGCACAAGGTGACCGCGACGGTCGCCACTACGACCGCGCTCCATTTCAGGGGCATGGAAGACCCCCTCCTCTGTCCCGCAGGGCTGTGTCCGGCCTTGTCCCGTCCCCCCGCCGACGACGAGCCCAAGCAGTACGAAGTGGACGGTAACCCGCCGTGCGTCCATGCACTGCAATTTGCGACAGGGAAGCCAGCCTTCTTTCGCCATTTGGAGACTTGGCGTACCTAGCTAGCCCTTTTGCGGCCTTTGCGGGAGTCGGAGGGGACGGTCGGCCGATAGGCGAGGTACCGAACCGTCTCCCGGATGTGGAACTTCTCGGCGTCGGAGACGTTGGGGTCGACGAGGCGGCGCAGCAACGCCTCCACGTCGGGGTCCATCGGCGGCGCCGTGGGTGCCGGCCGCGTGGGTGCGGCGTCGGCCCACCCGAGCACGCCGAAGGCCACCGTCGGGTTGATGCCGAGGCCCTCGCAGAAGGCGACGACCCGCTCAGCTTCGGGGTCGCTGGCCCACTCGCCGCGCACCCACCGGTTGATGGTCTGACGGGACACGCCGGTGCGGCGGGCCACCTCAGAACCGGTCCAGGCGCGCGTCGCGCGCGCGTCTTCCAGCGCTTTACGTACGAATGCGGCGAAAGCGATCTTTCGCCCAGGCGTGCTGTCCGGCACCGGGTGACGGTACGGCCAGTTCGCCGGCCCACTTTCTCGTGAACCGGCTCTGTCCCGCGCGCGTGACGGGTGATCATCTGCATCGCTTACCTGGTATTTCCTTCTCTTGAGGGGTGCCACGCCGTTAGGGTAGGTCATCTGTATGTCTCACACATATCAGCCGAAAAGATGATGCTGTCACGCGTATGAGACGCCGTACGCTCTGTCACGTGCTTGGGACGAATAGTAGTCAATGGTGTCACGCGGACGTGACAGGAGGGAACGGATGACCGAGGTTGAGACGCGAGCGGATGCCTTTGGGCTGATCGCCGAAGGCGTCGCGGCTGGGCTGAGTGCCCCCTGGCGGCTGTACCTGGCCCGCGGCTCGCGGTACGTGTCACTCAACGTCGGCAACCGGGCCGAGTGGGATTCCTGGCGGACCCATCTTGGCTGCCCCGAATTGAGCGTGCGGGTGTACGACGCGGGAGGCGACGTCCGCCGGTCGTCGGTGGCCGAGGTGGTACTCGGTGGCTGCCGGATCAGCGTGGAGCTCGTCGAGGAGGTGAGCATGACGGACATCAGTCGGCTGCTGGATGCCGAGGTTGATCCATGAGCCCGTTCTTCGCGCTGTTCTTCGTGCTGCTGCTGGGATCTTCGAGCTATGCCGCGGGCCGGCTGCACGGCCAGTTGAGCTATCGCATCGGGTACCGGTTCGGGTACCGACAAGGCTATTTGGACGGCGATCGCGGGGCATGGAACCGGCGACGCCGCGAGGCGCAGGCGGCCAGAGCACCGGCGGACGGCAAGCCGCCGGCCAGGCCCGTGGTCGTGCGGCAGGGAACCACGTACACCAGCGCCTCATTCGTGGGAGCCGTGTCCAACGGCGGAAGGCACTCCACTCGCGTGGGGTGAACGGCTCCCTCAGGGGGTCGTACGGCCAGACCGGTGGTCGTACGACTCGCCGGCCGGGATGCGCGCAGGGGGCACGCATCCTGGTCGGCCCCTCCCAGCCGGCCCGTCCGACCCTGGGTTGCAGCCGCCCTCGGGTCGGGCGGGCCGGCGCCTAAAGATGTGGCGCCAGCCGCCTGAAGTCGCGGCGCTGGACGCACTAAGCACCGGGACCATCGGCAGGCCGGTGGTCCCGGTTCCAGCGCGCTGTAGGGGTTTCATCACGGCGCGCCGCCCGGCGTGTACTAGCCCAAGTTGGCCTTGGCCGGTTAGCTTCTACCCATGGCGCGGGGTCCTCCCAAGCCATCCGGCCGGCCCGGGACCTTGCGTTTTACCGCCACGGGACCTCGCATCCGACCCCGTGACTCCGGGCACCGGACGAGGCGGATCGCGGGCGGTCCGGGTGCACGCTCGCCGGAGCAGGCCTGTGACGACTCGCCGTACCAGCCCCCGGGCCACCAACCAGGACCCAGCCGCCACGACCACCAACCGCCGCCCGAAGTCCACCCGCGCCAGTGCTGCCGAGCCAGAGCCGCTCGCGAAGTCTTACGTGCTGGACACCTCGGTGCTGCTGTCGGATCCGGCGGCCTTCCACCGGTTCAACGAGCACGAGGTGGTCCTGCCCCTGGTCGTCATCTCCGAGTTGGAGGGCAAGCGCCACCATCCGGAGCTGGGTTGGTTCGCCCGCCAGTGCCTGCGGATGCTCGACGAGCTGCGCATCAAGCACGGTCGCCTGGACGCGCCGCTGCCGATCAACGACCTGGGCGGCACGCTGCGGGTGGAGCTCAACCACGCCGACCCGTCCGTGCTGCCGCAGGGCTTTCGCAACGAGTCCAACGACGCCCGGATCCTCTCCGTCGCCCTTGGGCTCGCCGCCGAGGGGCGCGACGTCACGCTGGTGAGCAAGGACATGCCGCTGCGGGTCAAGGCCGCGTCGGTCGGCCTGCACGCCGACGAGTACCGGCACGGTCAGGCCAGCGACCCCACCTGGACCGGCATGGCGGATCTCGAGCTGAGCGAGGATCAGGTCAACCGGTTGTACGCGGGCGAGGCCCTCGACGTGGACGAAGCCGCCGGGCTGCCGTGCCACACCGGGCTGGTGCTGCACTCGTCGCGCGGCTCCGCGCTGGGCCGGGTGCTGCCGGACAAGACCGTGCGCCTGGTGCGCGGCGACCGGGAGGCGTTCGGCCTGCGCGGGCGTTCGGCGGAGCAGCGGATCGCGCTCGACCTGTTGCTGGACGACTCGATCGGCATCGTGTCGCTCGGCGGGCGGGCCGGCACCGGCAAGTCCGCGCTGGCGCTCTGCGCCGGCCTGGAGGCCGTGATGGAGCGGCGCAAGCACAAGAAGGTCATCGTCTTCCGCCCGCTGTACGCGGTCGGCGGCCAGGAGCTCGGCTACCTGCCCGGCTCGGAGGCGGAGAAGATGTCGCCGTGGGCCCAGGCGGTGTTCGACACGCTGGGCGCGGTGGTCCACGAGAACGTCATGGAAGAGGTCATGGGTCGGGGCATGCTCGAGGTGCTGCCGCTGACCCACATCCGCGGCCGCAGCCTGCACGACGCGTTCGTGATCGTCGACGAGGCGCAGTCGCTGGAGCGGGGCGTGCTGCTGACCGTCCTGTCCCGGATCGGCCAGGGCTCGCGGGTGGTGCTGACCCACGACGTGGCCCAGCGCGACAACCTGCGGGTCGGCCGCCACGACGGCGTCACCGCCGTGATCGAGGCCCTGAAGGGACACCCGATCTTCGCGCATGTCACACTCAGCCGCTCGGAACGATCACCCATCGCCGAGGTGGTCACCGATCTACTGGAGGACATCCCGCGCTAGGGCAGTTCTCGCTGTCCAGGGCGGATACATGTCCATATTTGCCCTGGTAAAGGGCGTGGCGCAAGTCACAAAGACCTGACGCGCTTCCCCAACCGCCTCACTGTGCGCAATGGTGTCCTGCGGGCACCCGCGCCACACCGGCACCTTCGCCGGCCGAGGAGCAGGTGCCCACGGCGCGGACCGCCGTTCCCCCTACAGCTGTCCGCACCGTGTCCTTGCCCCCGACGAAGGGACCACTTCGTGAGTCGGCTCTGGAGCCGGTTCGGTATCCGGGCGTTGGCCCTCGCGCTGCTCCTCTCGGGCGTTGGCGGTGGCTACTACCTGGCGCAGGATCGGGAAACCCAGCAGCAAGGGATCAGCGCTCAGCTGGCCGCCGATGCCGATCAGGAAGAGATCGAGTACATCAAGGAGCGCCACCGCGAGCACATGGCCGCGACGGCGCACCAGCGCGAGGCCCAGCGGATCGCCGCCGAGAAGGCGGCCGCCGCGGCGAAGGCCGAGGCCGAGCGGGCCAAGAAGGCCGCCGAGGCGGCGAGCCGCAAGAAGCGTGAAGCGGCTGAGGAGAAGGAGGAGGCCAACACGGCGACGAAGCCGTACACCGGCCCGATTCCCACCTCCTGCAACCAGTACAGCGGCAACCGCAAGATCGGTTGCGCCGTCATGCTGAGCAGCGGCTTCGGGCTCGACCAGTTCCCCTGCCTGGACAAGCTGTGGAAGAAGGAGAGCGGCTGGAACCACAAGGCCCGCAACCCTTCCTCCGGTGCGTACGGCATCGCGCAGGCGCTGCCGCCCGGCAAGATGGCGTCGGCCGGCTCGGACTGGGAAACCAACCCGGCGACCCAGATCAAGTGGGGCCTGGGCTACATCAAGGGGCGGTACGGCGACCCCTGCGGCGCGTGGGCGCACTCGCAGGACGTGGGCTGGTACTGACCCGCTGGGTATCGCGGAAAGGGTACGCACCTCGCTGGTGCGTACCCTTTCTGGCGTTTCGTGACGAGGATTGTGCCGGCCAACCGTCCATACTGGGCAAACTGCCTAATTCGGAGGGTTTCGCATGCGTGTTGCGGGGTGGCTCGGCGCGCTTGTCGCCGGCGCGGTGGTTGGCTCGATCGCGGCGGCCGGGCCGGTCGCGGCGGCGCCCGTTCCCCCGCCTCCACCGCATACCGAGATCGTCGGCGGCGAGCCCGCTGACGCCGGTCAGTTCCCCTGGGTGGTACGCCTCTCGGTCGGCTGTGCCGGCGCGCTGACCGCGCCGCGCGTGGTGCTCACCGCGGCGCACTGCGTCGAGCGCACCGGCTTCGACAGCGGCATCACGGTCATCGCCGGCTCGGTGGACCAGCACTCGCCTGACGCGATCCGGGTCAAGTCCCGGTACGTGATCCGCGCGTCCGGCTTCCGGGACGCCACCAAGGGCGACGACTGGGCGCTGATCCAGCTCGCCCAGGAGATCGACCTGCCGCTGCTCCCGCGCGCCGCCGACGGCTCGTACGACCAGGGCACCTTCACGATCATGGGGTGGGGCTCCACCCGGGACGGTTCGGCGACCCAGCAGCGGTACCTGCGCACGGCCGAGGTGCCGTACGTCTCCGACCGGCAGTGCGGCCGGGCGTACCGGGAGGTCGGCTACCCCTTCGTCGCCAGCGAGATGATCTGCGCGGGCGACACCCGGCGTGGCGGCGTGGACGCCTGCCAGGGTGACTCCGGCGGGCCGATGGTGCGCCGTGACGCGGCCGGCGAGTGGGTCCAGGTGGGCATCGTGAGCTGGGGCGTCGGCTGCGCCCGCCGGGACTACCCGGGTGTCTACACGCAGGTCTCCGAGTACGTCGGCGTGATCGAGCGCAAGACGAGTGAATTGAGCAACGCGTAGCCATTCATTTGGCGGTGGCCGCCGTGGCCTGATAGCAACGTGAGCGTGGCTTACGGCGGCACCTCCAGCGGCGATCCAAACCGCTTCGGCACGGAGGCGTTCTACGCGTCGCTGGGGCGTGCCTTCGTGGCGATGTGCGCGGTCATCCCGTTGCTCTTCGTGATCGAGGCACTCGACGGGTGGCTGGGCAATCCGTTCGACTCCACCGCCGGCATCGTGCCGCGCAACGTCAACGGCCTCGACGGCGTCTTCTTCGCGCCGTTCCTGCACCACGGCTTCGACCACCTCTACAGCAACAGCGTGCCGCTGATCCTGCTCGGCACGTTCGTGCTGGCGGCGGGGGGCAAGCGGTTCCTGTACTCGACGCTGTTCATCATCTTCGCCAGCGGCCTCGGGGTGTGGTTCACCGGCAACCCCAACACCATCGTCGTGGGCGCGAGCGGGGTCATCTTCGGATACCTCGGCCTGCTGCTAATGCGCGGCTTGGTCGAGCGGAGCTGGTGGAACCTCGGGGTGGTCTTCCTCGTCGGCCTGCTCTACGGCTGGCAGCTGATCGTCGGCATCCTCCCCTCCGACCCACAGGTCTCCTGGCAGGGGCACCTTTTCGGCTTCCTCGGCGGCCTGGTCGCGGCCATCCTCTTCCGGCGTAAGCCCGCCGACTCGACCTACCCCCTCACCTAGCCCCCCGCGACCCCCACCTGGCCCCTCGCGGGACGGCGCTTGCCGGCCGCCGTGCGGTATGCCTACCGTCTGGTCCAGCGGCGCTTCTGTTAGCGGCGGGTTCGGACCCACGGAAGGCTACGGTGGACGCATGCGCGAGGTCGATGTCGCGATCGTGGGAGCAGGACCCACGGGGCTCTACGCGGCGTACTACGCCGGGTTCCGTGGGCTCTCAGTGGCGGTCATCGACGCCTTGCCCGAGCCCGGCGGCCAGGTCACCGCGATGTACCCGGAGAAGGCGATCTACGACGTCGCCGGCTTCCCGGTGATCAAGGGGCGAGACCTGGTGGCCAACCTGGTCGAGCAGGCCGCGCCCTTCAACCCGGAGTACATCCTGGGCGCCCGCGCCGAAGAGCTGTCCTATGTGGATGAGCGCCCGCTGCTCTCACTCGGCGACGGGGAAAAGCTGCTGTGCGGCGCCATCATCATCACCGGCGGCCTGGGCAGCTTCAGCCCCCGACCGCTGCCGGCCGCGGCCGCCTTCACCGGCGGTGGCCTGGTCTACTTCGTGCCCCGCCTCGCCGACCTGGCCGGCCACCACGTGCTCATCGTGGGCGGCGGCGACTCGGCCTTCGACTGGGCACTCGCGCTGGAGCCGCTGGCCAAGTCGATCACGCTCGTGCACCGGCGGGAAAAGTTCCGGGCCCACGCCTCGACCGTGTCCCGCGTACAGGCTCTACCGGTGCGCATCGTGGTCAACGCCGAGATCAGCACGCTGCACGGCGAGGAGCGGGTGGTCGGCGCCGACATCACGGTCAAGGGCGGCAGCGCCGAGACGATCCCGGTCGACACGGTCGTCGCGGCGCTCGGCTTCACCGCCGACCTGGGCCCGCTCGCCGAGTGGGGCCTGGATCTGGACAAGCGGCACATCCTGGTCGACAGCACCATGCTGACCAACCGCCCGCGGGTCTTCGCCGCCGGCGACATCGCCGAGTACCCCGGCAAGGTGCGGCTGATCGCGACGGGTTTCGGTGAGGCGGCCACGGCGGTCAACAACGCCGCTGTCGCCATCGACCCGGGCGCTCACCTCTTCCCGGGCCACTCCTCCGACGCCGGCTGAGGCCTTTCACAGAGCTTTCATGCCGGTGAATCGTCACCACAGATTCACCTTCGTCCCCTAGGGTCCTGTTTTGTTGGTACCCATCGATACGGGGGAGAATCTCGATGTTCCGACGCGCACTCACCGTGCTGGCCGTCGCCAGTGCGCTCGTCGCCGTCGCGGCACCCGCCGCACAGGCCGGCGGCCATGGGCGGCACGACCGGCCGCTGCCGCGCGCCCACGCGCACAACGACTATGAGCACGAGCGCCCGCTGTTCGACGCGCTGAGCCACGGCTTCACCAGCGTGGAGGCGGACATCTACTTGGTCGGCGGCGAGCTGCTGGTCGCCCACGACCCGGAGGACATCGTCCCCGGCCGCACCCTGCGGAAGCTCTACCTCGACCCGCTCACCCGCCTGGTCCGGGCCAACCACGGCACGGTCTTCCGGGGCAGCCGCCAGCAGCTGCAGCTCCTGGTCGACATCAAGAACACGGGCGCCGCCACGTACACCGAGCTGCACCGGGTGCTGCGCGACTACCGCAGGATGCTGACCACGTACGCGCGCGGCGAGGTGCACCAGGACGCGGTGACCATCGTGGTCAGCGGCGACCGGCCGCGCGAGCTGATGGAGGGCCAGACCACCCGGTACGCCTTCTACGACGGCCGCGGCCCAGACCTTGGCGGCGGCGCGCCCGCCTCGTTCATGCCGCTGATCAGCGAAAACTGGACCGGCGTCTTCACCTGGCAGGGCGTCGGACCGATGCCGGCCGCCGAGCGGGCGTTTCTGCACCAGGCCGTCGCCGCCGCACACGCCAACGGCCAGCGGGTGCGCTTCTGGGCCACGCCCGACCTGCCCGGCCCGGAGCGCGACGCGGTCTGGCGCGAGCTGATCGCCGCCGACGTCGACCACATCAACACCGACGACCTGGCCGGCCTGGAAGCATTCCTCCGCGCCAAGCCCTAGAAACAGATTCTGGGCTACCGCGACGATGCTCCTATGGATGTCAAGGGGTGGGTTGGAGGTTGTTTGTGGTGATGTGCTGGTAGAGCTCGCGGGCGACGTACCGTTTGAGGCATCGAATGATTTCTTTTTTTGATA
>Ga0272482_10000180_pt1 | contig 20345 bp, 18 predicted proteins | sample RVTome_8_FD_192427 | JGI IMG/M metagenome (GOLD analysis project Ga0272482, IMG submission 192427) | Soil microbial communities from uranium-contaminated site in the Upper Colorado River Basin, Wyoming, United States - RVT160D0 (version 2) ...
CCCCGGCTTCGTCGACATCCACACCCATTCCGACCTGACGCTGCTGTCCGACCCGCACGCGCACAGCAAGGTCCGGCAGGGGGTGACCACCGAGGTCGTCGGCAACTGCGGGCTCGGCGTCGCGCCACTGCTGGCCGGCACCGACCTCGCCGCGCTGCGGTCGGCGGTCGCCTACCTCGACCTGGACCCCGCCGTGTCGTTCGGCTGGCGGACGGTCGGTGAGTACCTGACCGCCGTCGACGGCGCGTCCGTGCACGTCGCCACGCTCGTCGGGCACATCCCGGTCCGCGCCGCCGTCATGGGGTTCGACGACCGGCCAGCGACGACCGCCGAGCTGGACGCCATGTGCGAGGTGCTGGCGGACGCGCTCACCGACGGCGCGCTGGGGCTGTCGACCGGGCTGGTCTACCCGCCGCTGCGGTCCGCGCGCAGCGACGAGCTGCGGGTGCTCGCCGAGGTGGTCGCCGGCCACGACGCGGTGTTCGCGTGGCACCTTCGGGACTACTCCGACGACCTGGTGCCCTCGGCGACCGAGGCGGTGCGGATCGCCGAGCTGACCGGCGCCCGCACCCAGATCTCGCACCTGTCCGCCGTCGGCAAGCGCAACTGGGGCAAGGCACGGCAGGTGCTGGCGATGGCCGGGCCGGGCATCGGGTTCGACATCTACCCGTACCTGGCCGGCAACGCGCCGCTGAGCCAGCTCCTGCCGGACCGCGTCGGGCTCGACGACCTCGCCGATCCTGTTGTGCGGGACCGGGTCGCGCAGGAGTGGCTGTCCAACCCGGTGCCGTGGACGGAGATCACCGTCGCAGGCGGCGCCGACGACGCCGTGCTCGGCAGGACGATCGCGTCGCTCGCGACCGCCGGCCACGACGCCAGCTCGGTCGCCATGGAACTGATCGCGCGGCACGGACACACCGTGATCATGACCGCTGGCGGCCGCAGCGAGGCCGACCTGCGCGCGGTCCTCGACCACCCGGCAACCGTCGTCGCCTCCGACGGGCTCGCGCTGAACCCGGCCGGCCCCACCGGTCGCGGGTTCCCGCACCCCCGCTCCTTCGGCACTTTCCCACGGGCTGTCACCGAGTTCGGTACGGATTTGGCCACCGCCGTCCACAAGTGCACGAAGGCGCCAGCGGCACGGGTCGGACTGACCGACCGGGGCAGCGTCGAGCCGGGCCAACTCGCCGATCTGGTGGTGCTGGACATGGAACGGCTTGCCGACCGCGCTACCTTCACCCAGCCGCAACGTTTCCCGACCGGCGTCGATCTGGTCTTCGTCGCAGGGACAATGGTCGTCGCGGCGGGAGAGCACACCGGTTCGCGGCCCGGCAAGGCGGTGCGCCGAGCCACACGGAGTCAGGAGTAGAACGATGGCCACCAAGACACGCGGCGCGCGCCCGACGAGGTCGGACGACCAGCTCGGACCGAAGAGCGCGAACTACCACACGCACGCGCTCACGCGTGGGCTCGTGCTGCTCGACCTCCTCGCGTCGGTGCCGCCGCCGCTGACGCTCACCGGCATGCACGAGCACACCGGCCTGCCGAAGAGCACGCTCGTGCGGCTGCTCGCCGCGCTGACCGAGATGCGGTTCGTGGTCCGGGTGGACGAACGGCCCGCCTACCGGTTGGGCCACAAGGTGATGGCGCTCGCCGACGCGTACGTGTCCAGTTTGGACCTGTCGGCGGCGGCCGGCGCCTACCTCGACGAGCTGGCGCGGGAGACGCAGCAGACGTCGAACCTCGGGCTGCTCGACGGCCGCGAGGTCGTGCACGTGTGCGTGCGCCAGCCGGACCGCCCGCTGCGGTTCGAGACGAGCCCCGGCGTGCGGGACAGCACGCACTGCACCGGGCTCGGCAAGATGCTGCTCGCCGGGGTCGCGCAGGAGCAGCTCACCGCGCACCTGCCGGCCGAGCCCTTCGCGGCGCGCACCGAGCGCACCATCACCTCGATGGAGGAGATGGTGAAGGAGATCAAGCGGACGCAGCGCCGCGGCTACGCCATCGACGACAGCGAGGGCAGCGCGGGCCTCAAGTGCCTGTCCGTGCCGGTGACCGTCGGCGGGCAGACCGTCGCCGCGCTGTCGGTGTCCGGGCCGACCGGCGAGTTCACGCAGAAGATGCAGAAGGAGTACCTGGAGCTGCTGCGCACGACCGCGGCAGGTCTCGGGGCCGACCACGACGTGGTGGCCGTGCTCCGCCGCATGCACGAGTCCATGGGCGAATCGCCCCGAGGTTGACGAGGAAGCACTCATGATCGACGTCCACACGCACTGCCTGCAGCACACCCACTGGGGTCCGGAGTGGGACACCAACTGGAAACCGGTGTACCAGCGGGAGTGGGTGGACGTGACGCCAGCCGACTTCGACCAGGCGATGAGCGACGGCGGGGTCGACCTCGCGTTCGTGTTCGGCATGCGCGCCACCAAGCAGGGGGTGCGCACCCCGAACAAGTTCGTCGCCCAGTTCTGCCAGGACACGACGACGGAGACGGTCGGGTTCGCCTCGCTCGACCTGTCGGACCCCGACCACCTCGACCAGCTGGCCGAGGGTGTGGCGCTGGGGCTGCGCGGGGTGAAGCTGTACCCGGTGCTCGCCGGGTTCGACCCGCGCTCGACCGACTACGACCCGTTCTACCGCGAGGCGACCAGGCTGGGGCTGGTGGTGCTGTGGCACATGGGCGCCACCCCGTCCCCGGCCGGTGACCTGCGGTTGGCCAACCCGCTGCTGGTCGACGACGTGGCGACCCGGCACCCGGACCTCGTGCAGATCATCGCCCACCTCGGGCACCCGTGGCAGCGCGAGAGCATCGTGACCTGCCGGAAGAACCGGCGGGTGTTCACCGACGTGTCGGCGTCCTGGGCCCGGCCGCTCGACGGGTACCTCGCCCTGGTCAGGGCGCAGGAGTGGGGCATCGTGGACCGGCTGCTCTTCGGGTCCGACTATCCGATGTGGACGCCGAGCGAGGCGGTCGAGGGACTGCGCGAGCTGGCTCGTTCGGGTGGCTCGGGACTACCGCGTGTCAGCGACGAGACCCTGGACCAGTTGCTGAACGGCAACCCCCTGGCGGCACTCGGCCTCGCTGGGTAACCCTTTCGGGCAGATGCGTATCTGACTGGACGTGGGCTACTCCTTGTTGGTAACAATCCGTTAGGAAGTTCGATGAAACCGATGGAGACCGTCGAACATCCAACGAATTGTCAGTGCCGAGTGCTACACATAACTCCGCAGGGAACCACGAGCTAACCGGGGATCACGATGTCCGCGCTACCTGAAGGTCTGAACCACAGAGCTGTGTCGATGCTCCGGGCGGTGGTGGCCGGTCGTGCGCAGATCAGCTGCTCAGCCGAGCCGGACCTGTTCATCGACGGTGTGCCCTGTTGTGACCAGTACCTTGCCCACACGCTTGCCCACGACGGGTTCATCGAGCCGGCGCACCAGGGGGCCGTCGGCGCGCTCGTTCCCGCCGCGCTGACCGACGCCGGCATGGCCGCGCTGAACCCGGTGCCGGCTGTCGCCTGACTTTCTGATTAGGCCGATTGCCAGATCAACCGGGAAAACGGCAATAATCCACCCCGTGACCATTCCGGCGCGATCGGTGGAATCAGTTAGCCAGGTTAAGTGATTCTTTGTAGCCCCTCGGTCACCGACCGGTAGCGCGGCGTCCATCCCAGTTCGGTCGTCGCCCGCGCGTTGTCGACACGCAGCGTGGTGTCGACGAGCAGCGTCGCGAGATAGGCGCTGACTCTCCTCAGTAACCACGCCGGCATGGCATGTGGCCTCGGGGTGCCATGCGCCTCGGCCACCGCGGTCATGAACCCCCGCCAGCTCATGGGCGTGTCGTCGACGATGTTGTAGGCGCCGGTCCCGCTCGTCATGGCCGCGACGGTGGCCTCCGCCGCGTCGTCGACGTGCACGAAGCTCGTCGTGGCGGTGTGGCCCCTCGGGAGCACCGGAAGGTGCCGGCGCATCATGGTGGCGAACATGTCGCTGAAAGCGTGCGGCCCGTAGAACATCCCGTACCGCAGGGCGACGGTGTCCAGGCCCGCAGCGGCTGGGATCGACTCCGCGTTGACGCTGGAGGTCGTGACGAGATCGCCGACGTTGCCGACCAGGACGCCGAACTCGTCCTCCTCGGTGAGCCGGTGGTCCCCGTGGTCCCGGTACCCGTACCCGGTGATGAGCGACTGGGTGACGAACTTGTGGGCGCCTGTGGTGTGTGCGGCCTCGACGAGGTTGCGGGTGCCGGTGTCGCGCAGGCGCAGTGTCGGGTCGTCGGGTTTGAGGGTGCGCTTGGCTTTGCGCAGTGCAGTCGCCTGGTGCATGACCACGTCGGCTCTCTGGCCGTCGACCGCGCGCAGTAGGGCCTCCCGGTCGAGCACGTCGGCATGCACTGTGGCAGCTCCCGGCACCTCCCTCGGCCCCCTGACGATGGCTGTCACCTCGTGCCCAGCCTCGATCAGCGCGGCCACCAACGGACGCCCGATCGCCCCTGTCGCGCCGGCGAGCAGAACCTTCATATGGTTCCTCCCGTTCTCTCCTACTGGGGGACGGGATCCGGCGGTGCTATGTGACAGGCGGCCCGGTCCCCGCGGGATGGGGACCGGGCCGTGTTCTAGTCGAGCAGTTCGCGGACCGAGCCTGCGCCGACGGTGCGGTTGCCCTCACGGATGGCGAAGCCGAGGCCCGCCGTCATGGCGATCGGCTTGCCGAGCTGCACGGTCATCTCGACCGAGTCGCCCGGCAGCGCCAGCGCCGTGTCGTGCAGTTCGACGTTCCCGACGACGTCGGTCGTGCGGAAGTAGAACTGCGGCCGGTAGCCCGTCGTGAGGCCGGTGCGCCTACCACCCTCCTCAGTGGACAGCAGGTACACCGACGCGACGAACCGGGTGTGTGGCGCCACCGAACCCGGCGCACACAGCACCTGACCACGCCGCACCTCGTCCCGGCGGACGCCGCGTAGCAGGACCGCCGCGTTGTCGCCAGCCTCGGCCCGGTCCAGGGACTTGCCGAACGTCTCAAGGCCGGTGCACACGCTGGCACGACTGGGACCCAGGCCGACGACCTCGACAGCGGCACCCACCTCGATGGTGCCCTGCTCGATCGCACCGGTGACGACCGTGCCTCGGCCGGTGATGGTCAGGACGTTCTCGATCGGCATCAGGAACGGCTTGTCCAGTGGCCTCGGCGGCACCGGCACGTGCTCGTCCACCGCTTGCAGGAGCGACACGATGCTCGGAGTCCACTCAGGATCCCCTTGCAGGGCACGGAGACCGGACACCCGCACGATGGGCGTCTCGGCGCCGTCGAAGCCGTACCGGGTCAGGAGCTCCCGCAGCTCCAGCTCCACCAGGTCGAGCAGCTCGCCGTCGGTGACGAGGTCGGCCTTGTTGAGCGCGACGACCACGTGTGGCACCCCGATCCGGCGCGCCAGCACGACGTGCTCCCGTGTCTGCGGCATCGCACCGTCCTGTGCGGACACGACCAGGATCGCCGCGTCCAGCTGGGCCGCACCGGTGATCATGTTCTTCACGTAGTCGGCGTGGCCCGGCATGTCCACGTGCGCGTAGTGCCGCGTCGCGGTCTCGTACTCGACGTGCGCGATGTTGATCGTGATCCCGCGGGCCTGCTCCTCCGGCGCCCGGTCGATCCCCTCGAACCCGACGTACGTGGTGGTCGACGGGTCCAGCTCGGACAGTGTCCTGGTGATCGCGGCGGTCAGTGTGGTCTTGCCGTGGTCGACGTGACCCATGGTGCCGATGTTGAGGTGCGGCTTGGTGCGCACGAACTTCTGCTTGCTCATGACTGTTCCTCGAAAAATGGCATGGTGACCGGGAAACCACGTGGGCCTACCCACCCTCCCCGGCGGGTTCCCCGTGTTCAGGCCACGCGGAGGAGGGTCAGCGTCGGGCGCCGGGCGCCCATGCCGGGGCGGCCACGAGCGCACCCGGCAGGGCGGCGCCCTGGGGTGTGTCGATCATGGCCAGCCGGAACATGCGCACAGGGTGGCACCCCGGCCACCCGTCCGTCATCCGATTTACGTGAGCGTCAGGTCGTCCGGCGCGGTCGCCGCGCCGGTGTGGCCGCCCTGCACCATGTCGGCGCCGATGCCGCGCCACCACTCGAACTGGTCCTCGGTCTCGATCACGCCGACGATGACCGGGGTGTTGGTGCCACGCACGAGTGGCACGAGGTCGCGGATGGCCCGCGTGAACAGCGAGTCGTCGTCCATCCGGTCGGCGACCCTGGTCACGACGCGGTTCGCCATCTTGACCGCGCGGATCGGCAGGTCCTCGAGGCACGCGAGGTCACCACGCGTGGTGCCGAACTCGTACAGCACCACGGTGAGCCCGAGGTCCACCAGCACGTGGAGGTTGTCCTCGGCGAGGCCGTCGTTCATGCACAGCGCCTGCACCGGCATGCCGAGCTGCAGCTGGCCGGGTGAGAGGTCCGCGTCGATCAGCACCGCCTGCACGGTCGCGACCAGGTCGGGATCGCCGGCGAACTCCTTGGTCAGCTCCACGTACAGCACCGGGCGGCCCGGCATCGACCGCACGTCCTCGCACGCGCGGCTGAGCATCCACCGGCCGATCGGCAGCGACAGCCCCGTCTCGGCGAGCGCCTGCAGGCACCGCTCGTGCTCGAGCGAGCCGTCGACGTGGTTCCAGCGCAGCAACGCCTGCACGGCGGCGACCCGGCGGTCCACAACGGACACGATGGGCTGGTACTCCAGCTCGATGTCGCCGCTCTCCCACGCACCCGGCATGGAGCTGGCGAGATTGAAGCGCTCGCGGTCGGCCTTGTTGGCCTGCTCGTCGACCATGCCCCACTGCCGGCGGCCGCCCGCCTTCAGCCTGCGCAGCGTGATGTCGGTGGCACGCAACACATCCGCGGGCGTGCTGCCCGGGCTCGGGTGGTGCAGCACGGCGATCGTCGCGGTGGCTGCGATGCCGTGGTCGCCGACGAACACCGGCTCGGCCAGCTCCTCGTTGATCCGCGTCGCCATCGTCGCGCACGACGGGGTGGTCGGCGCATGTTCCACGAGGACCCCGAACTCGTCGCCCTCCAGCCGGGCGATGGTGGCGGTCTCGGCGGCGAACACGTCGGCGATCCTGCTCGCGACCGTCTGCAGCAGCCGGTCGCCGATGTCGCGGCCGAGGCCGTCGTTGACCGCGTGGAACCCGTCGAGATCCAGGTGCAGCACGGTGATCTCGTCCGCGGCGTTCTTGCCGGACAGCGCCTCCTCGAGCCTGCCGACGAACCGCTGCCGGTTCGCGAGCCCGGTCAGCGCGTCGTGCGTGGCCTGGAACTGCAGCTGGCTCTCGAGGAAGTGGCGGTCGGAGACGTCCTCGACCGTGGTGACGTAGAAGCGTGGCGTGCCGTCGGGCTCACGCAGCACCGAAGCGGACAGGAAGACGAGTGCCTCCTCGCCGTCCTTCTTGACGAGCCTGCGCCGCTCGCGGAACGGCAGCGAGTCGTCCTCGAGCAGCACCTGGTAACGCAGCCGGAGGTAGTCGGCGTCGTCCGGGTGGAAGATGTCGTCGAGCTTGACCGTGTCCATCCGCCGGTACTCGAGGATCTTGCCGAGCGCGCGGTTGCTGCGGACCATGCAGAAGTCGAGGTTCGTGATGGCCATGCCGACGCTGGAGGTCGAGAAGATCTCCTCGAACTTGGCCTCGCTGTCCCGCAACGCGTCTTCCGCGTTCTCGCGGGCGCGGATCAGCGCGAGCGTCAGCCCTTCCTGCTCCTCGAACAGTCGCTGCCGCATGCCTTCCGCGAAACCCTTTGCCAGTGCGGAGAACACGAGCACCAGCCGACCTGACAACCCGTCGAGGTCGGCGACCTCGGTCAGCTTCGGCATCAGCGCACCCAGTACATTGACGGAACACTCGACACAGTCGGAACTCGTGAGGCCGAGGCGCACCAACCGGTCCGTCTCGGCGACGACCCGGTCGACGGCCACCGGCTCGGCACGCAGCGCGTCGACGAACACGCCGAGGGCCGTTGCCAGCTCGCCCTCGACGGCATCGCGCGCCCGCGCGACGTAGATGACCTGAGCCAGCGCGCCTGCCCACTCGCGCGCAAGTTCAGATCGATCCACCGGAGCCGTCCAGTGGCCAAGTCATTCGGGTCGTCCTTCTTCGTTTCAGCGGGTTGTGACATTACCAGCGAAAGCGCAACCCCTCTGCACCCGAAAGGGTCCGCCCACGACAGCCGTGAACACCCTACGTGTTCGGCGCTAAGCCATTCGGGTGAACTACTGTCGGTAAGTAGGACCAGTACGCTGGTCGGCAACATAAGCAGGCAGTTACGCTCCAGGAATGTCGGACTGTAGTCGGTAGGTTACTCATTACCAGTATGCGTCCACCGAAGCCAACTGGGAATTTCGTCACCCTCCGACGATGTGCTCAGGCCGCACCGGCGCCCTGGTGAGCGCGATGCCGGTCGCCGCGCGGATCGCGGCCACGATCGCCGGGGTCGACGACAGCGTCGGCGGCTCGCCGACACCACGCAACCCGTACGGCGCATGGGGATCCGCGCGCTCCAGCACGTCGATCGGCATCGGTGGCATGTCCAGCACCGTCGGAATCAGGTAGTCGGTGAACGACGGGTTGCGCACCACGCCGTCGACAACCTGGATCTCCTCCATCACCGCGAGGCCGAGGCCCTGCGCGGAACCGCCCTGGATCTGGCCGAGCACCGCGTCCGGGTTCATCGCCCTGCCGACGTCCTGCGCGCACGCCAGCTCGACCACCCGCACGAGCCCGAGCTCCACGTCGACGTCGACCACCGCCCGGTGCGCGGCGAACGCGTACTGGACATGCGCGAAACCCTGTCCTGTCACCGGATCCAGTGCTTCCGTCGGCCGGTGCCGCCACTCCACCGTCCGCTCCACCGCCTCCTCGCCGAGCACCTCGACGAGGTCCGCGAGCACCTCACCACCGGCCGCCACGATCTTGCCGCCGGCGAGCCCAGCCCCGGTGTGGCCGAGCCGCTCCGCGAGCGCGAGCACCTCGGCGCGCACCTCGGCACAGGCCGCGCGGACCGCGCCACCCGTGACGTAACTCTGTCGCGACGCCGAGCTGGACCCCGCGCTGCCAACGGAGGTGTCGGCAGGCTGGATCTGCACCCGCTGCACACCGAGCTCGGTCCGCGCGATCTGCGCCTGCAGTGTCACGAGGCCCTGCCCGACCTCGGCGGCGGCCGTGTGCACGGACACCACCGGCTCGCCCGCGATCACCTCGAGCCGCACCCGCGCGGTCGAGTAGTCGTCGAAACCCTCGGAGAACCCGACGTTCTTGATGCCGACGCCGTAGCCGACCCCGCGCACGACACCCTCGCCGTGTGTGGTGTTGGAGACGCCACCAGGCAGCTCACGCAGGTCCCTCGGCCCGACCGGCGACGGCGGCATCGGCTTGCTGCGCACCAGGTCAAGGAGTTCCGCCACCGGCGCCGGCGCGTCGATCACCTGTCCGGTCGGCATCCTGGTGCCGCGCTCGGCCGCGTTGCGGACCCGCAGGTCCACCGGGTCCATGTCCAGCGCGGCGGCCAGCTTGTCCATCTGCGACTCGTACGCGAAGCACGCCTGCACCGCGCCGAAGCCACGCATCGCGCCGCACGGCGGGTTGTTCGTGTACACGCCGTACCCGTCGATCCGCACGTTCGGCACCCGGTACGGCCCGACCCCCAGCGTCGCCGCGTTCCCGGTGACCGCCGAGGTGGTCGACGCGTACGCGCCGCCGTCGAGGATGATCTCGGCCTTCACGTACACGAGGTCGCCGTCGCGGGTGGCGCCGTGCTCGTAGCGCAGCAGCGCGGGATGCCGGTGCACGTGCCCGAAGAACGACTCCTCCCGGCCGTAGACGATCTTGACCGGCTTGCCGGTGCGCAGGGCCAGCATGCTGGCGTGCACCTGCATCGACAGGTCCTCGCGGGCGCCGAACGCGCCGCCGACGCCGGCGAGGTGCAGCCGCACCCGGTCCACGTCGAGCCCGAGCGCGTGCGCCACCTGCCGCTGGTCGGCGTGCAGCCACTGCGTGGCGACGTAGAGGTCGACGCCGCCGTCCTCGGCCGGCACGGCGAGCCCGGACTCCGGCCCGAGGAAGGCCTGGTCCTGCATGCCGACCGTGTACTCGCCGGACACCACGACGTCCGCCGTCGGCGCCTCGTCACCGCACCGGATCGGCACGTGCCGCACCACGTTGCCGGTCACGTGGTCGGGGTGCAGCACCGGCGCGCCCTCGCGCATGGCGGCCTCGGCGTCGGTGACGGGTGTCAGCACCTCGTAGTCGACGACGATGCGCGCGACCGCGCGCCGGGCGGTCTCCGGGTGGTCAGCGGCGACGACGGCGACCGGTTCGCCTTGGTAGCGCACGACATCGCGGGCGAGCACCGGCTGGTCGGCGTGCTCGAGCCCGTACACGTTCTCGCCTGGCACGTCCTCGTGGGTGAGCACGGCGTACACGCCGGGCAGCCGGACCGCCTCGGTGAGGTCGATCCTGGTGATGCGTGCGTACGGGTGCGGGCTGCGCAGCGTGGCGCCCCACAGCATCTCGTCGGCCCACAGGTCCGAGGAGTAGGCGAACTCGCCGCGTACCTTCTGTGCGCCGTCCGGCCGCAGGATGCTCTCGCCGATCCCGCCGGTGACCGCCGTGGTTGTCTGTGTGGTGGTCATGATTTCTCCGCGAGTGCCTGGGAGGCGGCGGCGAGGGCGGTCGCGACGTCGGGCTCGGACACCGTGCGCATCTGGTCGTCCTCGACGACCACGGTGCCACCCGCCAGCAGCAGCCGCAGCGGCGGCAGCTCGCCGAACACCAGTGCCGCCACCGGATCCGCGATGCCCGCGTGTGCCATCCCGTCCAGGCGCCACACCGCGAGGTCGGCCTGCTTGCCCACCTCGAGCGAGCCGATCTCCGCCTGCCGGCCGAGACACCGGGCGCCACCCATGGTCGCGAGCCACAGCCCGTCGCGCGCGGTGGCGCTGTGCGGGCCCTTCTTCTGCCGCGCGAGGTAGACCGCCTGGCGCAGCTCGATCCCGAGCCCACCGTCCTCGTTGGACGCTGCGCCGTCGGCGCCGAGGCCGACCGGGACACCGGCGTGCACCAGGTCCTGCACGCGGGCGATGCCGGCGCCGAGCCGGGAGTTGGAGGTCGGGCAGTGCGCCACGCCGGTGCCGGTCGCGCCGAGGCGGGCGATGGCGTCGTCGGAGAAGTGGATGCCGTGCGCGAACCACACGTCCTCGCCGAGCCAGCCGAGCCGGTCGGCCAGCTCGGCCGGCGTGCAGCCGTACTCGTCGAGGCACTGACGCTCCTCGTCGAGGGTCTCCGCGAGGTGCGTGTGCAGGCGGACTCCCTTGTCCCGCGCCAGTTCGGCCGCCTTGCGCATCAGGTCCTCGCTCACCGAGAACGGCGAGCACGGCCCGACCGCGACCCGGACGAACGAGCCGGGCGCCGGGTCGTGGAACCGGTCGATGGCCTCGGCCGTGCCGGCGAGCGCGCCGTCGAGGGTCTCGACGATCGAGTCCGGCGGCAGGCCGCCGGACGACTCGCCTCGGTCCATCGACCCGCGCACGCCGTGCAGCCGGATGCCGACCGTGCTGGCGGCCGCCACCGTCGCGCCGAACACGTCCCCGCCGGCACGCGGGATGACGTAGTGGTGGTCGGCCGCGGTCGTGCAGCCGGTGCGGGCGAGCCGGGTGAGGCCGGCGACGGCGGCGGTGTTGACGATCGTCTCGTCGATGCCGGCCCACACCGGGTACAGCTCGGTGAGCCACTCGAACAGCGTCGAGTCCTGCGCGTAGCCGCGGGTGGCCCACTGGTAGAGGTGGTGGTGGGTGTTGACGAACCCCGGCGTGACGAGACAGCCGGTGGCGTCGACCCGCGTCCCGCCGGGGCCGGATGGCGCCGGCCCGTCGCCGACCGCCTCGATCACCCCGTCGTCGACGACGACGTGCCCGTGCCGGTACTCCGTGCCGGCGCCCTCGGTCCCGTCGACGGTCGCGATCGCCGCGTTCTCGATGATGGTCCTCATGACTGCTCCCGCACCGTCGCCGCGGCGAGCCGGACCGCGTCCATGATCTTCTCGTACCCGGTGCAGCGGCACAGGTTCCCGGCGAGCGCCTCGCGGATCTCGGCGTCGCTCGCGTCCGGCCTGCTGTGCACGAGGTCGTGCGCCGCGACCACCAGTCCCGGCGTGCAGAACCCGCACTGGACGGCGCCGGTCCGCACGAACGCGTCCTGCACCGGGTCCAGTTCGGCGCCGTCGGCGAGGCCCTCGACGGTGCGCACCGAACGGCCTTCGACCTGACCGGCCGCGACCAGGCACGCGCACACCGGCGTGCCGTCCAGGTAGACCGTGCAGGAGCCGCACTCCCCTTGCTCGCAGGCGTTCTTGGCGCCGGGGAGCCCCAGGCGCTCACGCAGCACGTACAGCAGGCTCTCGCCCGCCCACACGTCGTCCGCGGTCCGCTGCTCCCCGTTGACCTCGACGTTGACGCGCATTACCCCGTCACCTCCTGCCAGGCCCAGCCGAGCGTGCGGCGGGCGAGCACGGCCAGCGCGTGGCGGCGGTAGGCCGCGCTGCCACGCACGTCGTCGATCGGCCGCGCGGCGGCGCCGACCAGCTCGCCGAAGGCCCGCGCGATGTTGTCTGGCACCGGGTCCCCGGTGCCCCACGGCAGTTCCGCTGCCGCGAACTCCTCTGCCTGCAGTGCCCGCAGCGGCGTCGGCCCCGCCGACCCGATCCCGGTGCCGACCGTGCGGTTGGCGACGTCGAGCGAGACCGCGAACGAGCACACGGCGATGACCATGGCGTTACGGGTGCCGACCTTCGCGAACTGCTGCGGCCCGGCGGCCTTCTGCACCAGCACCGAGGTGATCAGCTCGTCGGGTTCGAGCGCGGATCGCTTGGGCCCCAGGAAGAACTCTCGCACCGGGACGGTCCTGCTGCCGCGGACGGACGCGATCTCGACCTCGGCGGGAACGGTCAGCAGTGGCGGGTGCGCGTCCCCGGCAGGCGAGGCCGACCCGAGGTTGCCGCCGACGGTGCCCCGGTTGCGGATCTGCGGCGACCCGACCGTGCGGGCCGCCATCGCGAGGCCGGGCAGGGTGTCCGCCAGCTCGGTCACGATCCGCGTGTACGGCACGGTGGCGCCGAGCCGGACGTGCCCGTCCACACTGTCCCAGGTGGACAGTTCGGCGACCTGGCCGAGGTCGAGCAGCGCCGGTGGGCGGCGGGCGTCGAAGTTCAGCTCCACCATGACATCGGTGCCGCCCGCGATCGGCGCCGCGTCAGGGTACTCGGCCTTCATCGCGAGTGCTTCGTCCAGTGTGGACGGACGGAGGAAGTCCATCGTCACCACCAGGCCAGCCCGGCGGCCGGCGCCCCGTCCCGCACGACCGCGCCCTCGATCAGCCCGTAGGGCCGGTCGGCGGCGAAGAAGACCTCGCCGGGGTTGTCCAGCTCGAATGGCGAGAGGTCGACGAGGAAGTGGTGCTTGTTCGGCAGCGACAGCCGGACCTCGACCAGCTCCGGCCGCTCCTCGAGGACGCGCTTGCCCATCGCGTGCAGAGTCTGTTGCAGCGACAGGGAATACGTGTCGGCGAAGGCCGTGAGCAGGTGCGACTTGGCTTCGCGGTGCGACTCCGCCCAGTCCTCGGTGTCGGCGCTCGCGTGCCGCCACTGCGCCGAGACGGCGGTCGCGAGGATGCGGTCGTCGGTCTCCGGCAGCGTGGTGTACCGGTCCTGGTGGAACCCGTGGAACTCGGATCCGGTGGTGTTCATGACGACCAGGTCGTCCACACCGGACACGACGGTGGTCGCGGTCCCGTCGTAGGTGACGGTGGTGGTCCTGGTGCCGGCGGCGCGGACGAACGAGTGGTGCCGGTCGTCGATGCGTTCCCAGGTGTACTGCTCGATCCGGACGCGGGCCCGGTGGATGGTGGGCGTCGAGTCGACGAAGTGCCGCGCGAGCCGGGTCGCGAACGCCTCGATCTCGCCGACCCCGTCGCGGGCGAACGCGTAGACCGTGTTCTTCTGCGTGTCGGTGGGCAGCACGCCCGCGTTGTCGCCGGTCAGGTGTGTCGCGGCGAGGTCGCCGGCCAGCGCCGTGCTGACGTTGAGGTCGGTGACCGTGTGCCGGTCACCCCCGCGATCGACCCGCACGAGCCGGGTCTCGGCCTTGCCGTACTGGTTGTCTCCGAGGCGGATGTCCATCCGTCAACTCCCCCGATAGGTCGAGTAGCCGTAGGGGCTGAGCAGCAACGGCACGTGGTAGTGACTGTCGTCGGTGACCCGGAACGCGACGGTGACCTCGGGGTAGAAGTCCCCGTGCACCTCGAACACGAGCCGGTAGACGCCGGTCTCGGTGGTGTCCCAGCCGGCGATCCGCCCGTCACCGTCGGTCACGCCGTCGGCGATGGTCCGCCAACCCGCGTCGTGCAGCTCGAGCCGCACCCGCACACCCGCCGCGGGCCGCCCCTTGCTCGTGTCGAGCACGTGGGTGGAAAGACTCACGAGAACGCCTTCCCGAGCCGCAGGTCGACGATCTTGCGCAGCTCCTCGCGGACGACGTCGCGCTCGGTCTCCGGATCGTTGCCGAGGCGCGCGGTGAGCGCGTCGAGCAGCTGCGCACCGGAGAGCCCGGTGGCACAGATGAGGAAGACGTGCCCGAACCGCTCCTCGTAACGGATGTTCCCGGCGACGAGATCATCGGACGGGGTCGCCCCGGCCTGCTCCTGCCGAGACCACGACGCCTCGGGCGACGATCCGGCGGCCCGCTCCCCGATCCGGGGATGCGCCGACAGCGCCTCGAGGACATCGGGCCAGCGCAGGGCCATCAGCACCTGCTCGGACACCGCACGCAACTGGGCGAGGTCGTGATAGGGCCGCCGGGCGAGGATCTCGTCGGCCCACCGGCGGGCGGCACAGCAGGCGAGCAGGTCCTGCTCCGCCGCAGCGGCCTCCTCGGCGTTCAACCGTTCGAGGGGCGATGTGTCGGACATCCTCGGCACTGTACCGGCGGCAACGCCCCGGTGCCGAAGCTTCGCCCGACGCGCACCGACCGGACCGCCGCGACCAGGGTGGCTCGCGACGCCGGCCGGGTGCGGCGGGGTGTGTCAGTCCAGTACGGCCAGTGCGTCGATCTCGACCAGCAGGCCTTCCGGCAGCCCGACGTAGACGGTCGTGCGGGCCGGGAAGGACTCCTCGAAGAACTCCCGGTACGCGTCGTTCATCTCGCCGAAGTGGGCGGTGTCGGTCAGGTAGACCCGGCACATCACGACATCCTCCAGCGTCGCGCCGCCTGCCTCCAGGATCGACTGCACGTTGTGCATGACCTGGCGGGTCTGGGTGGTCACATCGGCACCGACGATCTCGTTCGTCGCGGGGTCGAACGCCACCTGGCCCGCCACCTGCAGGATGTTCCCCTTGCGGATGCCGTGCGTGAGTGGCACCACCGGGATCTTGGTGCCCTCGGGGTGGATCGCGACCTTCGCCATCTGCTATTCCTTCCTACTCTCCGTGTACCCGCACTCGGCGGACGCCTTCTCCGTCGCCGCGAGCAGCGCCGGCACCAGCCGCAGCAGGCCGTCGAGGTCGAGCACGACCTGCGGCACCGACAGCGACATGGCGGCGAGCACCTCCCCGCGCGCGCCCCGGACCGGGGCAGCGACGCAGTGGATGTGCTCCTCGTGCTCCTCGTCGTCGATGGCGTAGCCGCGGTCGGCGACCCTGGCCAGCTCCGCGAGGTACGCCTTCTGCGTGGTGATCGTCCTCGGCGTCATCTTCTCGTACGAGATCGACGCGGCGACGACCTTGCGCTGGTCGGCCGGCAACGCGGCGACCAACACCTTGGCGACGGCGGTGCAGTGCAGCGGCGCGCGCCTGCCGATCCGCGAGTACATCCGGACGTTGTGCCGGCTCTCCGCCTTGTCGATGTAGATCACCTCACCGTCCTCATAGGACGCGAGGTGCACGGTGTGGCCGGTGCTGGCGTTCAGCTCGCGCAGTGCCGGCTCGACACTGCGCCGGACGTCCCGCTCGTCGAGCGCCCGGAACGCCAGCTCGAACAGCGAGGTGCCGAGCCGGTAGTACCGCACCCCGTTGCGCTGCACGAACCGGTGCGACTCCAGCGTCCGCAACAGCCGCAGCACGGTCGACTTGTGCACGGTGATCCGCTCGGCCAGCTGGTCGAGGGTCTTGGGCCCGTTCGCCAGCTCGTCGAGCAGCACCAAGGCGCGGTCGAGGCTCTGACTCACGAGACGTCCTCGGTGACGTGTGCCGCGGCCCATTCGTCCTCGGTGGCGTCGAGCATCGCGTCGACGAACGCCGCCGGCAGCGCCGGGCCGACGTCGTGATGGGTGCGCAGTGCCGACGCGGCACGCAGGTGCCCGGCCCGCAGCCGCCGCCTCGGCGACCAGCCGGCGAGGGTGGCGGCGAGGAACCCGGCCGCGAACGCGTCACCCGCGCCGACCGGCTCGACCACGTCGACCCGCAGCGCGGGCTGGAACAGCGGCACACCGGCGTCGACCAGGGTCGCGCCGTCGGCGCCGTGTTTCACCACGACCGTCGCCGGGCCGGGGAGGTACGCGCGGATCGCCAGCGGGTCGGCGACGCCCCACACGGCCTCGGCCTCGTCGGCGCCGACGAACACGAGGTCGGCGGCCGACGCGAGCGAGCGCAGCACCGAAGGGTCGCGGTCCCGCCACAGCCGGGGCCGCCAGTTGAGGTCGAAGGAGAGCAGAAAGGTCCTCGGCGCGGCGACGAGCGCGTGCATGAGCGCGAGACAGCTGTCCGACAGCGCCGGCGTGATCCCGCTGACGTGCACGACCTGGACCGCGTCGAGGTCGAGCCGCCCCAGCAGCTCGGGTCCCATGCCGGACGCGGCCGAGCCGCTCCGGTAGTACCGCACCGGGCTGCCGGCGGCGTCGCTCTCCTTGACGTACATGCCGGTCGGGCGCAGCGCGTCGGTGTACACAGTGGACGTGTCGACGCCGAAGGACGCGACCGTGGCGACCACCGCCCGGCCGAAGGCGTCGTCGCCGACCGCGCTCACCCACGCCGCCCGCACCCCGAGACCGGCGAGCTGACAGGCCACATTGGACTCGGCGCCGCCGATCGTGCGGGTCCAGCTGACCACCTCGTCCGGCGGGCCGTCCTCGGCCGGCACGAACAGCGCCATGGTCTCGCCGAGGCAGAGCACGTCAACGGGTCCCACCACGTCGTCCCCTTCGTGCCGTTGACTGGTCGGGCGAGGAGATGCTACACAACTCTGCGGCACATAGCGCAATAGGCGTTGCAAAATATGCAACGCCGGATGAGGTGGGCAATGCCGCAGATCACGCCGGGCCGGCTCGACCAGGCCGCACTCGACGCACTCCTCGCGGAGCGGATCGACTGGCGGTTCAAGGGGTTACCCGCCTCGTTGTCCGGATTGTCCATCCGGGACGCCAGGGACCGCGGCCTGAACCTGTTCACCGACGGGTTCCTCCCGCCGGTCACGGTCCTGGACGAGGCCGCGCTCACCCACAACCTCACCACGATGGCCGACCTGTGCGCCAGACATGGTTTCGCGCACGCGCCGCACGGCAAGACCACGATGGCGCCGCAGCTGTTCGCGAAGCAGTTCGAGCACGGCGCCTGGGGACAGACCACCGCGAACGCGAGCCAGCTGCGGATCTACCGCGCGTTCGGCGTCAACCGGATCCTGCTCGCGAACGAGCTGGTCGACGCGGCCGCGCTCGGCTGGCTGGCCGCCGAGCTGGACCGGGACCCGGAGTTCGAGTTCGCCTGCTGGGTGGACACCGAGCGCGGCGTCGAGCTGATGACCGAGGCACTGCGGGCGGCCAACCCCACCCGTCCGGTGGACGTGCTGATCGAGCTGGGCACGACAGGTGGCCGCACCGGCGTCCGGGACCGGACCGCCGGGCTGAAGGTCGCCGAGGCGGTCGCGGCGAGCCCGGTGCTGCGCCTCACCGGCGTCGCGAGCTACGAGGGCTCGGTGTCGGCGGACGCGTCGGCCGACGGGCTCGGCGCGGTGCACGCGCACCTGACCGAACTGCGGGCGCTCGCGCTGGATCTCGCCGAGCGCGGCCATTTCGCCGGCGTCGACCAGGTGATCGTCACCGCGGGCGGCAGCTCGTTCTTCGACCAGGTCGTCGAGGTCGTCGGCGCGCCGTGGCCGGACGGCCTGCCAGTGCTGCCGGTGCTGCGCAGCGGCGCGTACGTCACCCACGACCACGGGTTCTACGACCGGATGTCGCCGCTGGGCGCGAGCCCACGCATCGAGGGCGCCCGGCTGCGGCCCGCCGTGCGGTCGTGGGCGCAGGTCACCTCCCGGCCGGAGCCCCGGCTCGCGTTCGTCACCGCGGGCAAACGGGACGTGCCATACGACATCGACCTGCCGACCCCCGAGCTGCGCCGCTCCGGCGGGACGATCACGCCGCTCACCGGCTGCGCGATCACGTCGGTCAACGACCAGCACGGCTTCCTCTCGCTCGGCGCGGACGCGGCCGTCGAGGTCGGCGACTGGGTCGGGCTCGGCCTGTCCCACCCGTGCACCACGTTCGACAAGTTCCCGGTCGTCCCGGTGGTCGGCGCGGACGGCGCGACGGTCGTCGACCTGATCCGGACCTTCTTCTGATGACGGACCTGGTCTTCCACGGCGCGACCGTGGTGGACGGCACCGGCGGGCCGGCACGGCGGGCGGACGTGTCCGTCCACGACGGACGGATCGCCGAGGTCGGCGAGCGACTGTCCGGCGACCGGGTCGTCGACGCGGCCGGGCTGGTGCTGGCGCCGGGTTTCATCGACATGCACTCGCACTCGGACCTGCAGCTGCTCGCGAACCCGGACCACGTCGCCAAGGTCTCCCAAGGCGTCACGCTGGAGGTGCTCGGCCAGGACGGGCTGTCCTACGCGCCGGTCGACGATGACACGCTCGCCGGCCTGCGCACCCAGCTCGCCGGCTGGAACGACGACCCGGCCGGCTTCGACTGGGACTGGCGCAGCGTCGGCGAGTACCTCGACCGGCTGGACCGGGGCATCGCCGTGAACGCGGCCTACCTGGTGCCGCAGGGAACGGTCCGGATGCTCGCGGTCGGCTGGGAGGCCCGGCCGGCCACCGCGGCCGAGCTGGACCGGATGCGGTCACTCGTGGCGACCGGGCTCGCCGAGGGCGCGGTCGGCCTGTCCTCCGGACTCACCTATACGCCAGGGATGTACGCGGACACCGAGGAACTGGTCGCGCTCTGCGCGGTCGTCGGCGCCGGCGGCGGCTACTACAGCCCGCACCACCGCAGCTACGGCGCCGGCGCGCTCGAGGCGTACGCGGAGATGGTCGACGTGTCCCGCCGGTCCGGCTGCCCGCTGCACCTCGCGCACGCCACCATGAACTTTCCCGTCAACGAGGGCAGAGCTGGTGAGCTGCTGTCCCTTCTGGACGGTGCGATCGCCGACGGCTGCGACATCACACTCGACACCTACCCGTACCTGCCGGGCGCCACCTACCTGTCCGCGCTGCTGCCGAGCTGGGCCACCGAGGGCGGCCTCGACGCGACGCTGGCCCGACTGTCCGATCAGGACACCAGGGAGCGGATCCGGGCGGACATCGAGGACCACGGCTCGGACGGCTGCCACGGCGTGCCGGTCGACTGGGCGTCGATCGAGATCAACGGTGTGCGCACCGCCGAGCACGCCCACCTGGTCGGGCACAGCGTCGCCGAGTCGGCGCGGGCCGCCGGCAGGGCGCCCGCTGAGCTGTACTTCGACGTGCTGGTGGCAGAACAGCTCGGCACGTCCTGCCTGATGCACGTCGGGCACGAGGACAACGTGCAGGCGATCATGCGGCACCCCGCGCACACCGGCGGCAGCGACGGCCTGCTGGTCGGCGACCGCCCGCACCCCCGGGCGTGGGGCACGTTCCCCCGGTACCTCGGGCACTACGTGCGGGAGCTGGGGGTGCTGAGCCTCGAGGAGTGCGTCGCGCACCTGACCGGCCGCGCCGCGCGCAGGCTCCGGCTCACCGACCGGGGGCTGGTGCGCGCGGGGTACGCCGCCGACCTCGTGCTGTTCGACCCGGACACGATCGCCGACACCGCGACCTTCGCGGAACCACGCCAGGCCGCGACCGGGATCCCGTACGTGCTCGTCAACGGCGTTCCCGTCATCGACGACGGCCGGCACACCGGCGCACTCGCCGGCCACTCGATCCGCAACGAGGGAGCATGACGATGGACCTGCTCGGAGAGCTGACCCGGCGGCGGGCGCTCTGCATCATCCGCGCGCAGGCGATTCCCGACCCGGTCGGGCTCGCGCGGACACTCGTCGAGGCCGGGCTGCCCATCGTC
>Ga0272482_10000181_pt1 | contig 20324 bp, 21 predicted proteins | sample RVTome_8_FD_192427 | JGI IMG/M metagenome (GOLD analysis project Ga0272482, IMG submission 192427) | Soil microbial communities from uranium-contaminated site in the Upper Colorado River Basin, Wyoming, United States - RVT160D0 (version 2) ...
CACCCTCCACACCGGACGCGACGACCGCGCTGACGCCGGTCACCCGGTCGAGGTCGTAGGGGCTGAAGCCGATCCACTCGCCGTCGTTGATGGTGCCGACGAAGCTTCCCTCGGCGCGCGGGCTGGCAGTGACGGAGACGCCGCCGCCGGAGGTGGCGAAGTGCTCGGCCTGCCGTTGCCGTGGCTGGATGACGACCTGCGTATTGCCGGCGAGCCCGCCGGCGTCGGTGTAGGACGCGTCGATGACGCCGAAGAGGTTGTCGCCGGGGTTGTGCTCGCTGCTGGCGGTGGTGTGCAGCACGCCGGTGCAGCCGGTCTCGCTGGTGATGGGGTGGTCGTCCTGGTCGTGGCCGAGCACGAAGCTCACCGTCACCCTGGCACAGTCGACAGTGGAGTCTTCGGGGTCGGAGACCGTTACGGTGTACGGGATCGCGTCGCCGAAGCCGAAGACCGCCCCCTCGGCCGGGCCGGCGATGGTGATCGTGGGCGCGGTGTTGCCGACCGTGACGGTGACCGTGGCGCTGCCGAAGTTTCCCGCCGTGTCGGTGACGGTCACCTTTGCCGTGTAGCCGCCGTTGGCCCGGTAGGTGTGCGTGGGGCTGGCCCCGGTGGAGGTGCCGCCGTCGCCGAACGTCCAGGCGTAGGTGAGCTGGTCGCCCTCCGGGTCGGTGGATCCGCCGGCGTCGAACGCGACGGTGAGCGGGCCGGCGCCGGAGGTCTTGTCGGCGTCGAGCACGGCGGTGGGGGCGCGGCTGCCGCCGAGCGGGTCGGTGGCGACGACGCGCCCGTCGCGCGAGATGTGCGGCGGGGTGCGGTCGGGCAGCCCGGCCAGCGACATCGGCTCACCCATCGCGGCCGGGCCTTTGACGAGCGTGCCCTCTTGCAGGACGGGGTCGGCGGCCTTGGCGGAGGCGCCGCTCGCCGGCACGACGAGGGCGGTCAGGACCAAGGCCAGCGGCGCCAGCAGACGGCGCATCGGGCGCTCCTTCCCACTGAGTGGTGGCTCAGCGGATCGAAGTGGGACAGGGCGCGCCGCCGCACCTGGGAAGAGTCGTCAGGCCATTGTGGACAGAGAACAGCGGCCGCCGTGCCACCGTGCGACCAAAGATCGGATGTGTTGACTGAATGTACCGGCGGCCGGCGCGAACCGTCAACGAGTGGCGATCAGGGTGGCGTAGTCGGCGGCCGTGGCCGGGGCGTACGACAGCGAGCCGTCCGCCCGCGGCACCCCCACTGCCTGCCGGTCGTGGGTGAACGCGACCGAGGTGATCCCGGCCTTCGCGGTCAGCGTGCAGACGATCTGGGCGAACGCGAGCACCTGGTCGGTGCGGCCGCCGGCGTCGAGCATCCCGGTCAGCTCGACGGTCGCCCGCCCGCCCGCCACCTCGACCCCGGCGACGTCCGCGGCGCGCAGCGCGGTGGTGATCCCCTCCCCCCGCTCATCCGGCGTGGGACCGGCGAGCAGGTCGTGGACCAGCTCGACCACGGTGGGCTCGGCGGGCACGTGGCGGGTGAGCGCGACCAGACCGCCGCCCCGGACGAGGTACACCCGCTCCGGGATGGCGCCGGTGCCGGTCTCCGGCGGGTTGGGCGTGGACCACGCGTGCGCGACGCCGCTGGGCGGGTTGACCCGGCGGGCGTGCTCCTCGGTCTCGACGCCACAGCCGGCGAGCGCGACGGCCAGCGCGAGTGCCACCAGGGCTCGGACCCTCACGAGGGCAGCTCGATCCGGAACCGGGCGCCGCCGCCGGGCCGGTCGGCCACCTCGGCGGTCCCGCCGTGCGCGGCGGCGTGCCGGGCGACCAGCGCGAGGCCGAGCCCGGTGCCGTCGCCGTCGCCGCGCGCGCCGGCCGCCGGCCCGCGCACGAACCGGTCGAAGATGGCGACGCGGTCCTCGGGGCGTACGCCGGGGCCCTCGTCGTCCACCTCGAGCACCAGGCGGTCCGGGCCGGCGCCGACCCGTACGGCGACCGCGCCGCCGCCGTGCCGGTCGGCGTTGTCGAGCAGGTTGCCGAGGATCTGGGCGAACCGCCGCCGGTCGACCGGCCAGCTCGTGGCGGTGCCCTCCACGGTCACGACCTCCGGGGCCAGGCCGCGGCTGCGGCACACCTGGCGGCACAGGTCGGCCACGTCGACGGGCTCGCGCTGGGGCTGGTCGTCGCGGGCCAGCTCCAGCAGGTCGGTGACGAGGTGCTGGAAGCGCGCCACCTCGTCGGAGAGCAGCGTGACCGCGGTGGCCGTGCGGCTGTCCAGGCGGGTGCGGTTGCGGTCGAGCACGCTCGTCGCCGCGGCCAGCGTCTGCAGCGGCGAACGCAGCTCGTGGCTGACGTCGGCGGCGAACCGGCGGTCCCGTTCCAGGCGGGCGGAGAGCTGGTCCACCATCTGGTTGAACGATGTCGTCAACCGTTCCAGGTCGGGCTCGGTGGCCGGGTCGAGACGGGCGTCGAGGTCTCCTGCGGTGATCTCGCGCGCGGCGGCCGTGACCGTGTCGAGGGGGCGCAGCGCGCGGCGGGCGAGATACCAGCCCAGCCCGGCCCCGGCGGCGGTCGTGCCGGCCGCGACGAGGGTGAGCACCAGCGCGAGCACCCGCAGGGTGTGGTCGAGCTCGTGCAGCGAGTCGATGACGTAGAAGCCGGTCGACGAGGGCAGCGGCACCCCGACGACGACCGCCGGGCCGGTCTCGGTGCGCACCCGCTGCATGCCGAGCTCGCCCCGCTCGACGAGCTCCCGCAAGCCACCCGGAATCGTGTCGGTGACGCCGGCGTCGGCGTCCCGCGCGTACCAGCGGCCGTCGCGGTGCAGGAACGCCCGCCGGGTGGTGCCGGTGTTGAGCGAGCGGAGCACGCCCACGATGTCCGGCTCCGGCGTGGCCAGCCCGGTCTGCACGACGCCCGCGTCGAGGTAGGCCGAGCGCAGCGCGTTTCGCTCGCGGCCGGCCATCAGCGCCCGCTCGGTGAACTGGTACGAGAGCGCCGCCATCGAGGCGGAGAGCGCGAAGGCGCCGGCCGCGAACGCCGCCGCCACCCGCGTGCGCAGGCCCGGCCGCCTCACTGTGCCTCCTGATCCGCTCGCTCGTGCGGCGCCGCGCCAACTCGCTCGTTCATTGCGGCAGCTTGTAACCCATGCCGCGGACGGTCACGAGGTGCCGCGGCGCGGCCGGATCGACCTCGATCTTCTGCCGGATCCGTCCGATGTGGACGTCGACGAGGCGCTCGTCGCCGTACGCGTACTCCCACACCCGCTCCAGCAGCTGGGCCCGGGAGAGCACCCGGCCCGGGTGCTGGGCCAGCTCGCACAGCAGCCGGAACTCGGTGCGGGTCAGCGCCACCGGCCGCCCCCGCACCGCCACCTCGCCGGCCTCGGGGCGGATCTCCAGGTCGCCGAAGACGAGCGCGGGCACGGCCGAGGCCGCGCTGGCCGCGCGGGCCCGCCGCCGCAGCGCCCGCAGCCGCGCCGACAGCTCCTTGACCGCCACCGGCTTGACCACGTAGTCGTCCGCCCCGGCCTCCAGCGCCGCGACGATGTCGTGGGTGTCGTCGCGGGCGCTCACCACCACGATGGGCACGTCGTCGCGGCTGCGCAGCTGGCGGATGCACTCGAAGCCGTCGAGGCCGGGCAGCATCAGGTCGACCAGCACCGTGTCGGCCGGCTCCCGCCGCTGGGCCACGAGCCCCTCCTCGGCGGTCGCCGCGCCGCGGACCGCGTACCCCTCGTCTTCCAGGCCGAGCGTCAACGACAGCCGGATGCGGTCGTCGTCTTCGATCAGCAGTACGTGTTCCATCCAGGCATCATGGACCACCCGCCCCCGCGCGGCACAGTGCGGACCATTGTCACACGACTGTCATATAACCGCGGAATGATCGCCACATCCGGGGTCGAAGCTGGGGTTCGAGTGTTCGCAGCCGCTCCGGGAAATTGCCGGCAGCGGCTTTTCGGCGTACGCTCATAATTGCATTCACCGCGCTTTCATCGACCATCCGGTGGAGCCGCTCGGATCAATCCAAAACCACAATTCTTCCTTAAGAAATCGCTATTTGACTTTGCCTGTCGTATCGCTTTAACGTGCGCGAGGAAACAGTTTTCGATCGTATTCTCGCGGAGGTGATGGTTGCCGTGACCGCCCCACGCATCGCGGCCCTTTTCGCCGGCATGGCGCTCGCGTTGGCGGCACCCGCGGCCGCGGCCAGCGCCCAGCCGGCAGGGCCCGCGCAGCTCGGCGCGTCCGACCTCGCCCTGCTCAACGGCGTGCGGCTGGCCGGGCTGTGGGAGATGCCGGCCGGGCAGATGGCCTCAGAGCGGGGCAGCTCGCAGCGGGTCCGCGAAGTCGGCGCGGAGATCGCCGCACAGCACGCCGAGCTCGACCAGCTTGTCGTCGACGCGGCCAACAAACTCGGCGTCCAGCTCCCCACCGAGCCCAATGCGCAGCAGAAGGGCTGGCTCAACGAAATGCGCGGCGCGTCGACCGACCGCGAGTTCGACCGCATCTTCGTCGAGCGCCTGCGGGCCGCCCACGGCAAGATCTTCCCGGTCATCGGCGCGGTCCGCTCGGGCACCCGAAACGAGATCGTGCGAAAGCTCGCGCAGGACTCCAACGGCTTCGTGATGACCCACATGACGTTGCTGGAGAGCACCGGCCTGGTCCGCTACGCCGAACTCCCCCCGGCCGCCCTCCCCGCCGACCAACCCAAGGTCGACTCCCTCCAGGAGGCGGCGCTCGCCAGGACCGCGGCCGGCAGCGGCTTCAACCCCATGGTCATCTGGCTCGTGGTGCTGGTGGCCGGCGTGTTGGGCATCGGCGGCACCTGGCGCATCTTCAAGCCCCGCTAGCCCGCCGACTCTTCCCCCATGGCGGCGTTGATCAGGGACCTGGTGGCGTGCCGGTCGGCGCGCCGTGACACCAGTTCCCTGATCAACCCCGACTTTGCCCGGGTCCGCGTCAGCGCCGGACCGCCGCTCCCGCCGGAGACCGCGGCGGCCGGCGGCTCGCCAGGGCTCGCCGAGATCCCCGACCTCCACTGCCAGGTTCGCGGGCCAAGCCCCCTGCTGGCCGGTCGTGCCGCCCCTCCGGAGGTTCGCGGGAGCTTCGAGGGCGTTGCAGACGTCGGTGATGCCTGGGTCCGCCAGGCCAGATAGCCGGCGGCGAACGCGGCGTCGGGCCGGTCGACGTGGCCGGTCAGGATCACCACCCTGTTCTGGACCTCGACATCGATCGGCTCGTCGCGGGTGCGTTCGTCGGCGATCAGGCGGGCGACCAGGCTCGCGGCGATTTGCTGGTCGGCGGTCCAGCGTGGTGCGGGGCGGCGGGACGGGCGCGGGGCGGAGGCGTCGTTCGGGATGGTCATGTGACGCTCCACTCGTCCGGGACGATGCTCAGGACCTGGTCGACCCGGGCGATCCGCAGGATGCGGCGCAGCCGTGGCGTGGGCGCGCGAAGCATGAGCCGGGCGCCGGCCCGCCACAGGTCGCGGTGTACGTCCAGCAGCAGCCCGATGCCCGCCGCGTCGATGGTTTCGGTCACGTAGACCTCCACCACCGGGACGTGGCACGGGATCATCCGGACCGTCTCGGTCCGGGATATGGTGGCGCTTCCCCGGCTCTGTGACGATCTCGTGACGGGCTACCAGACGATCTCGGCCATGGCGCAGTTGAGGCCGGAGCCGATGCCGAGCAGGCCGACCCGCGCGCCGGGGCGGAGGCGGCCCAGCTCGTCCAGTTTGGACAGTGCGACGGGCACCGAGGCCGGGCCGATGTTGCCGTGCTCGTCGAAGATGGTCAGCACGCGCGCCGGGTCGATGCCGAGCAGCGCGACCAGGGCGTCGGTGTGCACCTTGCTGACCTGGTGCGGGACGTACTCGTCGAGGGTCACGCCGGCCCAGCCCAGCTCCTCGCCGGCGGCGGCGAAGGTGCGCGCGGCCAGCTTGAGCCCCTCGTCGAGCAGCGTGCGCGTGTCGGTGACCATCCGCTCCATCGTGCCGCGGCACAGGTGGGAGAACGCGGTGGCGGCCCGGCTCACGCCGCCCAGATAGCGGTGGCCATCCGGCAGCAGGTCGGCGCGGCCCAGCACCATCGCGGCCGCGCCGGAGCCGAGGGTCAGCGAAGCGAACTCGGCGCGGAACCGCTCGGCCGTCGTCGCCGGCTCGTTGAGGCGGGCGATCGTGCGCTCGGTGATCTCGTTGCTGGCCTCGCCGTCGACGACCATCGCGTACTCGATGTCGCCGCGCTCGATCATCATGGCGGCGACGTCCATGCCGTTGAGGAAGGCGAGGCAGGCGTTGCCGAGGTCGAAGTTCTGGCAGGTGTCGGCGAGGCCGAGGGCGCCGTGCACGACCGCGGCGGTGGAGGGCTCCAGGTAGTCGCGGCAGACGGACGTGTTGACGAGCAGGCCGATCCGCTCGGGCGGCACGCCGGCGGCGTCGAGGGCCGCGTGCCCGGCCATCGTGGCGGCCTCGGCCACCGCGAGCGGGCCGTCCCAGACCCGCCGCGCGCGGATGCCGGCCACATCCTCGAGCACGTCGCCGCGGATGCCGAGGCGGTCGAGGGTGGGGCGCAGCCGCTCGACGATCGCGGACGAGGTGAGCCGCACCGGCGCGTCGACGTGCGCGACGGAGGCGATGGAGACGTCCCGGAAACGCATGGCCCACATTCAATCCATCCGGCGGCCGGCCCGCCAGGTGTCGCGGGCGGGTCAGCGGGCGTCGAGGAAGGTCAGCACGGCCAGCACGCGCCGGTGGTCGTCGTTGGCCTCGGCCAGGTCGAGCTTGGCCAGGATGTGCCGCACGTGCTTCTCGACCGTGCCCTCGGTCAGCCACAGCTGGCGGGCGATGCCGGCGTTGGAGCGCCCCTCCGCCATCAGCCCCAGCACCTCGCGCTCGCGGGCGCTGAGCGCGGCGAGCGGGTCGTTGCGCCGGCGGGCGTTGACCAGCTCCTGGATCAGCGCCGGGTCGACCACCGAGCCGCCCCGGCCGACCCGGCCCAGCGTGTCGATGAACTCGGCCACGTCGCTGACCCGGCTCTTCAGCAGGTAGCCGACCGCGCGGCCGCTGGCCAGCAGCTCCATCGCGTGGTCGAACTCGGCGTGCGCGGAGAGCACCAGGATCGCCGTCTCGGGGTGCTCCTGCCGGATGGCGCGCGCGGTGTCGAGGCCCTCGGTGGTGTGCGTGGGCGGCATCCGGATGTCGATGACCGCGAGGTCGGGGCGGGTCTCCCGGACCAGCGACCGGAGCGCCGCGCCGTCGCCGGCCTGCCCCACCACCTTGAGGCCGGAGCGCTCCATGAGGCTCGCCAGCCCTTCCCGCAGCAGGACGTCGTCATCGGCGATGACGACCCGCAGCGGGGTCGTCTCGCCGTTCTCCGTCATGGTTGAGCATTATCGGCCATAGACCGGCCGCCGCCGCCAGCGCATCGCGAGCAGCGCCACACCCACGGCGGCGTCCGCGGCCAGCAGCCACCAGTTGAGGAACGTGTACACGTGGACCTGGGTCTGGGTCACGCCGGGCGCCTGGCCCAGCTCGATCATCCGCAGCTGGGTGGTGCTGCCGGTCAGCAGCAGCGTCAGCCACACCGCCACGATCCCGGCCGCGTCCCACATCGCGTGCAGCGCCGAGACCAGCAGGAACCACCCGAAGACCGAGCCGCGCGGGCGAGGGCGTCCGCTCCGGGTCCGCGCCGCGGTGGCGAAGAGGGCGCCGCCCAGGATCGCGGTCCACAGGCCGTGACCGACCGGGGCGAGGGCGCCGCGCAGGGCCTCGGTCTCCACCACGTTCAGCAGGGAGAGGCCGTTGGGCGTGAAGAGCGAGGTGAACGCGTAGCCGGCGCTCTCCAGCGCGGCGAACCCGAAGCCGACCGCGGCGCCGAGCACCATCCCGTCCCGCACCGTGTAGCGGTTGAGGCGGCGGGCCAGCAGCCACAGCGCGCCGAGCTTGACCGCCTCCTCGATGAGGCCGACGCCGACGAAGCCGAGCGCGGACGGCTTGCCCAGCAGCGCCGACTCCAGCACCGAGGCGCCCAGCACGCCGAGCACACCACCCACCACGAACGCGGTGAAGATCCGCTGCGGGGTCAGCACGCCGTCGGCGCGGGCGAACGCGAACGCCACGAACGTGACCGGCACCAGGAAGCTGCCCAGCAGGATCACGGTCGGGACCAGGTTGACGTTGCCGGTGGCGAACGTGATCAGCACGGTCGCCACCCACAGCGCGGCGCCGGCCAGGAAGAGCTTCAGCCAGCTGGGGACGTGACGGCGGCGGCGGGTCACCGTGCGCGGGAGGGCGGCGGGGTAGGTCGCCGGCTCAGCGAGGGAAGTCATAGCGCTCATACCAAGAAGGCTGGCAGCGAAGGCGCCTCCCGCGCGTCGCCGCCAGCCTCCCTTTCGAGTACCTGCTAGCCGGTACTCACGGCAGTGGTGTGCCGTCGCGCACGGCGGCGACCTCGGCCGGGGTCAGCTTGACCGCCACGGCGGCCAGGTTGTCTTCGAGGTGTGACACGGTGCCGGTGCCCGGGATCGGCAGGATCGCCGGCGACCGCGCCAGCATCCAGGCGAGCACGACCTGGCGGGGCGTGACGTCGTGGCGCTGGGCGAGCGTGGCGATCGTCGGGTTGCCCTCCAGGTCCTGGATCGGCGCCCACGGCAGGAAGACCATCGACTCCTGCTCGCAGAGGTCCACAAGGGACTCCGAGCGGCGGTCGTCCACATTGTACCGATTCTGGACGGACACCACCGGCGTCAGCCCCTGGGCCACCCGCAGCTGCTCCTCGCTGACGTTGGAGACGCCGATGTGCCGGATCTTGCCCTGCTCCTTGAGCTGGACCAGCGCCCCGATCGAGTCCTCGTACGGCACCGCGGGGTCGGGCCGGTGGTGCTGGTAGAGCGGGATCTGCTCCAGCCCCAGCCGCCGCAGGCTGCCCTCGCACGCCTCGATGAGGTGCTCGGGCCGCCCGTCGGCCGGCCACGGCCCGCGCCCCCGCCGCACCAGGCCACCCTTGGACGCGATGACCAGATCATCCGGGTACGGGTGGAGGGCCTCGCGGATCAGCTCCTCGCTCACGTTCGGGCCGTAGGAGTCGGCGGTGTCGATGAAGGTGACGCCGAGCTCGACCGCCCGGCGCAGCGTCGCCTTCGCCTCCTCGCGGTCGGCCGGCTCGCCCAGGATGTAAGGGCCGGTGATCCGCATGGCGCCGTAGCCGAGGCGGTTGACGGTCAGGTCGCCGCCGATGTCGATCGTGCCGGCCATCGAGGCGCGCACCGTGTCGCGTGCTGGCATGGGACCCCCCTTTAGCGGGTGAAGGATGGCCGCGGGATGTTGCGGACGTTGGCGCGGGCGAGGTCGAGCATCTCCCCCACCCCGCCGTCGAGCACGACCCGGGCGGCGGCCAGGCCGAAGCCCTTCACCTCGACGGCCGTGACGTGCGGCGGCATGGAGAGCGCGTTGGGGTCGGTGACCAGGTCGACCAGCGCGGGGCCCGGGTGGGCGAAGGCCTCCCGCAGGCCGGTCCGGACGTCGCCCGGGTCCTCGATCCGCACCGCGTGGAGGCCGGCCGGGCTGGGCCAGCTGGGCGCCGATCGCGTGCGGCAGCGCGTTGGCCATCGAGCCGTGCACGAACGAGCCGATCGCCCGCCGCCGCCCGTTCGGGGTGAGGTAGCGGGCCGCCCACACGTTGCACATGCCGGTGTCGACGGTGAAGACCGCGTCCAGGTGGGGTGTTGCCCGGCCCGCAGCTGCCCGCGCACACGGCCAGCCGCCCGGTCAGCTGTGCCTCGGCCGAGGCGGCGAACGCGCCCGCCTCCTCGTTGCGCACGTACACCCAGTCGATGCCCTCGGTACGCCGGATCGCGTCGACGAGGGGGTTGAGGCTGTCGCCGACCACCCCGTACACGCGCTCCACGCCGGTCTGCCGCAGGACGTCGATCAACTGCTGGGCCAGAGTCGGCTCACTCACCAGGCCGATGCTAGTGAGGGTTTCCCCCGCCCGCCGGCTAACCGATTACCTGCTACCGGGAATGCGCGGGCGGCACGCCGGCTGCCATGCTCGGGGCATGGTAAGGCGCTGCCTGATCGTCGACGACAACGAGCGGTTTCTGGCCGTCGCCCGCACGAGCCTCGAGCGGGACGGCCTCGAGGTGGTGGGCACCGCGACCACGGTGGCGGACGCCCTCGACAAGACCGACCGCCTGCGTCCCGACGTGGTGCTGGTGGACATCGCGCTCGGCGCGGAGAGCGGCTTCGAGCTGACCCGCCAGCTCGTCGAACGCCACCCCGACCTGCGCGCGCGGGTCGTGCTGATCTCGACCCGCCGGGAGGACGACTACGCCGACCTGATCGCGCTCAGCCCGGCCGCCGGCTTCGTGTGGAAGGCACAGCTCTCGGCCGGCGCGGTGCGCGAGCTGGTCGCGGAGAGATCTTGACGCACACCGCCCGCTGGCTGCGCGGACTGCCGGCGGGGGCGGTAGCCGTCGCGGCGGTGACCGCCGTCGTCGCGCTGCTGGAGCCGCATCTGCCCGCGTTGGGGCTGCTCCCGCTGTACCTGCTGGCGGTCCTGCCCGTCGCGGTGCGGTGGGGTGCCGGGCCGGCGGCGGTGGTGTCGGTGGTCAGCACGGTCCTGTTCGGGCACCTGTTCCTGCCGTCGAGCCGCCGCTGGTGGTTCGCCGAGGTGGACAACGGGGTGGCGATCGGCGTCTTCCTCGTCACCGCCGTGGTGGTCGGCAACCTGGCGGCCCGGCTGCGGCAGGCGGCGGAGCACGCCGCGCGGCTCTCGGCCGAGCAGGCGGCGCTGCGGCGGGTGGCCACCCAGGTGGCGCGCGAGGTGCCGCCCGGCGAGGTCTTCGCGACCGTCGTCGACGAGATCGGCCGCCTCCTCGGCGCCGACTCCACCGCGATCGTCCGCCTCGACCCGGACGGCGGGCGCGCGGTGGTCGCCCAGGACGGCGACGCCCCGGAGAGCGCGGACGAGCTGGCGATCCCCGTGGTCGTCGGCGGCCGCACCTGGGGCACGCTCACCGCGCGGCGGGGCAGCGAGGGGTTTCCGGCCGGGGCGGAGCGGCGGATGGCGGAGTTCACCGAGATCGTCGCCATCGCCATCGCGAACGCGGAGAGCCGCACCCAGCTCGCCGCCTCCCGGGCCCGGGTCATCGCCGCGACCGACGCCACGAGGCGCCGGCTGGAACGCGACCTGCACGACGGCGCCCAGCAGCGGCTGGTCTCGCTGGCCCTGGAGCTGCGCCAGGTGGAGAGCGCCATCCCCGCCGACCTGGCCGAATTGCGGACGGACCTCGACCGGATGGCCGGCGACCTCACCGAGGCCCTCGACGAGCTGCGCGAGCTCTCCCGCGGCATCCACCCGGTGATCCTCTCCGAGGGCGGGCTCGGCCCGGCGCTGCGCACGATCGCCCGCCGCGCCGGCGTGCCGGTCGAGCTCGACGTCCGCACGGCATCGCGGTTTCCGGAGCCGGTCGAGGTGGCCGCCTACTACGTGGTCTCGGAGGCGGTCACCAACACCACCAAGCACGCCGCCGCCACACACGTGCGCGTCACGCTCGACGCCGTCGAGGGCGCGCTGATCCTCCGGGTACGGGACGACGGCGCGGGCGGCGCCGACCCGGCGGCGGGCTCGGGGCTCACCGGCCTGCGCGACCGCGTGGAGGCGCTGGGCGGCTCGATCCACGTGACAAGCCCGCCCGGCGAGGGCACGACGGTCGACGTGTCCCTCCCCCTATGAGGGCGGCTCGCGGTCGCTGGCCCCGTGCCGGCGGACGAGGTCTTCGAGCGCGGCGACGGCCACCGGGGGCAGCCCAGCCCAGGACGGCGGTCACGAGCGTGGGCCGGGAGTCCGCGACGGGAGCGCTCCGGACACGGCCGCCGGGAGGGCGGGTGCCGTTGCGAGTAGCTGTCGAGCTGGGCGCAACAACGCGCCCAGCTCGACAGCGTCCTGCTGGGTGGACCTGGCCCCCTCCGGGCGCAAGGCCGCGCGCGCGAAGCGATTTCCGCGCGGAGGCCGAGCAGCCGCGGCGGGCGCACACGCACCTTTGGGTTGGGTTGTGTGACGCGGAGGGTGAGGCCGCGGGAGCGGCGGTCTGGACCACGACGGGCGTCGCGGTAGCTCAAATCTTGATGGTTTACCGCTGTGTGCTGGGTTTGCGGCGGCGCCAGAGGAGGCCTCCGGTCGCGGCGCCCAGCAGCACCACCGCGCCGACGATCCACCACACCATCGCGGAGGAGTCGTCGTCGCTGGGCTGGCTGACCGGGGTCGGCGAGGGCGCGGCGGCCGGCGGTGGCGCTCCGGCCGGCGAGGGCGCGGCGCTCGTCGCCTCGGGGGTGGGGCTCGGCGTGGGCGGCGCGGCCCGGTTGGTGAACGTGAAGCTGCCCTGCATCGGGTGGCCGTCCGCGGCGGAGGTGCGCCACGCGACCGTGATGGCACCCACCGCGAGGCCGTCGACCTTCTGGGTGATCGTCTTGTCCAGGACCTCGGCGGCGCCGGTGCTGTACGAGGTCTTGTCCGGGCCGGTCACCGCGATGGTGGTGCCCGGCTTCTTGATCAGCCCGGTGAAGGTCAGCGTGACCTCGGTGACCGGCTTCGTGGTGGTGCTCTTCGCGGCCGGTGCCGTGCTCTTGAGCTCGGTGTGCGCGGCGGCGGGCGCGGCGGGCAGGACGATCCCCAGGGCGGCGGCGAGCACGGCGGCGGTGGCGGCCAGCAGTCGGTTGCGCTTCACGGCGCCCACCGTAGCGCCTCTCCCGGCGAAGGTCCCGGGAACTTTTCGGGGCGTGGCGACGACGCGGGCGGGTGGCTACCAGCGCAGCGTCGTGAGGTAGTCGAGGAGGCGGCCGGCGATCAGCTGGTGGTCACGCAGCGACGGGTGCCAGTGGCAGCCCTGGTAGTCCAGGCCCTCGTTGCCGTAGTACCAGAAGCGGACCCGCCGGTCGCCCGCGCTGTTGCGCTCGCGCACGATCCGCTCGGCGGTCTGCGCGTACACCGTCGTATTCGACATGTAGGTGGCGCTGACCACGATGGTCGCGGCCGGGTAGCGAGCCCGGAGCTTGTCCAGGAAGCCGTGGTACGCCTCGCGGTAGGCGCTGAGCAGCGACTCAGGCGTCCACGGCTCGCCCGGGTTGATCGCGGTGCTGAAGTCGTTGATGCCGAGGCCGACCACCACGACCTGCGGCCGCCAGGAGCGGGGCTTCGACCAGAGGTCGCCGTCGACGGCGAGCAGCGCGCGGTCGTAGTAGGTGCGGTAGTCGGTGCCCGGCTCGCCGCCGTTGTAGTTGCGCACCATGCCCCGCCCGGAGAAGGCGTTGACCTGGTAGTCGGCGCCCAGCCGCCGGGCGGCGAGCGCGCCGAAGCTCTGGTCGGCGTTGGTGGTGCGGTTGACCGCGTCGCCGGTGCAGTCGCGGGTGGTGGAGAGGTTGCCGTAGCCGGCGGTGTACGAGTCGCCGATGAACTCGATCTGCCGGTGCCGGGCCGCCGGCCGCTCCAGGATGGCGCCGCCCGGTGCGGCCACGAAGCCGCCGAAGGTGCTCGTCGCCCACGGGCTCTCGCTCCGCTTCACCAGCCGCACGCCGTGGCGGCCGGGGGCGAGCCCGCGGATCCAATGTGTACCGGCGGCCGGCGTCACCAGCGTGGCCACGGTCGCGCCGTCGACCTGGACGTCGTAGTCGGCGGCCGGATCGTCGAGGACCACGCCCACGGCGGTGCCCCGGAAGCGCCCCTCGAAGTAGACGCCCGGCCAGCTGAACCGCAGCGCTCCCCCGTCGGCCTCGACCCGGCCGGCGGTGTGCGACTGGCAGCTCGCCCGCCGGCAACCGGCGGAGACCGGCGCCGCCATCAGACCCGCCGTCAACACACCGGCCACGAGCACCGCGACGTAGCGCCTCATCCCGCCTCCACGCATCGAAGTCTAGCGATGCACTACCTTCGCGAGCGGAGACCCCCGTTGTCAAGCGGCGACGGCGGCGGTCAGGTGGCGTTGGAAGTGTCCACTATGCACAGCTGTCGATGTGCCTCCGGCTCGGTCGCGAGGCGGCGCCACTCGCTCGGGGTGAGGCCGTACATGCCACGGAAGCGGCGGGCGAAATGGGTCGGGTCGCTGAAGCCCCAGCGCCGGGCGACCATCGCGATCGTGCGGCCGCGGCTCTCCGGTCTCAGCAGCTCCTCGCGGGCGCCCCGCAGCCGCTCGCCGATGATCCACTGTTCGAGGCTGAAGTCGGCCTGGGCGCAGATCTTGTAGAGGTGGCGGAGCGAGACGTTGTGCGCGGCGGCGATCGTGGCCGGGCGCAGGTCGGGGTCGGCGAGGTGCTCGCGGACGTACGCGCGGATCCGGGTCAGCAGTGTCTCGGTGAGCACGGCGCGGGCGTGCGGCTCCGCGTGGGCGGCCGAGGCGATGAGGGCGCGGGCCAGCTCGATGCTCGCGTGGCCCAGCGTGGCGGCGGCCGGGTCGGCGCTGAGCCGCTCGGCGTCCCTGGCCAGGTGGGCGACGTGGCTGGTGACCAGGTCGTAGAGCGGGCTGGACCGGAGGTTGGCCGCCGCGCGGCGGATGACATCGACCGGGAGGCCGACCTGGTCGATGGGGATCTGGAAGCAGCCGGCCGCGCCGTGGCCGGACCAGGAGAAGTCGTACGGCGAGGAGAGGTCGACCATCATCAGCGAGCCGGGCCGCACGATCTGGCGGTGGCCGAGCTGCTCGTGGCGGCCGTCGGCGAGCATCTGCACGGAGAGCGCGACGACCGGTGCGGCGTCCTGTCTGGCCTGCTTGGGCGTGCGCAGCAGCTGGAGTCCGGTGGAGCGGGCGGTGAAGACGTTGGCCCGCCCGAGCTCCCAGACCTCGAGGCGGGTGCGGACATCGCCGTCCGGATCCTCGTGGATCACGTAGGAGGGGACCGACGCCCGCATCATCGCCGTGTAGACGGCCTCGATCCGCTCGCCTCGCGGAATGTCCGCCGTGTCCAGAACAAATCCCATGTGCGCCGCCCGGTGTGCACGGTGAGCCGACAACGGTGCACGCACAGTCCCCCGGTGGCGCACGCCTGCTCATAGGTTCGCACGGGAGTGTTACAGGTAAGGAGCCTGCCATGACCACGCCCGACACGATCGTCCTCGTCCACGGATTCTGGGTGACGCCGCGCAGCTGGGAGCACTGGGTCACGCACTACGAGGCCCGCGGCTTCCGGGTGATCGCCCCCGGCTACCCCGGCTTCGAGGTGGAGGTGGAGGCGCTGCGGGAGGACCCGCGGATCATCGTCGACGTCACCGTCCCGGCGATCATCTCGAAGATCGAGGGGATCATCCGCGAGCTCGACACCCCGCCCATCATCATCGGGCACTCGGCCGGCGGCGCGTTCACCCAGATCCTGCTCGACCACGGCTTCGGCGCCGCCGGCGTCGCGCTCAACTCGGCACCCACCGAGGGGGTCCGGGTGGTGCCGCTCTCCCAGGTGAAGTCCACCTTCCCGGTCCTCAAGAGCCCGGCCAACCGGCACAAGGCCATCGGGCTCTCCTTCGAGGAGTGGAAGTACGCGTTCACCAACACGTTCACCGACGAGGAGGCGCTCGCCCTCTACGAGCGCTACCACATCCCGGCCAACGGCGGCATCCTGTGGGGCAGCGTGCTCGCCAACTTCCAGCCCGGCCACCAGGACACGTGGGTCGACTACCACAACGACCGGCGGGCGCCGCTGCTCTTCGTCTCCGGCAGCGAGGACCACATCATGCCGCCGGCCATCCAGAAGTCGAACGCCAAGCACTACAAGTCCAACACCATCACCGAGGTCGAGGAGTACGAGGGGTACGCGCACCTGCTACCCGCGCAGAAGGGCTGGGAGGAGATCGCCGATCACGTGCTCGACTGGGCGCTGACCCATGCACGCTGACGTCCGGCTCACCCACGTCGGCGGCCCCACGGTGCTGATCGAGGTGGCCGGCTGGCGGCTGCTGACGGATCCGACGTTCGACCCGGCCGGGCGCACGTACGCGTTCGGCTGGGGCACCTCCTCCCGCAAGCTCGCCGACCCGGCCGTCGCCGCCGGCGCCCTCGGACCGATCGACGCGGTGCTGCTGACCCACGACCACCACGGCGACAACCTCGACGGAGCCGGGCGCGAGCTGCTGCCCTCGGCGGGGACGGTGGTCACCACCGTCTCCGGCGCGGGCCGGCTCGGCGGCGGCGCGCGCGGTCTAGCGCCGTGGGCGTCGACCACATTGGAGGGTGCCGGCCGGCCGTCCATCGAGGTCACCGCCACGCCCTGCCGGCACGGCCCGCCGCTGAGCCGGCCGATCGTCGGCGATGTCGTCGGCTTCGCCCTGCGGTGGGAGGGACAGCGGCACGGCGCGCTGTGGATTTCCGGCGACACCGTGCTCTACGGCGGTGTCCGCCAGGTCGCCGGCCGCGTGCCGGTCGGCCTGGCGCTGCTGCACCTCGGCGGGGTCCGCTTCCCGGTGACCGGCCCGCTCCGCTACACGATGACCGCGCGCGACGCGGTCGCCCTGCTCGGCGAGGTGCGCCCGCACACCGCCGTACCCGTGCACTACGAGGGCTGGAAGCACTTTCAGCAGCCCCGTTCCGTCATCGAGCGCGAGTTCGCGGACGCCCCCGGGGACGTGCGCGACCGCATCCGCTGGCTGCCGATCGGCACCCCCACGGACCTGGAGACCTGATCATCATCAAAGCTCCTCCCGAGCGGCTTAGAGCTGCCCGAGAGGAGCCTTGATCACATGGGGCGTCAGCTCACCAGGTCGAACTTCTCCCACGCGCCGATCGTCGTGCGGTTGGCGATGAGCGCGGCCGCGCCACCGTTCTCCGCCACGACGTAGCGGCCGTTGGCCTGCGCCCGGAAGCTCACGCTCCCGTCGGAGTTGTTGACCCGCGCGAACGTCTCCCACGCCCCGACCGACGCGCGGTTGGCCACGAGCGGGGCGGCGCCGGCGTTCTCCGCGCAGACGTACTGGCCGCTGGCCTTCGACCGGAACGCCACGTTGCCGCCGCCGAGGTCCACGATGTCGAAACGCTCGCTGCTGGTGGAGGCCGCGGTCGCGCTGGCGATCAGGTTGCCGGCGGCCGTGGTGACGAAGCGGTTGTTGGCCCGGGCCCGCCAGCTGGTGCCGGTGACCGGGTTGGGGTTGGTCTGCGGGGTGCAGGTGGCGGTCGTCGCGCCGCCGGCCCACTGGATCGCGCCGAGCAGCATGCGGGTGAAGTTGCTCTCCGTGTACGACGCCTCGGTGTGGCCGAGTCCGGTGTAGAAGGAGCGGCCGCCGCCGTACTGCTGGCACCAGGAGATCGGGTGGTCGCCCATCGAGCCGCCGCTGTAGGTGGACTCGTCGAGGCGCATCAGCACGCGCACGTTGGGGCGCGGGTTGGTGCGGTAGTTGTACCACTCGTCCGAGCGGCTCCAGTCGGCCGGCAGGTGCGAGGTCATCCCGTTCGAGCGGTCCTCGACCCGGATCGTGGCCTGCTGGATGGCCGGGTGCGAGGCGAAGTACGCGCCGACCAGCCCGCCGTACCAGGCCCAGTCGTACTCGGTGTCGGCCGCCGCGTGGACGCCGACGTAGCCCTTGCCGCTCGCGATGTACGACTGGAACGCGCTCTGCTGGGTCGCGTTGAGCACGTCGCCGGTCGTGGAGAGGAAGATCACCGCCTGAAACTGCGCCAGGTTGGCGGTCGTGAACTGGTTGGCGTCCTCGGTCGCGGTGACCGTGAAGCCGTTGGCCGCGCCGAGCTGCTGGATCGCCGCGATGCCGTTGGGGATCGACGAGTGCCGGAAACCGGCCGTCTTGGAAAACACGAGGACCTTCGTGACCGGCGCCGCCGCCGCGGGTGACGCCGGTGCCACGAGCGCCGCCACCACGAATACGGCCAGCCCGAGCAGGGCGGCCGCCTGACGTCTCAACACTTGTGCTCCTCCGCTCATGGGGTAGCTAGGAGCCGGGCCGCCGATGCTCGGCTAGTTTCGTCGACCACCCGTGCCGAAGCGGGCGGCCACACTGTGCAGCGTAGTAAACATTGGATGTTTAAGCACGTCAATCCCACGGACCAGCTACGCGCGGAAGGCGCGCAGGAAGACCCGCACACCGCCGTCGACGAGGCCGGCGATCTCGGCGTCGTCGAGCTTCACCGCGCCGTACCAGGAACGGCTGTTGGCCCGGCCGGTGACCAGCAGCCCCAGAAACTCGGCGGCCTCCATCGGGTCCGGGATGTCGAGCAGCCCCCGCCCGGCGAGCTCGGCCAGCCGGTCGGCGAGGGCGCGCTGGACGGCGGTGTTGGTGGCGGTCCGCTCCAGCAGGGTCGGGAAGTGCGACGCCTCCGCGATCATCAGGCGCATCACGGCGGCCCGCTCCGCCGATCGCGCCACCTCGATGGCGAACTCGCGACCGAAGCGGATCAGCGCCACCTCGATGTCGTCGACCTGGCCGAGCGTGCGGTCCAGCAGCTCCTGGAACGCCGCCGCGTGCCCCTGCTTCGTCTCCTCCAGCGTGGACAGGAACAGCTGCCGCTTGTCGCCGTAGTAGTCGTAGATCGTCCGCTTGGAGACGCCCGCGGCGGCGGCGATGGCGTCGACGCTCGCCCGGGCGAAGCCCTCGCGGAGGAAGACGTCGAGGGCCGCGCGCACGATCGCGTCGCGTTTGGCGGGCGATCCCTGGCGGAGCGGCTGCGCGGTCACAGGGCACACGCTACACCGGGTAGTGTAGCCAGGGACTACACTGCACCGTATAGTGCAATTCATGACCTCGACCATGCCACGCCTCGACCGTGCCGTAGTCAAGCTCAGTGCCGTCGTCGTCGCCGGCACCATCACCGCGATGCTGGACATGACGATGGTGACCGTCGCGCTGGCCGGCATGACCCGCGCTTTCGACACCTCCATCGCCACGGTGCAGTGGGTCAACACCGCCTACCTGCTGTCGATCGCGATGGTCATCCCGGTGACCGGCCGGCTGGCGGAGCGGTTCGGCACCCGGGCCATGTGGCTGTTCGCACTCGCCGCCTTCACCGCCGGCTCAGCCCTCTGCGGCACGGCCTGGTCGGTGGGGAGCCTGATCGCGTTCCGGGTCGCGCAGGGCATCGGCGGCGGCATGATCGTTCCGCTGGGCATCATGATCCTCGCCCACGCCGCCGGCCCGGAGCGGCGCGGACGCGTGATGGCGATCGCGGCCGTGCCCACCCAGCTCGCGCCCATCGCCGGTCCGCTGCTCGGCGGCCTGCTCGTCGACAGCCTCGGCTGGCGCTGGATCTTCTACGCCAACCTGCCGATCTGCCTACTCGCGCTGCTGCTGTCCGTGCGCGGCATCCCCGACAACGGCCAGCGCGAGGACCGCCGCATCGACCTGCGCGGCCTCGCGCTGCTCTCCCCCGCCATCGCCCTGATCGTCTTCGGCCTGTCCCGGACCGGCACCCCCGGGCACGGGCTGCTCCCGCTCACCGCCGGCGCGATCCTGCTGGCCGCGTTCGCCGTCCACGCCTGGCGCACGCCCGGCACCCCACTGGTCGACCCGCGCCTGCTCGCCCATCGGGCCCTGGCCGCAGCGTCGGCACTCAACTTCGTGTCCCGGCTGTCGATCTTCGGTGCGCTGATGCTGATCCCGCTGTACTACCAGCAGGTCCGCGGGCACGACGCGCTCACCGCCGGCCTGCTGATGGCCCCGCAGAGCCTCGGCACCATGCTCGCCCTGCCCTACGCCGGCCGGCTGACCGACCGGATCGGCGCCCGCCCGGTCGTGCTCACCGGGATCGCCGCGACCACGCTCGGCGCCCTCGCCTACACGCAGGTCACCGCGCACACCAACGCCCTCTTCCTGGCCGCCTCGCTGCTGGTCTGGGGCATCGGCATCGCCGCCGTCGCGGTCCCGGTCGCGGCCGCCGCCTACCAGGGCCTGCAGCCCGCGATGATCCCGAGCGCCACTAGCGCGCTCACCATGATCCAGACCATCGGCGCCTCGGTGGGCGCGGCCGTGCTGGCCGCGATCCTGCAAAGCCACACCGGCCCGCTGGACGCCGCCTTCGCGGACACGTTCTGGTGGGTGCTCGGCTTCACCGCCCTCGCCCTGATCCCCGCCCTGCTCCTCCCGATGCGCCCACCCCCGACCGTCCACTAGAGAGCCACATCAAAACCCCGCCGGCCTTCTGATTGGGGAGCTTTCGGTGTGGGGGTCTCGCCCGTCCGTTCTTTAGGCAGATTATTTGCCCGCGTTCGTGTCAGTGGCGGGCCGTTTGCTCCCGCGGGCCGGCGGGTCCGCGGTGGTTGGCGTTACCCCTTTGCCTCCGGCGGGAGCGCTCCGGACCATCAGGATGGGGTTAGGTGCCATCCCGATGTCCATCGACCCACACAAGCGGAGCAGACCAACGCCTG
>Ga0272482_10000182_pt1 | contig 20223 bp, 22 predicted proteins | sample RVTome_8_FD_192427 | JGI IMG/M metagenome (GOLD analysis project Ga0272482, IMG submission 192427) | Soil microbial communities from uranium-contaminated site in the Upper Colorado River Basin, Wyoming, United States - RVT160D0 (version 2) ...
CGTCGGCACCGTCGACCCGAAGGACCCGCTCGTGTCACCGCTGCACGTCGACTCGTGCGAGGGCCTGCCACCGGCGCTCGTGATCACCGCCGAGTTCGACCCCCTGCGCGACGAGGGCGAGGCCTACGGCGCCGCGCTGGCGGCGGCGGGCGTCGAGACCACGACGACCCGCTACGACGGCATGATCCACGGCTTCTTCTCCATGAAGGAGTTCCTCCCCGACGGCGCCACCGCCATCGCCGAGGCCGCGGTCGCCCTGAAGAAGCACCTGTCTTGAGGACACCGAAGCTGCCCTCGAAAGAGGATCGGGTTTCATCCTCTTTCGGAGGCAGGTTCGTCGTTCGTCACGCCGCCGGCGGAGTGAACGCCGCCCCGGTGGCGACGTAGCTGCCGTCCTCGGCGGCCCCACCCCACAGCAGGATCTCCGTGCCGGTCCACACCCCGGACGACACGGCGGCGGAGCCGGGCGGCGGCGGGGGCATGACCCGCCACTGGTTCGTGGCCGGGTCGAACATCCGCCGGCCGGCCACCACCCAGTCCCCGGCCGACCCGCGGTAGCCGACATCGTCGCGGACCGAGGTGACGTCGGGCCCGGGGCCGGGGAGCGGCGACCAGGTGCCGCTGGCGAGGTCGAGGATCCCGCCCATCTCGGTGGGGGCGGCCAGGCCTTCGGTGCCGGCCTTCCCGAAGGCGCCGATCGACAGGCTGACCAGCTTGTCGCCGTGGGCGGTCCAGGTGCCCCAGCCGGCGACGCCCGAGTCGGGCAGCCCGGCCCAGGTGTCGGTGGCGGGGTCGAAGGTGGTGGTCCGGTAGTAGAGGCCCGGCTCGATGCCGCCGGACCCGGGATCGAGGCAGGGCCGGGAGAACACCACCAGCCGCTCACCGGCCCAGGCGCCCTGCCGGTTCTCGGCGCAGTCGGCGGGGTCGGCGGGGAGCGCCGACCAGGTGTCGTCGTCGGGGTCGTAGGCCCAGTCGACCTGGTCGGCCCGCTCGGCCGGGTCGGTGGCGAGGCGCGGGGCGACCATGACCGCCCGTTGGCCGGTCCACACCGGCTCGTGGCCGAAGCCGACCGGCGACTCGGCCCGGCTCGACCAGCCGTCGTCGTCGGGGTCGTAGGCGAGGAGCGTGGTCTCGCCGTCGTCGCCGGTGACGAAGACCAGGGCGACGTCGCCCGTCCAGACCGCCGAGGCGCCGGCGAACGGGAGCGGGGCGTCGGCGAGGCGGCGCCAGGTGTCGGTGGCCGGGTCGTAGGCGGCGCTGTCGGTCAGGCCGCCGGGCACGTCGGCGCAGCGGGCGTTGTCGGGACACTCCTGGTCGGTGCCGCCCAGGACCAGCACCTCCCGGCCGGTCCACGCCGTCGACGACGCGTAGCGGGCGCTCAGCGGTGACGGGGCCAAGGCGCGCCAGGTGCCGGGGTCGCCCGGGGGGATCGTGGGGCCGGGATCGGCGGCGACATCGGTCGGGCCGGCCGGGTCGTCGACCCTGCCGTCGCCGCTGCTCCGGATCAGGACGACTGCACCCACCAGCACCACCGCCACCGCGGCCACGGCGGCGACCAGCGGATGGTGGCGGCGGCGACGGTCCTGGTCGGCCCGGCGCCGGACGGCCGCCCAGGCGTCGTCCTCGTCGTCCTGGTCGATCTCGGGCCGCCGCTCCTGGAGGGCGAGCCGGATCCGTTCATCGGTGTCCATCGTCGACCTCCAGTCGGGGGGCGAGGGCGCGGCGGGCGTCGTGGAGGTGCGACTTCACCGTCCCCTCGGCGAGCCCGAGCACCGAGGCGATCTCGGCGACGGGCAGGTCGGCCACGTAGAACAGCGCCACCACCGCCCGCTGCCGGCGGGGGAGGCAGCGGAGGGCGGCGTCGAAGTCGACCGGGGGCTCGGCGTCCTCCCCGGTGGCCGGCCGCAGCGTGGCCAGGCGGGGCAGGGCGGCCTCCCGTCGCAGCCGGCCCCGGCGCTGGTTCAGGGCCCGGTGGACGGCGACCCGGCGCAGCCAGGCGGCCGGGTCCTCGTAGGTGCGGACCTGCGGCCAGTGCCGGCTGGCCTGGACGAAGGCGTCCTGCACGGCGTCGGCCGCCGCCTCGGTGCTCCCGACCACCACGGACACGGTGTGGACGAGCCCGGCGTACTCCCGCCGAAACAGCCCCTCCAACCCCCGGTCCTCGTCCATCCACCCCATTCCACCCCGCCACCCCCACCCCGGTTGGGTCGCGGCGTGACTTCTCGAACCAATCCCACCCGACCTCCGGGAGGTCTCAGCCCCGAACCCACCCCTGCGAATCTGCCCTCGAAAGAGGATCGGGTTTCGTCCTCTTTCGGGGGCAGGTTCGTCGTGAGCGACGACAACTAGCTTCCCGAGATGACGCCGCCGCGACTGACCGCCGCCGTAGAGCTCCTCGATGTCCAGCCGTCCGACGACATCCTGGAGATCGGCTGCGGCCCGGGTGTCGCAGCAGCCCTGGTCGCCGAGAAGGCAGGCAGCCTGGTCGCCATCGACCGCTCCGCCACGGCGATCACCCGAGCGAAGGCCCGCAGCGCGGGCAACACGAGGTTCCTCCAGGCCGACCTCGCCAACCTCCCCGGCCACGACGCCACCTTCGACAAGGCCTTCGCCGTCAACGTCAACGTCTTCTGGACCGGCCCCGCCGACGCGGAGCTCGCCACCCTCACCCGGGTCCTCCGCCCCGGTGGGCGGCTGCTCCTCGTCTACGAGGGCCCGGGCGGCACCCGCGACGTCAGCCCCACCATCACGGCCAACCTGGCCCGCCACGGCTTCGCCGCCGAGGTCGTCCCCCACCCGGCGGTCCTGGCGATCACCGCCCAACGACCTCCGGGGTGACCTCGACGTCGACGTCGGTCCCATCCCCGGCCTCGGTCCGGGTCGACAGCCACGAGCCAGCCAGGATCAGCACCAGGCCGACCAGCGAGCCGACCCCCGGCCGCTCGTCGAGGAAGGCGATCCCCAGCACCAGCGCCACCACCGGGTTGATGTAGGTCACCACCAGGGCCCGGCCCGCCCCCACCTCGGCGACCAGGATCCCGTAGCCGACCAGGCCGGCCGCCGTGCACACGAAGCCCAGCACGGCCAGCGCCGCCAGGGCCGAGCCGGGCGGGACGGCGTCGGGCGGGTCGGCGGCGGCGAAGGGCAGCAGCGCGATCGACGCCACCACCAGGGCGCCGGCCATCGACGCCCGGGCGTCCATGTCGGACAGCTGCCGCTTCAGGACCATCGGCCCGATCGCGTAGCCCAGGGCCGCCAGCAGGATGGCGCCGGCGCCCCACAGCTCGTCGGCCTCGCCGGCCACGTCGACCCCGACCAGTGCCACCACGCCCGCCAGCCCCACCACCAGGCCCACCAGGCGGCGGCCGCCGACCCGCTCGGTGGCGTCGAAGCGGAGGGCCAGCAGGGCCACGAACAGGGGCGCCGAGGCGATGATGATGGCCGCCACCGACGAGTCGACGTGCTGCTCACCCACGGCGATCAGGGGGAACGGGCCGACCAGCTCGACGACGGCGAACACGGCCAGCCACTTCCAGCGCCCCCGCAGCTCGGCCAGCAGCCCCAGCCGCCACGACAGCAGCACGAGCGACCCAGCCCCGATCACCACCCGCACCCAGGCGAGGAACGCCGGCGGCACGCCGTCGTCGACCGCGACCTTGATGAACAGGTAGGGCAGGCCCCACATCACCGACACGGCCGCCATGGCGACCCAGGCGCGGCGCGTCACGCACGATCCCCGAGCATGCGGCCATGCTGCCGTGCGGATGGGGCGTCGTCACGGGGTTTGCTGATGCGACCAGAATGCCGAGCATGACGTCGTGGAGCGACCTGGCCGCCGCCCATCCCGACCTCGCCGAGCGGGCGCAGCAGATCCTCGACCGCCACCGCCACAAGACGCTGGCCACCCTGCGGCGCGACGGTTCGCCGCGGATCAGCGGCATCGAGTCGCGGTTCGCCGACGGCGAGCTGTGGCTGGGGATGATGCCCGGGTCGCGCAAGGCCGCCGACCTGCGGCTCGACCCCCGGATGGCGTTGCACAGCGCCAGCGAGGAACCGGACGACGACGACCCGGCCGTGTGGCCGCCCGACGCCAAGGTCGCCGGCGTCGCCGTCGAGGTCACCGACCCGGCCGCCTTCCGGCGCCTGGCCGAGATCGAGGGCGGCGACCCCGACGAGGCCGGCCCCGGCACCTACCACCTGTTCCGGATCGACGTCACCGAGCTCGTCACCATCACCGTCGGCACGCCCCCCGACCACCTCCTGATCGACTACTGGACCGTGCCCGGCGGCCGCCGCACGGTCAAGCGCACCTAGCGCACCCGTCCCGCTCCCGCTCGCTCAGCCGATCAGGCCCCAGAGGGTGCGGGGGTAGTCGATCACCCGGCTGACCACGGCGACGACGGGCGTGATCCGGTGGACCGGGTGGCTGGGGCGCAGCGTGCCGACGAACCACATCTGCTCGATGGTCGGCGGCCCGACCGCCACCTGCTCCAGCACCGATGGGTCGTGGCCCCGGGCGGCCTCGAGGACGGCGGCCATCGTCGTCGACCGGCCCACGCCACCGCTGCAGTGGGCGAAGACGATGCCGTCGGCGTCCTCGACGATGGCCAGGAACGCCTCGATCTCCCGGCGGGACGGGGCCTCGCCGTCGGTGACCTCGAGGGCGTGGTAGTCGATCCCCAGGCGTTCGAGGGCCTCGGGGTCGTCCCGGCCCCGTTCCCGGGGTGCCGGGCTTCCCTCCCGGAAGTCGATCACCGTGGTCACGCCCTGGTCGGCGAGGGCCCGGTACTGGTCGAGCGTCGGCTGGGCGCCGAACGCCACCGCGTCGTCGACCAGGCGGAGGTGCGTGATGTCGGGCCAGCCTTCGGCCTGCAGCTGGGGGTCCTTGCCACCCCAGCGGGCCGCGGCCCCGGCCACCAGGGTCAGCACCTGGACGACGACGAACAGCGCCAGCCAGCCACCGAGCAGGTAGAGGGGGACGCGCAGCAGGCGCGGGATCCGGCTCACCGGCTCAACCTACGGGCGCCGGTGCCGGGTCCCGCGCCTGGTCGCTCAGTTGCGGGCTTCGAACCAGCGGTCCGACCGGGCGCTGAAGAGGACCAGCAGGACCAGCAGGGCGATGCCCACCTGGGAGATCGCCGACCAGGCCTCGTTGCGCTGGCTCTCCCAGCTGATCTGGGTGAGGGCGTAGACCGCCGAGGCGATGTGGAGGCACATCACGATCGCCACCAGGGCCCGGGCCCAGTTGGCCCCCCGGCCGAGGCCGAAGGCGGTCATCACCGTGATCACACCGAGGGCGATCATGACGCCGCCGGTCCACCGCATCTCGGTGACGGTGAGGCCCAGGTCGCTGCGCATGGAGCGGTCGTCGGCGTTGGCGAGGATGGCGATGCCCCCGATGAAGTCGGCGATGGCGGCGAGCCAGGTCAGCACGACCACGAGGGTGACGCCGAACGGGCGGGGGACCGCCCGGCCCATGGGGGTCGGCGCGGTGGGGAAGGAGGTGGCCATGTCCCCCAAGGTTCCCGCCACCCGTTTCACCCGCCCTCACCCCACCCGGGTGAAGATCCCCCAATCCCCCGTCATGATCCCACTCCCACCCGTTCTCATAACCCGCCGCGCCGGGGACCGGCGGCATCCCCAGCAACACCGGGGTACGCCCCGGCGCGGCACTTTCAGGCCCGGGCCTGGTGGGCGTGGCAGGCGGCGACGAAGTCGGGGTGGACGCCTCGGAGGGTGACGACGCCGTGGCGGCGGTCCCAGGTGGCGGAGATGCCCTCGACGTGGCCGGTGGCGAACGGGAGCCGTCCCCAGATGCGGTCCTGGTCGACGCTCCACCACGACACCAGCCAGGCGAGGATGCTGACGAAGAACAGGAACGCCGGCCACGTGGCTCGCCTCGCCGCCTCGACCGGCACCACCTTGTCGGCCGGCAACCCACTCCGAGCGCACACCATCGGGTAGTCCCCCACCTCGAACCGCGCCCGCCACGTCGTCATCATCGCCACACCCCCTTGTAGCCCACCCGCCGTCCCACCGCCCGCCAGCAGGCAGGGTCGACGCAGCCGCGACGACGCCGCCGCGACCGCGATCCCCGGTCGGTTCGACTTTCGGGGAACCTTTCGGGGGCACTGCGCATCGATCTGGTGCCGGTGACGAAGGTGGTGGGGTCGGTGGACGTGAACGACGTGCAGCCCGAGGTGGAGCGCCCTGCCGCGCCCGTCCTCCGGCTCGTCACGCCGCCGCCCGACGAGGGCCCGTCGTTCGAGGAGGTCTACCGCCGCCACTACGCCCGCATGGTGCGGGTCGCGCTCATGCTCACCGGCTCCAACGAGGCCGCCGAGGACATCGTGCAGGAGGCGTACGTCCAGCTCTACGGCCGCTTCGACCGCCTCGGCGACGCTCCCGGCTACCTCTACCGCACGGTGGTCAACGGGTGCCGGTCACGGCACCGGCACCAGCGCGTCGTCGTGCGGTTCCAGCACCTGTTCGCCCCGGCGCCCGTCGCACCGAGCGAGACCGACGAGACGTGGGCGGCGCTGGCTCGCCTGTCGCCCCGGCGTCGGGCGGCGGTCGTCCTCCGCTACTACGCCGACCTGCCGCTGGCCGAGGTGGCCGAGATCCTCGACTGCAAGCTCGGCACGCTGAAGTCGATGCTCCACCGGGCGCTCGACGACCTGAAGGGAGTGGTCGGGGAATGACCGGCTCGCCCGAGTCCACCCTCACGCCCCGCGAGGCCGAGCTGCGACGCCGGCTGGCCGAGCTGGCCGCCACCGCCACCGTCGACGACGTCTGGGAGCAGATCCAGGACCGGATCGCCGCCGGGGAGCCGGGCCGGCCGCAGGGGCGGGGCCGGCCCGCTCGCCGTGTGGCCGTCGCGGTGGCGGCCGCGGTGCTGCTGCTAGTGGTGGGGGTGGCCGTCCTCGGGGGACGGGACGACGGTCGCGAGCGGCTCGACACGGTCGATGACACGACCTCCACCACCGTCGACCGCGACGGCGGGTCGGGCACGACGACCACGGCGCCGGGACCCGGCGACCAGCCGGGCGACGACGACCAGGCCGGCAGCACCGGTGACGGCACCGGCACGGGGGTGGGTGACGGTCCGGGGTCCGGCGACGGCACCGACGAGGGCGCCGACACCGGCGGCACCGACCCGGGCGGCGGTGGCGCCACCTCGCCGGGCGCCACGACACCGGACGACCCGGGCTCTCCCTCCCCGTCGGTGACCAGGCCCTCCCTCAACCCCGACCCGGACGCCGCCCCCGACGGCCGCGTGCCGGTGGTCGAGTTCGGGTTCAACTCGGAGACGGGCGTGCGGGTGACGGCCTGGCGCGACGGCGCCGGCTTCCACATGACCCTCTGGCAGTACAACCCCTGGCGGGAGCTCACCACCTGGAGCTGGAGCAACGTGCCGGGCCAGAACTGCTTCGCCGGCTCGCTCGGCACCTTCCAGATACCGGAGCTGGCACCGTTCTCGACCCGGCGGCTCGCCTGGGGGTTCGTGCGGGCCGACGCCGGGACCGTGGGCGTGATCGACGGGCCCACCGACTTCTACGACTCCATGCCCCGCTACATGGGGCCGGAGGTCTTCGCCGGGCTGCGCCCCTGGATCACCGACGTGCAGGGCTCCGACCCGGTGCAGCGGTTCCGGGCCATCGCCACCGACAACTCGACGCTCCACTACGCCGACCCGCCGACCTGGGACGCCCGTCCGGCCACCTGCTGACCACGCCCTCGGGCGACCCGGCCGTCCTCCGAGCACCCGGGAACCTTTCCGCCCGCTCAGGCATGGAACAGGTGGAGCGACCGGGACCGGTCGCCCGTTCCCTCGGAAAGGAAGCCATCGATGAGGTGGGTCAAGATCAGGTCGGCGCTGGCTGCGGCCGGCGTCGTGGCGGTGGGAGCCTCGGCGACGGGGTGTGCGCCACCGCCGCACACGTGGAGCGCCGAGCTCGTCAGCGTCAACGCCGCGGGCACCGACAGCGGCGACGGCGGCTCCGGGCGCAACGCGAACACGGGCTCGGGCGGGTTCCCGCCGGGCTCGTCGTTCGTCGTCAGCGCCGACGGTTCGACGCTGGCCTACCTCAGCTACGCCGCCGACCTGGGCCCGACCGACCCCGGACCGGAGTACGACGACGACGTCTACGTCCGCGACCTCGACACCGGGACGACCACCCTCGCCACACCCTCGGCCCCCGGGAAGACCGACGACGGCGACGGCACCGTCCGCAAGATGGCGCTCAGCGCCGACGGCACGAAGCTGGCCTTCACCAGCGCCTCACCCCAGCTGGTGCCGGTGGACACCAACGACATGGCCGACGTGTTCGTGCGGGACCTCGCCAGCGGGACCACCATCCTCGTGTCCGCCAACGCGGCCGGCACCGACAGCGCCGACAGAGGGGCCAACGACTTCGCCCTCAGCCCCGACGGCACCAAGGTGGCGTTCACCAGCAGCGCCACGAACCTGGGCCCGCCCAACCGCGGCGACACCGGCCAGTCCGACGTCTACCTGCGCGACCTGACCACTGGACGGACGACGCTCCTGTCGGCCGAGCCCGGTGGTCTCGACGGCCTGGAGCTGTCGTGGCAGCCGGTGTTCAGCCCTCTCGGCGACGCGGTGGCGTTCACGAGCGCCGCCCGGCTCGGGGACGACACCCGCAACGGGAGCGACGTGTTCGTGCACGACCTCGCCACCCACACCAACCGGGCCGTGTCGACCTCGGCGCCGGCCCCGCCCGGCGCGACGACCGACCCCTCCTACCGGGCCAGGTTCCCGGTGTTCGCCCCGTCCGGGCGGGCCATCGCCTACCAGGTCGAGGTCGTCTACGTGGCGGGCGGGACCCGCTACTCCTACACCGACATCGACCTCGTCGACCTCGACACCGGAGCGGTGGAGCTGGTCTCGGCCCACCCGGTGCCGACCTCGACCGCGCTCGACGGCGACCGGACGTCCCACACCCCGGTGTTCAGCCCCGACGGCACGCAGGTCGTGTTCGAGAGCGGCGCCAGCTACTTCGGTCCCACCGACACCAACCAAGCCGACCACTACCGCCGGGGCGACCTCTACCTGCGGGACCTGGCCACGGACACCACCACGCTGGTCAGCGCCAACACGGAGGGGTCCGATGCCATCGGCGGCGAGGACGTGACGTTCAGTCCGGACGGCGAGCTGCTCGCCTTCAGCAGCATCCCCGTGGCACTGGGCGCCGCGGTGCGGGTCCACCTGGTGGAGCCGGCCGCGAACCGGCGGAACCTCCTCCAGGTGGGTTCGGTGGTGCCCGCGGCCGGCAGCAGCTGGGAGGCCAACCCGACGTTCCTCGCCGGCGACGACCTCCGTCTCGCCCTGGTCGCCTTCAACGGCGACCTGGGCCCCACCGACACCAACGCCGACACCGACGTCTACATCACCACCGGCACCCGCCCCCCGACCTGACCCGAAGGTGGTGGGGTGGTGGGGTGGTGGGGTGGTGGGGTGGTCCCGCCATCCCACCACCACCGGTGGGTTCAGCGGTGGGTGACGACGTTGACGACCTTGCCGTCGGGATCCCTCACGAAGAAGCGGCGCACGCCCCATTCCTCGTCGGTGATCGGGTGCACGATCTCGGCGCCCGTCGCCCGCACCGCCTCGTAGACGGCGTCGACGTCGTCGACCTCGACGCTGATGTCCGGGTTCACCGCGGCCGAGGCGTCCTTGGTCATGAGGATGACCTGGGCGGTGGGGTTGGACGGCGAGACCAGGTTGACCACCCAGCCCATGTTCATGTCCTCCCGAAAGCCGAGGAGCTGGTAGAAGCCACTGCTCGCGGCCGGGTCAGCGGTCGTGAAGTCCGGAACGGCACGGCGAATCGTCATGCGCGGGACCCTAACGCCCCCCAAATCCCCCCGATCAGATGTCGTAATAGAGGTTGAACTCCCAGGGGTGGGGGCGGAGGCGGATGGCGTCTACTTCGGACTCTCGCTTGTACGTGATCCAGGTGGTGATGAGGTCGTCGGTGAAGACGTCGCCGGCCCGCAAGAAGGCGTTGTCGGCTTCCAGGGCGAGCAGGGACTCGTCCAGGGAACCGGGGACCTGGGGGACGGCCGCCAACGCCTCCGGGGGGAGGTCGTAGAGGTCCTTGTCGACCGGGTCGGGGGGTTCGATGCGGTTCTGGATGCCGTCGAGACCGGCCATCAGCATCGCCGAGAACGCCAGGTACGGGTTGCACGACGGGTCCGGGCAGCGGAACTCCAGGCGCTTCGCCTTGGGTGACTGCGAGTACAGGGGGATGCGCACCGCGGCCGAGCGGTTCCGCTGCGAGTACACCAGGTTGACCGGCGCCTCGTAGCCCGGCACCAGGCGCTTGTACGAGTTCGTCGTGGGCGCCGCGAACGCCAGCACCGCCGGCGCGTGGGCCAGCAGGCCGCCGATGTACCAGCGGGCCATGTCGGACAGCCCGGCGTACCCGGTCTCGTCGTAGAACAGCGGCTCGCCGCCCTTCCACAGCGACTGGTGGCAGTGCATGCCCGACCCGTTGTCCTGGAAGATCGGCTTGGGCATGAACGTGGCCGACTTCCCGGCCTGCCACGCCACGTTCTTCACCACGTACTTGTAGAGCATGAGCTTGTCGGCCATGCGGAGCATGGAGTCGAAGCGCATGTCGATCTCGGCCTGCCCGGCGGTGCCGACCTCGTGGTGGTGGATCTCGACGGCGATCCCCAGTCGCTCCAGCACCAGGATCATCTCCGACCGCAGGTCCTGGTAGTGGTCCATGGGTGGGACCGGGAAGTAGCCCTCCTTGTACCGCGGCTTGTAGCCGAGGTTGGGCCCCTCGTCGCGCCCCGTGTTCCAGGCGGCCTCGACGGAGTCGACCGAGTAGAACCCGGAGTGCGAGTCCTGCCCGTAGCGCACGTCGTCGAAGATGAAGAACTCGGCCTCGGGCCCGAAGTAGCAGGTGTCGGCCAGGCCGGTGGCGACCAGGTGGTCCTGGGCCTTGCGGCACACGTACCGCGGGTCGCGGGAGTACGACTCGCCGGTCACCGGGTCCTGCACGTAGCAGTTGAGGTTCAGCGTCTTGTGCCGGGTGAACGGGTCGATCACCGCCGTGTTGGGGTCGGGCACGAGGATCATGTCCGACTCCTGGATCTCCTGGAACCCCCGGATCGACGAGCCGTCGAACCCGGACCCCTCCTCGAACACGTCGGCGGTCAGCTCGGACGCCGGCATGGAGAAGTGCTGCATCAGACCCGGCAGGTCACAGAACCGCAGGTCGACGATCTCCACCCCCTCGTCGCGGATCAGCTCCAGCACGTCGTCGGGAGTGCGATCGTCCACGGTGGCCACCTCCGTCTCCGGAATGTCCCGCCAAAAAGGGCTGCGCCCCGAGATGGACTCGGGGCGCGGAACCTAGCCGAACCGGCCGGCTTTCGGGTCGAAAAGGCTCAGGCGAGGGCCGAGCAGATCGTCTCGATCATCAACTCGGTCACCTTGTAGGGATCCATGTTGGCGTTGGGCCGACGATCCTCGATGTAGCCCCGCTTGTCGACCTCGACCTGCCACGGGATGCGCACCGATGCACCGCGGTTGGAGACGCCGTAGCTGTACTCGTTCCAGGGAGCGGTCTCGTGGGCGCCGGTGAGGCGGTCGGCGATGCCGTGCCCGTAGTTCTCGACGTGCAGCAGCGCCCGGGTGCCGAGGGCCTCGGCGGCGGCGACGACGGCGTCGTAGCTCTCGCGCATCTTGTTGGTCGAGAAGTTGGTGTGCGCCCCGGCGCCGTTCCAGTCGCCCTTCATGGGCTTGGGGTCGATCGTGGCCTGGATCCCGAAGTCCTCGGCGATGCGGTAGAGCAGCCACCGGGCGACCCACAGCTGGTCGGCCACGCCGGGCGCGCCGACCGGGCCCACCTGGAACTCCCACTGGCCGGGCATGACCTCGGCGTTGATGCCCGAGATCGACAGGCCGGCGATGAGGCAGGCGTCGAGGTGGGCTTCGATGACGTCGCGGCCGAACACCTCGTCGGCGCCGACGCCGCAGTAGTAGCCGCCCTGGGGGGCGGGGTAGCCGAACGGCGGGAAGCCGTAGGGGCGGCCGTCCTTGAACAGGTTGAACTCCTGCTCGATGCCGAAGATCGACTCCTGGTCCTTGAACTTCTCCGCCATGGCGACGCAGGCGGCCCGGGTGTTGGTCGGGTGCGGCGTCATGTCGGTGAGCAGGACCTCGTTGAGCACGAGGACGTTGGCACCGCCGCGGATCGGGTCGGGACAGCTGAACACCGGCTGCAGGACGCAGTCCGATGCCTCGCCGGGAGCCTGGTTGGTGCTGGAGCCGTCGAAGCCCCAGATGGGCAGCTCGGCGCCGTCAGCAAGGATCTTGGTCTTCGAGCGCAGCTTGGCTGTCGGCTCGGTGCCGTCGATCCAGATGTACTCGGCCTTGTAGACCATCGAGGTAGGGCCTCCGGTTGCGCGGGTAGGGGTACAGGTTGCCGGGGCCGACGGATTGAGGCTCATCGTCGAGTCAGGTTCCCGCCGCGCCGCTCGCAGCCAGCAACGCTCTCAGCAGGGCGTTTCTCGCCTGTTGCTCAGATGTGAACGCTGTGTGAACCGGAACGGCGCAACTTGCAGCCCCGCCCACCGGCGCGCAGGATGCCAGGCATGGAGAGCACCGAACGCCAACGCGAGTACGTGCTGCGGACCGTCGAGGAACGCGGCGTCCGCATGGTGCGGCTCTGGTTCACCGACGTGCTCGGCCAGCTCAAGTCGTTCGCCATCTCCCCGGCCGAGCTGGAGGGTGCGTTCGACGAGGGGATGCGCTTCGACGGCTCGTCGATCGACGGGTTCAGTCGCATCCAGGAGTCCGACGTGCTGGCGAAGCCCGACCCGAACAGCTTCGAGCTGCTCCCGTGGGCCGACCACCTGGGGATCTCGGCCCGGATGTTCTGCGACATCACCAACCTCGACGGCTCGCCCTTCAGCGGCGATCCCCGCCAGGTGCTGCGCCGCAACCTCGACCGGGCCCGCGAGCGGGGCTTCAGCTTCTATGCGGCCCCCGAGATGGAGTTCTTCTACTTCGCCAACGGCGACCCGTCGCAGGGCGCGCCCGAGCCGCTCGACCAGGCGTCCTACTTCGACCTGACCACGGCCGACGTGGCCACCGACATGCGCCAGCGGACCATCCACACGCTGGAGGCGATGGGCATCCCGGTCGAGTACAGCCACCACGAGGATGCCCCGAGCCAGCACGAGATCGACCTGCGCTACACGGACGCTCTCACGATGGCCGACAACGTGATGACGTTCCGGCTGGTGGTCAAGGAGGTGGCTCTCGAGAAGGGGGTCCACGCCACGTTCATGCCCAAGCCGCTCACCGGCGTGCAGGGCTCGGGCATGCACACGCACTTCTCGCTGTTCGAGGGCGACACCAACGCCTTCTACGACCCGGGTGACGACCAGCACCTGTCCAAGGTGGGCCGCAGCTTCATCGCCGGCGTGCTCACCCACGCCAAGGAGATCACCGCCGTCACCAACCAGTGGGTCAACTCCTACAAGCGGTTGGTCATCGGGTACGAGGCGCCTGTCTACGTCTCGTGGGCCCGCAACAACCGCTCCGTGATCGTCAACATCCCGCCGATGAAGCGGGGGAAGGCCGACGGGGCCCGGATCGAGTACCGGGCGCCGGACCCGGCCTGCAACCCCTACCTGGCCTTCTCGGTGATCCTGGCGGCCGGCCTGCGGGGCGTCGAGCAGGGCTACGACCTGCGCCCGGAGACCGGCGTGAACCTCTACCAGCTCACCGACGAGGAGCGCATGGCGGAGGGGATAGAACTGCTACCGCAATCTCTGTCCGACGCACTGGACGCAATGGAGCATTCAGAGCTCGTGGCCGACGCTCTCGGTGAGCACGTGTTCGAGTGGTTCATTCGCAACAAACGGGTGGAGTGGATGGAATACAAGGCGCAAGTCAGTCAGTTCGAGCTCGACCGGTACCTCACCCGGTTGTAGCCATGTCCGCGGTAGACAATCTGCGTGGACCTACCCCCGGCCGCGCGCTTGCCGTGATGGACCCGCTGCTCCTGTTCCCCGATCCCGCTCCGCCCGAGCTGGCCCAGGCCCTCGACCTGGCCGGCTACCCGTGGAAGGCGGTCGGCAACGAGCGGGCCGCGGGTAGCGCCGAGCCCGAGGACGGTTGGGCGGGAGCCCTGGTCGTGGCGGCGATCGACCCGGAGGGAGCGTTCGCCCTCTGCCGGGCGTTGCGCAAACGGGACGTCCCCCTGGAGCCGTTGCTCCTGCTCGTCTCGGGGGCCCAGCTGGGCGACCTCGAGCTCCGAGACGAGCTGTTCGACGACTTCTGCCTCTACCCGTTCCAGCCCCTGGAGCTGGAGGCCCGCATCAAGCACCTGTTCTGGCGCACGGGCCGAGGCACCCAGCCGGAGCTGGTGGAGTACGGGGCGCTGGTCCTCAACCTCGAGACCTACCAGGCGGCGATCGAAGGCCGCCCGCTCGACCTCACCTACATGGAGTACGAGCTGCTCAAGTTCCTGGCCGCGCACCCCGGCCGCGTCTTCACCCGCGAGACGCTGCTCAGCCGGGTGTGGGGCTACGAGTACTACGGCGGTGCCCGGACGGTCGACGTCCACATCCGCCGCCTGCGGGCCAAGCTCGGCGAGGAGCACGCCAACCTGATCCAGACGGTCCGGTCGGTGGGCTACCGCTTCGGGCAGTCCCGCTGGGGCACCTGACGCCCCAGCACCTCCAGCATCCCAGGGACAGAGGCCAGGTCGCTGAGCGCTCAACGTCGAGCGCTCACCCCGGGCTCCCGGGGTTCACGGGAGGGTCGCCGGGAACCGGACCAGGTGGTCCGTCCCGTCCGTCCCGTCGGTCGCCTACTTCGTGAGGGCGATGAGCTCGCTGCCCTCGTGGCGCTCCTCGGCGTCCTCGGTGAGGGTCTGGCCCAGGAGGGCGGCGGCGATCGAGGTCGACATCAGGAAGCCCACGGGGATGGCCACGACCAGGGCGAAGATGAGGATGATGGCGCCGAGCATGGGGTCAGCTTGCCCCCTCGTCGGCCACCGGGCCAACCCAGGCCCACGCCTCGATCTCGATGAGCGCCCCGATCGGCAGCTCGGCCACCCCGACGGCCGACCGGGCGGGCCGGTGGTCGCCGAAGCACTCGATGTAGACCTCGTTCATGACCTGGTAGTCGCTCATGTGGCGCAGGAACACCGTGGTCTTGACCACCTGGTCGAGCCGGGCGCCCTGCGTGGCCAGCTGGGCCTCGAGGTTGGCGATCGCCTGGCGCAGCTCGGGGCCCGTACCACCGGCCATCTGGCCGTTGTTGTCGATGCCGACCTGGCCGGACACGATCAGCCATTCCCCGGCCCGGACGATCGGCGTGTACGCCCCGACGGGCTTCGGCGCTGTGGTCATGCCCGGAACCTTAGGGGCGGAGGCGAAGACCGGTGGGCCAGGCGCCCGGTGTGCCCTGGGCGATCCACGTGGCGGCGGCGACGGCGGCGAACACGGCGTCGGAGCCGTTGACCAGGGGACCGTCGTCGGGCTCGACCACCACCTCCACCGGTGGCATGTCGACGGCCCGGAGGATGCCGAAGCTGCGGATCGTCAGGTCGTGGACCTCACCCGCCTCGTCGACGGCCAGGCCCTCGCTGGTCACCCAGCCCAACGCCATGTGGGCGGCACCGATGCAGTACGACCGCAGGGCGACCTCGTCGAGGGGGTCGCCGCAGCGGACGGCCACCCGGACTCGGGGGTGGTCGCCGGTCGTGACCTCGGCCCGGGCCCACGCCCCCTCGGGGGAGGTGACCTCGACCGGGCCGGCGTCGGCGCTCGCCCGCGCCGCGGCCAGGAGGACCATGGCCTCGGCCCAACCCGCGGCCCGGAGGTCCGGCGACGTGGGGGGACCGGGGACGTCGACCTCCTCGACGGTGAGGTCGGGGGCGACGGCCTTGATGGAATCGGCGATGCCGGGGGTGCGGGCGACCCGGACGATGCCGGTGCCGTCGTGGCGGATCCCGGCGGCGATCGGGGGGCGCTTGGGGCCGAGGCGTACCGAGTCCTCGCGGGACAAGACCACCCGGACGGTCCGACCGTGCTCGTCGGCGAGCTGCCGGGCGGCCGTGGCGGCCACCGAGTGGCGCTTGGCGCCGAACGCCCCACCGTTGGCCAGGGGCGACGCCGCCTCGCCACCCGGCTCGCACCACGAGGCGTCGGTCTCCAGGTAGGCGGGCTCGACCCAGCTGGTCTGCAGGGTGACGTCCCAGTCGCCGGGGGGCAGCGCCAGGGGTGGCGTCACGTCGACGGTGGTCCGGCGGCCCTGGACCTTGCCGGAGGCTGCCCGCGCCTCGGCCAGGGTCTCGCCCAGCGCCCAGCCGCCTTCGGTCGTCGGGACGGCGACAAGGGCTCCCTCGGGGGCCGTGTCGTCGGCGAAGCCTCCCTCGCCGAGGGCCACCGCCGGCGACACCTGTTGGGGGTTGCGGCCTTCGAGCGACGCCCGTCGCCCTGCCCCGGGCCGGGCGACGGCGACCGGCTTGCCGACCTGGTCGAACGCCTCGTGGATGGTCTGCCAGCCGGTGCAGCGGCAGAGGTGGGCGAGGAGGGCCTGGTCGACGTCGGCAGAGCCCTTGCGGCGCAGGGATTCGAGGCGCAGGACGATGCCCGGGGTGCAGAAGCCGCACTGGCTGCCGCCGGCGTCGCAGAACGCCTGGCCCCAGGCGACGCGGTCGCCTTCCGGCAGGCCCTCCAGCGTCGTGATCGACCGGCCCCGCACCCGGCGGGCCGGGGTCACGCACGCCACCCGGGCCTGGCCGTCGACCAGCACCGTGCAGCAGCCGCATTGGCCCTGGGGGCTGCAGCCGTCCTTCACCGCCCGCAGGCCCAGCTGCTCGCGCAGGACGTCGAGCAGCGTGGTGCCCGTGTCGGGCACCTCCACCTGCCGGCCGTTGACCTCGAACTGGAGCGGGGGGAGCGAGGGGAGGTCAGTCACCGACGGCCACGAAGCGCCCGCCCCGGGTGCCGACGAAGATCCGGCCCTCCCACACGGCGGGGGTCGACTCGACGCACCCGACCACCGACACGTTCCACAGCTCGGGCGGCGCGACCGTGGTATCGGCCACGTCGAAGGCGTGGATGCCCCCGGCGCAGTCGCCCTGGATCCACACGTCGTCGACCACCACCGGCGACGACCACGTGGGGCCCGGGAGCTGCTTGGTCCACCGCACCTCGCCGGTCGCCCGGTCGAGGCCGTAGACGATGCCCTCGTCGGCGGGGGCGATGATCAGGTCGTCGTGGAGGGCGGGGGTGGCCCAGAAGCCCTTGTCGTCCGACAGCGACCACACCACCGGGTCGTCGGGCTTGCGGGGGTCGAGCTTCACGAGCTGGCCCACCTCCTCGGCCCGGGGCGAGTGCCGCTCGTTCTGCGACGCCACGTAGAGGAAGCCCTCGCCGTCGATCACCACCGAGGCATCGGTGTCGTCGCCGTTCCAGAACCGGAACACCTGCGTGGGGGCGGCGCCGTTCTCCTGGGCCAGGCCGGTCACGTCCCAGCCCTGCACCAGTCCGCCGGAGTTGGCGAAGTAGAGCACGCCGTCGTAGAGGGCCACGGAGTTCTCGATCGACACGTCCTCGGTACGGTCGGCGTCGACCTCGGCCAGGGCGTCGAGCAGCTCCTGGTCCCAGCCCGGGGCGTTCCACACCAGCTCGAAGCTGGACTGCACCACGTTCTCGGCGTCGTAGCTGCGGGTCAGCTCGAGCACGTGGATCTGCGAGTTCTCGCCGCCCTCGTAGAGGAAGTCGCCGATCACCAGCGGCGAGCCGTCCCAGTCGTTGTTCCACAGCGTGGGCGTGACGGCGTCGGCCGGCAGGTTCCACAGCTCGCGGGGCTCGGCACCGTCGAAGGCGACCGCCCGCAGCTTGTCGTCGCGGCTGCCCGAGTAGACGATCGGGTAACCCGCGGGGTCGATCGTGACCGAGCCCTTGATGATGTCGCCGGTCTCGAACGGCGGGATGATGTCCTCGCCGGTCTCCCAGTCGACGAAGTGGATCTTCTTGTCGTAGGCGCCGAACACCACCCAGGTGCGGCCGTCGCGCTCGAACACGGCCGGCTGGCCGGTCCAGCCGGAGCCGCACCAGAAGAAGTCGCCCTGGTGCTCGCCCGCCTCCACCTCGGACTCGGCGCACATGCGCTCGCTGTCCTCGGGGTAGGTCCACACGACCTTGGGGCTCTGGGGGATGGGCCCCTCGCCGTAGTACGAGCGGGTGGCGCTGCCCCGGAACGTCAGCAGGCCGGGGGTCTGGAAGCCCGAGATGGGGCCGGGCACGTCGACCGGCGCCTCGCTACCACCGGCCGACTCGGTGGGCAGCACCCGCGGCACGGCGACCACCCCGACCGTGACCGCGACGAGACCCAGCACCAGGAACAGGAGCCGGCGCCCGTCGCGGCGTTCACCCAGGTGACGGGGCCGGCGCTCCAACGGCTCGACCCACGGCATCTCACCGTGGGTCGGGAGCGGGGGAGGCGGGGATGACGGGGGCCGGCGATCGTGCGGCACCCCGGGGCCGGGGTACCGCGATCGCTCCCGGTTCAACTGAAGCTCTGGCCGCAGCCGCAGGTGCGCTGAGCGTTGGGGTTGTCGATCGAGAACCCGGCGCCCTGGAGGCCGTCCTTGTAGTCGAGCGTGGCGCCCTCGAGGAGCATGGCGCTCGACGGGTCGACCACGACGGCCACGCCGTTGAACTCGACCGTCAGGTCGTCGTCGGCCCGGTCGGCGTCGAAGAACATCTCGTAGCTGTAGCCCGAGCAACCGCCCGGCCGGACGGCAACACGCAGGGCCAGATCGGCCACGCCCTCGGAATCGATGAGCGTGCGCACCTTGTCGGCAGCGGTGTCAGTAAGGGCGATCACGTCGGAGTTCCTCCTCATGAGGAGCCAGTGGTTCCACCGGTTCGGCGATTCAGCCTATAGGTGGTGTTCAGGCGGTTGCGAGAGCCAGGGAGACCTGGCATGGGGTGCGGCTCATGAGCGTGTGGAACTCGGTCACGGCCCCGCCGCCAGTGGTGGCGACGAACCCCTCGACCATGCCACGGTGCAGGCCGCAGACGACGTCGGGGTCGGACTCGGCCAGCTCGCGGAACGGGCAGTGGGTGAAGGCGACCGTGGCCGTCTGCTCGTCGGTCACCGTCGCCGGGTCGAAGCCCAGCGAGTCGAGCCGGGCCACCAGGCCCGGCAGGCAGCCCTCGGGCTGGTCGGCGACGGCGTAGGCCCCGCCCTGCTCGCGGCCGGCCTCGGCCGCGTCCTCGGCGCCCAGGCGGGCGGCGCCGACCAGGCGCAGCAGCATCTTCGACAGGACCGCGAACGTGGGCGGTTCGAGGCCCAGCGACGGGGCGTCGGCGGCCAGCGAGTAGCGGTGCTGGGGGCGACCGACGGCGCCGCGGGCGTCGGTCTCCTGGTCGAGCAGGCCGACCTCGCGCATGCGCTCCAGGTGGGGGCGCACGGTGTTGGGGTGGAGGTCGAGCGACTCGGCGATCTCGGCGGTGGCCAGCGGGCGCGGCGAGCGCGCCAGCTCCAGGTAGATGGCGTAGCGCGTGTTGTCGCCCAAGGCCTTCAGTACCGCCAACCGGGCCGCAGTGCTCACGCCGACGAGCCTAACGTGACCCACCGAGTTTCACCGGTCCAGGCCGGTAGAATCCCAGGACATGGCTGGCGCGCTCCCCACGAACGACGACATCGTCCAGGTGCTGCGCGGGGTCGTCGACCCCGAGCTGGGCAGCGACATCGTCGACCTGGGGATGGTCCGGTCGGCCGACATCGACGCCGACGGCGCCGTGGTCGTCACCATCGCCCTCACCACCTCCGGCTGCCCGCTGCGGGCGCAGATCCAGCGCGACATCCGGGCCCGGGTCGGGTCGCTGCCGGGCATCGTGTCCGTGAAGCTGCACTGGGACGAGATGACCGACGGGGAGCGCTCGTCGGCCATGGCCAAGGCCCGCTGGAACGTGGCCCAGCGGCCCGAGGACACCTCGGTCCCGCCCGCCGCCACCGTCATCCTGGTGGCGTCGGGCAAGGGCGGGGTCGGCAAGTCGTCGGTCACCGTCAACCTGGCGGCGGCGCTGGCCGCCAAGGGCCTCACCGTGGGCGTGCTCGACGCCGACATCTGGGGCTTCTCCGTGCCCCGCATGCTGGGCGTCGAGGGTCGGCTGGGTTCGGTCCGCCACGGCGACAAGGCCTACATCCAG
>Ga0272482_10000183_pt1 | contig 20099 bp, 13 predicted proteins | sample RVTome_8_FD_192427 | JGI IMG/M metagenome (GOLD analysis project Ga0272482, IMG submission 192427) | Soil microbial communities from uranium-contaminated site in the Upper Colorado River Basin, Wyoming, United States - RVT160D0 (version 2) ...
TCACCAAAACCGAACCACCCACCACAAACATCCAAAGTAGACAATGACGTGACACATGTCCCGGGACACCCCCTTGACACATGTCCCGGGACATGACACCCCCTATGGAGTGATCTGCGTACCACGATCTGTTTCGGGCGGGGGTTGACCATGTTGCTCGCGGCGGGTTTGCCCGGAATTTCGCTGCACGCGCGATGGGCAGCGGGCAGCGGGAGCGTCACTGTGGACGGACTCTCTCCCGGGCCATGACTCTGAGAGTCTCTGGTGGGGCTGAGAGTCACCGGTTGGTCGTGACCGGGGGGCATGGGTCGGGTAGCCACTCGGCTGGCGGCACGGCCTGCCTGATCGCGTCGAGCCGCTGAAGGATCGGCACCAGCCGCTCCGGCGCCGGATCCGACAGAAACTCCAGCACGGCGGTGGAGAAGGCGCTCGCCACGGTCTGTGGCATGAAGTCGGACGCGTCGAGACACCGGTTGCCGGCGGTGGTGGCGAGCTGCTCGGCGATCTGACCGCCGACCGCGTCCGATGTGTACGCGGCCGCCCGGTCGAGGTCGGTGCGCGGTGAGAAGAACGAGCCGCCCGCGTGCGCGGTCCACTCGGCCTGGCCGGCTCGCGAGGCGAGGTAGGTCACCAGCCGCTGGGCCGCCGGTTTCCCGCTGAACAGGCCGGCGACGTCCACCGACACCTCGACCCCCGTGCTGTCGCCTCCCGGGCCGGGCGCGAAGCGTGGAAACGGGAAGAACGTCGTGTAGCCGTCGTGGAGGGCGCGGGCGAAGGACGCCTGGTGCTCCATCGCGCACCCGGAGCCGCCCCCGGCGAGGCCGGCGCCGGCCTGGTCCCAGCCGGTCAGCAGCATCCGCTCGACGTTGGCGCCGTCGGTCATGCCGGCGGTGGAAAGCAGCTCCCGCCAGGCCTCCCACGCCGATCGGACCTCGGGCGACGTCCACGCGAGGGTGCCGTTGGCCCAGCGGCGGTAGGCCTCCACGCCGGACTGGTGCAGCAGGATGTCTTCCACCCAGTCGGTGCCCGGCCAGCCCGACTCGGCGCCGGACTTCATCCCCAGGCACCACGGCGGGGTGCGTCCGCCGGTCCGCAGGTCGGCGCCGCGGCGGACCAGGTCGGCCCAGGTGCGGGGCGGGCCCGCGCCAGCCGCCGCGTCGTACCAGACGAGGCTCTTGAGGTCGGTCTTGAGCACCACGCCGTAGGGCTGTCGCCGGTCGCCGTCGTGGCGGAGCAGCTGGTGATCCTGGATCGCCTCGTCGGGCGAGAGCGGCACCAGCCGGCCGGCACGGGCGTAGCGGGCGAGCTCGGCCGGGCTGGACAGCACCGCGACGTCCGGAAGCGCGTCGCCGAGGTCGGCCAGCCGCAGGATCGGGGTGATGGTGCGGACTCCCTGGTAGCGCACCTCGATGCCGGTCTCGCGGGTGAACCGGGCGAGCGTCGCCCGAAACGCGGCGCCTTCCCGCTGCTCCGGATCCCACGACGCCATCACGGTGACCGACTCCGACTCGCCCGAGATGCCGGCGCACGCGGCCGCGCCGCTCGTGGCCAGCGCCACGGTGAGCAGCACCGCCAGCCGATGCCGGAGGGCCGTCATGGCGACTCGAATTCGTACTCGCGCAGCCGCTCCCGGAAGCCGGCCACGATCAGCGCAAGCAGGGCGAGCGCGAGCAGCGGCATCAGGTATTGCAGGGAGTGGGAGTCGGCAGCCGCGTGGGTGAGGTCGACCAGGCGGCGATCCGGTGCGGCGGGCTGGGACGCGTCGCTGGCCGGCGCGTCGACGAGCCGCTCCAGGCCCGCCGTGGCACTCGCGAACCGCCCGCCGGTCAACACCGGCTGACCCGCCACCAGCCCGAGGCCGGCGAGGCCGACGGTGGCGATCGCCAGCGGCACGTTGAGCCGGCGACGAAACCTCCCGGCCAGGTAGAGCTGGGTCAACACCAGCAGGGCGAGGCCGGACGCCAGCGGGAGCAGCCAGAGCAATGTGCTGGCCGGTGCGCGCCAGGTGGAGTCGCGCTGCTCGGCCAGCTCCGCGTCGATCACCTTGCGGTATCCGTCGAGCTCGGTCAGGACGGAGTCGTGCAGCAGGTCGCTGGCGTAGCGCAGGTAGGCCCCGGCGAGCACGCCCTGGCCGCGCCCGAGGCTCAGGTTTGCCTGCTCGACGAGGCCGAGATAGCGGATGAGCAGGCCCTGCGCCACCCGCAGCACCTGGCGGTCGGCGTCGTCACCGACATCGCGCTCCGCGAGCACCGCCAGCCGCTGCACCGCGTCGGCGACGACGCCCCGGTATTCGCCGCTGGCGAGCACGCCGGCGCAGTCGAGGATGTCACCGCCGCCGGCCGGATCGGTGCGGCAGTCGCTGATCCGCGAGTCGGCGTCACGCAGCTGGCGCCAGACCGCCGAGACCCCGGCGACGCTCGGCACCACGTCATCCGCCACCGAGGCGGCCGCCGCGTAGCCACCGAGGAATGTGGACAGTCCACCCACGAGCATCGCGACGACGGCCACGACCAGCGCGATCCGCAAGCGCCGCAGCATCTTTGGCGTGGGAACCGACCTGGCGATGGACGACACTGAGCCTCCGCGCTCCAGCGGACATCGATCATTCCCGGTCGACCGTACTGGACGCGCGCCACCCGCCTCCGCTCCGCGCTTTGCGGGGGCCCCACCCAGCCCCAGGTGTCCGACGGCCGGACAGCCGCCTCTAAAGCGGCCGTCAGCGGGTTCGACTCCCGCCTGGGGCACGATCCGCCTTCAGCAGAGCAGGCGGGCGTCCGCCCAGTCGGCGTGGTCGTAGTCCATGCCGTCCCCGCCGTCGCCCACGACCAGGCGCAGCGTCGTGCGGCCGGCGATGCCGACGTCCGCCAGCACCGGCGACGTCGAGGTCACCGCGGGGCTCGTGTAGACGGTCGCCCCGTCAGCCACCAGCGAGAACACCACGCTCCCCCGGCCGGCCGTCTCCGCGTCGACGCCGAGCACCGCCGTGAAGCGGCTGCACCCGCTCACCCCGATCGCCACGTCGGCGGCGGCGTGGACACCGATGCCCTTCGGATAGAACGCGCCGTTGACCGCCTGCACGCTCCCGTCGGAGGTGAGCTGCTCACCGTTGGACTGGTCGCGTTCGGCGGCTCCCCAGCCGTTCGTGGACGACGACCAGGCGCGGTCGGAGGCGAACGAGCCGGTGCCGCCACCGCCGCAGACGAGCGTCGGGCCGCCCCAGTCGGCGTGGTCGTAGTCGATGCCGTCACGCGCGTCGGTCACCCGCAGCTCCAGGGTCAGGTAGCCGCCGGTCGACACCGCGAGTGCGGTCGGGGCCTGTCCCCCGCCCTTCACGACGGTGTATCCGAGCAGCCGCCCGTCGCCGTACACCGCGAAGCGCGCCGAGCCGTCGCCGCCGCTCTCGGCGTCGATCCCGACCTGGGCGCTGAAGGTGCGGCACGCGCGGCCCAGATAGACGTGGACGGCGGAGTCGGCGTGGACCCCGATCCCCTTCGTGAACGCCGCGCCGCCGACGCTGATCGGGCCGCCGTCGCCGGCGCCCTGCTCGCCGTTGGCGCGGTCACGTTCGGCCGGGCCCCACCCGTTTGACGACGCGAGCCAGCTCAGGTCGCTGACCTGGTGTGTGCCCGAGGCCGGCGCCGCGGCGAGCGAGCCCGCACGGGTCACCCGATACATCACCACGCCGTGGGCGGGCACCGTCGCCGAGATGGCGCCGGCCGAGGTCGAGGTGGCCTTGGACCAGAGATCCCGCACGGTGTACTGGCTGGAACCACCGATCCCGAGCGCCGCCGCCGTGGTCGCGACGGTGGTCGGCGCGCCGGTCCGGTTGAACAGCACAACGGCGGCCGAGCCGTCACTCATCGGCTTGGCCCACACCTCGGTCTCGCCGAGGTCCGCCACGCGGCGCCCTTGCGAGCCGCCCCAGTCGCGGTTGACCGCGATCACGTCGGGGTTGGCCACGATGGACAGTGTGCTCGCGGAGACGGAGCGCAGGTCGTTGCCGAGCAGCAGGGGCGAGGAGAGCAGCGCCCACAGCGAGAAGTGCGCGGTGTACTCCGCCTGCGTCATGCCGCCGTTGCCCACCTCCAGCATGTCCGGGTCGTTGTAGAAACCCTTGCGGGCGAACGGTTCGAGCCCGGCCTGCTGGTCGAGGATCGAGGTGACGCTCCCCCACGAGTCGCTGATGTCGCCGGTGGTGCGCCACGCGACCCCGCCGACCGTCGGGGCGAAGTGCCACGGCTCGGCGAGACCCCAGTTGCAGATGCTGTACACGATGGGGCGTCCGGTGGCCCGCAGCGCCTCGCCCATCGCCCGGTAGCGCTCGGCGTCGGGCCGGTTCTGGTGGTTGCAGTTGTCGTACTTGAGGTAGTCGACCTCCCAGGAGGCGAAGGTCTGCGCGTCGATGGTCTCGTGGTCGAGGCTTCCCGGCAGTCCCTGGCAGGTGGCGGTGCCGGCCGACTCGTAGATGCCGAGCTTGAGACCGCGCGCGTGCACGTAGTCGGCGAGCGCCTTGATGCCGCCCGGAAAGCGGGTCGGGTCCGGCCGCAGGCGCCCCTGGGCGTCGCGGGTGCTGGCCATCCAGCAGTCGTCGATGTTGACGTACGTGTAGCCGGCCTCGCGCAGCCCCGTGCTGACCAGCGCGTCAGCCGTGCTCTTGATCAGGCTTTCGTCGATGTCGCAGCCGAAGCGGTTCCAGCTGTTCCAGCCCATGGGGGGCGCGCTGATCGGGCCCGGTGGCGGGGTCGCCGCGGTGGCCGCGGTGGCGATCGGGCCGGCGACGGCGGTCAGGCTCGCGGCCGCGACGAGGACGGCGACCGTGGCGGCGCGGAGGGTACCGGCGAGGGAAAGCATTCCGACTCCTTAGCCCGGGAGAGCGCTCTCAAGCAGAGAGAACACTAAATAGAGTTAACTGTCAATGCCACGGTGCCGGCCGGCGGACGTTAAATGCGTGCAAAGTGGAGGGTCGAGACCGCGTCACAGCCCCATAGGATCTGCGCGTCCCGTCGCGACGACTCCCATGGGAGGGCATCGTCATCATGGTTGGGCGCCGAACCCTGCTGCGTACCACGCTCGTTGGAATCCTGCTGTTGACCGTGTCCGGATCCGGCCTCGCGCCGGCCCACGCCGGTGGGCCCCGGCCGCTGGCCGTGGTCAGCCTCGGCGACTCCTACATCGCGGGCAACGCCGGCCGGTGGCTCGGCAACTCGCCCGACAACACCGGCGACCGCCGCGGCACCGACCGGGCCTACGACCCGTCGCTCGACCCGCCCTACGACCCGGCCCTGGTGTACGAGGACCAGACCTGCTGGCGCTCGGACGTGGCCGAGATAAACCAGGTCCGCTTCCCCGGCGTCACGCCGGTCAACCTCGCCTGTTCGGGCGCCACCAGCGGCGACATCCCGGGCCAGTCCCTCCGCCTCGCCGAGGTCGCCCGCACCCACCGGGTGCTCGCGATCGTGCTCTCCATCGGCGGCAACGACGCCCACTTCGCGTCCATCGTGGACGCCTGCGCCCGCGCGTTCATCGTCAAGACCGGGCCCTGCAGCCCCAGCCAACAGGCCAATCTGGACAGAGATCTCCCACTCGTGCGGGCCGGCGTCGGCCAGGCCATCGACGGCGTCCGCGCCACCATGACCGCGGCCGGATACCGCGACCGTTCCTACCGGGTGATCCTGCAGTCCTACCCGGCGCCGATACCGCTCGCCGCGGACACGCGCCACCCGGAGTCGGATCCCGACGCCGCCCGCTTCCTCGTCGCCGGCTGCCCGTTCTACGACGCGGACCTCGACTGGGGCCACACCAGGCTGCCCGGTCAGCTCGCCGAAACCCTCCGGGCGGTCGCGGCGGAGCGCGGCGTCCAGTTCCTCGACGTCCGCGAGGCCTTCCGCGGACACGAGCTGTGCCACGCCGCGGCGAGGCAGCCGGAGACCGTGCCCGAGGCGGCCGACAGCGAGTGGGTGCGCTGGATCGACGTCCCCTTCCTCCAGGGCGACTACCTGGCCGAGTCGCTGCACCCGAACGCGTACGGGCAGCAGGCTCTCGGGCGCTGCCTTCGCCTCACGCTCCAGAGCCTCGGCGACGTGAGCTGCCACGGCATCCCGGGCCGGCCGCCGTCCTCGGTCTACCTCCGGCCGCTGCGCTGAGCGGCGCCCGTCAACCGACCGGACTCTCGGGTCAGCGGTCTAGCTCGCCCGAGGTGTCCTCCCGGTAGCGGGCCCCGCCACGGGACTCGCCGGTCAACGGCTTCGCGCCGCCTTCGGGTGGGCCGGCGGCCGTCTGGTCGCCGGCGGCGATGTCCGGAAACTTCAGGTCGAAGGCGGGCCGCTCCGAGCGGATCCGCGGCATGCGGTCGAAGTTTCGCAGCGGCGGCGGCGAGGACGTCGCCCACTCCAGCGAGTTGCCGTGCCCCCAAGGGTCGTCGACGGTCACCACCTCGCCGGTCCGGTACGACTTCCACAGGTTGTAGAGGAACGGCAGCGTTGACGCGCCGAGCACGAACGAGCCGACGGTGGAGACCGTGTTGAGCGTGGTGAAGCCGTCGGTGGGCAGGTAGTCGGCGTACCGGCGGGGGAAGCCCTCGTTGCCCAGCCAGTGCTGCACCAGAAACGTGGTGTGGAAGCCGATCAGGGTGAGCCAGAAGTGCACCCGGCCGAGCCGCTCGTCGAGCATCCTGCCGGTGGCCTTGGGAAACCAGAAGTAGATGCCGGCGTACACCGCGAAGACGATGGTGCCGAAGAGCACGTAGTGGAAGTGCGCCACGACGAAGTACGAGTCGGTGACGTGGAAGTCGACCGGCGGGGAGGCGAGCAGCACCCCGGACAGGCCGCCGAGCAGGAAGGTGACCAGGAAGCCGAGCGAGAAGAGCATCGCGGTCTCGAACGTGATCTGCCCCCGCCACATGGTGCCGATCCAGTTGAAGAACTTGATGCCGGTCGGGACGGCGATGAGGAAGCTCAGGAAGCTGAAGAACGGCAGCAGCACCTGGCCGGTGGCGAACATGTGGTGTGCCCACACGGTCATCGACAGCAGTGTGATCGCGATGGTGGCGGCGACCAGACCCTTGTACCCGAAGACGGGCTTGCGGGCGAAGACCGGGATGACCTCGCTGATGATGCCGAAGAACGGCAGCGCGACGATGTACACCTCGGGGTGTCCGAAGAACCAGAAGAGGTGCTGCCACAGCATCGGCCCGCCGGTGGCCGCGTCGTACACGTGCGCGTCCAGCACCCGGTCCGCGAGCAGCGCCAGCAGCGCGGCGGCCAGCAGCGGAAACACCAGGACCACCATCACGCTGGTGAGCAGGATGTTCCACGTGAAGATCGGCATCCGGAACATGGTCATGCCCGGGGCCCGCAAGGTCATGATCGTCGCGATCATGTTGACCGCGCCGAGGATCGTGCCGAGGCCGGACAGCACCAGGCCCACGACCCACATGTTGGCGCCTGCCCCTGGCGAGTTCGAGGGGCCCGACAGCGGCGTGTATCCGGTCCAGCCGTAGTCGGCGGCGCCGCCCGGGGTGAGAAACCCGGCGATGACGAGCGTCCCGCCGAACGCGAACAGCCAGTAGGCCAGCGCGTTCAGCCGGGGGAAGGCCACGTCCGGGGCGCCGATCTGCAGCGGGACGACGAAGTTGGCGAAGGCGAACACGATCGGCGTCGCGAAGAGCAGCAGCATGATCGTGCCGTGGATGGTGAACAGCTGGTTGTACTGCTCGGGCGAGAGGAACTGCATGCCCGGGCGGGCCAGCTCGCCCCGCATCAGCAACGCCAACAGGCCGCCGACCATGAAGAACGCGAACGCGGTGACGCCGTACATGATGCCGATCTGCTTCGCGTCCGTCGAGCGCAGCGTGCGACCGAGGAACGACCCACGGACCTGCTCCCGCACCGGCCACGGACGCGCCACCATCGGAGCGGGACGCGGTTCGATCCTCGTCACGGCGATCACCCCCGGCGCGCCGCATTCCCCGCATCGCGCGGTCCAAACGGAGCGCGGGCGACGGTTTCACGGGGCGGCGCGCGGGGGCGAACCGATCGGGGTGCCGGCCTCGACGGTCCCTACGCGGCGACGGTGGCGAGCTCCAGCCGGCCGTCATCGGCCAGGATCGCCTGCTGCAGCTCCCTCAGCGCCCGGCACGGCTCCATGCCGAGCTCGGCGATCAGCGTTTCGCGCGCCGCCTGGTATGCCTTCAGCGCGTCCGCCTGCCGCTCGGAGCGGTAAAGGGCGAGCATGAGCTGCCGGTAGAACGCCTCACGCAGTGGATTTTCCGCCGTGAGGGAGTAGAGGCGCCCCACGAGCTCGCGGTGGCGTCCGGTCTGGAGCTGCGCCTCGATCAGCATTTCGAGGCACTCCATCCGCACCTCCGTCAGCCACGTCACGAAACCGTCGATGATCGGTCCGCGGATGTCGCCGAGCACCGGCCCGCGCCACAGGCCCAGCCCTAGCTCGAAGCTGACGATCGCCTCTTCCCACCGCCGCTCCCGGAAATGGATGCGGCCCTCGTCCACGCGCTCCAGAAAGATCTGGAAGTCGAGCTCGTCGGAGCCGCGGCGCAGCAGGTATCCCGGCGGCTTGGTGACGACGGGGTTGTCCGGCCGGCTCGGGCGGTGCAGAAACTTGCGGAGCTGGGAAATGTAGACGTGCAGTCCGGCCGCCGCCCGCCGGGGCGGGCGATCGCCCCACAGCTCGCCCATGAGCTGCTCAGGCATCACTACGTGGTCCACGCGGACGAGAAGCAGGGCCAGGACCGTCTCGATTTTTCGAGCGCTGATGAATGAATGGTCGTTGCCGTCGGCCACGCGCAGCGGCCCCAGGATCTCGTACCTCACGATATGACTCCCTCAAGAGCGTCCTTGCGAAACCCCGCCGCCGTTGGCGAACTACTCTGCAATCTTCGTGCGCATCGTCCATCGAAAGACCTGTGGCTGGGAATCCTCGACGAGCTCGAAATGCTCGTATCCCCCGAGATGGGCGATTTTGAGTTTTCCGTCGGCTAGCGCATCCGCTTCGACGCGGAGCGTCTCGGGAATTTCGATGGGCCCGCCGAGGATCTGGATGTCGGCCGAGCTATCGTCAACCGGATTACCGATGTCGTACACGACAACACCCTCTTTCGCCAGCTCAATACCCGCCGGGCTAATAACGGTTCAATCATGCATGCCTTCCGCCGACCGGGGTACCCGTAAACCAGCCCCTACCGGTGTGGCCGGCACGCGTAGGGGCATGCATGACAGTCGAAACAACGTCGTCGTCGCAATTCCGGCGCCCCTACGACGCGCGGCTGGCCAGCGCCTCGACGACGCCCGCCGGTGAGGTCTGTGCGGCCAGCCGCCGCGCCAGCCGCTCGGCCGTCGCCCGGTACCGCGGCTCGCCCAGCAGGTCCGTGACCGCTCGCCGGACGCTTCCGGCGCTGACGTCACCGGGCAGGATCTGGCACGCGGAGCCCGCCGCGACGAAGCGCGTCGCGGTGTCGAACTGGTCGGTCGCGTGCGGCAGGAGCAGCTGCGGCAGGCCGTACGCCGCGGCGGCCATGGAGGTGCCCGAGCCGCCGTGGTGCACCGCGACGTCGCAGTGCGGCAGCACCTGGTTGAGCGGGACCCAGCCGGCGTGGTCCACGCCCGGCAGGGTGCCGAGCTCGCCGGCGATCTTGTCATCGATGCCGAGGATGATCGACGTGTCGGCCGCGCTGACCTCGGACACGAACTCGGTGATCAGGCTCCGCATCTTTCGCGGGCCGTAGAGGGGCAGCAGGCTGCCGAACGAGACGAACACCCGCGGCCGGTCCCGCTTCGGGTTGAGCCACCGCGGCAGCACCGCGCGGCCGTTGTAGGGCAGGTACCGCATGGTCAGCCCGTCGGGGGCGTCCGGCGGCAGGAGGTCGGGCGGGCACGGGTAGATGACGAGCTCCGGCTGTGGCAGCCCGTCGAACCCCCAGCTCTCGAGCAGGGGCGCCAACTCCGCCTCGGCACCGGCGGCGAACTCCGGCGACACGTCCAGCGCCCAGCTGTGCAGCACCCAGGGCAGCCCGCGGTACGCGGACGCGAGCCGGCCGGCGTACTCGCCCGGCTCGCTGATCACGAGGTCGGGCTGGTACAGGTCGAGGATCCGGAACATGCCGTCCAGCGCCCGCCCGGCCAGCCTCCCCCACCCGGCGCCGCTACTCGCGTAGTCGGCTCGGGTGTGTCCCCCGGCATCGCCGACGGCGGCCCGGGCGTAGTCGGTGGAGCCCAGGTCGTGGGCGGTGACGACCGCCGGCAGGCCGGCGCCCACCACGACCGGGACGAAGTCTTCCGGCGCGGCGACCAGCACGTCGTGGCCCGCGCTGCGGAACGCCCAGGCGAGCGGGACGAGCGGGAAGAAGTGGCCGTAGAGCGGCGCGGTCGTGAACAGTACGCGCATCGAGGTCACCGACCCCGCCGGTGCGTTGAGGTGGACACGATCGGGTCTCGCGCAAGCTTCGCCGCCACGCGGCCTCCTAAGACTGACGCGCGTTGAAACGTTTCGGTCTAATACCGCGAGTGGACACTCACGGGCGGAAGCGTCTCGTCGTTCGCTGGGCGGCCCTTGGCGTCGCCCGCCGGCCACGCCGAGCCGGCCGACGATAGAAGCATCGCCCGCGCCGACAACAACGGGAACCCGTATGCGACCCCTAGCCGTCGCGGAACCCCTCGCACGCTGCGCAAACGCTCGCCGTACGCGCTCGCGGCCGGTCGGCCGTTTACCCGGGCGCCACGAATGACCGGCATTTTACTGTCCTGTTATATGCATTTCTCTAACCTGAATTGTGGGTCGGTAAAGCGCTCCCACGCCGGCACAGACCCAACAGATCGGACATTTTGCTTTGGACCCACCTATTAGGCAAACGCCCGAATTGAGATGACTGCAAGCTAGTTGCGTACAAATCAGTGGCGCGCTGTCACCAACCCATCACATCCTGCCTAGTGACCGGGTCTTGTGCGCCGCTTGCGGCGACTGGCATCATCGGCCGTGACCAACCGTTCTTGTTCGCCGACAAAGTAGGCGTGGACCCGCCGTCACCCTGCTGTCGAAGACGCAGCTAAATGGCCGCGAGATGGCTGCGTCCCGGCACCGGCGACTATCCACGATGAGAGGTCTATTCACGATTTACCCACACCTGCCGCCGCGATGATCACGGGAGGCGATGGATGGCATTTGTGGAACGAAGTACTGAGTCGAAAGTCCTGAGCGGGCTACTCGACGACTGCCTGGATGGCCGAGGCGCCGTCACGATGGTCACGGGGCCGGTTGGCTCCGGCAAAACAGAGTTGATGCGAACGTTCGCCCAAGAGGCGGCGGATCGCGGGGCGACCGTGCTCCGCGCCACGGCCTCGCGCACCGAGCGGGTCCTGCCGTTGGGCGTCCTGGGTCAGCTCTTCGCCGGTGCCGACCTCTCCGAGGAGCAGCGGCGGGAGACGACGCGGCTGCTGTCCGACGGCGCGCTGGGCACCATGCCGTCCGATCGCGGCTCGGAGGTGACGCAGCGGGTCACCGCACCGGTCCTCGACGGCGTGGCGAGCGTCCTGTTTCAGATCGCTGAGTCGACGCCGCTGCTGATCAGCGTCGACGACGTGCACTTCGCCGACCTGGCGTCCCTGCACTGCCTGCTCTACCTGGTGCACCGCTCGGTCCGCGCCCGCGTGATGGTCGTGGTCAACGAGGCCGCGCGGGTGCGCCAGGCGTGGCCGATGTTTCGGGCCGACCTGCTCAGCCAGCCGCAGTGCCGGCGGATCCGGCTGGGCCCGCTCTCGCCCCAGGGCGTGACGACCGTCCTCGCCGAGCGCGTCGGCGCCCGCGAGGCGCGCCAGCTCGGTCCCGTCTACCACGACATCTGCGGTGGCAACCCGCTGCTGCTCGACGCGCTGGTCGAAGATCACCTGGCGACGGGCCATCCGGCCACGACCACGACCGCCGGAGACGCCTTCGCGCAGGGCGTGATGACCTGCCTCTACCGCAGCGACTTCCTCGTGCTCCGGTTGGCCCGGGTCCTGGCGACGCTGGTCGAGCCGGCGCCGCCCGCCGCCATCGCCGAGCTGCTCGGTGTCGACGCGGTGTCGACCATCCGCGCGATCGACACGGCCACCGAGATGGGTCTGCTCCACAAAGGACAGTTCCGCCACATCCGGGCGCGGCTCGCGGTGCTGGAGGCGATGGCGCCTGAGGAGCGTTCCGCGCTGCACGAGCGTGCGGCCTACCAGCTCTACAAGGACGGCGCGCCCGCGCTCACCGTGGCCCGGCACGAGATCGCGGCCCGCCACGTCGGCGAGGCGTGGTCCGCGCCGGTCCTGCGCGAGGCGGCGGAGCACGCGCTGGACGACGACGACCTGGGCTACGCCCTGGAGTGCCTCCAGCTGGCCAAGCAGGCGTGTGTCAGCGACGCCGACCGCGTGGCCACGAAGGCGGCGATGGTGCGGGTGCAGTGGCGGGTCGACCCGTGGACGGCCAGGCGCAACGTCAGCGACCTGCTGGAGGCGGCCCGCGCCGGCACGCTCAGCGGCCAGAGCGCCGTCGACGTGGCCGACTACCTCACCTGGTACGGGCGGGCCGACGAGGCGATCGACCTGCTCGGGCGGGTCACCGCCACGGCACAGGCCGCCGACCTGGACACCGCGACCGCTCTCTACAGCACCGGCGCCCATTTGGCGTACACGTTTCCGGGGCTGGCCGACCGGCTGCCGGCCGATCAGTTCCCGCCCCGCCTCTCCGCCTTCGGCACCGCCACCCGGAGCCTCTCCGTCCAGGCCGCCAGCCTGGTCGGGAGGTTCATCTCCGACGGGCTCGACGAGGAGGCGCTCAACGACGCCGAGGGGATCCTCCAGCAGTCCCGCCTCCACGAGCCCACCTGTGGATTGATCATCGCACCGCTGGAGATGCTGATCTTCGAAGACCGGCTCGACACCGCGGCCCGATGGTGCGACCCGCTGCTGAGCGAGGCAAAGAAGCGGCAGGTACCCACCTGGTCCGCGCGGCTCGCCGCGGTGCGCGCCACGATCTGCCTGCGGCAGGGCGACCTGGCCGGCGCCGAGCAGCACGCCCGCGCCGCGCTGTCCCATGTCACGCCGAGCGGCCTGGGCGTCTACGTCGGTGTGCCGCTGTCGATCCTCCTGCTCACGCCCTCGCTCGCCGGCCATGCGGGAGACGCGCTCAGCCAGCTCAACGCGCCCGTGCCGGAGGCGATGTTCCAGACCGTGCACGGCCTGCATTTCATGCGGGCGCGGGGTCGCTACTACCTCGCCCGGGGAAGGCACCACGCGGCCGTCATGGAGTTCCTGGCGTGCCGCGACCTGATGGCCTCCTGGCGGCTCGACCGGCCCGGCATCGTGCCCTGGCGCACCGATCTGGCCGAGGTGCAGCTGGGTCTGGGGCGGCCCGACCTGGCCCGGGAGCTGGCGGAGGATCAGCTGGCCCGGCTGAGCCCCGGGCACGGGCGGACCCGAGGGCTTTCGCTGCGCGTGCTCGCCGCCGCGTCGCCGCTGCGGCACCGGCCGGGCATCCTGCGCGAGGCCGTCGACGTCCTCCAGCAGGGCGGCGACCTGCACGAGCTGGCCGGGGCGCTGGCCGACCTGAGCGTCGCCCAGCACGAGCTCGGCGACGCCGGCGAAGCGCGGCAGACCGACCGCCTGGCCGCGCACGTGGCCACCCAGCGCCGCGGCGACAGCCAGCCCGCCGAAGCCGCCGAGGCCCCGCCCGACAGCGAGGAGCACGCCACGCCGCTCAGCAACGCCGAGCATCGGGTCGCCGCGCTGGCCGCGCAGGGGCACACCAACCTGCAGATCGCCCGCAAGCTGGAGGTCACGGTCAGCACCGTCGAGCAGCACCTCACCAAGGTGTACCGGAAGCTGCGGGTCAACCGGCGCACCGACCTGCCGGTCACGCTGCTCGGCGACTGGGCGTGATCCCCGGCCCGCCACCACGCCGCGCTTAGCGTTACTTCAGGCGCCCGACCCACGATGGCTGCACCTGACCATCGACGATCGGACACGCCACGATGGACACCGGTGCCGGGCCGGCGCCCGAAGACGCCCTGCTCGAGCTCTCCCGTTCCGGTCGGCTGCCGGATCAGTACCCCCAGGTGCGCGGGCTGCTGGCCGGCCTCCGCGGTGAGCCGCTGACCAGGGCCGGCCGGCTGCTCGCCGCGCTGGACGCCGACGCCGTGCTGGCCGCCCACCCCAAGACCACGACCCTGACCGTGGCGGTCACCGGGCACGGCACGCTCTCCACCCTCGTCCCGCCGCTGACCGCCGAGCTCGCCCGGCACGGGATCCTCACGCGCCCGTTCGTCGGAGACTTCGACGGCTACGTGTTCGAGCTGGGTGACCCGGGCAGCGCGCTCTACGCGGCCGACCCCGACCTGACCGTGCTGGTGCTCGACCCGATGGTCGTGTTCGACGAGGTGCCGGTGCCGTGGCAGCCGGAGGACGTGCGCCGCGTACTCGCCGAGAAGGTGGACCGGGTCCGCCGGCTCGCCGCGCGCTTCGGTGGGACCAGCCGCGGCACCCTGGTGATCAACACCATCCCGCTGCCCGCCCGGTTCACCGCGCAGCTCATCGACCACCGGTCCCGCGCGCTGCTGGGCACCGCGTGGCGGGAGGCGAACGCCGACCTGCTCCGCATCGGCGTGAAGCACCCCGCGGTGGTGGTCGTGGACCTCGATCCGCTCGTGGCCGAGGGCATCCCGGTCACCGACGCGCGGCTCAGCGTGTACGCCAAGGCCCACCTCTCCAGCGAGCTGCTGGCCCGGTACGCCCGCGAGGTCGGGCACCTGGCGCGCAACCTCACCGGCCGGACCCGCAAGGTGCTCGCCCTCGACCTCGACGGCACCGTCTGGGGCGGCGTCCTCGGCGAGGACGGGGTGGACGGCATCGAGGTGAGCGGGAGCTACCGGGGCGAGGCGTTCCGCGCGTTCCAGCGGGTCCTGAAGCAGTTGGGGTCACAGGGCGTGCTGCTGGCCGCGGTGAGCAAGAACGACATCGAGCCGGTCCGTGAGGCGATGGCCGGCAAGGACGGCATGACCCTGGGCGAGGGCGACTTCGTCCGCGTGGTGGCCAACTGGCGGCCCAAGTCGGAAAACCTCACCGAGCTCGCCGAGGCGCTCAACCTCGGGCTCGACGGCTTCGTCTTCGTCGACGACAGCCCCTACGAGTGCGGGTTGGTGCGGCACACCCTGCCGGACGTCGCGGTGATCCAAGTGGACGGTGAGCCGGCCCGCCACGTCGAGGCCCTGCTGCGGGACGGGTGGTTCGACGTCCGCGAGGTCACCGCCGAGGACCGCTCGCGGGTGGAGAAGTACCAGCGCGAGCTCGACCGCAAGGCGTTCCTGGACAGTTTCGAGTCGCTGGAGGACTACCTCCGGGAGCTGTCGATCGAAGTCCGGCTGACCGAGGCCGACGCGGCGCGGGTGCCCCGGATCTCGCAGCTCACGTTGCGCACCAACCAGTTCAACCTCAGCACGCGCCGGCTGCAGCCCGCGCAGGTGGAGGAGCTGCTCGCCGACCCGGACGCGCGCGTCCTGGCGATCCACGCCCTCGACCGGTTCGGGGACAACGGCTTGGTGGGCGCCGTCTTCACGCGGCGCGACGGCGACCTGCTGCGCATCGACAACTTTCTGCTGAGCTGCCGGGTCTTCTCCCGCGGCATCGAGCAGGCCTGCCTTTCGGCGGTGCTGCGCCAGGCCCGGGAGTCCGGCGCCCGCGCCGTCGTCGGCGAGTACCGGCGGACCGCCAAGAACGGGATGGTTCACGACCTCTACCCGCGGTACGGCTTCACGACGGTCGAGGACGACGGCACCGCCGCGACGTTCCGGCACGACCTCGCCGCCATCGTCGCGCCGCCGGCGCACATCGCACTGCGCGAGGACGAGGACGCCACCCGGTGAGGCGGCGCGACCGTCGAGTGTGGACATGCGAGAGCGACCGGCCCGCCCCACCACGGACGGACCGGTCGCCACCTCACCCTCGAGTTAAGCGTGTGCGTACGCGTCGAGCAGTATCCGGTCGTCGGCGGCCAGGATCGCGCGGTGCACGTCCTGCAGGGCGCGGCACGGTTCGAGACCGAGCTCCGTGTTGAGCATCCGGCGCGCCGATTGATACACGCGCAACGCGTCGGCCTTGCGCTCCGAGCGGTACAGCGCCAGCATCAGCTGCCGGTAGAAGCTCTCCCGCAACGGGTGCTCGGCGGTCAGCGAGTACAGCCGGCCCACGAGCTCGCGGTGGCGGTCGAGCTGGAGCTGCGCGTCGATCAGCATCTCGGTGCACTCCATCCGCACCTCGGTGAGCCAGGTGATGAACGCCTCGACCATGGGGCCCGTGGGCGGATCGCCGTGCACCGCGCCGCGCCACAGCCCGAGCGCGCGCTCGAAGCAGTCCGCCGCCTCGGCCCGGCGGTGGTCCCGCGCGTGGTTGCGCCCTTCGTCCACCAGTCGCAGGAAGTCGTGCACGTCGATCTCATCGGAGCCGAGGTTGAGCTGGTAGCCCGGCATCCTGGTCACGATGCGGTTGTCCGGCCCGCCGGAGCGGTTGAGAAACTTGCGCAGCTCCGAGATGTACACGTGCAGGCCGGCGGTCGCGCGCCGGGGCGGCTGGTCGCCCCAGATCTCGACGATCAGCTGGTCGGTGGGGACCAGATGGTCCGCCCGGATCAGCAGCGTGGCGAGCAGGATCTCGATCTTTCGAGCGCTGATGAACGATGGACCGTCCCGGTCGATTATTCGTAGTGGCCCCAGGATCTCGTACCTCACGACGTTCCTCCCCGTTGGAACTCACCGCCCACCGCGACCGCCACCACGGCGGAGACCGCGTCGGTGACGGCCTCGCGGTGGGCGTCCAAATAGAAATGACCGCCCGGGAAGACACGCAGGTCGAAGCCTTCTGCGCACTGCTCGGCCCAGGCGGACGCCTCATCGATGGTGGTTTGCGGATCGCTGTCACCGACCAGCGCGGTGATCGGGCACGCCAGCGGCGGGCCCGGGACGTAGCGGTAGGTCTCGATCGCCCGATAGTCGCTGCGCACCAGCGGCAGGATCGCGGCGCGCATCTCGGCGTCGCCGAGGAAGCGCTGGTCGGTGCCGCCGTTGCGGGTCAGCTCGGCGATCAGCGCCGCGTCGTCGTACCGGTGGACGCGACCCTCGCGGTAGCGCGTCGGCGCCCGGCGCCCGGACGCGAACAGGTGCACCGGGGAGCGGCCGTCGCGGGCCTGGATCAGCCGCGCCACCTCGAAGGCGAGGATCGCCCCCATGCTGTGCCCGAAGAACGCGAACGGCCGGTCGATCCACTCCTCCGCCAGCGCGGCGTAAGTGCGCTCGGCCAGGTCGGGGATGTTGTCGACGGACGGTTCCAGCCGGCGATCCTGCCGGCCCGGATACTGGACGGCGAGCACCTCGATCCGAGGCGTGAGCGTCCTGGATACCGGAAAGTAGTAGCTCGCGGAGCCGCCGGCGTGCGGAAAGCAGATCAGCCTGGTCTCGGCTTCCGGGGCGGGATGGAAACGACGGATCCAGCGGGTGCGATCGTCACCGTGCGTGGTGGTCATGCTTTTCGCCGGCCCCATCCTCAACCCCGCAACATCACGTTTCTCCGAAATACCTCTGCGCCGAATTCTGGCCATGATGCCGCGCGGCCCGACACCCCTAGTTCTCCCCTACCGCACCCCGTTCCACGCCACGCGGAGACACGAAGAAGATTCTGGTACCCGCTCAAGCGGCGCCGGATGGCCCCTGAACTGGGCGGTCGTCCCCGAAGTCTGAGAGCCCACTGAGAAACGGGTTGGGTCCGGTTTGACGCGGTCCGAAATTCATTTACCGTATGACCGTCAAGCCGCCCGTGTCAGTCGATGGGCGCTTCTTGAGTTCATCCGCACGTGACAATGCCCACCACCTGGTCAACGCCGACCACACGACGATCGGGGATCGCGTGAACAGCCATCGAATCGCGACGTTGGTTTGTGGCCGACGTACGAAGTGGGTCGTAGTCGTCTTCTGGCTACTGGTATTCATCCTGATCCAGCCGCTGTCGAGCAAGCTGGGCGAGGTCGAGAAGAACGACGTCGAGTCCTGGCTGCCCAGCAGCGCCGAGTCGACCGACGTCGTCAAGGTCGTCCAGCAGTCCCAGGGCGACGACGAGCTGACCGCCATCGTGGTGTACGAACGCCAGTCCGGCATCACGCCGGCGGACACGGCTAAGGCGACCGGCGACATCACCGAGTTCCGGGCGCTGAGCGGCGTGATGGGCGAGATCAACGGCCCGGCGCCGTCCGAGGACGGCAAGGCGCTCGCCGTGGCCATGTCCGTCAAGTTCGACCGTGCCCATCTCGACGAGCTCTCCACGACCGTGGGTCAGCTCCGCGACATCGCGAACGCTGACGGGGCGGGGATGGAGGCGGCCGTCGCCGGCCGGGCCTCGGAGGCGGCGGACACAGTGGACGCGTTCAGCGGCGTCGACACCGCGCTGCTGCTCGCGACGCTGGGCGTGGTCGTCTTCGTGCTGCTGTTCACCTACCGGAGCCCGATCCTGTGGGTGCTGCCGGTCATCACGTCCACTGTGGCCCTCACCGGCTCGCAGGCCGTCATCTACCTCCTGGCCAAACACTCCGGGCTGGTGGTAAACGGGCAGAGCAACGGCATCCTCACGGTGCTGGTGTTCGGCGCGGCGACCGACTACGCGCTGCTGCTGGTCGCCCGATACCGGGAAGAGCTGCGCCGGCACGAGGACCGGCACGAGGCGATGGCGATAGCGTTGCGCCGCGCCGGGCCGGCGATCGCCGCCAGCGCCGCGACCGTGGTCGCCGGCACGCTCTGCCTCATGATCGCCTTGATGAACTCCACGCGGGGCCTCGGTCCGGTGGCCGCGATCGGCATCGCGGTCGGGCTGGGCACCATGATCACGCTGCTGCCCGCGCTCCTCGTGATCTTCGGCCGGTGGATCTTCTGGCCGGTGCGGCCGAAGTTCGGCTCGGAAGAGCACAGCTCGACCGGTGTCTGGGCGCGGATCGGGCGGACGATCGCCAAGCGGCCGCGCGTGGTGTGGATCGTCACCTCCCTGGTCCTGGCCGCGTTCGCGGTGGGCGTCGTGCAGCTCCGCGCCGACGGCCTGTCGCAGGCCGACACGTACGTCAACAAGACCGAGTCGGTGCGCGGCGGTGAGCTGCTGACCGCGCACTTCACGGCCGGGCAGGGCGAGCCGGTGCTGGTGATCGCGAAGCCCGGCGGGGCCAGCCAGGTGCGCGACGCCATGGCGCGGGACTCGGGCCTCACCGACGTCAAGGATCCGACGCCCGGCGGCGAGTACTCCCTGATCGAGGGGACGCTGGTCGACCCGCCGGACAGCGACGCCGCGGCGGACACGATCAGCCGGGTCCGGACGGCCGTACATGGGGTGCCCGGCGCGGACGCGAAGGTCGGCGGGCTCACCGCGGTCAACCTGGACATCCGGGACGCCGCGGAGACCGACCGCAACCGGATCATCCCCCTGGTGCTGATAGTGGTGCTGCTGATCCTGTGCATCCTGCTGCGCGCCCTGGTGGCTCCCATCCTCCTCATGGCCACCGTCGTCCTGTCGTTCCTGACCGCGCTCGGCGCGAGCGCGCTGCTGTTCAACCACGTGTTCGGCTTCAACGGCGCGGACACGTCGATGCCACTGCTGGTCTTCGTGTTCCTCGTCGCGCTCGGCATCGACTACAACATCTTCCTGGTCACCCGCGTCCGGGAGGAGTCCGCGCGGCACGGCACCAAGCAAGGCGCGCTGATCGGCCTCACGGCCACCGGCGGTGTGATCACCTCGGCGGGTCTGGTGCTGGCCGGCACGTTCGCGATGCTGGGCACGCTGCCGCTGGTGTCGCTGGCGGAGATCGGCATCGCGGTCGCGCTGGGCGTGCTGCTGGACACGATCATCGTGCGGTCGGTGCTGGTGACCGCGCTGACCATCGACGTCGACCGGTGGATGTGGTGGCCCAGCAAGCTGGCCGCGCCGCACTCCCCCTCGCCGGACACCATGCCACCGGCGGCCGCCGCGGTGGAGACCCCGCCCGCCGAGACCCCTGCTCCCGACGAGGCGGTGCCGGGGGCCGAACCCCTACCCAACGGCACGGTC
>Ga0272482_10000184_pt1 | contig 20061 bp, 21 predicted proteins | sample RVTome_8_FD_192427 | JGI IMG/M metagenome (GOLD analysis project Ga0272482, IMG submission 192427) | Soil microbial communities from uranium-contaminated site in the Upper Colorado River Basin, Wyoming, United States - RVT160D0 (version 2) ...
GGGAAAACGCGGTTCTTATTCTGCCACGTATGGTCCACCTGAAACGCGTACCCAAACGCGGACCGTGCGACAGCAAAGCCGCTGGTCAACCGGCCGCTGAGGCTGGTTCGTATGGCCGTCGACCGTGTGCTGCCGGTCAAGCTGTCCTGCTCACCAGTCGGCGCGCCGGGGCTACCGTGGCTGGCACGTCGCCGGCCTGTCAGCGATGAGTTCGTGGCTCGTGGTCAGCGCCGCATCGCTAGCCAGCCACGGTTCGGTTGATCGTTTCGTGCTCGTCTCCTGGGCGGAGAGGCGTGCCGAAATACATCCGCCCGAGTTCGACCCATGTGCTTGATCTGCTCAAGGGCTGGCTCGCCGCTCGTGAGTTCGTGGTGGAGGTACAGCCCTGGAACGTGAGTTGACCTCCTGGACGGGATCGTCGGGGCACCTTCTAGGATCGTCAGCGGTGGTGATTTGTTCGTCAGTAACCTCGGCTTCGCGCCAAACGTCGCCATCACGCCAGTACAACGCCCGAATCGGCGATTCTCGCAACGTCACCAACCACACCCCGTTTATCCCGTCTGGCAGTGTCGGTGCCATGCCCGGCAGCGGACCGTGCTGTATCCCGCCGAACGGGCCCACCCAGTCGGGTGTGACCACAATGACGATGTGGCGCTCTGGCCGGCGCGATGCCAGCAGCTTCTGCGTAACATCAGGCACCGATTGTATGAACGCATCACATCGACGCACGATGTCATCGCCCTCACCGCCCCACTCGGACCTCCAGTCCGAAAGCAGGTAGAAACCGGGCCGCCGCTGAGATGCAGACGTCGACGAACACGCAGCGACACCGAGATCCGCCAGACCCATCTGATGTGACTCGAACGACCGGTACGCTACGTGGGAAACCCCGCAGCGCTCCAAATCCGTCAGTACCGCAGGGAGCCTGCGGCGCAGTGTGCGGACGTGCGCTTCCGGCCGCATCGTGACGAACCAGGTTAACGTCAGCGCAGCCACATCGGTGTATACCTCCCGCTGCGTAGCCGCGGCGAGCGACATCGCTTGCGCATCTCTGGTCGAAACCACCTCAGCAGCCGCCAGGCGGCCGTCTGGATAGGCAACGTCGAGGTCATACATTGATGGCGCCGAACCGTCGTCGTGTTGCGTGACGATCGCACCCAGAACGTGCTGAAGCAGGACACGCGCAAGCAGTTCATCACGAGCTTTGATCGACAACTGATCCATCGCGCTTTCCTCCGCCATCGCCGTGCAGACTACGCCGTGCGCGAACCGACCCCCTCTACTAAGTTTCGCCGTCGCAACCAGTCTGGATTCCTCGGCCGTACTTTGACGTTTCGTCGCAGGGCGCGGAGCCGCCGCCATCGCCCCGGCCGGCGATGTGGTGCTGCGCGCAGTGCGGCATCGGGTCAGCCGGCAGGTCACCGTCGTGCGTTGATGTGGGCGAGGAACCTCAATGGGTATGGATGGGTGGGACGGGTTCGCGGGGGGTGTACTTGAGCTGAGCCCCGGTCAGTTGGATGTCGGTGGTCCAGGCGTTGAAGGCTTTGAGGTAGAGGGTGACGTGTTCGCGGGTTTCGCGGCGGCGTAGTGGCTGTCCGGCCTGTTTGCGGGTGTGGTTGAACATGACCCGCCGAAACAGCAGCCGCGGGTCGCCCTTGACCAGTGCGGTGCCTTCGATGATCCCGTCGAACCAGGGCGACAGGTCGCGGCTGCTGGCCTGGGTGACCAGGTAGCTTGCGGCCGCGGCCGCGCTTTTGATCATGCCGGTGGCGGTGCCGATCTGTTCCCCCACCGCGACGAAGTCACGCAGCTTGGGATGCTGCTGCAGGGTTTGCACGATCTGATGGTTGCTCACGCCAGCGTCACCGCCGGACCAACCCAGTTCGGGACGGTTCTCGTACAACCACACGGTGCGGACCATGGCGGCCAGCAGGACCGCCGATTTCTCGCCCTCGATGGCCAACACGTCGGCGGCGTTGCGCCGCTTACCGGTGTCCAGCACATCGAACGCACCCACCGGCACCTCCGTGAACACGGTGAGCTCCACGGGTATGTCGGCCTCGATGACGGCGGCCAGCCGGTGCTGCCCGTCCACCAACGCCCCGGTGGTGTCAAACGCGATGCCCTGATGGGTGACCAGCCACTCACCGCGGCGCATCGCCTCGGCGAACTCGCGTACCGTCCGTTTCGCCAACGGCCGGTTGGCCGTATTGCGCTCCAAATATTCGGCGGCCCTCTTCGGCGTTACGGTCTGAACTTTGCTACGCACGACACCCTCGCCCCTCACATACACCCACTGCCGGCCGTGACAGCCGTCCCATGATGACAGGCACCTGACCACCCATGCGAACCGCGCAGCGTCAGCGTCTTCGAGGTAGGACTGCCAGTCAGCGGACCCGCAGCTTGACTCAGTGGGGCAACTCGTGGCGGTGGTCGCTGAGCTGCGGTCCGAGGTTGAACGGTTGCGGGTGGATAACGAGCGGTTACGGCCGAGAACGCCGAACTGCGGCGCCGGCTCGGGTCGGACTCGTTGAACTCCTCCAAGCCTGCCTCGTCAGACGGGCTGGCGCGGTCGCGTCCGCAATCGAGTAAGAGCAGCGGCCGGCAGTGGAGCAAACAGTCTGGAGCGCCGGGGTCGACGCTGAGCCCGGTCGCGGACCCGGAGCAGGTGCTGCGGCATCGGCCGGATCGGTGTGCCGGCCTAGCCTGGCGCCGACCTGGCCGACGGCCGCAAGTACGGACGGCGACGGCAGGTGGTCGAGCTACCCGGATCCGCGGCCGGTGATCATCGAGCACCAGTTGATCGCGGGCGAGTGTGCCGGGTGTGGGCAGGTCACCGTCCCGCCGGTCCCGCTGGGTGCGTGTGTCCGGCCGGGTGCAGTACGGCGCGATCGTCAAGGCCGCCGCCGTCAATGCCGCGCCGCCACACGCCCCACGCCGTATCGGGCGCCACAACGGTTCATGGCGCTAGAGGCGCCGTGGAACCACTCGTCGGGTCAACGCTGGGAGCCCGACGGCGTCCGCGCCAGCTCGGAGCCTGGCCGTGCGGGGCCTGGTCACCGCCCGGTGAGGTCCGATGTGATGATTCAAGGATGCCGATGAATTCGGGACTCATGCTGCCATCCGCCCTCTTCGAGCCGGGGCGGTATGCGGTGGAGTCCAACGACGTGCTGGCCGACAAGGTACAAGCGGCGTTGAAGAAGGAAGTTGATGCCGACGTTCGTCCGGTGTGCGAGCTGAGCGGCCTTCAGACTCGTGACGGCGTGCCACCGCTCGGCCTTCTCCTCGGGCTGGGCCGGCTCACCAGCGCGTTGCCGGGCCTGCATCGGATCGGTGCGGGAGGGCTGCCCGGCTTAAGCGCGCTGCGGACGGCCAGTCGTTGGGCAGTCATCCGCTATCTCTGGGCCTTCGCCGATCACCGGCCGGACCTAAGGCTCTCGGACCTGACCGAGGAAGTACGGTTCCACCAGCGGACCCTGCTGTCCGAGAGTTTCGGTATCGCGCTCGCGGCGGATCTGATCGAGCGGTACATCCTCTCTGGCCCGACCCAGGTGGTGGATGCCGATGCGGTGCATTACGACCCGGTGCTGGCCATCGACATGGCAGCCCTGGCGTCACACAAGCCGGACTATTTCTGGTATCGCGAAACCGGGGACCGCCTGTCGGAAGTCGTCGTGGTCGAGGTCAAAGGCACCACCTCGGGCCGTAGAAGATGCATCGAACAGATGGCCCGCGGCGTGGAGCAGGTGCTCGTGCCAGCGCGAATTCGCGGCGTCAAAATGCGCCGGATAGTTATCGGGACCGAACTGCGCAACAGGAAGCTGATGGCCTGCGCCGTCGAGGTCGCCGAACCCGAGGAAACTACGCGGCGGCACGCCTACGAGGTGGTCCGGAGCAGGGAGTCCCGCCGGCCGATCGAGGAACCCGACCAGCAGGCTGTGCGGTTCGCTGCGGAGGCTGACGAGCAGGACGCCGCGGCGCAAGCCTCCTATCTCGACCAGGTCAGGCTGCACGCTTTCGCCGGAATTCCCGTCACGGATGAGAGCCTGCGGGGCGGTGGCGAGTTACTCCGTGAGGTACTGGCGGGGAGAGAGGTCGTCGAGGCTGACGGCATCAGCTTCCGCTGTGAGACCACCCGAATGGCGGCCGGCGATCGGCTTCTCGCCATCCGGACCGGGGTTGCTGAGGAATTCCTGTCCTCTGCCGACGCCTACCGATCCGAGGGCTCGGCGGACCGACGTGGCGCCTATCGGCAACGGCGCTCCAACCGCGGCCCGACGCTTGTCAGGGGGTGGATCGGTCGAGGCCGGAACGGACCTGTCCTTGATGACCGCAGCGGATGGCTGCATGCTCTCCGTCTCGTTCGAGGACCGTTGACAGGAGACGACCACGCCCGGCCCATCGCGGGGCAACAGGCCCCGGACGACCGGTTGAACAGCAGTGGCGTTCACCGAAGGAACAGAAGGGCAGCCGGAACAGCAAGCCCCGGTCGCCATACGGCGCCTACCTGGACGGCCCCCTCATCCGCCTGACCGACGCGGCCAACTCCGACCGCAACTTCGCGGCGCGGCAGTCGACGAAAGCAGCCAGCACGCCGGCGGTGAACGCGCCGCCGACGCCGATGGTGTCCACCACGTCGACCGGCTCGACCGCGCCCTGGATAGTGCCGCCGGTGACCGCGTAGGCGCCGTCGCCGCCGCGGGTCACGACGACGAGGGATGGGCCGGACTGTGCCGTCGCGTGGCGACCCCTTCGTGCCTGGGCGCAGCGCTCGCAGGTCCTCCTGGCTCGCCTTCACGATGTGGGCGGCGCGGACAAACCGCTCGATCCGGTTGCGGACGTCGTCGCCAGCCAGTCCCGGGCGAATGTTTGGGTAGTAGCTGATCAGCATCTTGCTCGCCCAGTACAGGCGTTCGACCCGGGGTGTTCGGGGGCATGCCCGGCTGCGGTCGGTCCGCGACCGGGACGGTGTGGTGTGGGTGCGTCGGCGGCGGACACGGTGGTCGGGTTGCGGTGCGATGATCTGAACACCAAGGGGCCCTGTCCGGGCTGACCTGCACTGTTAGGTCTTGTCAGGTCGTGTTAGGTCCGGGCAACGTTCGTGCGACCTGACCGCTGCCGTCTGAGCAGTGTCGGCAAGTCGTTGCTGCGCATGGACACCGAGGCGGTGCGGCACCCGCCGTCCCGCCCTTGCCGACGTCGGCGTCTGCCGGGTACGGGCAGGGGCCGTTGCGCGTCACCAGGCCGCTGGCCGGGGCGTCGAGATGGTCGATGTGCGCCACGATGACCGTGATCACCTCGGCCGCGCGGTGGCCGGCATGCGAACGGCGGAATCACGGATGATCTCGCCGATCATCGACCCACCGGTGGCCCTCCGGGCAGTCATCACCCACGGCACCCAGTGACGCGGATGATGCAAGCTCGTCAGCACGGCGGCTCCCTCGCTTGTAGGCGCCTTTTTTGCGGGCAACGGGCGCACTGTCATGCCGTGCGGCGCGCTACGCGGATCTGCCGCCAACAGCGTGTGTTGGCCGTCTTCGTCGGGGGCGAAGCCTCATTCGCGCATGCGACGCCGGACTCGGTTTAGGGTTAGGCGGGCGTGGTGCCAGGTTGCCGACTTGTCGATCATTTGTCCGGCCTGGCGGGGCTGGTCATTCTTGGACGGTAGGTGCCGGGGCGGGGCTGACGTGGGCGGCGACGAGGCGCCATCCATGATCGTGGGTGTGGATCCAGGTGCGTGTGTATCGGACCCGTGCGGTGAACGGCTCGCCGAGGAACAGGCCGGCGAGAGTGCCCAGAAACCAGGTGACGCCTGTCGTGCCGTCGACCAGCACATCCAGGTGCTCTTCATCGACTCGGGTGAGGCGCTGGCCACCGCCGCGTTGCAGTTCCAGGTCGTCGTGCTTGGAATACAGCACTCCCTCCGGTCCGGTGAACACGAGCCGGTCGTCGAGCAGGACAGCGAGCGTGTCCGCGTCAGCGGCCAACTGGGCGGCCTGAAGGCGGCGCTCGGGCCGCTCGCAGCCGCTCGGCAAGGTCAGTCATCAGATCAGTCTCCAGTCCACTCCGGTCGACCGGGCGAGCGTAGACTCAGTGGATCTTGTGATGCCTCCCAGGGACGCCCAGACGCGGTCAGTTCAAGGCGACCGTGGCGAAGCCCGGGCACGAGCTGGGCTGATGCGTGTTGCGGTGTTCCATCCACAGGATCACGTCCAGCACCCGCAGCAGGCTTACCGCGGCAGGGATCCGCGACTGGGCGCGCAAAGCTGCCAACTCATCTCTGAGTTTCCCGCCATCGGCGGCGAGCCGGCGATGTAGACGTAACCACACATGGTCGGGTGCGCCGAACAGGCAGGTAAGCACCCGGTCGTACACCGGAATGAGACGCGGACGTTTACGGGCCATGAGCTTGCCGGCTATCACGTAGCCAACCTCACGCTGCCTCTCGACCAGGTGCCACGCCTGGTGGGCATGGCTCCCGTCCGATACCAACTCCTGCGCACGCTCAGTGCCCAGGTCGACGTCGGTGGGAATCTTGGACAACAAGGAGGTCATCTGTCGGCCCAGGTCCCCGTCCAGCAACCCGATCGCGACCTCTGAAGGGAACCTGACCGAAAGCATCTGGACTGCCACGAGGTCGTCGCCGGTGATCACGTCGCGAGTAGCGCGGTGGTCGCCGCCGCCAGCGAGAATCTCAAAGCGGCGACCGGTGTACGGCAGTGGTACGTCCTCATCGAAGTAGGTGCGGAGATCCTCGGCAGCACGATCGGCACGGACAAGATCCAACAAATCAACGGGCACGCGGCGCATCGTACCGATCCCAGGCTGCATCCCGATCTTGTCCATCCAGTCCTCGACCAGTACCGGCCGAGGCAACGTCGAGGCCCATGCCTTGTACCGCCATCGGACCGGCCGATGACTGGTGTCCCCGACAAGCCGGGCAGGTTGGCGTATCGCTGGACCAGGTCGAGTCCGGGAGCCACGTCGTGTAGGCGCATCCCTGGACTATCCGGCGTGATGGCTGCTGAGCCGCGCGCAGTGGGGCGGGGTTGTGCGATCCCGCCGCCTGCTGTGGTGGCGTCATCGGCGGCACCGTTCTCGTCTTGCCGGATTCGATCGCCCGCGTGTCCGAGCCCAGACCACAAGGCCCCTTGCCCCCGTCCAGTCGCGAGGGCTCGGGGACCGTGACATCCGCCCCGGCCGAATACGATTCTGTTCCGAGCGACGGAAGGGACGCGATGCCGGCGAAGTGGTGGGATACGCGCGAGGTTGTCGCGGAGCGGCGGGAGTTCTTCGGCAGCGACTTCGTGTCCAGTCGGGAGGACGCCGAGCGGGAGGCGCGCCGCATCATCGACGCGCGGATCGGCCATTTGGACGCGCAGGAGATCCTGCAGCTAGGGCGGGTGTTCAACCGGCACGGCAAGGCCGGTCGCATCCGCTACGACCGTTTCTCTCCCGGCTTCGCTGGCGCGGTGATGGCAAAACTTGCGCAGAACACCGTCCGGTTCAACGAGGTCGTCTCGAACCTGTGGCGGGGGAACGTCGACGACGCGGTGTACCTGCTCGGCCAGATGTACGCCGATCGCACGATCCTGCCCGGCGCCGGCTCCTCGCTCCCCAGCTACCTGCTCTACCTGCGCGATCCCGAATCGCTTCGGGGTGTGCATGAACGCCACAATGACCGGCCTCGGCGTCGAGGTCGACGAGCGGTTCCGAGCCAACAACCAGGACAGCTACGAGCGGTTCTGCGCCGCGTTGCTCGAGTGGCGGCAGAAGTACAGCGTGGCCGCAGGAGGCGGACGCGATCCTGACGGACATCATGCGCCGGAGCCGGCCCGCGGTCGCCCTGAACCTGGTAGACGACCAGCTGGCTCGCGTGGACGAGCGTCCGACCTCTGAGGACGTGGCCTCGGCGTGTCACCTGCCGGTGGAACAGGTCGACGCCTGGGTGGAGGCGCTGGAGAAGGGCATGCGGCAGGCCGTCTTCTACGGCCCGCCCGGCACGGGCAAGACCCATATTGCCCGGCATCTCGCGCACCACCTGGCGACATCACCGGACCATGTGGAGATCACCCAGTTCCATCCCGCGTACTCGTACGAGGACTTCGTCGAGGGCTTGCGCCCGGAGCGCGGCGACGGTGGCACCCTGCACTACGCGGTCCGCAAAGGCGTCTTCTCCAAGCTCTGCGATCGGGCCAGCGAGGTGCCGACAGAGACGTTCGTCCTGGTCATCGACGAGATGAACCGCGCTGACCTGGCCGCGGTCTTCGGCGAGCTGCTGCTTTTGCTGGAGTATCGGGACGCGGTCTCGGCCACCCTGCCGTACTCCCAGGAGCGGTTCTCGGTGCCGCGCAATGTGATCGTGCTCGGCACCATGAACACGGCCGACCGCAGTCTTGCCTTGCTTGACTTCGCGCTGCGGCGGCGCTTCCATGCGTTCCCCCTGCTGCCCAGCGACGACGTTCTCGGCAGGTGGGCGGAGAGCCGCCAGGTCGCCGACGCCGACCTGGCCCTCGATGTCTTCCGGCTGATCCGCGACCGCATCGGCCGCGACTCCCCGGTCAGCCCCGGTCACTCGTACTGGATGGTGGAGGGCATCGACGCCAGCGCCGCCCAGCGCATCTGGGAGTACCAGCTGCGCCCTTACCTGGCTGAGTACTGGTTCGAACGCCCGACCGAACTCGACCAACTCGATGTGGACGTGCGGGCCCTGATCGCCGAACGCGCCTAGCGTGATCCGCCTGACCGAGTACCAGCCGACGACCGTCGACCTCAGCCGGGATGAGGCCGACGAGCTCACCGCGCTCACCAAGGGCGGCCGCGGAACCGGCCAGCCCCGAGTCATCGAGCGACTCACGATCAACGGTGACGACTACGACGTGACGCCGGGCCCGTACGCCGGCCGCTTCAGCCTGCGCTCCGGTCGAGTCGTGGAGATCACCAGCCGCTACACATTCCACGACCTCGCCCACGTGCTCGGCCTCGGCGACCGAGCCACGCTGCTGCGCGAGACGGCCACCACCGCCACCGGCGGCAGCGGCCTGATGGACCTGATCGCGCTAGCGTTCACCCGCGAGGTGGAACGGATCGTAGGGCAGGGCCTGCAGAAGGAGTACCGGACGCAGACGTTCACCCGTCCCCCGTTCGGCGGCATACCCGCCGTCACCGCACACCTGACCACCCACGCCGGACGCCCCGACCGGCTGGTCACCACCGCGCGCCGCCTCACCACGGACGTACCGGTCAACCGCCTCATCGCCGCCGCGCACCGCCAGCTGACCACACTGTCCTACCAGGACCGTGGCCTCGCCACGCGGCTGCGCGCGCTCGGCGCCTCACTACACCAGATCTCGCCGATCAACGGACCCGCGACGCCCATCCCAGCCGTCGCCTCCCGGTACCGCGACGCGCACGACCTCGCGCTACTCATCCTGGAAGGACGCACAAGCCTGCCCACGGCCAGCGGTGTCCCGGGCGTCGGCGTGCTGTTCAACATGACGCGAATCTGGGAGCGGTACACGGGGGCCTGGCTCGCCACCCGACATCGTGCCGGCGAAGTGATCCGGCCCCAGCACCGCGTCCCGCTCACCGACAGCGACCCCACATGGGCAGGGTGGGCCGACTTCCTGGTCGAGGCGGCCGGTCGGCCCGCGGCGGTCTACGACGCGAAGTACCGCCAGTGGCGCGCCCGCCCTGCCACCAGCGAGTTGTACCAGCTCCTGGCGTACACACGCCGGCTCGGCGTCCGGTACGCAGCGCTCCTGCACCCCGCGACCAGCGCCGCCAAGGCCACGTTCACGGTCGACGACACCACCATCGAGACGATCGCGATCGACATCACCACGCCGGACGGCAGCTGAAGAGCGCCAGCGCCGACAAGGGAGCCCACGCTGCCGGTCGACAAAGCTCCTCGGACCGAGGCGACCAACGACGGCACGAACCTGCTGCTGCCCAGGCTCGTCGGGCGCTGAGACGGCAAACCCCGCGTACCCGCTAGGACCGGAGACGATACCGCTCCACAGCCACCGCCCGCGCTCACCTACAGTCACCCCTTGATACAGAATCTGAAGGTCTGCAGCGATCCGCTCGTCACGAAGTAAACGGCGGACGTCGCTCACTGGCGTCCGGATTTGCCGATGACAGTGCGTGTCACACGGTTATCACGCCGCGATGAAGCGGCTTATGCGCCTTGGTGGCCGGTCAACGCCACAACACCGTCAGGCGTGGGCTCCACTTCGTCGTTTTGCTCCTCAACTGCGGCCGGAGGGGTGTTGCGATTGACGCCGCTTTTCAATGCGGTATTGGTGCACCCACAGGCAGGTCTCAGCTGCAGAAGTCCTCTTCTAATGAGGCGATGACCTATCCTGTATAACTGATCGGTGAGCCATTCCCTGTCTCGCTGATTTGGGTATCGGAACAGACTGTGTGCAACAAAGTAGTGTCCTTCATCGAAGCTGACACCAATGGTCTCTTTCTTCTCAAGGGCCGAAACCATAGCGGGCGGTCTTACTCGGTCAGCAGCGATCCATTGCGCAAGCGCTGTAAATGCTGCCAAGTGCGAGCGGCGGCCGAGAACGATTAAGGTGAGACTGAAGGTGAGTGCGATATAGGCAAATGGTGACGTCTGTTGTGCGATGACGGCGGTCAACACCATGCTGGGGAGCCCGAGTGCAAGCCGAAAATCGGCCTCTGATCTAAGGCGGTCGAACTCATTGTATAGCTCTTGGTCGGTTCCGATTAGACGCAGTGAGGCTGCGTGCAGATCCTGCACAATATGGCCGGTATCCTGAATGAGGCTGTCGTCAAGTCTCGGCAAGGCGCTGATGAGCCTTGTATTCGCCTCAATTGCCTCTCGTGTTTGAAGCCGATCCGACAAGATGTCCGTCCCGGAACATTGAGCACTGTGGTTGTCTATCAGTGTGACTAGGGAGGTGACCAAGGTGTCTCTATAGGCTTGCTCCCGCAAGAGCTCATTCTTTCGTTTGAGTAGGCGGTCCATGATCGGACCGGCTACCTTGCGATGTCCTGGCAGAAGAATTGTAAGCGGAATTCGGCGGCCGTGCGGTAGGCCAAGAGTTATGACGATCTGTTGGGAATGACCACGACGGCGGGGGTCGGGGAAGAGGAGGATGCTGTTCAAGGGCATGGAGACGATTCCGATAACGTATGCGGCAAATGTGATTGCTGTAAGAATCGCTGCTTTGTCAAGCCACGGACCAAGCAAACTGACGCTCTCTGCGATAGGCGAGTGCTGCCAGTGTCTCCGTAGCCAAGGAGCAAATGCAAGCCAGCAGGCCACAAGCCAAATGTAGCCGGCGGCCAGTGGGCCCCTCAGGTGGCGTACCGAGGGTAGGATTGAAGCGAGCACGGATGGACCCTACCGTGCGCGGCCCCTGAAGTGGGTAGCGCGCAGCAAGCACTCCAGGTCCGAAAGGCGACGTCGTCGGGGATCGTGCAGCGTGCTAGAGCAGCGCAGCATTGATCCCCTCATCTGTCGCCGGGTTTTTGGGGCCCAGAATGTCACCCAGATGGGTGAGTCTTGTAGATGCCGCTGTTGATTGTGTCGCCCCTTTGACGATTAGCCGAGCTGGAACAGCGCGCCCCGCTTGGGTGATCGAAAGAACTAAGATCGACTTACTAATCTGCCGCTGGTCGCGCGACACTTGGCCGCGTGTTGAGGCGCCCATCAATTGATCTTGGCATCATCATCTGCCGCTGGTCGATCGCTACGCAATGTGACGGAGATCTGGAGAACCGGCGGTCGGTCGCGCCGATGTGCCGGATCCTTGCCTGATTTTGATCGGGTGGGCTGCCTGACCACTGCGGCCGTGACCGGTAGCGTGAATCGGTGCGGTCAGCGGCGGATCTGCGGCAGCGGTGGCTGGACGTCGTGCCCCGGATGCTCACCAGGCCGGGCATGTGGGCCAGTGATGGGCAGGCCTTTGACGTTCTGGCCAGAGGGTTGATGTCGGACCTGTGCTTCCTGGATGAACGTGAGCGGGATCTGGACGAGGTTCACGCGGTCCTGCGTGGGTACGGCAAGGTGGGGGTCGGCGGGCCCTTCATCGCCTGTTCGGTAAGGCCGCAATCGCGTGGCTGAGATGGCCGCGGTCTTCGCCGAGCAGTTCCACCGGCTCGGCCACCTTCCTGTCGAGCGGTTGCTCGACGCAGCTGAGTGGGACAGTCTCATCGACAATGTCCGCGAGCGCTTTGATGGTCGCGACGTGCGGCGCAGCGAGGTTGAGGCAGCCTTCGGATCGGTCAGCCTCGTGGTGGCAAAGCGGGTGCTCTGCTACGCCCCGACTGACACGTCGGGCTGGGTCTTCGTCGACTGCTTCGCTGAGCACGCACACCCCCTTTGCCCCGGAGGCGAAGATTGAGCAGCGGCATCGACGCCCTGGCCGGACGCGCCCTCGCTCGCGCCGGAGTCTCACTGCTCACCTGGGGAAGGACGAGGGTTCAGCGCGCGAACGTGCGAGACAACGCGCGAACGTGGATGCCGCTGTCCCTGGCGCAGTTGTTGGCGCACGACCTGGAGGGTGAGCGGCTCCAACAGGTGTGGAGGTACATCGCGTCAGCGGAGTTCGACGAGGTGGCCCTTCAGATCGCGTTGGGCGTGCTGCTCGACGACAAGGATTTCGATGAGTTCCGCTCCGGTGTACGTCACCAGATTCAGCAGGGTTTGCGACACCTCGCGGCGCTTCCGCCGGAACTCCTCATGCGCGTCGCCGACCTGATCTTCGAGGCCCTGTACGTCTCTGCCGAGGAGATCGCCGGACGCCAGTCAAACAAGGATTCTTTGGACAGCCGGACAGCGGCAACCGTTGCGCACCTCACCAGCGCCGCCGCCCGCAACGGAGAGCTTCTCCGGCAACTCGCCGAGCTGGACCGGCACCGCGAGCTAGGTCGCGAGATGCGGAACCAGGTCCGCCAGCTGCACGCCAACTTCCGTATGCCGCATGCCGGTATCAGCCGCTCGGTGCCGTACGAGAAGCTGTACGTCGAACCGCCGCTCCTGCCTTACCGTGATGGTCCCGAGCCGCCTCCGATTGATCTCCTCGGGACCGCTGGCCTGCGTACGGTCGTCCTCGGCTCCCCCGGAGCAGGGAAATCGACGCTGATGGGAAAACTCGCTCACGATGTCGCGACAGGTCGCATCGAGGGCGCTGAGCAGAGGGTGCCGTTTCTCGCCGTGCTCCGGAACCTTACAGAGGCGTTCGCTCAGGGAGACCGGAGCCTGACCGAGCACCTCCAGGCGGTATGCCATGCGCCATACAACGTGGAGGTCACCGCCGACACCGTCCGGTACCTGCTCGCCACCGGGCAGGCGCTGGTTCTCCTGGACGGGCTGGACGAACTGGTCGACACCGCCCTGCGCACCCGGGTCGTCCAGCTGATCGAAGGATTCGTGTATCGGTATCCCCTGGTGCCGTTGGTCGTGACTTCGCGGATCGTCGGCTACGAGCTGGCGCCGCTGGACGACCGGCTGTTTCGGGTGGTGCAGCTCGGCGATTTCGACGACGAGCGCGTCGACGGGTACACCAGGAAATGGTTCGCCATGGACGACGCCACACCTGTTCATGAACGCGACCGGCTCGCCGAGGCATTTCTGCGGGAGAGCAGGTCCGCTGCTGAGCTGCGGCAGAGCCCGCTGCTCCTGTCGCTGCTCTGCGCCATGTACTCGTCGGAGCACTACATTCCACGGAATCTGGCCAAGGTTTACGAACGCTGCGCGACGATGCTCTTCGACCAGTGGGACTCGATGCGCGGAATCACGATGCCGCTGCAGTTCCAGGGACGCGTTCGCTACGCGATGCAGTTCCTCGCGTGGAAGCAGCTCACCACCGAGAGCGGACCGCAACCGCGTCACCGCGTGGAGGCGACGCTGACCGACTATCTCGTCGATCGGCGGCTGGATCACGACGAGGCCCGGGCCATGGCCGCGGACTTCCTCGCATTCTGCACCGGGCGGGCCTGGATCCTCACCGACGTCGGGAGCAACCTCGACGAGCCTATGTACGACTTCACCCACCGGACGTTCATGGAATTCTTCGCTGCCGAGCACCTGGTCCGCACGCAGCGGACTGCGCCAGCCGTGATCGATATCCTACGTCCACACCTGGAGGTGGACACATGGGAGGTGGTCGGCGAGATAGCGGCGCAGCTCGTCGATCAGCGAGTAGAGGGTGGAGCGGAGGAGCTTGTCCAGACGATCCTGATCTCCGAGCCCGAAGACCCTGCGCGCAGGTCAAGCATGCTCGCCTTCGCTGCTCGGCTCCTCGCCCATGTTTCGCTTTCGCCGGAGTCCGTCGCCGCGGTCATCGACGCCATGCTGGAGCGGGTCCTTCGGCTCCCGATCGAGGCGCGTTGCTCCTACTGGCCTGACGGACGCCTCTACGAGCAGATACGGATATGGGACCTGCCGCTGTACCGGGCCATGTACTCGTGCTCACCAGAAAACCTCTCGTATATGCGTCGCGCGATCCTTAACCGCCTCGGTGTCGCCATCTCCGACCGCCATCCCGTCGCCGAATACATCGCCTACAACCTTTCGCGGCACTTGGTGCGAGAAGACGGAGTGCGGGCCGACCACTGGGCCGCGGCTGGTCGGGAGCTCGCCGAGACCTTCCGTCCCGGCAGCCCCTTGTCGCCGCTGCTTCGACCCAACGCTGCATGGCCCACCCGGGCAGCCAACTACTACCTGTCGGATGCGTGCCTGACCGGAGTTACCTACCCGGACCCGATATACCTGCTGTCGGGCGACGCGGAGGCGCAGAGGTCGACCATTCTCTCGGTCCGAGACCAATTGATCCACACTCCGCTCCCCTGGCTCCCGCGCGGAAAGTGGTTCGAGGACCTGGCCGGCAGTAGCGGAATCCAGGAGATGGTCGTAGACATCCTTCGAAGCCTGAGATGGCCCGTCAACGCTGAGGAGCAGGCAACATTCCTCATCCTATGTCTGCCATACCTAGAAACGGCGCTAGAAGACACCCGGCTCTGGCAGATCTTCCGGGGCATCGAAGGCCAACTGGAATGGCTAATGCACAGCCGGGCCACCACAGACGGCATCCAGCCACCCATGTTCGCTAACTTCCCAGACGACGGCAGAGAGTTCCTGTCGGCCTGGATGCGGGGCGCCACAAGCGTGTTCGCCGAGTAGCACCGCCAAGGCAATTCGGTTTAGTAACGACGTACCGAGGTTCGGGTGTTCGGAGCCGGCATTCTTCGTTGTCGCAGTCCTGCCGCCACCCATTCTCAGCTGGGCCTGACGAGGCGATCAAGACGCCCTCATTTGCCGCTGGTCGAGCGGTGGGCGCCGTCGCTGCACGGAGGTTCCGGCGGGCGGCAGTTGCGACACAGGGATGCTGGTAGGCGTGGGGTTGACCGGCAGGTGGCGTCGCGGCTGGTACTTCTAGGCCGACCACGAAGAACGCGGGGGCCATCACCGGCGGGCGCTGGTCACCCGGCTGCACAACGCCGCGGCCGCCGCGGGGCGGTGCCACCGCGGGCCGGGGCACCGGCGCGGCGGTGGTCGCCGAGGGTGCCCTGTTCTTCGGCGCCCCGGTGCAGGGCCCGCTGCCCCGGGTCGGCGGGGCTGACCAGGCTGTTCCACAGCGTGGTGCGGGTCTCGGAGTACGACTGGGCCAACTCCGCCTTCCAGACCACCGTCGGATAGCCGCCATCGCTGCTCCAAGTGGTGGGTGCCACGCCGAGCTCGGTGTGCAGCAAGTGCGCGGCGAGGGGGATGCGGTGGCGCCGGCCGGCCCGGTCCACTCCGTCGCCCTGCCGCTGGGCGACCCCCACCGCACCCGGCGGGCTCACCCGCGCGATGACGCTGGTCACGAACCGCCGGTCGACCATGCGATTCCGCCCGAGCCGTCCTGTGGGCAGGAGGCTTCAGGCGCGAAACGCTCGGAAGAACAGGAAAGATCACTATTAAGATGGGCCCGGGTACGCTGACTCATCCACAACCGTGGGCCGCTGCGCAAGGCGCGGCGACCCACGGCTAACACCGGCTCGTCGTAGAGAGCGAGCTCCGGACCGCCCCGGCTTGGTCAGGTCACGCCATTCCCAGTCGATCTCGCACGGAGCGGCACTTCTTACACGGCCGAACCGGCTAGGTTGTTGTTCGGCCGTCTTCGTCCTGCTGCCCTTTGCGCCTGGAGCTGATCCACGCCGCCACCACGGGACCGGCCGCACCGATCACGGCAACGATGATCAACGTGAGGTTTTCGCTCATGGTCATCCTTCTAAGAGTGAGGCGACTTGCTGCCGAGATGTTTGTCCGTGGCGGCCTCTAATCCCACGCCGAGGAGCCCAGGTACGTCGCAGGTAAATTTCTCGACGTCGCTGCGTGGGAACGCTGTCGTGCTGAGACAGAAGATGTAGTGACCGCGCGTCGGCGCTGGGGCGGGAGGGCTGATGTCAGGGGCGACGGAGCACCCTCGGTCTGGCGCTGGTTCGGAGAATCGACACAAAGCCGACCCTGTACTGCTTGCTGCGGATGTCAAGGCATGGGAGGTTGCCGCTACGGCAGGGTTTAGCGGTCCTGTCTACGACCATCTCATCGACCGCATCATTCGGCACGCTCTACCGATCATGCGGAGGGGTCTCGCCTCAGGCGTGATCTTTCGATGGTGTGTCGACCGGAATTCACAGGTCAAGCTTTGGGCGCCTCATGATTGGTGCGTCGGCGACCGCAAGGAGTTGGCCCTCGATGTGGTCGCAGAGGCTACGCTCCGCTTCCACAATGCCGCTCTTACGGGCATCGGATGGTCGCCGCACGGGGGCGCGACTCTAAGCTCATACTTTCTTGGGCTTTGCATAGACGAGTTCCCAAACCAGTTCCGGCTGTGGTTGCGGGCGCGTCAACGTGCTCAACGTGAGGCGAACGCGCTGGAGGACCCCGCGGCGCAGATCAACGTACCTGGAACACGCGATCCGCTGGCGGCGGTCGAAATCAGCGAGGAGTTCCGGCGTCGGCTCGGTCGCCTACCGCACGACCAATGTGAGGCCATCGTGCTCCAAGCTCTCGGATACACCCTCGAAGAGATCGCAGACCGGACCGGCTCGACACCGAAAGCTGTTGAAGGTCGGATCTATAGAGGTAGAAAACGCCTCAAGCTCGACAAACAGGAGGAGGCGGAGTAATGCCAAACGATGCGCGCGATGGGCTAGCAGACACTCAGTCTCAGCGGCGATCTCACGGCCTCACCGAATTCGACGAGCTGCTAGAAGGTACGTCCCTCGACCTCTCACCGTCCATGCAGGATGCTGCCACGGACGCCGACGTCACAGCAGTTAGGGCCCTCGCCGGACTTCCCTCGGTTGACCGCAGCGCCGATCCAACGTCTTGGGAGTTGGCTGCGCGGGAATTCGCCGCGTGGCGGGCCGGTGACCGAGATGCGCTCGACCGTCTGGTCCGGCTGTTGACGCCGGTGTTGTGGCATCTGGTCAGGGCGTACGGGCTGGATCGTCAATCAGCTGAGGACGTGGTACAGACGACGTGGCTGGCGTTGGTGCGCAATGTGGACTCGGTGCGTGATCCGCAGGCGCTGCTCAGGTGGATGACGACCACTGCGCGCCGTGAGGCATGGCGCACCGCTCGGGCCGGCCGGCAGGTGAACGTGGCGGAGTCGCAGACTCTTGAGGCGGCGCTGCCTGCTGTCGGCGGGCCGGACACCACCGTCTTGGCCGAGCGTACGGCGCACATCCTGTGGCGTCACATTGGCGAACTGCCCGAGCGTTGCCGCCGGCTGCTACGGGTGATCGCATTCGAGGATCGGCCGGACTACGCTTCACTCTCGACGGAGTTGGGGATCGCAGTGGGCAGCATCGGTCCGACCCGTGGGCGCTGTCTCGACAAGCTGCGCGGCCTGCTGGCTGCTGACCCGGAATGGAGCAAACTCCGTGCTGCGCCGTCCGCCCATTCGGATCCAACGCTGCGGCGAGGACTCCGCGACGCATGGGAGATCGTCGACCCGGCACCCACGGGTGTCGATAGTGCAGCCCCTCTGCCGTTGCTAACTCACGCTTTGTGGGGCGCTTGGAACGCGGGCCAACGGGCGCCACAGGATCTCGGCATTCCGCGGGCGTCGAGGCATCCGGTGATCGGGTTGGTGACGGCTTTGCCGGAGGAGTTCGCCGCCATGGCTGCGGTGGTCGATGACGCCGTGGAGTGGTCGATCGCCGGAGACCCGGCCGGATACCTGTGCGGAACGATCCCCAGCCCGCTGCCGGGACGGCCGCACCCGGTGGTGCTGACGCTGCTGACCGAGCCAGGGACCAATTGGGCGGCCACTGCCGTCGCGAACATGCTGCGGAGCTTCGAATCGGTCGACCAGGTGGTGATGGTCGGGATCGCGGCAGGGGTGCCGTCGCCGCGGCAGCCGGAGCGGCATGTGCGGCTCGGTGACATCGTGGTGGGGACGTGGGGGATCATCGACTACGACCATGTGGTCGACCGGCCCGGTGAGGTAGCGCTCCGGCAGGGGTTTCCGCAGCCGTCCGAGGTTCTGTCGCAGCGGGTCAAGAGGTTGGCGGCCGGCGAGCTGCAAGGTCGGCGGCCGTGGGAGGACGAGCTCGCGCTCCTGCTCCAGCGGATGCCCGGCTTTGCCCGGCCGGATCCGGTCACCGACCGCCTCTACGTGCGGGATCGGCCGGTGCCGCACCCGGATGCGGTCGCGTCGGGGCACCGGGCCGGGATGCCGAAGGTCCACGAAGGACGGATTGGGTCGGCCAGCCGCTCATTGCGCAACGCCGACCGCCGCGACGCGTTGGCCCGGGAGTACGACCTGCGGGCGATCGAGGTGGAGGGGTCGGGGGTCGGGTCGGCGGCGTTCGCCGGGGGGCGGGACTGGCTCGTGGTGCGGGGGATCAGCGACTACGGCGACCAGCGCATGGGCCGGTTGTGGCGTCCCTATGCCTCCGCCGTCGCCGCCGCGTATACGCGGGCGCTGCTGCGACGTTGCCCACCAATCACCTCGCACGGCAGCCGCGTTCTCTGAGCCAGAGTCATGCCGATCACCTCCGACACATTCGGGAGGGCTGGGCGGGGCATGTCGACCCGCAGCGCCAGCGTGCCACCGTTGCCCAGCTGGCCGAGCTGTGTGAGTCCGGCTCGCGGACCGCCGCGCACGTGCGCCTGGCCGCTGCGGGGCACGGCATTGACGAGGGCACCTGCGGCGGTGGCTGGCCCGCGCCGACCAGCGCAGGCCGATCCGGCCGGAGTGGTACCAGCTCGTCCAGGCCGATCGAGAGGCGTACGCATGCTTCTGCGGCAACGTGACCGCGCTGCCGCCCCGCTTGCCAGCAGCCCAACAGAGGCAGGGCTGCCCTTGCCAACGCCCTGACTCGAGCCCATTCCGTTCGACTGGTCAGTGCCTCGGTATGCCACAAATCGGCGTTATGCTCACCGCTCATCGCGGCAAGCTGTTCGTCCAGCTGGGTCAAGATGGGCAGAGCCGCGTCGTTAAGCCAGCCACGCTCGACGAATATCAACAGGAGTTGAAAACCGTCGTCAAACTCCAGCGCTATCTCATCGATGAGGGAAACTCGGTCTTCCGCAGTTGACTAGCCCACGCCGCCTGAGCATCAGAATCCAGGGCCGAAACGGCGATACTACGCACGAACGCGACGACGCGTCTCGGGTCGGGTAGGTCCACGATGTCAGCGTACGAAGACCGGCATGGGTCCGACGACGGCGTCCTCATCTGCCGCAGACATGCGCGCGAAGGCGCTACGGCGGCTCGTTGCGTGACGGGCGCGGCACGGAGTGGCGGGTCGCAGCCGCTCCGGCATTGGAGTTACTCCGCGTTACGGGGGACGGCGAGGCTCTCATGATCTTGTCGGTGTGGCGCGGCGGCGAACCGCCGCGACTGCCACAGATGGGCCCTGAACTGGGAAAACGCGGTTCTTATTCTGCGACGTATGGCCCACAATCTATGTTTCCAGTTCACGGCCCTGACCCCGAGCTTCGGGTAAGGGCATTCTGCTGACCGGGCCCTTACGTTGGGAGCATTTTGGGAGCGACGGCGCTGGCGGCGGGGAGCAGGTTTGGGT